>Ga0066710_100001551_pt1 | contig 17347 bp, 14 predicted proteins | sample GraSoiAngelo_159_FD_79666 | JGI IMG/M metagenome (GOLD analysis project Ga0066710, IMG submission 79666) | Grasslands soil microbial communities from the Angelo Coastal Reserve, California, USA - 14_1009_16_40cm | ecosystem: Environmental > Terrestrial > Soil > Grasslands | place: USA... | reverse complement strand
CCGTCCGGCGGATGCATTGGAGGGGACGCGCCGGCCGGCGTCTCCTCGGCCGTCCCCTCGACCTCTCCCGACCCGAGCGCGATGAAGGCCAGCGTGCTGCTGAACGTGGCGGCGGGCTCCGTCGAGTCGGGGGAGACGGCCGGCGACATAGCCCGGATCGCGGAGGCGTTCCGCTCCGCCGGGGCCGAGGCGGCCGTGCGCGCGGTCGATCCCGCCGGCCTCCCGGCGGCGGCGGAGCGGGCGGCTTCCTCCGACGCGGACGCGGTGGTGATGGGGGGAGGCGACGGCACGCTCAGCTGCGCAGTCAAGGCCCTCGTCGGCGGCGACAAGCCCCTCGGCATCTTGCCCCTGGGAACCCTCAACCACTTCGCCAGGGACCTCGGCGTCCCGAGCGGTCTCGACGGAGCGGTGCGTACGGTGGTGGCCGGCCACGTCCGCTGCGTCGACGTGGGGGAAGTCAACGGCCACCTCTTCCTCAACAACTCCTCGCTCGGCATCTACCCCGAGGTGGTGCGCGAGCGCGACGAGATCCACGAGCGCGGCGCCGGCTCGAGGTGGCCGGCCACCCTGCGCGCGGCCCTTGCCCAGCTTCGGCGGTTTCCCGTCGTCAGCGTCACGCTGCGGCTGCCCGAGCGGACCCTGCGGGTCACGAGCCCCCTCGTCTTCGTCGGCAACAATCGATACGAGATGAAGGCCTTCGCGGTCGGGCGGCGGCCGGAGATGGACCGCGGCGAGCTGTGGCTCTACGTCGCTCGCGCCCGCAGCCGGCTCGGCTTCGTGGGCCTGGCCGGACGCGCCCTGCTCGGGCGGCTCGACCCCGCCCGTGACTTCGAGTGGGAGGGGCTGCCGGCGCTCGAGGTGGCGACGGTATGGAGGCGAAGCTTGCCGGTCGCCCTCGATGGCGAGGTCATGCGCCTGGCCACGCCGCTGCGCTACCGGGTCCGGCCGCGAGCGCTGCGCGTGCTCGCCCCGCCGGCGCCGGCATGAGGACGATCGCCCACATCTCGGACCTCCATTTCGGTCGCGCGGACCCGGCGATCGTGGCCGCCCTGGCGCACGACCTGAAGGAGTCGGCCCCGGACCTGGTGGCGGTGAGCGGGGACCTGACCCAGCGCGCGCGTCGCCGGGAGTTCGCCGCGGCGCGCGACTTCCTGCAGGGCCTCGGGCTTCCGGTGCTGGCCGTGCCGGGCAACCACGACATCCCCCTCTTCGACGTCGCCCGCCGCCTGCTCCAGCCGCTGGACCGCTATCACCGGTACATCCACGCCGAGGACAACCCCTTCTACGTCGACGACGAGATGGCGGTATTGGGCCTCAACACCGCTCGCCGCACGACCTTCGGCGACGGCCGCCTCTCGCTCTCGCAGATCGCGGTCGTGCGGGAGCGCTTCGAGAGGCTGCCGCCCGCGCTGGCCAAGATCCTCGTCACCCACCACCCGTTCCTGCCCGCGCCGGCCGGGCCACGCCAGGCGCTGGTGGGACGCGGCCTGCTCGGACTGCAGGCGTGCGAGGTCTGCGGCGTCGACGTCCTGCTCACCGGCCACCTGCACCGCGGCTTCACGGGCGACGTGCGCAGCCATCACGTGGCCATCAAGCGATCGATCCTGGTCTTCCAGGCGGGGACGGCCGTCTCCACCCGTCTGCGCGGCGAGGCGAACAGCTACAACCTCATCCTCCTCGACCCGCCCCGGCTCTCCTGCACCGTCCACGCCTGGGACCGGCACGGCTTCCGTCCACTCGCGCCCACCCGCTTCCTCAACACCGGCGGCGAGTGGCAGCGGCAGGAGTGAGCGCGGTCAGCCTGGCTGGGGGTATTCGCGCTGCGTGATGCGCACGACCGCCAGGAAGAAGGCCAGGATCAGCGGCCCGGCCAGCAGGCCGACCGGCCCGAACGCCTCCAGGCCCCCCAGCAGCGCGAAGAAGACCGCCCCGCCGTGGATGGCCAGCGAGCCGCGGATGAGGTACGGCTTCACGAGATGGTCGACCAGGCCGACCAGGGCCGCCCATGCGCCGAGGAAGAGCGCGGCCGTGGGGTGGGCGGTGACGAACAGCAGCGCCGCCGCGCACAGGATGACGGCGACCGCGCCCACCGCGGGCACGAGGGCGAGGAAGAAGGTGACCATCCCGAAGAAGAAGGGGTGCGGCACCCGGACCAGCAGGTAGCCGACGAGTGCCATGGCCGCGCCGGCGGCGGCGGTGCCGACCGCGGACACCATGACCGCCACCGAGACCTGCCGGAACTCGGACAGCAGCTCGCGGGTATGGCTCTTCGGCAGCGGGGCCACGTCCTCCAACCAGGCCACCAGCTCGGCGCCGTCGCCGAGGAAGAAGAACAGGGCCACGAGCATCAGGGCGGCCTGGACCGTCAGGTGGAAGGTCGCGGTAACGAGGCCTCCCATCGTGGCCGCCGCCCGGCCGCGCTGGGAAGCCGCGACCTGCATCGGCCCTTCGCCCTGCGGGAACTGCGCGATGACCGTGCGCACCAGCGAGCGCAGCGGCGCCGGCAGGTCGTCGACGAGGCCCTCGAAGCCCTGGCTGCGCAGCGTCTCCTTCACGTAGGCGACGCCCGCCACCACCTCGCGGCCGACGCTGACGGCCAGGGTCGCCAGCGGCACCACGATGAGGAGAAGCACGGCCACGGTCATGAGACCAGCGGCGAGGTAGCGCCGGTGCCCCAGCCGCCGGCCCAGGAGCCGGGTCCACGGGAAGAAGGCCCCGGCCAGCACCGCCCCCATGAACAGCGGAATCGCCAGGGGACGGACGACGACCACGAGGAGGAGGAGGGACAGCACCACGAGAACGGTCAAGGCCGCCCGCTCGATGCGCGCGCTCGTCATGGGCTCTCCCCTGGAGATGCAGTGGCGGCCATTCTATGCGGTCGGTGGCGCGCGGGAGCGCGGTTTGACTCCTCCGGCCGCGCTCCCTATCATCCTGGGTTTCGCGGCCGCTCACCGCGCCCGCGAGTGAAAGGCTTCTTCCCGAAGTGAAGCTCCACGAGTACCAGGCCAAGGCGCTGCTGTCGAGCTTCGGCGTGCCGGTCCCGACCGGCAAGGTCGCCTATACCGCGGCCGAGGCGGTGGAGGTGGCCAAGGGGCTGGGCTTCCCGGTCGTGGTGAAGGCCCAGATCCACGCGGGAGGACGAGGCAAGGGGGGCGGCGTCAAGCTCGCCCGCTCGGGCGACGAGACCGACGCCATCGCCAAGGGCATGCTGGGCATGAAGCTGCGCACTCACCAGACGGGACCCGAGGGCCGGATCGTGCGCCGGCTCCTCGTCGAGCAGGGGATGGACCTCGCCGGCTCGCGCGAGATGTACCTGGCCATAGTCGTCGATCGGGCCCGCCAGGCGACGGTGTTCATGGCCTCGGCCCAGGGCGGCATGGACATCGAAGAGGTAGCGGCGAAGGACCCGAGGGCGATCCTGATGGAGGCCATCGAGCCGGCGGCCGGGTTCCAGCCTTTCCAGGCCCGCAAGCTCGCCTTCGGCCTCGGGCTGCCGCCGGCGACGCTTGCCAAGACGGTGGCTTTCATGCAGGCGATCCACCGCGCCTTCGAGGCGCTCGACGCGTCGCTCGTCGAGATCAACCCGTTCCTCATGACGAAGGACGGGGCCCTCCTCGCCCTCGACGCCAAGGTGAACCTCGACGACAACGCGCTCTACCGCCACTCCGAGCTGAAGGAGCTGCGGGACTTCGACGAGGAGGACCCGCTGGAGGTCGAGGCGTCGAAGTACAGCCTCAACTACATCAAGCTCGAGGGCGGCGACGTCGGCTGCATGGTCAACGGCGCGGGCCTGGCCATGGCCACCATGGACATCATCAAGCTCGCCGGCGGCTCTCCGGCGAACTTCCTCGACGTCGGCGGGGGAGCGAGCGCGGAGCAGATCCGCAACGCGTTCCGCATCCTCCTCGCGGATCCCGAGGTGAAGGCGGTCCTCATCAACATCTTCGGCGGCATCCTGCGCTGCGACGTGCTCGCCGAGGGGGTCATCGCCGCGGTGCGCGAGCTGGGGGTGAAGGTCCCGGTCGTCATCCGGATGAAGGGCAACAACGAGGAAAAGGGCAAGGCCATGCTCCGCGATTCCGGGCTCAACTTCGCGACCGCGGACGACATGACCGAGGCGGCGGCGCGGGTGGTGGCGGCGGCGAAAGGCCGCCGGTGAGCGTGCTCGTCGGCCGGGCCAGCCGCGTGCTCGTGCAGGGCATGGGCAAGCACGGCACCTTCCACGCCATCGGCTGCCGCGAGTACGGCACGAGCGTCGTCGGCGGAGTGACGCCGGGCAAGGGAGGGACGACGATCGAAGGCTTCCCGCTGTTCGACAGCGTCGAGCAGGCGGTGCGCACGACCGGCGCGAACGTCTCCATGGTCTTCGTCCCCCCGCCGAGCGCCGCCGACGCCGTCATGGAGGCGGCCGACGCCGGGATCGCGCTCGTCGTGTGCATCACCGAGGGCATCCCCACCCTCGACATGGTGCGGGCGGCCGCCTACTTGAAGGGCCGGCCGACACGCCTCATCGGCCCGAACTGTCCCGGCATCATCTCCCCGCCCGAGAAGTGCAAGGTCGGGATCATGCCCGGCCCCATCCACAAGGGGGGCCCGGTGGGGGTGGTCAGCCGCAGCGGGACGCTGACCTACGAGGCGGTCAACCAGCTCACCGCCCTCGGCATCGGCCAATCCACCTGCATCGGCATCGGCGGCGACCCCATCATCGGCACCAACCACACCGACGCGCTGCGGCTGTTCAACGACGACCCCGCGACGGTGGCCATCGTGATGATCGGCGAGATCGGCGGGAGCGCGGAGGAGGAAGCCGCCGCTTTCGTGAAGCAGCACGTCAAGAAGCCGGTCGTGGGCTTCATCGCCGGCCAGACGGCCCCCCCGGGCCGGCGGATGGGCCACGCGGGGGCGATCATCGCCGGAGGCAAGGGCACCGCGGACGAGAAGATGAAGGCCATGGCCGCGGCGGGGATCCACGTCGTCAAGTCGCCGGCGGACATCGGCGTCACGGTCGCCGAGGTGCTGCCCACGCGCTGAGGAAGGAGCCTTGAGAGAGCGCACGCTTTCGATCATCAAGCCCGACGCGATGAAGGCCCGGCGGGCGGGCGAGATCCTCTCCCGGCTCGAGAAGGCCGGCTTCGAGGTGGTCGCCCTGCGGCTGCGGCGGCTGAGCCGCGCGGAAGCGGAGGGCTTCTACCACGTCCACCGGGAGCGGCCCTTCTTCGGGAGCCTCTGCGACTTCATGAGCTCGGGCCCCTGTATCACGATGGTGCTGGAGGGCGAGGACGCGGTCGCCCGCCTGCGCGAGATCATGGGCGCCACCGACCCCGCGAAGGCCGCTCCCGGCACCATCCGCCGCGACCTCGCCTCGTCGATAGAAGCCAACTGCATCCACGGCTCCGACGCTCCCGGCAGCGCCCGTTTCGAGATCGGCTACTTCTTCCCGGGAATAGAGCTGATACCCAGAAGCTAGGTCAATCGGGCGCTCCGGGCGACCCGGTGGCCGAAGGGTTGCGGCGGCATATCCTCTATAATCCGCGGCGGGATGCGGCGCTCGGCCCGCGAAGGATCGGAGCCCACGAGCCACGAGCTGCGAGCGGAGCGGGATTCACTCCGCCCGGGGCCGCGAAGCGGACCCGCTCGAGGAGCGGCGGCGAATTCATTTCGCCGCCGCGGAAGACGCGAGCGGGGGGTCTGGGGGGTGCGCCGCTAGCACCCCCCAGCTTGATGATGCCTCGAATGGCGAAGGTGACGCTGAAGGTCACCGCCGGCCCTCTCGCGGGGCGGCTCTTCGCCTTCGACCGCCACGACACGTTCCTCTTCGGCCGGTCCCCCGACTGCCACGCCGAGCTGGCGGCCGACGACACCACGGCCTCCCGCCATCACTTCCTCCTCGAGGTCAACCCTCCCCAGGCCCGGCTCCGCGACCTGGGCAGCCTCAACGGCACCCACGTGAACGGCGTCAAGTACGGGGGCCGCGCTCGGCAGGAGAGCCCCCAAGAGGCGGCGCGGCGCAGGCTGCCCGAGGTGGACCTGCGGGACGGGGACCGCATCCGCGTGGGCGCGACCGTCTTCGACGTCGCCATCGAGGGCCATCGCTCCACGGCCCCTGCCGACGCTCCGGAGGGCGGCGCCGCGTCCCCCCTGGAGAGCCTCGTCGGCGGGCGGCCGGAAGGGATGGTCGTTCCCGGCTACGACGTGGGCCGCATGATCGGACGCGGCGGGATGGGCGCGGTCTACCTCGCCCGCAGAAGGGGAGACGGGACGACGGTCGCCCTGAAGGTCATGCTCGCCCAGACCGACCTCGACGAGGCGGCGCGCGAGACGTTCCAGCGCGAGATCGAGGTCACGCGGTCGCTGCGCCATCCGCGCATCGTCGCCCTCCTCGAACACGGCTCGGCCGAGAGCACCTTCTACTTCGCGATGGAGTATTGCGCGGGGGGCAGCGTGGCCGACCTGCAGCGGCGCGAGCCGGGCGGGCTGCCCCTCGCCCTGGCCGTGCGCATCGTCCGGGAGGCCCTCGACGGCCTCGCCTTCGCCCACGAGCGCGGCTTCGTCCACCGTGACCTCAAGCCGGAGAACATCCTCCTCGCCGACGCGGCGGGCACCGGGGCCAAGGTCACGGACTTCGGCCTGGCCAAGAGCTTCCAGCAGGCGGGCCTGTCCGGCATGACCGCCACCGGCGCGGTGGCCGGCACGCTCTACTTCATGCCGCGGGAGCAGCTCACGCAATTCCGGCTGCTGAAGCCGGTGAGCGACGTGTGGAGCATGGGCGCGACGCTCTACTACATGCTCACCGCTGCCTATGCGCGCGAGTTCCGGCCCGGCGAGGACCCGCTGCCCGTGATCCTGCGCGGCGGCGTCGTGCCGATCCGGGCCCGCGATCCACGCCTGCCGGAGGCCGTGGCGGCGGTGGTGGACCGGGCGGTCACCGACGCGTTGGAGGAGCGATACCAGACCGCCCGGGAGTTCCGCGACGCCCTGGATCGGGCCGTGTCGTGAGCACGCTGCCCGCCGTCTGCCCCGGGTGCGGCCTGCGCGCCAACGTGCCCGGCGGCGCGGCGGGCAAGACGCTCAAGTGCCCCCGCTGCGCGGCGCGCTTCACCGTCCCGGCCCGGGATGCCCCGGCCGCGACGCAGCTCGAAGCGACCGCTCCTGCGCCTCCCGCGGCCACCGTGTTCGAGGCCGAGGGTGTGCGGCCGGTGCCCACCGCGCAGGAGCCCGGCCCGCCCGGGGCCCGCCCGTCCCGGCTGCTCCCCACCGTGGCGGCCGCCGAGGCCCCGCGGCCGTCGGCCGAGTGGAGGGTCGGCGACCTCGTCCTCGGCCTGTACGAGGTCACGGCCGTCCTCGGCCAGGGAGGCATGGGCCGCGTCTACCGCGTCCGCCACCGGGGCTGGGACGTGGACCTGGCCGTCAAGGCGCCGCTGCCGACCGCCCTCGCTGCCGCGGGGGGGCCCGAAGCCTTCGAGCGCGAGGCGGAGACGTGGGTGGGGCTCGGCCTGCACCCCCACGTCGTCGATTGCTACTACGTGCGCCGCATCGAAGGCGCGCCGCGGCTGTTCGTCGAGTACGTGGACGGCGGCAGCCTGCACGACTGGATCCGCCAGAAGCGGCTGCGCACGCTCGATCGAGTCCTGGACGTGGCCGTGCAGTTCGCCTGGGGCCTCCACTACGCGCACGAGCAGGGGCTCGTGCACCGCGACGTGAAGCCGGCCAACGTGATGGTCACCGCGGGCGGCCTGGCCAAGGTCACCGACTTCGGCCTCGCCCGCGCCCAGAGCCTGATGGCGGCGGTCGGCGTGGCGGGAACTCCCGCCTACATGGCGCCGGAGCAGTCGGCGGGCCGGGAGCTGACCCGCGGCGCCGACGCCTGGGGCTGGGCGCTCTCGGTCCTCGAGATGTTCGCCGGCGAGCGCACGTGGGAGTACGGCATCGCCGCCGCCGAGGCGCTGCGCGACTTCCGCCAGCGCGGCGGGCGCGTGGTCGGGCTGCCGCCGATGCCGGACGCCGTGGCCGAGCTGCTCGGCCGCTGCTTCGAGGAGGATCCGGCGGCCCGGCCGCGTTCCCTGAAGGAGGCGGCCGACGTGCTCCGCCGCGTCCACGAGGCCGCGGGGGCCGGCCCCTATCCGCGGCCGGAGCCCCGCACGGGGCGCGACACGGCCGACAGCCTCAGCAACCGGGCGGTGTCGATGCTCGACCTCGGCCGGACGGCCGAGGCCGACCCGTTGTGGCGCAAGGCGCTCGCCCGGCAGCCCCAGCACCTCGAGTCGACCTACAACCAGTCGCTCCACGCGTGGAGCCAGGGCGAGATGAGCGACGACGAGATGCTGAACCGTGTGTGGGAGGCGCGCAAGGCGCACCCCTCTCTTCCGCGGGGGGCGCACCTCGTGGGCAAGCTGCTGCTCGCGCTGGGCGACACCGGCGCCGCCGCGCGCGCGCTCGAGGAAGCCCCCCCGGCCGCGGCCGGCTCGGCCGAGCGGGACCGTGACCTCGGGCTCGCCCTGTGCGCCCGGGGCGAGTGGGCGCGCGCGAGGGAGTGCCTGGACCGGTCCATGGCTTCGGGCCTGGCCGATCCGGCGGAGATCGCCGGCTTCGCCCTCTGCCTGGCCCGGTTGGGGGAAGCCGAGAAGGCCCGCGCCTTCTACGAGCGCGCGCGGGAGCACCGGCGTGAGCTGCCGCCCGAGCTGGGGCCGGCGATCTCGGGCCACGTCGCCGGGCACGAGACCTTGCGGTCGATCAAGGGCCTGGTGCATCCGGCCTCCATGCTCGCGGTCACCGCCGACGGCCGCTTCGCCGTCTCCGGCGACCTCGAGGGCGTCCGGGTGTGGGACGCACGCACCGGCGCCGCCGTTCGCACGCTGGCCATGCGCGAGATGCGCCTGCGATCGATGGCCGTCGCCCCCGATGGGCGCACGCTGCTCTGCGCGGGCGAAGGCGCGCCGCTACAGCTCGTGGACATGGACACCGGCCGGCCGCTGCGCGCCTTCCAGCCCCATCCCGGATTCCTGGCCGCGCTCGCGATCACGGCCGACGGCCGCCTCGCGGTGTCCGGCGGCTCCGACCGCACCGTGCGGGTCTGGGACATGGCGACCGGCCGCTGCCTGCGTGCGCTCGAGGGCCACCAGGAGGCGGTGGCGGCGGTGGCGGTGAGCGTCGAGGGATCGCGGGCCGTGTCGGCCAGCCTCGACGGCACCGTGCGGGCCTGGGACCTGGCTTCGGGCCAGGCGGTGGCGGTCTTCGAAGGCCACCACGGCCGCGTCCTCACGGTGGCGCTGAGCGGGCCGAAGGGTTTCGTGCTCTCCGGCGGCGAGGACCGGACCGTCCGGGTCTGGGACCTGCCCAACGGCCGGCTGGTGCGGACCTTCACCGGCCACGCCCAGGCCGTGGCCGCCATCGCCTTGTCGAGGGACGGGCGCTTCGCCCTGTCGGGTGGACAGGACCGCACCCTGCGCGTTTGGGACGTGGCCGGCGGCCGGCTTCACGCCGTCTTGCGGCGCGACGCGCCGGTGCTTGCCCTGGCCGCCGGAGAGGACGGCGCGGCCTGGGCGGCGAGCGGCGCGTCGGTCGTCGCCCTTCGCGTCCCGGACCGCCCGCGCCTGCCCGCCTTCGCCGTGTGCCGTCCCGTCACCGCCGTGGAGGCGGAGTCTCGCGACGCCGCGTTCCAGGGCCGCGTCGCCGCGGCCCGGTCGTCGCTGCAGAAGGGAGACCTCACCGGAGCGCTCGACCTCGCCCGCAACGCGCGCAGCATCCCGGGTTACGAGCGCTCGGACGACGCGCTCGCCCTGTGGGACGAGATCAGCGCCGCGCTGCCGAGAAAGGGGCTGCGGGGCGCCTGGGAGGCGATGGTCCTGGAGGGGCACTCCGACCCGGTCCTGGCCGCCGCGATCAGCCCGGACGGCGCCCGCGCGCTCTCCGGCGGCATGGACGCGACGGTCCGCCTGTGGGACCTGGCCCGCCGGCAGCCGCTGTCGGTCCTGAGCGGACATTCGGAGGCGGTCGCGTCGGTGGCGTTCACCGCCGACGGGCGCTCGGTCGTTTCCGGGAGCTGGGACCGCACGGCGCGGCTGTGGGACATCGCCTCGTCGCGCGCCGTGCGCCGCTTCGAGGGCCATGCGGAGCAGGTGAGCTGCGTGGCGCTCTCGCCGGACGGGAACACGCTTCTGACCGGCTCGTGGGACTCGACGCTGCGGCTGTGGCAGCTCTCCAGCGGGCGAGAGCTGCGCGTGCTCGAGGGCCACTCGGCCAACGTCGCCGCGGCGGCGTTCGCCCCCGACGGGCGTTTCCTCGTCAGCGCGGGCTGGGACTCGGCGCTGAGGGCCTGGGACGCCGCCACCGGGGAGTGCGCGTGCCTGCTGGAAGGGCACGAGAACAGCGTCGGGGCGCTGGCCATCGGCCCCAGCGGCCGGCCGGTCGCCTCCGGGGGCGTCGACACCACGGTGCGGGTCTGGGACCTGCGGGCGCGCCGGGCGCTGCGCGTGCTGGCCGGGCACACGGCGGAAGTGACCGCGGTCTCGTTCTCGCCCGACGGCCGCTACCTCGCCTCGGCCAGCCGCGACAAGACCGTGCGCGTGTGGGACGTCGCCACCGGCAAGTGCGAGCGCACGCTGCCCCACACCGCGGGCGTGATGGCGGCGGCCTTCGGCCCGGGCGGGACGCGGCTGCTCACCGCGGGGGCCGACCGCGCGCTCCGGCTGTGGCACCTCGACTGGGAGCCCGAGGCCCGCGCGCTGCCGTCCTGGGACGAGAAGGCGAGGCCGTACCTCGAGAGCTTCGTGAGCCTGCGCCTCAAGCCGCAGACCGTGCGCGCGGCGGCGACGGCCTGGACCGAGGCCGACCTCGACCGCCTGGTGGACGACCTCCGCCGGCGCGGCTTCGGCGGCCTGCGCCGCGAGGAGGTGGCGGGACGGCTGCAGGACCTGACCCAGAAGGCCGGCGCGGCCCCCTCCTTCTGGGAGGAGGTGCGCCGCAACGCGCCGCGGGCGGAGAAGTCGCGGGCCCGCGGGTCGGCCTGGAAGCGCCTGCCCGTCGCGCGGCTCGCGATCGGAGCCGCCGTCGGCCTGTCGCTCCTCGTCGGCGTCCTGGCCTGGCTCCATCCCGCGGCCAAGCCGGCCCTCGTGGCCGACGCGCTGGACCTCGAGCGCAAGGCCGCGCGGGGGTTCCTGATCGACGTCAACGGCATGCCGGGCGACTGCCCGGCCGGCGACCGGACCAGCTACCTGGCCCTCGCCCGCAAGCCGGAGGTCAGCGCCGTCACGCTGATGTGCCTGGCCCGTGAGAAGGACGGGACGACCGCGGAGTCCTACCTCAACGGCACGCCGATCGACGACCCCGACCGCGACCGTCGCGCCCGCCACGTCCGCAACGCCGTCTCGTTGATGGTGGCGCTGGGCGAGGACGCCGTCGATCCGCTGTGCAACCATCTCTTCGATCCGCGCGACGACGTGCGCCAGGTGGCCGCGCAGTCGCTCGCCTACATGGCCTCGCCGCGGGCCACCGCCTGCCTCACGGCGGCGCTCCGGGCGGACGGGGCGGGCACGCGCGCGAGCGTGACGTCCGTCCTCAAGACGCTCCTCGCCCGCGACCAGCTCCCGGCTCCCCGGGCCTGGCAGATCGTCTCCCGGCTGCTCGGCGATCCCGACCCGGCGGTCCGCATCGAGGCGCTCCGCGTGCTCCGCTTCTTCAGCGCCGGCGTCGCCCTGCCCGCGGCGAGGCGCGCGCAGGACGATTCGGACCCGCAGGTGCGCGCGGAAGCCGGCGATGCGGCGACCAACGTCGACGGCATGCGCCGGCTGCAGATGGGCCGCTGAGGCGGCGCTAGGATGAAAGCAGGAATGCGGATCCGCTGATGGGAACCGGTTCTCCCTCCGACGTCGGCCGCCTCCTGGTCGCAGCGGGCGGACTGCTGGCCGCCCTGGGCCTGGTCTTGATGCTGGCCGGGAAGATCCCGTTCCTCGGCCGGCTGCCGGGCGACATCGTCTATCGCAAGGGCGGATCCACCTTCTACTTCCCGCTCGTCACCTGCCTGCTGCTGAGCCTGCTGCTGACGGTGGTGCTGCGCCTGCTCCGGCGCTGACGCCGTCACGGCAGGCGGCGGGCGGAGCGGATCAAGACCGGCGGGACGAGACGCTGGCCGCGGGCGCGGAGGGCCTGGATCCGGCGGACGACCGGCATCCCCTTGACCACGCGGCCGAAGGCCGCGAAGCCCTGGCCGTCGGCATTGCGTTTTCCCCCGTAGTCGAGCGAAGGCTGGTCGCCGATGCAGATGAAGAAGTCGCCGGTGGCCGTATCGGGGCCGTCGCGGGCCATGGAGATCGTGCCGTCGAGGTGGCGCAGGCCGGTGAGGCTCGTGCGCTCGAGCGGGATCGGCGGGAAGCCGTCCTTCGCCCGCCGCGCGTTGATCCCGGCCTGGATGACCTGGATCCGCACCGTCTGCCCGGGCTGGTTGTCCGGGCGCACCGTGCGGTGGAAGTGCCCGCCGTCGTAGAAGCCGCCCTCGACGTAACGCAGGAAATTGGCCGCGGTCACCGGCGCCCGCGCCGTGTCGACCTCCACGACGATGGCCCCGCGCGAGGTCTGGATGAGCACGCGGGCCGGCCCGGGCGAGGGAGACGCCTCCGGCGCGGGGCCGAGAGCGAGGAGGACGACGAGCGGGAGCACCGCGGCCAAGGTATGCCCGCCCCCGCCGCCGGTCAAGGATGGCCGTCACGATCGGTTGCAGGCCCGGGCCGGGCGTGGAATCCTTGCCTCCATGTCCATCAAGTCCGACCGCTGGATCCGGCGCATGGCCCGCGAGCAGCGGATGATCGAGCCGTTCACCGACAAGCAGGTGCGGGAGGGTGTCGTCTCCTACGGCCTCTCGTCCTACGGCTACGACGCGCGCATCGCGGACGAGTTCAAGATCTTCACCAACATCAACTCCACCATCGTCGACCCCAAGCGCTTCGACCCTCGCTCCTTCGTGGACTTCAAGGGCGAGGTCTGCATCATCCCGCCCAACTCCTTCGCCCTCGCCCAGACCGTGGAGTACTTCCGCATCCCGCGGAACGTGCTCACGATCTGCGTCGGCAAGTGCGTCACCGGTGACACCCAGGTTCTCGACGCGTCGACCGGTCGGCTCGCGCCCATCGCCGAGCTGGTGGACCAGCCGAGAGCCACGATGTCGCTTCGGCGAGGCGCAGTGCGGCGAGCTGACGTCAGTGAAGGGGTTCGGCAGGGGCTCCTTCCCGTCTACCAAGTCACGACACGAACGGGCCGGACGATTCGGGCGACACCGAATCATCCCTTCCTGACGTTTGACGGTTGGCAGCTACTTCAGGAACTCGGTCCTGGAGCACGCATTGCCGTGCCCCGAGGTATCGCGGTGTTCGGGGATCGCACGATGCCGACGTGCGAAGTCGATCTGCTCGGACTGCTCATCTCCGATGGCCAGTGCAATACGCCTGGCTCTTCGCCTGCCTACACGAGCGGCGACCCGGTCTTGCGCGCGACGTTCGCAGAGGCGGTCTCCGCATTCGGCTGCGTTCCCAGGTCAGCGGGGCCGATGGCCGTCCGAGCGACCCATCTCGGCCATCGTGGCGGAGCGATGGAGTGCAACCGGGCGTTCAAGTGGCTGGAGTCGCTCGGGCTGGCGGTCGAGTCACCCGGCAAGTTCATTCCCGGCGTCATTTTCGAGCTGGGGAGGACACTTCTCGCCCGATTCCTGCGTGCGCTGTTCTCCGGTGATGGCGGCGTCTCGATCTCCGATGAGGGCATCCACCTGGAGTTCTGCACCACCTCGTCCCGCCTGGCCCGCGAACTACACCACCTGCTGTTGCGGTTCGGGATCGTTGCGATGCTGGGGCGCCGTGCTACGGCCTCCGGCCGCACGGCCTACGTGCTCTGCGTGACGAGCAAGGAGCATACCGCTCGCTTTGCCAGCGAAATCGGCTTCATTCCCGGCTCGCGGAAGCAGCGCGTGCTGGAAGAGGCGGTCCGTCGCATCGAGCTTTCGCCGCAGCGCAAGTCCAATTTCGACACCCTCCCACCCGAGGCCTGGAAATGGCTGAAGGCAGCCTGCCATGAGAGGGGCGAATCATTGCGGAGGATGGGCATCGAATGCACGAGGCCGGACCGGAGCGTGCCGCTCGGCCTCGCCCGTGACCTCGCACGGCGGCTGGGTGATGAGGCGCTCGGCAGCGTCGCTGATTCGGACGTGCTGTGGGACACGATCCGCGAGAAGCGATTTGTGGGCATCGAGCCCGTCTATGACCTGACTCTGCCCGAGACAGCCAACTTCGTGGCCAATGACATCTTCGTTCACAACTCGACGTACGCGCGCTGTGGGATCATCGTCAACGTCACGCCGTTCGAGCCGGAGTGGGAGGGAGTCGTCACCCTCGAGGTCTCCAACACCACGCCCCTGCCGGCCAAGATCTACGCCAACGAGGGCATCGCCCAGGTGCTGTTCTTCGAGAGCGACGAGGTGTGCGAGACCTCCTACGCCGACAAGAAGGGCAAGTACCAGGCCCAGAAGAAGCTCACCCTGCCGCGTCTATAGCGAAGATAAACTAGGAAGTCCGGAGAAGCGCCGATGGTCCACGAGACGGTGACGATGGAAGGCCACCTCATCGACTCCGACATCCTCCGCCGCGTGTTCAACCACATCGTGGAGGAAGGCGGGGGGTTCGAGGTCCTCGAGTTCCAGGTCGGGACGACCAACCAGCGGCCGTCCTTCGCGCGCCTGTCGGTGACCGCCCCCGGGCCGGAGGTCCTCGACCGCATCCTGGAGCGCCTCAACTACCTGGGGGCCTCGGCGGAAGTGGCCGACGCCCGCTTCGCGCCCGCCGAGGCCGACGGGATCCTGCCCGACGACTTCTATTCGACCACCAACTTCGACACCTTCGTCCGCGTCGGCGGCCGGTGGCTGCCGGCGGCCGACCAGAAGATGGACTGCGTCCTCGTCCTGCGGGACGGGGCGACCCGCTGCGTCAAGCAGGGCCAGGTCTGGAAGGGCGAGAGCGTCGCGTTGCGCGGCCCGGGCATCCGCGCCCAGCCGCCCGAGCGCAGCCGCGATTTCTCGGTCTTCGGCTTCATGTCCAACGACGTCTCGGCCGAGACCAACAAGGGCATCGTCATCGCCGGCACCGCCCGCGAGATGGAGAAGACGCGCCAGGCGGGGGAGAAGATCGCCGTCGTCGCGGGGCCGGCGGTGGTGCATTCGGGGGGCGATGCGGCCCTCGCCCACCTGGTGCGGGACGGCTGGGTGGACGTCATCCTCACCGGCAATGCGTTCGCCACCCACGACCTCGAGAAGTCGATCCTGAAGACGAGCCTCGGCGTGTGCCAGATGAGCGGCCGGGCGGTCGAGGGCGGCAGCCGCAACCACCTCTACGCTATCAACGCCGTGAACCGGGCGGGCGGCATCCGGGCCGCGGTGGAGTCGGGCCTCGTGACCTCCGGCGTGATGTACGAGGCGGTGCGGCGCGGCGTCCGCTTCGTGCTGGCCGGCTCCATCCGCGACGACGGCCCCCTGAAGGACGTCCTCACCGACGTGGTCCAGGCCCAGAAGGCCTACGTCGAGGGGCTGCAGGGGACGGGGATGTGCCTGATGCTCGCCTCCGCCCTGCACTCGATCGCGGTCGGCAACCTGCTCCCGGCGCGGGTGAAGACGGTCTGCGTGGACATCACGGAATCGGTCCCGGTCAAGCTCTCGAACCGCGGCACCCTGCAGGCGGTGGGGCTCGTCACCGACGTGGGCTACTTCCTGGAGCGGCTGGAAGCGGAGCTGGGCGCCGACGGCGGCCGAGCATGAGCGGCATCGCGGGCTTCCTCATCCGCCACGGCTACCTGTTCCTCTTCGTGGCCGTGCTGGTGGAGCAGGCCGGCCTGCCCTTGCCGTCCGTGCCGGTGCTCCTGGCCATGGGCGCGCTCGTCGGCATGGGCCGCTTCTCCTTCGTGACGTCGGCGGCGGTGGCGGTCGTGGCCTGCCTCCTGGCGGACTTCGTGTGGTACCGGCTCGGCCGGCGCCACGGCAGCTCGATCCTGCGGCTCGTCTGCCGCATCTCCCTCGAGCCCGACTCCTGCGTGCGCCGCACCGAGAACGTCTTCGCCCGGGAAGGAAGCCGCACCCTGCTCTACGCCAAGTTCGTTCCCGGCCTGAGCACGGTGGCGCCGCCGGTGGCCGGCCTGGCCCGGCTGAGCGTCCCGCGCTTCCTGCTGTGGGACGCGGCGGGGGCGGCGATCTGGACCACGACGTTCCTCGTCCTCGGCTACGCCTTCAGCGTGCAGATCGAGCGCGTGGCCGAAGCGGGCCGGGCCCTCGGCCTGCGGGTGGCGGCGGCCGCGGTGGGCGCGATGGCCCTGTACGTGATCTGGAAGCTCGACCAGCGGCGGCGCCTGCTCCGCGAGCTGGAGGTGTCTCGCATCTCTCCCGAGGAGCTGCTGGCCCTCATCGAGTCCGGGCAGGGAAGCGTGGTCGTGGTCGACCTGCGCAACGCGATCGAGCGGGACGACGATGCCGGCACGGTGCCGGGCGCGATCGTGCTCGCGCCCGACGAGCTCGACGCCCGCCACCACGAGATCCCCCGCGACCGCGACGTCGTCGTCTACTGCACCTGACCGAGCGAAGCGACCAGCGCCCGGGTGGCGCTCCGGCTCCGGCGGAGGGGGATCACGCGCGTGCGGCCTCTGGCCGGCGGCTTCACGGAGTGGCGGCGGCGCGGCTTCCCGGTGGAGCGGCGGAGCGGCGGCCGCGCCGCCGAGCCGGGCGATCTGGCCGCGGTCGCCGCGCCGGCCGAGAACGAGCTCAGCCGGACGTGAACTGGGCCAGCTCGTAGATCCCCAGGCTCTTCTCGATCGCGGCCACGTCGTCCACGATCCCCTCGAAGCCCCGCTCGCCGAAAAGCTCGTGCTCCCGCCGCTCGAACTGGTCGCCGAGCGCGCGGTACTCCCGCTCCGGGATCAGCCGGTGCAGGGCGGGAAAGAGGATCGTGTCCTCGCGGGCCTCGTGCGGGCGGTACATGCGGATGAAGCTGCGCAGGCGGCTCACCAGGGTCTGCCGGCTGCGGGCGTCCCCGGACATCGCGGACCCGGTGAGGCTCAGGACGTCACCGGTCACCCGCCGTCCCGCCTCGTGCTGCGCGCGCAGGACGGCGACGAGGTCGGCCAGCGTCCCCGCCTTCTCGAACCGCGGGAAGAGATGGTCCTCCTCCAGCTTCTCGTGGTACTCCTCGATGAACCGGCGCACGATACCCGCCGCGCTGCTCACCGCGTCGGACGGCAGCTCGACGCCGGCCTCCAGCCGGCGGATCGCCTCCTCGTAGACGAGCAGGATGCGGTTGAGCACGCCGTGCTCCCGCATGAGGTCCTCCGCCGG
>Ga0066710_100001550_pt1 | contig 17352 bp, 17 predicted proteins | sample GraSoiAngelo_159_FD_79666 | JGI IMG/M metagenome (GOLD analysis project Ga0066710, IMG submission 79666) | Grasslands soil microbial communities from the Angelo Coastal Reserve, California, USA - 14_1009_16_40cm | ecosystem: Environmental > Terrestrial > Soil > Grasslands | place: USA... | reverse complement strand
CGGTAATGCGATCATCGCCACAGCAGAGGAGAACAATGCGCTCTTTCCAGCCCGCCCCGTCAGCGTCCGGCTGCTCGCCGCCGATCACGGTGTGATGAATTTGCTTGGAGCCATGCTCGGTGGCGTTCCAATGTGCCGGGGCGCGGGCGGGATGGCTGGACACATCCGATTCGGAGCTCGAACGGGTGGCGCGCTCGTGATCCTTGGAACATTGCTTCTGGTCGTCGCGTTTTTCCTGTCCGACTCGGTAGACACCCTCTTCCGCCTATTCCCGATGCCGGTGCTCGGTGTGATCCTGTTCTTCGGCGGCATTGAACTGGCGGCGTCGGCCAATGGAGAGGGCGCTTCTCGGTCTGACCGCACTGCTTCATCACGCTGCCAGCAGAGGCGTCGTTCGGCTCTAATCCCGTCGTCGCGAAGTTCCTCAGCGCCCTGAGTCAGTCCACGATCCGATGATGGTCGTGGATTTCCTTGATCCGCTCGTCAGCGAACTCGAACACTTCGGCGCCGAGCGCCTTGATGACCGTCCCATCGCGACCGAGGGTGCCTTGAAAAAGTGACTCCACCATTCCGCGGCCGTCGTACCCGACGAGAGACCGGAGGTCGCACCGACCGTCGGCGGCTAGTGAAAACTGGAACCGATACAATCGCTGTATAGCGTCCACACCTTCATGCCGCCGGCCCTCGCTGTCGACGACCACCGGCTCCGGATGAAAACAAGCGATCACGGCTTCGAGGTCGTGCTTGTTGAAAGCATCGAAGTACCGCCGGATGATGTCTTCTTCTCGAGTAGCCATGGACCTTTCCTCTCGCGTGCCGTCTGGTCGAGGAGCTCCATGAAGGCCCGTGCACTCGCCGTGACCCTCCGCGCCTCATGGTGAATGACGTGGAAGTGTCGCTGAATGCGAACGCCTCGAAGCCGCAGGGCGCGGAGTCGCCCCGTGGCCATTTCTCCGCGCACGGCATAGACTGAAACAAAGGCAACGCCCAGCCCAGCCATCACGCCTTGCTTGATCGCTTCCGTATGATCGAGCTCCATCGCCACGCGGAACTTGACATGCGCCCGCTGCAGCGCGCGTTCCGTGACGCTGCGGGTCGCAGATCCCTCCTCGCGCACAAGCAACGGCTGATCGGCGAGCGAGTCGGGGGCGATCTCCCGACGTTGAGCCCATGCGTGCTCGGGCGAGACAATGAGAACGAGTTCATCGCGCATTCCGGCCGTCAGACATTCCTCTCCCGGCCTGAGAGCATGCCCGCCGACGATCCCAAGATCGAGCTCGCGTTCCCTGACTCGTCCCTCGATGGCCTGAGAATTCGCGATCTGGAGCTTCACATCCACGCCGGGGTATTTGGTCCGAAACGCCGCAACGATCCTAGGCAGCACGTACAGCCCCGGCGTCGTGCTGGCCCCGACCAAGAGCGACCCGTGAGCCAGACCATCCAGGTCCGCGAGCGCCTGGCGCGCGCCCTCGACCGCCGAGACGGCACGCTCCGCAAACTGCTCGAAGACACGGCCTGCCTCGGTCACGGTGACGACCCGGCGGCGTCCTCGACGGAAGAACAGCTGCTTTCCCAGTTCGCTTTCGAGCTCGCTGATGTGTTCAGACAGCGTCGGCTGGGACGAATGGATTTTCTTCGCCGCCAGGCTGAAGCTCTTTTCCCGGGCGACGGCGAGAAAGACCTCAAGCTGACGTAGTGTCATTCGGGTTTTCCCTATACATAAGATCCAAAGTTCGTATTGGACCCTATAGCACAGCCTGGCGTATGACAAGTCTAGAACTTGAAAGGAGGGCCCTTATGATTTTTCGCCACTTCCTGTCGCCGAAAACCGGCTGCGCCAGCTACCTGTTTGGCTGAGGGGGCGCAGCCTGCTGCGCTGTGGTGGATCCACAGCTCGACATCGAGCCCTACCTCGAAGCCGCCGCTCAGAAGTCCATGCGGATCACACACATCTTCGAGACCCACGTCCAGGCTGATCACCTGTCTGGCGCTCGTCGTCTCTCGTCCGAGACCGGCGCCCCGGTGATTTTCCACAAGTCGGCGCCAGTCGAGTTCCCACACCTCAACGTCGAGGATGGGGAGCGACACGATCTTGGCAATGTGGTGCTCTCGATCCTCCACACGCCAGGACATACACCGGACAGCGTCTCGATCCTGGTCACGGACAAGACGCGGGCCTCGGAGCCCTGGTTTGTCCTGACCGGCGATACGCTGTTCTCGGGTGGGGTCGGTCGCCCAGACCTCATTGGATCTGGCTCGGAAGCGATGCTCGCAGAGCAGCTCCACGAGAGCCTTCACAGCAAGATCATGATGCTGCCCGATCACCTCGAAATCTTTCCCGCCCATTTCGGGGGCGCGGCGTGCGGTAAAGGTCTGAGCGGTAAGCCGGGTTCCACGATCGGCTTCGAGCGTCGTTTCAATCCGGCGCTCCGAGCCGCCTCGAGAGCGGAGTTCGTGGACTTCGTACTGAAGGATCTTCCGCCGCAGCCCGAAGTCTTCGCCGTGAATCGCCGCCGCAACCTAACGGGCGAATGAGCGAGATGCGGCTCGGACTGCGGGAGAATCTCCCGCAGTTCGCGCTGCTCGTGGTCCTAAATTCCTTCGTCGGGGCCATGGTCGGCCTGGAGCGGACACTGCTGCCACTCCTGGGTGAGCAGGAGTTCGGCCTCAGCTCGAAGACCGCAATAACGTCCTTTATCGTGAGCTTCGGCGTGACGAAGGCCGTTATCAACCTGATCGCGGCCCGTGCGTCCGATCGCCTGGGCCGGAAGCCCATCCTGGTTATCGGGTGGCTGTTCGCACTACCGGTGCCCTTCCTGATCATCTACGCGCCCGCATGGTGGTGGGTCGACCTCGCCAACATTCTGCTCGGAGCAAACCAGGCAATGGCGTGGTCGATGACTGTGATCATGAAAGTCGATCTGGTGGGCCCGAAGCGTCGCGGGCTCGCCTTGCGGCTGAATGAGTTCGCCGGGTACTTCGCGGTCGGCGTGGTGTCATGGGTGACCGGCTACATCGCCGCAAACACGGCGCTGCGGCCGCAGCCCTTCTATCTAGGGATCGTCGTCGCGATCGTCGGCCTCGCCGTCTCCGTGCTGTTCGTCCGAGAGACACGTCCCTTCGCGTACCTCGAAGCGGCCGCGGCGCTCCAGACGGCGAGCAGTGTCCGTCCATCGCTAGGCCACGTCTTCTTCGTCACGAGCTTCGGGAACGTGAGCCTCTTCGCGGCCTGTCAGGCGGGCCTCGTGAACAATCTCAACGACGGCATGTCCTGGGGTCTTTATCCCTTGTTCTTTGCCAGCTATGGTCTCGGCGTTGCCAGCATCGGCCTCGTCAAGGCGGTCTACCCCATGGTGTGGGCGTTCTGCAGGTCGCGACCGGACCGTTGTCGGACCGCTTCGGCCGGAAGGAGTTGATCGCTGGAGGCATGATCGTCCAAGCCGGAGGGATCTGGTTGACGGTCCTCATTCCGACCTATGTCGCGTGGTTGGCTGGAGCCGCGCTGCAAGGACTCGGCACGGCGATGGTCTATCCCACACTGCTGGCGGCCATCACCGACCATGTGCACCCGACGTGGCGCGCGACCAGCCTCGGCGTGTACCGATTCTGGCGTGACCTCGGCTATGCCGTCGGCGCGCTGCTCTCCGGTGTCGTCGCAGACCTCGTCGGGCTTGCGGCGGCGATTCACCTGGTCGCGGCGTTGACGCTCATTTCTGGTCTTGTCGTCGTCCGGGCCATGGGAAGACCGAGCCCCAGGCCAATCCCGGCCCGCGCATGAGATCGAAGGTCACCGGCGCTGTCGAAGGCGCCGTTGGGTCACCGGGCTGTCACACTCCCACAAGTAGCGTGTCCAAAGAAACAGGGAGACAGGAGGACACGATATGGATCAGATAGCCCTTCTGCAGTTCTTGCTGGATGCCAGTCGACGTGGCTATGCGGCCGGCCGCAGTGCCGTCAAAAGCCGGGAAGCCGATCACTCGACGACCATTGTCCTCGAGCATGGCGACTGGAGGTTCCACGACAACTACTTTGGCGGGGAGCCGTATGGCGGACGGGAAGTCGTGTTCCTCGGGGGCAAGCCGGTCTGGATGGCCGTCTACTACGGACAGGTCGACGACGCAAACGTCGACTCGGTCTATTCGTTCTTACAGCGGGCCTTGCGCGAGGCTCCGCCTGAGTTTCCTGTCCGTGGTCCCGAGGCCTTCACCGAAGGCCAATTTTCATACCGGAATGCCTACGAGGGCGACGTGATGAGATTCTGGGGCCAAGAGACCATTTACGTGAACGGGCGACTGGTCTACACCGCCCGCTACGGGGGCGGCTTGGTCGACCGACGGAGCGGTGACTGAATGCCCGGCGGCCGCCTGACTCGCAATCCCCTCGCCCAGGATCCCGTCACCGACCCTGAGGATCGAGCACTCGTCCTCCGCGCGAAGTCCGGTCTTCGAAGTCACAGACGGGGTCGGGGCCGAGCTCCTCGACACCAGCCGCGAGAATTTCCGCCAACGACTGGCCCGCGCACGCCGGGACCTGCACAGCTTCATGCACGACCGGTGCGGGCTCGTGAATCGGGCGAATCCCTGCCGCTGTGCGAAGAAGACACGCGGCTTCATGCAGGCGGGCTACGTCGATCCTGGGAGCCTCCTGTTTGCGCGCGAGCGCCTGGACCAGGTGGGTGACGTCGTGCGGACCAAGGCCGAGGCCCTCACGACACTCGACGCGCAGTACGCGGAGATCTTCCGGCGACACCCCTTTTATCCCACGTGTGACTTGGTGCCGGCGCTGAGGCGGCTGCTCGCCGGCCCGAGTTTCAAGCAGGCGACTGATTCTCTTTGACGACGAGAACCTGCATCACGGTCGCCTCCTGCCGTGAGAGACAGAGGAGGCCGAGGCGTGGCATCCTAACGCCGTGATCCGCTCTCGCGTGCATCCGGCCTGGATCGTCCTCGGGGCGCTCGCGCTCGCGATGCTCGGCGGTACGGGGCTCCGGTCGGTCTTCGGGGTGTACATCAAACCGCTGGAGGCCGACTTCGGCTGGTCTCGCGCCGCTCTCTCGGGCGCGGCGGCTGTCTCGCTGCTCGTGTTCGGCGCGGTTGGACCGCTCGCCGGGCGACTCGCCGACTCCTGGGGCCCGCGACGCGTCATCGTGCTGTCCTTGGCATTGCTCGGGGTCGGCACGGTCGGCTCGGCCTTCGTTAATCACCTCTGGCATATATATCTGACCGCCGGGCTGCTCACGGCGGCCGGTGCCGGTGCCACCCAGCCCACCGGAAGCGCGGTCATCGCACGATGGTTCGAGGCGCGTCGAGGGCTGGCGTTGGGCATCGTGGGGGCCGCGATGTCGGCGAGCCAACTCGTCATCATCCCGCTCGCGACGGTGCTTATGCTCACCCTGGGTTGGCGTGCGAGCTTCTTCGGGCTGGGAGTCGTGCTGCTGGTGTTGGTGCTGCCGATCAGCGCGGCGTTCATCCGGAGCGATCCGGAGGAGAGCGGACTCCGGCCTTATGGCGCGACGGGACCACTACGGCCGGCCGCCGAGATCGCCGCACTCCAGCGCGCCGGCCGCGTCTCGGTGAGCGACGCGGCCCGTTTCCCGCAATTCTGGCTCTTGATGGCGACGTATTTCGTCTGCGGCTACACCTCGATGGGGATGATCCTCACCCACTTCATGCCGCACGCGCTCGAGCACGGCTTCACCGCCATCCAGGCATCGACAGCGCTGGGTGTAATGGGCGCGATGAACATGGTCGGGACGGTCGGCTCGGGCTGGATTTGTGACTCCGTCGGCCGGCGAGGACCCCTGGCGACCTACTACTTCGTTCGCGGCCTTTCCCTCGTATTCCTGCTCTACGTCTGGAACGTTCCCACGCTCCATCTGTGGGCGGCGATCTTTGGGCTCAACTATATTTCAACGATCCCGCCCACGACCACGTTGACGGCGAACATCTTCGGCCGCTACTCGGTCGGCGAGCTCATGGGTTGGATTTCGTTTTCTCATCAAGTCGGTGCCGCGCTGGGCGCCGCGCTTGCCGGTTGGGTGTTCGAGTGGACCGGCAGCTACTCCGGGGCGTTCGTGTCCGCGGCGATATTGGCCTTCGTTGCCTCGGCGCTCGTGTTCGCGATCCGCGAGGAGCCGGTTGTCTCTCGACCGACGCCAGCCCCTGCGCCCGCCTAACTGTCGGCGACTTGGAACGGCTGGTGCCGATCCCCGTTTTGAAGAAGAGGGGCGGCGTGCGACGCCGCCCCGAAGAGAGGACTATAGTTTGGCGAGGTACCGTTTTTTTATTGCGCGTCCGCACCTGGCCGCCATCCATGCAGAACTCGTCGTTGTGCTGGGAGCCGCGCTGGTCCGTGCCCGCGAACCCCGAGCCGATCTCGAGCTCGCCGCCACGAACCGCTTACGTCTGGCGGCCGGCTCTGCGACGCTGCCGCCACGCCAGTCCGAGTCCCGCCGTGAAAAGCAACACCCAGGAGGCTGGCTCGGGAACTACCTGCGGCGTGCCGATGTCGAGCGCGACGTTGTCGACGCCGAACTGGAAGACGTTCACGTTGTCGACCTCGGCAAATCGCAGCCGCAGCGTCTGGCTCAGGTGGGCGTTGAGCAGGGCGGTGACGTCGAGGGCGAAGTGCGTGTATCCCGACACCAGTGGATCGCCCACGTTGGTCCGGAACGCGTTCATCAACACGTCGGAGGCGGCGACACTGAATGGATTGGCGCCCGAGCCCAGGATGTCGACGCGGGCCTGCTGGTTGAGCGCCGGCGTCGAGAAGTCCAGCGTGTTCGGGGTGAAGAACGCGTCAGCGCGATTGCCGACGAACACATCGAAGCTGAGCGCGGCTGACGGAACGACCGCCGATATGACGACGTCCTGGTACAGGACGTGGCTGCCCGGTCCCTGTGCATCCGTCATCGCCGCCGTGACGCCTTGCGGCGGCGAAGGGACGGCGTCACCGTTGACCGGGCTCGTCGTGCCCGTCTGCAGGAAGAACGTGCCGTCACCGCCAACTTGATCGACGCGCGTCCAGCCAAGGAAGCCTGCGTCGAAGCCGCCGTTGCTGACGACGTTCACAGCCTGCACTTCACCGACCGCCGCGCAGATGGCCACCATTGCGATCCAGAGCACCCGTACTGGAATTGACGTCATGAGAGTCCGCGCTCCTCGCATCCCTAGGATGGCTGCCGGCTGATCCGGTAGATCACGCCGTCGGTTATGGAGACGACGTAGAGGTTGCCGTCGGGGCCTTGCTCGATACTCGGCGTCGTGCCGAAACCCTGTCCGATGATCAACGTCTCGCTCTCGGTCCCGTCAAACTTCGTCGGACGGAAGAGGTTGTCCGCGACCCCGTCCGCCAGCCGCGGATCGGCGCTCACGTCCACGTGCAGACGATCGGGGGTGAGACGGAAGCGGTAGAGGCTGCCGCCGGTTCCGCCGACCTGCTCAAAGCTTCGCGCCGAGCCGATCCACAGCGTGCCGTCGTACTCGGGCCCGAAAGCCGTGCCTATGACGAAGGTAGTGCCCGCGGGTCCGACCTCGTACAGCCAGCTGAACTCGGGATCGACGTAGGTGGCGCCGGGCAGCATGAACATCCGAGACAGCGCCAGACTCGCGGTGTACGCGATTCGTGTCGGCGGGTATCGCACCTGCTGCATCGCGCTGCCGAACTGCGTCGTCTCGATGCGCTTGAAATCGGAAATGCGACTCAGGGGGCCGGCGACCTGGATCCACCCGCCGTTCATCCCGGGCACCACGCGATTGAGCTCGGCGAAGGCGTCGTCGGCGTTCTCCGTCTCCCAGAGGAAGCCAGTCAGCGGGTCGAACGCCATCCCAAAGCCGTTGCGATGGCCGTAGGAGTAGATTTTCTGGATATTGGCACCGACTTCGCCACCCATCGACGCGCCGACTGCGAAGAATGGATTGTCGGAGGGTGCGGTGCCGTCCGTGTTGAGCCGCAGGATGACGCCCGAGAGATGGGCGTTGTCCGGTTGCGGTCCCCCGAACGTGTCGTCGACGATCGGTGGCGTCAAGAACGGCCCGTTCGGCAAGTTCTGCAGCCACCCTCTGCGGCCCTGGTCGCCCATGAAGATATAGAGCTTGCCGTCCGGCCCGAACCGCATCACGCCGCCGTTGTGGTTGCCGTTCTCGTTCGCGTTGTTCGTGCCTGGATGGCCGGGAACCGCAATGTTGTCGGTCTGGCGGGCGCGCAGCAGGATGAGATTCTGCGCCAGCGTCAGCGTCGAGCCATTCCAGATGAAGCGATCGACGCGGTTGCCGAGCAGCGGCACGTCGGTCACCCCCGTGCTATCCGCGCCCGTGCTGCTCTCCGTCCAACGAATGAACACGTCCGGAGTCGCCGGGAAGTTCGGATGCAGTACCAGGCTCAGCAGGCCTCGCTCAGAGTTCGAGTTCACCGCCAGGTCGAGAACCGGTATCGGCTGAACGACGCCGTTGATGATCCGCTTCACCTGACCCGATGCCTTTTCCAGCACGAAGGCGTCGTTCGGCCCGATGAAGACGATGCCGATTGGCTGATTCAGCCCGCTGACGAAGGTGGTGACTTGGAGGTTGGGGTCGAGGATCGTGAGCGGCGTCGTGTCCGCGCCCACGGGTGCCGCGGCGACCAGCCACACGACCAGGGCAACGAACCAGACCAGCAGCTTGGGCATGCTCTCCTCCGTTCGTTTGCGACCGAGCCTCGTGCAACGCCGGTGCCACAAGGCGAGCGCTATCTTTTCTGGAAGTTGCTGCATGCTCGCGATCTGTATCGTCGGAACTGTAAAATTCCGCGACGGTCGTGAGGTGTCCTTCGCCAAAACCGCGGCCCGCGGCAAGTCGTTGATCTGTCGGCGCTGATCCGGAGACAATCTCGGCTCGATGATCACCCTCTTGCTCCACCTGCTTCGACTCCTCCCGTTCCTCTGCGGCGGCCATCGCCAACTTGCCCTCGAGAACATGGCCTTGCGCCACCAAGCTTCGCACGACGGATCGCCTCTTCTGGGTCGGGCTGGTCAGGGTCTGGACCAGGTGGCGGCAGTCCCTCATCATCGTAACCCCTGCTACCGTTCTGCGGTGGCAGCGGTGCCGCTTCCGGGAGCACTGGACTCAGTTCTCCGGCCGGCCCACCGGGTGCCGCCCACCCGTCAACGCCGAGATCACCGCCCTGGTCAGGAAAATGGCCGCGGCCAATCCCCTGTGGGGTGCCCCCAGAATCAACGGCGAGCTTCTCAAGCTTGGCCTCGATGTGGCCGAGCGCACCGTCTCCCGGCTGATGTCGAAGCACCGTACACCGCCTTCGCAGACCTGGCGCACATTCCTGACCATCATCTCCGGGATCTCGAGACTGGGTGGACGCCGATCCCGCCCTCGAACCTGACGAGAGCATCATCTGCCACGACGGGTGGCAGGATGAGCGTGACCAGGGCAAGTGCGAGGAACGCAACGGTTTTCATGGCGCAGCCTCCTGGTGGTGGTAAAGCGGAGTCTCGGCCCGCGGAAAGCGACCGATAAACGCACGGAAACCGTCCCGGGTTCCTAAGCTGCGCCGGCGGCCGCGTACGCTCGGGCCCCGGAGAGGCTATCGGCTGTGGCAAGAGACTCACGAAATAAAGACTTGAGGAGGACGGGCAGAGAGTCCCCGATAAGGAGAATCCGAGCGCCGCGTACAGCGAAGTCTCCATCGCATCTTCCTCTACCGACGGACGCTCAGAGCCACAGCCAACGGGATCCCCGCCCCTACAGCCTGGAGCGCGATCGCGAGGCCGAGCAGGGTCACCACAGCCGCCGACGTGAGGGGCAGCCACCGCGTGACGAACACCCCGTCACCCTTGAAGCCGCCCATGAGGCGCCGCGCAAAGACGACCAAGAGCCCGATGCCGATCAGCACCGCCGCCAGCCCGACGCTGAACGCCACGATCAAGAGGAGCCCAAAACCCGTCCGACGCATGGAGAACGCGCTCAGCAGCACCACGAGCGCGGCGGGACAAGGCACAATGCCGCCGCTCACGCCCAGGGCGATCAGGTCGCGTAGGGACACCCGCGACGTGGTCGAGTGGATGTGATGGTGGTGCGTATGGCGTGCGAAATGCGAGTGGCGGTGCGCCAGACCCTGGCCATCGTCGTGCACGTGCCCGTGGGACTCCCCGGGGACGTGGGCGTGCTCGTGGCCGTGCGAATGAGCGTGCCTCGCTCCCGAGTACCGTTGCCAGAATAGGACTAGGCCGAGGCCGGCGATCATCAGGCCGGAGATGCCGGTGAGCCACGGGAACAGGCGCTCCGGCACGACGTACCGTGACGCATAGAGCGTGAGCCCACCAAGAAAGTACACCCCGGCCGTATGCGAGAGGGTCACGGTGAGGCCAAGAACCATGGCGTGCCAGGCGGTTCCTCGCGAGCCCACGAGGTAAGCGGCGACGACTGTCTTGCCATGCCCTGGCTCCAGGGCGTGGAGCGCACCGAGCCCCATCGCCACGACGGCTGCCAGGAGGATGATCGCGGGCCCCATCTCCCTGGTCGTGACCATCTCCGTGAGCCCGTTCCGGGGTGTCGCCTGGCGGTTTGCCTGGAGCTTGATGGAGTCGGCGGCCGGCGCGAGCGGCGAGGCGACCTGGGACGGTGGCGGACTCGGCTGGAGGAGTCTCTCCGGTCGTGCCTTGGTGCGTGGCTCATCGAGAGTCGCGCGTGTCGAGCCGGCACCGGCCATCGATCCAGGCGGCGACGGCACCCCCGTGAAGAGCACGCGCGCCTCCAGGTCCTGGGGCGGGCTGCTCAAAGGATCGGTCGGGTAGTCGCTCAGCTCCGCGCTTCGGTCCGTCTCGGGGACCGAGGTCCTCGCCACGACGACGCCGGCCCTTCGTACCGCGATGATCTCCTTCCACCCCGTGCGTTCGGGCAGGTTGTCGTCGCGGAACCGGAGTTGGTGGACGCCGTCGATGGCTCCTTCTGAGCGAGCTGCCCGATACAGAAAACCCAGCTTCATCGTGGGTAGACCGCCTGCGCCTGGGGCAAAGATCACTTCGCGGGACGTGACGCGCAACTCGAGGCGCCGGCCGTCGACTTCCAGCCGCAGGCCTTCCTTGAGCGTCTCCGCCTTCCGCGCCAGGTATGGATCCAGGCCGGGGTGACCGACCTCCGGCACGATCCCCGTCTCCTGGATCTCCTGGAAGGTCGGAATCTCGGCCAGGTCCAGGAGGTGCCGCAGCTCGATCGTCTCCTCCCCGATCCGAAGCGCCGAATAGTGACTGATGCTGAAGTTCCCCATCGGGTGCGCCCAACCGAGCGACGGTATCAGCAGGAGGCCAACGGCGCTCAGGACGACGAGGTGCTTACGGCTCATCGCTCAGGAGCCGTTGGGCGAGGTCGGCGTGGAGCACGTGGAAGTGCGGGTTCGTGGCGAGGGCGCGCCGGAGGTACACCTTCGCCGCATCCATCTCGCCCAGGCCTCGATAGATCATCCCGGCGTGGAAGAACAGGCGCGCGTCCCGCGTCCCGAGCTTCATGGCTTCGTCGATCGCCGTTCGTGCCTCGGCTAGCTCGCCCTTTTTGTAAAGCGCCCAGGCCAGCACGTCATAGGCGTAGACGTCGCGTCGGACCTCCAGCTCCTTGCGTGCCAGCTCCAGTGCGCGGTCGAGTTGGCGATCGTGGTCGGCGTCGAAGTACGCCTGCTCCCGGCTGTAGAGGACCTGATTCAGCGCGTTCAGCCGGCCGATGTACTCCACGAGGTCGTACTGGCGTGCGGCCGCGTCGGGGCGTCCCATCATGCGGTGGAGATCGCCGAGGGCCGCGGCGTAGTCGGGGAGCGGAATGACGGCAATCGCCCTCTGGTAGAGGTCGACAGCCTCCGCATAGTGCCCGTGGGCCGCCTTCACCTGCGCGAGCCCGGCCAACGCGCGATGGTAGTTCGGATTGGTCGCGAGGCTCTCGAGGTACCGCGCCTCCGCCGCCTTCAGGTCGCCGATCGCGAAGTGTTCCGCACCGAGCTGCCATTGCGCCCACGCGATGCTTTCGCGCGGCCGCCGGTTCGCCTTGCCCTCCTCGATGGCGCGCGTCAGCATCTCGATCGCGCTCGAAGGATCGCCTCGAACCGACTTCAGTCCAGCGAGGCGGCCCCACGCGTGGAGATCCGATTCGCGCGCGAGCATCCGCCGGTAGGCCGCCTCCGCTTGCTCGTACTCGCCGACCTCGAGCAGGGCGTCGCCCAGGATACCGTAGGCGTGGCCGTCGGTGGGATCCAGCTCGATGGCTTTCGCCGCGAGCGTGGCCGCCCTCGCGAAATCATGCACCGAGTAGCGGACATAGGCCAGGTGGCGCGTGGCCCCGCTGTGGTGGGGGACCAGAGCCAGCGACTTCTGGAGCGCGCCCTCGGCGCGGCCGAAGTACGCCGCGTCGCCCGTCTCCCGGGCCTTCTGAATGTAGGCGTCACCGAGCCGATAGTACGCAGTCCCGTCGTACGGGTTGCGCTGCAAGGAACGCTCGGCGGCCAGGATCGCTCGATCCGCCACCGTCGTCTCGGCCCTGGCCGGTGTCGCGTAGACCCCGCCAAGGCCGATGAGCGACGCCAGCACGATGATCACCCCCCGCATTTCCATACGATCACCCTTGGCCCATGCGCCCAGCACGCAGGGGCTCAACGTTCTATGGGACCAGGGGCCCGCACGGATTGGCGCCGGGGCCACTCTCACCGCAATCGACGTGACGACGGTTCTTCCCGTCGTATGGCGTCGGCAAGAATGGGAATGTCTTGGCGATGCCGTTCGCCATGACGTCCACGCCCACGACGCCTGGCGCACCGGCGAGGAAGTTGACGCCGTCGCCGGCATGGGCATTGATGTAGTTGACCCCACCCACGACCCGAATCGCGATGTCAGTCACGTCATCGTTGGGTCGGCGCCCGTTCGGCCAGCCGGCCCTGTCTGCGCTCAACGCCGCGCCGAGGCGACCCTGGCTCTCGGGCGGGGTGGGCGGCACGCGCAGATCAAGCCGCAACAGCTCCGCGCAGGGATGGCCGCAGTCCGTGCCACGCAGCGCTTGACCCGGGTACTTGAGCAAGATGCTCATCAGGTCGGTGCGGTCCCTGGCGGCGGAGCCGTCGAGCGGGACGATCCCCACGCCATAGACCAACTCCAGCGCCGCCGCGATCACCGGGTCTCGATAGAACGCCTGGAAGTTCGCCTCGTCTTCCGGCTCGGCGGCGTTCCATCGGTCCTTGAACGGCGTGGTGATGATCAACTCATTCACCAGGGGGTTCGCCATCCGGGACACCTGGACCCACGGCCCGTGGGTTTTCGCTTCACCGTCTTTGTCGAGGACCTTGACCTTCTGCCGGGCCGTGCTGGCGTACATCCCGATCACCGGATGCTTGGTGCTCGCGGCGGGCTTGCTGTCGCTGGTGATCCGGTGAATCGGCACCTCGATGGCGATGGTGCTGACGTTGAAGCCGCTGAAGCGGTTCACACCGAACGGATTGACGGTGTCCGTGTCTTCCCCGGGGCCGGTCAGCAGCGGGAGGTAGCGACGCAGGTTGAGGGTATCGAACACTGCGCCCAGGTCGATGTAAAAGGTCTCAGCGCGCTGGCCGGCGAACACACGGATCCCGGTCGGGGGGTCGGTGTAGATGCCCTGCGCGGCCAGCGCTGCGTAGTTGGGCATCGTGGCCGGCCCCACATTGGAGGGTACGGCCACCAGGGTGCGGCCGCTGAACAGCTGGAGACGGTGGCGCCCACGCACCTCGGTCACTGTGTAGGTCTGGCGCCGCGTGAGCCCTTCCGACCCGCGACCGTCCAGCGCCGTGATGCCCTGGAGCGGAACCGCTGCTGGAATGTGCGGGTTGCCGAGAGACGGAACCGGCGACGTCAGTCCCCCAGGGCCCGGGCGGTTCTCCGTCTTGAAACGGACTTCGTAGACGATATCCTCGGCCCGGCCATCCTGGTCGTTGTCGATGTTGATGGCGTACAACACCTCGTCATCGAAGCTGAAGTAATTGGGTCCGTCTCCCGGATCTTGTCCCGGATTCACATTCATAATGAATGTGACCTTGCGCTCGTCCGGGGAGCGGACGAGATTGGCCGCGTCGTAGCTCACGAAGGCGTAGACATCGGTGTTGTCCGCCGCTGGGTCCAGGGCGATCAGCGGCGCCTCCCGGTGGCTTGCCGCCCAGACCACGAGGCTGCTGACGGCGATGGTCAACGCCGCGAGGACGACAACAAGAGCTGGAAAGAATTGATGCTTTCTCATCTGTTTCATCCCTCGTCTCCTCCCGTGCGGCTGGGCCGCGTTGCCAGTCAACGGCCAGGGCATCGGCCCATCCACGCCTCACTGCGTTGAGTTGGCTTGAGTTCAGTACGCACCCTAGCTACGAGCCACAGCGCCGGATCGGATGCACTCTGAGGAGGTTTCCCCGAGAAGCCCGCACGAAACTTCCGAGCAGAAACAATCCGACTCCCGAATCCACTCGGTGGATGGGGTCGAGCAAGGATGACGGAGAATATGAGAGACAACCTGAACGCAAAACAAGACGGAGCTCGCGCTCGACGTCTTCCGGCGTCCCCACCCCAGGTCTGGCTCCATCCTCAAGTCAAGTTTTTCGGGGGCAGGTCCAGGCGGTACCCCAAATTAACGGAGGACGGTCACGTCCGGGGCCGTCCTAAGCGTCACAGGATTGACGTCACATTGGTTTTGTTTCCAACACCTCCCTGATCGGTGAGGAGACTCGATAACATCACTGCGAGTACTTAGCTGAGAGCCGAATCTGGTGCATCTCTTGCTGAAGCGGCCAGCGGGCTGGGGCACCGTGTTGGGTTTTCGCGAAGGCGTGATCAGATTCCTGGAGGAGCATCCCGGCTACGTTTGCGCTGAGTGCCTCGCTTTGAGCGTGGGGGCACCGCTCTCCCCGACCACAATGATCACGCTCGGTCTGCACCCGGCCGACGGTTTTGCAACCGCAGACGATGTGTGTTCTCGCTGCCATCGCCTTTCCCGCGTGATCAAAGCAGAGAGAAAGACGTAGAGTCCCGCAGTGGGCTAGACGGCCACCTAGGACAAGGGCCTCACAGCGGAGCCGGATTCTGCAGCGCCCAACGACTCATTCACATCTTGTCCACATGTCCACATATACCCACACGCGCAGAATCGGACGATCTGACGCGGCCTCGCGGATGCTGCTAGGAAAAGAGATGGTCTTTTCGCCCATACCGGGCACAGGAATCAAAATTCTCCTCTCGGGACGGGCTCACGCAGGCCCCGTCTTCAATTCCAGCTCGCGCGGAGGTCAACAAGCAGGAGGTCTGCAGCGGCAACACCTGATGCGACCCACCGCTCAAACACCTGTCCTTCGCCAAAACGCCGTCCGGTGAGCAAGTGGTTGATCTGTCTGCTCTGCTCCGGAGAGAGGCCATCGTCGATTGAGGTAGCACCGCTAATGGCCCTCGCTTTACTAGCTGTATTTGAGGGGATTTGAACCCCACGAGACATTATCTGAGACGGAGGAATCGAACCCTGATGACCGCATTATCTGAGCTGGCGGATGCCTGACGAGACCATCGTCCTATCCCGACTCGACAAGATCATCACGCTGCTGGCCGCGGGTGTGGCCGCCGACAAGCCCCAGCGCGAGCGAATCCGACTGCTGTCGTCGGCCGGCCTCGCTCCCCTGGAGATTGCCCAGGCCCTGGGAACCACGGCCAACACGGTGCGCGTGGCGCTGGTGGGGATTCGGAAGAGTGGCCGCGTGCGCCGAAAACGAAGGTCCTAGAGATCCACCATCGGTTCCGTCGAGTTCGTGTCAGCCATGCCACCGTGCCTCCCGGGGAGCGTCTACTCCGAGATCTCCTCATCGTTCAGCTAGCTCTATCTGGAGTCGACAACCACAGCATTCGGAAAATCGCGAAGGTCGACATGAATAAGGTCACGCGGAAGGCAAGTCCTGAGCCTGAAGCCCTAGTCCTTTCGACTGAATTCGTCGAGCACTTCCTTCGCTACCCGTCGCGCCTTCTCGGTCGGGTCGCGCATCCACTCTTCGTTCTCCAGAACGTCCTTCTTTAACCAGAGGTCCGCGCCGCGCTTGCTCCGAGAGGCGCCGTTGACCCGTGGATGGCCCCGGGCCACGTCTGGCGGCACGACGACAGCCGGGAGTGCGTGGGGATTCTCGAAGATCGCGAACCGATAGCGGACCTCCGCTCCCGGCAGGTCGGCCTTGAACACGCCCACGGCGCCGAGCCGCGCGCATCGAGCGTCCACGAACGGGCCATCTTCAGCGAGATAGCCGGTGTCCTGGCCCGGGCTCTTCGGAGTGTACCGGCCGATCTCGGTAACAGCCTGACTCCAGTCGAGCAGTGGCACCATGAGATCGTCGTTGATCACGAGGAGCGTGGGCATCGTCTCGGGCGTCTTCGGGTACGCCTTTTTCACGGCGTGACGGACGGACGACCACGGCCCAGTGGAACGCGCCTCGGCGTGGCCGGCGGCCTGATCCTCCTCTACGTGCGCGGCATCAATCTCAGCGTCTCCGCGGCGGTGGGGTTCATCTCGCTGTTCGGGGTGGCGGTCATGAGCGGGCTGCTCTATGTAGCCGACATCAACGCACGCCGCCGCACGCCCGGTCTGTCGCTACGCGAGGCCGTGGTGCAGGGCGCCCGCGTGCAGTTCCGGCCGCGGCTCGTGCTGATCGTCGTCACCGTGCTCGGCATGCTTCCGGCGGCCCTGGCTCGCGGGATCGGCTCGGACATCCAACACCCGCTGGCGACCGTCGTCGTCGGGGGCCTGCTCGCCACCTTGATCCTGACCCTCTTCGCGCTGCCCGCCATCTATGTGCTCGCCGACCGGCTTCGGGCGCCTCAGCGACAGGTCACCGAGGCCGACTGACCGCGATGACACCGAGGAGGCGATGACGAAGAGCAGGAGGGCTCTATGCCGGAACCAACGACGTGTTGCTGCAGACATCTGTACACCCTGCGCGGCGGCGAGAGCGGCGACCGCTGCCCGATTGGCGCGCGACAGCTCTGCGCCGAATGCGCCACAGACGGCAGAGGCCGCTGTCCGACCCATGGCGTTCGGGTCAAGGTGCCGCGGCTATGAGACGACGTTGCTTGCGCCAGATCAGATAGAGGTTTCGCGAGTACACGAAGATGCCCGCCCCCTCGCCGAGGATGAAGACGGATCGAGGCGGTGGAGAGCATAGGTGAAGAGCGTCAGTCCCCCGCCGATGGAGAAGAACCAGAACGATAGCGGGATGACGCTCTCTTGCCTCTTCTCGGAGACGATCCACTGGACCACGAAGCGCATGGAGAAGAACGCCTGCCCTACCAACCCGACCGACAGCCACAGTTGATCGTTGCTCATCATTCCCTCGCATGAAGAAGGT
>Ga0066710_100001547_pt1 | contig 17360 bp, 14 predicted proteins | sample GraSoiAngelo_159_FD_79666 | JGI IMG/M metagenome (GOLD analysis project Ga0066710, IMG submission 79666) | Grasslands soil microbial communities from the Angelo Coastal Reserve, California, USA - 14_1009_16_40cm | ecosystem: Environmental > Terrestrial > Soil > Grasslands | place: USA... | reverse complement strand
TTGCCTGGCTGACCCGCGATTCACGAGAACAAATCCTCCACCTGCAAAGGCTCGGCAGAACTATTTCCTCCCCTGCACGCTTTTTGCACTCGCGAGACGCGCCATACGCCTGCCCGACACCGTTTAGCCATTTAGTCTTCCCTACATCTCTTTCGGCATCTTGGCCCGTCTGTCCTCGCCCCTTCGAGTCCTTACGGACGGATTACGGGCTGATTGCTGAATGCTGCCCCTCAAACGGCCTGCGTTATACTTGGATGACATGGGCCCCGACGCTCAAAAGACGTTTTACCTGGAAACCTTTGGCTGCCAGATGAATGTGCATGACTCCGAAAAAGTCATTGGCACGCTCATGTCCCAAGGCTACCGCCAGGTATCGACCGTCGAAGAGGCTGGGCTGATTCTGTACAACACTTGCTCCATTCGCGATAAGGCGGAACAAAAGGTTTTTCATCGGCTCGCTGACTACAAAAAACTTCAGAAGCAAGGCAAGAAGTTTGGAGTCCTGGGCTGCGTGGCGCAGCAGGAAGGCGACAATATTTTCGAGCGCGCCCCCCACGTTTCCATGGTGTGCGGATCGGCGTCCTACCGGAATCTGCCAGCGATGCTGGTGCAAATCGAGGCAGGGAAGCAGCGTGTCACCGGATTGGACGATCGCGAAACCGACGAGTGCTTTGAAACCGAATTCACCGCCCGTACCAATCCGCATCGGGGATACATCACCATCATTGAAGGATGCGACAAGTTTTGTGCCTACTGTGTGGTTCCGTTCACGCGCGGCAAAGAGCGCAGCCGGACGTCAGATTCGGTGCTGATCGAAGCGCGGCAGATGGCCGACCTCGGGTACAGCGAAGTCCAATTACTCGGTCAGAATGTGAATTCTTATAGGGATCCGGCAGGGAAGAAGTCGTTCGCAGAACTGCTGGCCACGGTGGGCGAGATTCCCGGCATCCGGCGCGTGCGCTTTACGACTTCCCATCCTAGAGATTTTGGCCGCGACATCGTGCAAGCTATCGATTCGCGTTCCACCCTTTGCAACCACGTGCACCTGCCCGTACAAAGCGGATCAACCCGCGTGCTGAATGCCATGCAGCGACTCTACACTCGCGACCAGTACATGGAACGCATCACCTGGATGAAGGCCGCGCGGCGCGAGATCAGCATCACCAGCGACATTATCGTCGGCTTCCCCGGGGAAACCGAAGAGGATTTCCAGGAAACACTTTCCCTCCTGGATGAAGTCGAATTCGACAGCATCTTCGGATTCAAGTATTCACCGCGTCCCAACACGCCGTCATTGAAATTAGAAGATGCTATCCCCGATGAAGAGAAGGCGCGTCGCCTAACAGTCTTGCAAGAAAGGCAGCGCGAAATCCAGAAGCGGAGTAATCAAAGGCATCTCGGCCAGGTAGTTGAAGTAATGGTTGAAGGAAAGAACGAATCCCGTGGCCAGTGGATAGGCCGAACATCGCAAAACAAAACCATGAACTTCAAGACTCCCGAAGGGATATTTCCAAATACCGGCAGCTACGTTTCGATAATGGCTACAGTTTGTCTTCCCAACAGTCTGGCAGGCGAAATGGTGATATAAGAATTGCGGAGATCATGATGGAAGTGGAGATGAAAATTCGCGGCCTCCTGATGGATCCAGTAACCAATATGCCGATCGTGATCTTAAAAGATGTCACCAGTGACATGGTCCTCCCCATCTGGGTAGGCATCTACGAAGCCAACGCCATCGCCCTAGAGATCGAAAAAGTCACCACCCCCAGGCCAATGACACACGATCTTATTAAGAATGTGTTGGTGGGGTTGGATACGCAGGTGCATAAAGTGGTGGTGACGGAATTGCGGGAAGATACGTTTTATGCGGTGATCTTTATGGAGCGTGAAGGACGGATCGTCAGCATCGATTCGCGGCCTTCGGATGCGCTGGCGCTGGCGTTGCGGGTGGATTGTCCGATCTATGTAGAGGATGAGGTGCTGAAGAATTCCAAGCTGGCGGCCAATGTCTCCGATCGCGTCAGCAGCGAAGAGCTGCGGAAATGGCTCGAAGGGCTGAATGATGAGGATTTGGGGAGATATAAGATGTAGGAAGGGCGTTTTTTCGATTATTGATTTACGATTTTCGATTTGAGAGTCACAAGCTAAAACCCTCCGTGCCTGATTCTGCTGCGCAACTTCAACGAATTTATCTTGCTGGATTCGAGCTTCAGACCTTTGACAGGTTTCCAAAATGTGTGGGTGCGGTGCGGGATGGTTGCATTGCGCTGCTTGTCCCTACGCCACAGGGTCTGCAAATGATGGGAACGCCGGGGTGGCGGATGGGTGAGGCGATTGGGGTTTTGGTAGAACGTGATGGGCGGCAGGTTTTCCAGGCCAAGCAGGAAGTGGTCGAGGCTACCGCCGACCGGTTGGAGACGTTGCGACGTTTTCGGATAGAACTGCAGGAGTTGCTGGCGGCGTAACTTGCCTCGTGCCTGACTTTACATAATACCTGTTATCGGACACTTAAAGAGAATGCGCCCCCGACCCGGTTGGGCGCAATGACAATGCGAGCGGGTGCAGCTTGACAGGTGGATTTTGCTACCGCAGTATGCCCAGCATGAAAATTGTTTATGGAATAGTTGTGGCTTCCCTGTTTGCGGGTACTGGTTTCGCGCAGGTACGTACCGAGGAGACGAAAGGCGGGACAGCATCATCTGACATGCGACGGCCGTCTATTGTTGGCGTCGCCCACATTGCGCTGAAGACCGACAATCTTGATTCTGCGCGAAAGTTCTATACGGGTGTTCTCGGATTGCAGGAGCCTTTCCACTACAGTGAGGCGGGCCATCTGCTGCTGACCTATTTCAAGGTCAACGACCATCAGTACATTGAGGTATTTCCTTCATTGAAGGACGCCAAAGAAGACCGGCTATCCCATATTTCGTTTGAGACTACCGATGCTGAGCAGCTCCGGGCCTACCTGGCCAGCCGCGGCGTGAAGGTACCCGACAAGCTGGAGCCGATGGGTGACGGCAACCGCGGATTCGATGTAACTGATCCTGACGGTCACGACGTCGAATTCGTAGAGTTCAGGCCAGGGTCATTGCACAGCCTCAGTTTTGGCAAGGCGCTTCCGTCGAGTCGCATTTCGCAGCGCATCATTCATGTGGGCGTGGTGGTGAAGGATCGAGAGGCAGCCGATCGTTTTTACAAAGACGTTCTCGGATTTCGTGAGATATGGCATGGCGGTATGAAGGATAACGAAACGGATTGGGTCGACATGCGTGTGCCCGATGGGACGGATTGGTTGGAATATATGTTGAATGTGCACGACCCGGATCCGAAGGAGCTCGGAGTGATGCATCATCTCGCGCTCGGTGTGAGCAGTGTGAAGGCCGGTTATGAGACCGCGCTCAAGCGAGGTTACACGTCTGAAGAAAAGCCGCAGATTGGACGGGATGGCAAGTGGCAGTTCAACCTTTACGATCCAAATTTCACCCGGGTGGAATTAATGGAGCCCAAGCCGGTGCAGAAGCCGTGTTGTGCGCCGATGTTGAAGTAATGAGGAATGCATTTTCGATTTTTGATTTACGATTTAAAAACCGAAAGCTAAGAACCTCGTGGCTGGTCCAACTTGCTTAACTGCAACGACTCTTTTTGCCTCTGATCTCCCCTTGGGGATTGCCTTCATTCTGCTGGCTACCCAGGACTGAAGTCCTCGGCTAATCTGTGGCGTCCTTCGGGCTGCTTCCAGATGATTCTTTTCCGCTTGAGGAATGTTTTCAGCTCTTCCTTCCTGACAAGGGGGCTGCCGAGCTTCGCTCGGCTGGGCAGGCGAGTCGCCTGCCGCTACGTGTTTCTTGCTAATTGCTTGGCTGAATCTGCGGCTAGCACGATCTCGGGATGGAACAGGGTGCCGGCGACCCTAGTGGCGATGGCGATCAGTTCCCTTTGGCCGCAGAAAACTTTTACCTGCCTGGCTCGAGAAAGCTCTGGGAGATTGACGGCGCGGCCGTTGCGGATGTGCGCAGCGGTTTCTTCATTCGCGGTTACGGTTGGAAGTTGGGGCAAGAGCTTGCGTGGGTGGATGAGGATTTCTTCCAGCAAACCTTTGCTAGCGGCGGAATCGGCTTCTTCGAGAGTGTGAGCGTCACTTAACTCGAATTCGCCCAGCTTAGTCCGGCGTAAGGATGAGAGGTGCGCTCCGCAGCCAAGCTGCTGGCCCATTTCGTGCGCGACGGAACGCATATAGGTTCCCGACGCGACCCGGGCTCGGAAGCTGGCATGGTCGCCGTCGGCTTCCAAAATCTCGAATTCCTTTATTTCTACTTGCACGGATTTAAGGGGGACCTCCTGATGTTTGCGGGCCAATCGGTAGGCAGGCACTCCCTGAATCTTCTTGGCCGAAAATGGCGGAGGCATTTGTTCGATCACGCCCTGAAAACGCGCGCCCAATCCGCGCACTTCTTCAAGTGACACTTTAATGTCCTGGGGCGGACCGGCTGGCGTGCCAGCGGCATCGTAGGTGTCGGTTGCGAAGCCAAAGCGGATTACTCCCTCGTAGGTCTTTTCGGCGCTGGTATAGAACTGCGCCAAGCGCGTGAGGTTGCCTAGGACCAGGGGTAGAACACCAGTGGCCGATGGATCCAGCGTCCCCAGATGACCAACCGAACGCTGCTGGTAAATGCGGCGCACGCGGTTGACCACGTCGTGCGAGGTCAGACCGGCGGGCTTATCGATGACCAGGACTCCGTTCATAGCAGTTCTCTGCTATCGTGGACGTGGTTGGCCTCCCAGTCAACTCAGCCGGAAATTTCTTGCAACTCTAACGGCGTTAAGACCATGCTTCCCATCCGTGATGACCAGCCACGATTCAGTACGCCTTACGTGACCTACTTTCTAATTGCCATCAATGTCATCATTTTTTTCTTCGAATCGGCACTGGATCCGGAAAACTTCCGCCTTTTTCTTTACCAGTTTGGGATGATACCGGCCCACGTGACTGCGGTGGTCACGCAAACCGGAGACATCAACCCGCTAGGTGCGTTCGTCCCCATGTTCACGTCCATGTTTCTACATGGATCCTGGGGACATGTCATCGGCAACATGTGGTTTCTGTGGATTTTCGGGGACAATATCGAAGACCACTTGGGACATTTCAAATATCTGACGTTCTATCTGATCAGCGGACTCGTTGCCTCACTGGCGCAGATCGTCTTGAACCCTTTTTCCGGTGTACCCAACGTGGGGGCCAGCGGCGCGATTGCTGGTGTGTTGGGGGCCTATTTCGTTCTTTATCCACGGGCGCGGTTGCTCACCTGGTTCGGGCTTGGTTTCTTTTACTTGCCGGCGTGGGTGATGTTGGGGTTCTGGTTTGTGTATCAATTTCTTAGCGGGGCGGCGAGCGCGGTTGCTTATTCCGGCCAGACCGGCGGCGTTGCGTTTTGGGCGCACGTGGGAGGATTTGTCGCGGGGATCGTGCTCATAAAGATCTTTCCTCAAAGAGCCGGAAGGGATAGGTATGGGACGTGGTAGAAAGCAGTACAGACCGCAGAGAGCAGACCCCAGCGGCTAAAGCCTCCTGAAGATGATCATCGCGGCACGACTGAAGTCGTGCCCTTCCCGAGCGGGTATCTCCCCAAGCGGGCATTCTTGCCGAATCGGCTCCTACAACGTTCCCGCGGTGGGCAGGATGACGAGTTCTTCCATCGTGCTATCGGGCGGAAGTTTGAGTCCATTCACCACCGCGACAGCTATTGTCGCGGGTGACATCATCTTTTCTCGTGGAGCCTTTGGCCAAAGAGTATCCCAGATTTCGGTGTCGGTAGCGCCGGCGACAAGTGCAATCACGCGGATCTCTTTGGAGCGCAGTTCCTCGCGGAGCGTATTGGTGAATCCCAGAGCGCCGTGTTTGGAGGCGTTGTAGGCCGAAGAACCGGCAAAGACGCGTTTGGCCGCGAGGGAAAGATTATTTATGATCGCGCTGCCACGGCTCATCAGGGGCAACGCTGCCTGGGTCACCAGAAAAAGAGAATTCAGGTTGGTGTCGATGACCTCAAGCCAGGATTCGAATGGAAGCTTGTCCACGTTCTGGGTGGGGTGAGCGATGCCGGCGTTGTTGATCAGAATGTCCAGGCGATGAAATCGCCGCTTGACTGCCGTTAGCAGAGCTTTTACGGCCACAGGATCCCGCACATCGCAAACCACAGGAAGAACGCGAACTTTGAGGCGGGCCAGTTCCCTTCCAGTTTTCTTTAACACGGGTTCATCGCGGGCGGCGATGACCAGGTTACATCCTTCCGAAGCCAATGCTCGAGCGATGGCGAGGCCGATGCCACGATTGGCGCCAGTGATGAGCGCAACTTTTCCGCGAAGTTTGGAAACGAGCGCTGAGCGGGGTTTCGCGGGCAAGCTAGCCACCGTTTCGATGATTAATCAGGGACAGGAACTCGGTCCGAGTCTCCTGTTCATCGCGGAAGCAGCCCAGCATGGAAGAGGTGACGGCGGAGGAATGCTGCTTCTCCACGCCTCGCATCATCATGCAGAGGTGGCGGGCTTCGATGACCACACCCACGCCCTGGGGCTGGATAGCTTTCTGAATGGTTTCGGCAATCTGTGTGGTCAGGCGCTCCTGAATTTGAAGGCGCCGAGAAAAAATTTCGATGAGGCGCGGAATCTTGCTGAGGCCGATCACCTTCCCGTTGGGAATGTACGCCACGTGCACCTTGCCGAAGAAAGGCAGCATGTGATGCTCGCACAGGCTGAATACCTCGACATCTTTGACGATCACCATTTCGTCATAGCTTACGGTGAAGAGGGCGTTCTTGAGCATGGTGTCGGGATCCTGCTGGTAGCCCTTGGTAAGAAATTGGAAGGCGTGGTGGACTCGTTCGGGCGTGCGTAGTAGTCCTTCACGGGCAGGGTCTTCGCCCAGGCGGACGAGTATTTCGCGCACCAGATTTTCAAAGGTCGCGCTGGTTAGGGTGGTGGTTTCAACGGTTGGTGTCATAGTTTGGGGCCTTTTTCTCTTCCAGCCTAGCTTCGCTCGGCTCGGCAGGCGAGTCGCCTGCCGCTACGTGAGTCGTGCCTACCTACGCACCTCATTCCCACCGGCGTATTCGAAAGAATTCATCATGGTTTCTTCTATGCGTACCTTTTCAAGATGAGCGTGGGTAAAACCACGCTGCAAAATATCGTAGATGAAGGCGCTCAAGTTCTCGGTCGTGGGAACTGCCTGGCCAAATTCGGGCACCGTATTCAGATTCTGGAGGTGGAAACGGTCCAGGATTTCGTGTTCAACAAAAGAGTCGAGATCGGTGAGATTGCAGACCATGCCGGTACTTTCATCTACCGGGCCACTGACTGTTATCTCCAGCGCGTAGTTGTGGCCGTGACCATAAGGATTATTGCACTTTCCGTACGTCGCCTTATTCTCCTCTTCCGACATCGCGTCGCTGTGCAGGCGATGCGATGCTGAAAACATATAACGGCGAGTGAGATGAGCTTTCATGCTTCACCATAGAAATCCACGAAAAGGTCGGGCGTCTCGTAGACGCGCACACGATGCAGATGGGCGGTTGTCAGTTTGGGCGCGAGGCGCTGCCAGATTGAGATTGCCAGATTCTCCGTAGTTGGGATGCGGGTGAAAAATTCGGGTACTTCCTTGTTGAGGAAGCGGTGGTCCATTGCGTCGAGGACTTCACGGTTAAGGACCTCTTTCAACTGTTTGAGATCGACGACGAAGCCGGAGCGGGTATCGACTTCCCCTTTGACTGTGACCTCGAGCGTGTAGTTGTGGCCGTGTCCGTTGGGATTGTTGCATTTGCCGAAAATGCGCCGATTCTCCTCCGCAGTGAATTCCGGATTGTGATAGTAGTGCGAGGCAGCGAACTCGGCTTTGCGGGTTAAATAGACCATTCGGACCTCAGGGCTAAAGTTCCGGGGATTGCTGAGCGTTCGTCACGGCTAAAGCCGCGCCCTACCAAAAGCGACTTCCGTGACTCCTTGTGCGGCACCGCTGCCACGCTTCGATCCATAGGTTCTGCCCTTCCACGTCACAGTTCCGTTCTTGTATGCCAGTCGCGAGCGCAGCAGAAGATAGGAAAAGATAGGAAGACCCAACAGGGCCAGAGCGTTGGAAGTCCAGGAAAAATGTGCCATCCGAATGCGTCTGATAAATGCGGTAATCACGATACCAGCTAGGATCGCGGCGAGTACACCGGGCCGATGGCTTCCCCGCGAGATGGTGATGACTGCGACAGTCGTGCTACCTGCAATCAGCAGAAATTCCGTAACACGTAATGCCGCTAGTCGTAACGCGGACGGAAACAGCACCACAAGATTCTTTGTCCAGCCTTCGCGAAGTTGAGAGAAGCTGCGATACATGCGAGTGCGGACGGCATCTCCTCCGAAGCGGAAGAAAATTCTGAGGCCAGATGCTTTCACCGCCTGCGCAAGGGCCACGTCTTCGAGCAGAGAGCCAGCAACGGCAGTATGGCCGTCGACAGCATCGTAAGCCGCGCGTGTGATCAGCACATATTGACCATTCGCGACTGCTGCGCGAGAAGCAGGATTGCATACTTCCGACGGACGATAGGTGCAAGCCAGTTCGGCGAAGATTACCGGCATGACTGCATTTTCCCAGAATCCATGGACTTCCTGCTCCGGCGAAAAAGAAAGCAATGCTGCGCCGCGCTCCTTAGCTTCCTCCAGACTGCGCGCCAATGAGCCGGCATGGTGAACCGTATCTGCATCGGTAAAAAGCAACCACTTCCCTCGCGCCGCTTTTGCACCTGCCGCTAAGGCATTGTTCTTTCCAGTCCAACCAGGCGGCAAGGGAGGGGCATCGATGGTATGCACTTGGGAAAAAGATTCCGCGATCTGACGCGTGCGATCGGTGGAAGCATCATCGACGACGACGATTTCAAAGCTCACGCCCGTCTGCGAGACCAGCGACTCCAGACACTGCGCAAGGCTCGCCTCTTCGTTCCGGGCGGGAACTATCACCGAGACCAGAGGCGAATCGGAGGATGGATGTGGCGTCGCCATAAGGCAGATTAGGTATTATAGCTTTGTGCGACGCATCTCCGTTCTGCTCGGCCTCTCAACTCTGCTGCTGGCCGGATGTTACAGCGGCACGCGGCCGGCTCACATTGACAGCTCCGCCCCTGACTTCACGGTGCAGGATGCCGATCGCAAGATTAGCTTGCGCGATCTACGCGGCAAAGTGGTGGTGCTGAATTTTTGGGCGACCTGGTGTCCACCCTGTGTGGAGGAGATGCCTTCTCTAGTTCAAATGCAGCAGCGAATGGGCGCTAAAGGTGTCACGGTTCTGGCGGTAAGCGTGGATGTTGACGAGGGCGCCTATCAGAGATTTCTGAAGAATCACAAAATAGAGTTGCTTACTGTCCGCGATCCCGATCAGAAAAGTAACAATCTCTACGGCACTTCTAAATTTCCAGAAAGTTACATCATCGATCGCAGTGGCGTGGTGCGGCGTAAATTCTTTGGTGCGGTGGACTGGACGCAACCAGAAATCGTGGACTTCCTCAGCAAGCTCTGAATCCCAAGAAAACCCGCGGGGCTAGGCTGAACTACCGGGCAGCTTGAGTGGTCACTCTTTTACAATGCGGGAGTGAAAACTTGGGACGTCATCATTGTGGGCGGCGGGATCATCGGGCTTTCGCTGTCGATCGCGCTTCGTAAACGTGGGGCGAAGGTACTCGTGGTCGAGCGCGGGGAGCCTGGTCACGAGGCTTCTCACGCGGCCGCCGGCATGTTGGTGGAATGTGGGGCGGAAACTCCTATCTTATTGCAGCCCCTCGCAATCATCAGCGCGCGTATGTATCCCGAGTTTGCTCACGAATTGCAGGATGAATCTGGCATCGATGTTGACCTGCGTGAGCAAGGTACGCTACTGTTCCCTGCCCCGGAACACGTTCATGAGCGGCCCGGATTCACTTCAGAAAGCCTGCTTCCCGCGCCGCTTGCACAGCTTGAGCCGGCGTTAGCCGGCCTGAAACGTCCCGCGATTTTTTTGAAAGAACGCAGCGTGGATCCGCGGGCGCTGGTTTTAGCTGCCCTGAAGGCGGCCAAGCATCGTGACGCAGATATTTCTTCTGGCACAGCCGTGACGGAGTTGCTCTTGTCAAAAGGGCGGGCGGCTGGGATCCGCACGGATAAGACAACGTACGGCGCCCCGGTGGTGGTGAATTGCGCGGGAGCCTGGGCAGGACATTTGCCACCCCATCACTTTCCCACGCGTCCAGTGAAGGGACAAATGCTGGCCGTGGTAGGCGCGAAGCCGGGGTTGCAGCATGTGATTCGAGCGTTCGAGATTTACTTGGTGCCACGCAGCGATGGACGAATCCTAATTGGCGCCACTGTCGAGGAGGCCGGTTACGATAAACGTACTGACGCGGATACCATCCAGCGGCTGCATCAGGCTGCGATCGATCTCGTTCCCTCATTGAAGCCGGCGCGCGTGTTGGAGGCATGGGCGGGGTTGCGGCCGGGAACTCCGGATGATTTGCCGATTCTCGGAGCCACCACTAGTCCAGGCTATTTTGTGGCTACTGGACATTTTCGAAATGGCATTCTGCTGGCGCCGGTGACGGCGCACGTGTTGGCACAGGTCGTGACTGGCCTTAGATCCGAATATGATATTTCGGCGTTTTCGCCGGGCAGGTTCTAAAACTCAGCCGCTAATGCGGGTCGATGAAGGGCGATCGCCAGCGCTAAATTTGTTCTACCCAAAACCTCGACGACGGCGTTCCTCATTAAACTGGGTATACTTAATCGTTTCAGGCTTGGATAAACGGATCGCGGCTCCCCGCCAGAAAGGCTTCTCAGCTATGGCTTCCCCGGCAGTGAATTATGCTCGCGGCAATCAGCAGCGATTTTTGACCGAACTGAAGGATCTGCTTCGCATCCCCAGCATCAGTACTCTGACTGAACACAAGTCCGATGTGCAAAAGGCTGCAGAATTTGTGGCTGCCGAAATGAGACGCATCGGCTTGGAGCATGTCGAGGTCATTCCGACCAAAGGCCATCCGCTAATCTACGCCGACTGGATTAAAGCGCCGGGTAAACCGACGGCATTGTGTTATGCCCACTACGATGTGCAGCCGCCGGATCCGCTGGATGAATGGGTTTCGCCTCCGTTTGAGCCTACCGAGCGCAACAACAACATTTATGCACGCGGTGCGGTTGACGATAAAGGGCAGCTCTGGATGGAAATCAAAGCCATCGAGGCTTTGATGAAAGGTCACAATGGCAAGCTGCCGCTTAATGTGAAGTTTCTGATTGAAGGAGAAGAAGAGGTTGGGGGCGAATCCATCGCAGCTTACGTCCGCAAAGAAAAGACTAAGCTGAAGGCTGACTTCGCGCTCGTATGCGATACCGAACTTTTTGCTCCCGATCTTCCTACCCTGTGTGTGGGCTTACGCGGATTGATTTACAGCGAAATCGAAGCCTATGGAGCGAAGACTGATTTGCATTCAGGAATGTACGGGGGAGCGGCGCCGAATCCGCTGTTCGCGCTGATTGAGATCATAAGCAAGCTGAAGGATTCGAAAGGCCGCGTCCTAATACCGGGCTTCTACAAAGACGTGAAGCCGCCGAGCAAAGATGAATTGAAGGCCTGGAAACGGCTGCCGTTTAACGAAGAACACTATCGCAAGACGGAAGTCGGATCGAAGGTGCTGACTGGAGAGCCGGGATTTTCCGTGCTCTACCGAACCTGGGCGCGTCCTACCTTAGAGGTGCATGGCATGCCGGGCGGTTTCACCGCGCCCGGAGCGAAGACCGTGATTCCCGCGAAGGCGTCGGCAAAAGTTTCCATGCGATTGGTTCCGAATCAAGATCCGGATGACATTTTCAAGCGATACTCCGACTACGTGAAAAAGCTGACGCCCAAGGGGATCGAGACCAAGATTAAGGTCTGGAGTAAGGGACCAGCCTGCGTGGTAGGCACGGACAACAAATACATCCAAGCCGCAACTGAGGCCATGCATGAAGTCTTTCATAAGGACACGGTTTTTATTCGATCGGGCGGTTCCATTCCGATCGTTACGGATTTTCAGGATGTGTTGAAGATTCCCAGCGTGATGATGGGCTTCGGTTTGCCGGATGACAATCTGCACGCGCCCAATGAGAAGTTTCATATTCCCAATTTCTACCGGGGGATTGAATCCATTTGCTTGTTTTTTGAGAAGCTGGGCGGCAATAGCTAGCCCATCAGTTTCCGATAATCCATTGTTGCTTCCGAAGTGTGCCTGAGCTAGAGTTATTCCGCTCTCGCGATTCTCCCTTCCTTCCTTTTCCTCCACCATTGTGACAGCCACTTGCTGCATTGCGTGTGCAGTGTAACGGGGTTGTGGAAATGGGCATACAATATATGGTGTTTTCGTACTTGACCCGAGGCTGATTTCACCTTTACAGTAGCGAGAACGTGTGGGCGTCCCAACCAGCCGTGAGAGGTTTTTAACGGAACAACTGAGGTTGTGAACCGAGTTGGTTACCGGTCAGTGCAAGTGCGATTTCCGAGTCGAATAAGGATTTAGAGGCGCCCGCTAAATGCGGAAAGCGTCGGCCGTACGACAAGGAGTTGAAGTTGCTCAAACTGAAAAAACTGCAGATTCTGGGGTTCAAGTCTTTTTGCGACCGCACCGAGCTGAAGTTTCACGGCGACGGAGTTGCGGCCATCATCGGACCGAATGGTTGCGGCAAATCAAATATTTCGGATGCCATTTCCTGGGTACTCGGCGAGCAGTCGGCGAAAACGCTGCGCGGGTCGCGGATGGACGACGTCATCTTTGCCGGTACCCGCGATCGCAAACCTACAGGGATGGCTGAGGTATCGCTTTCGCTGATCGATCCTGAGGTTTATCCGGGAGCGGATGCGCATGAGCCAACCGAGGTGGAGATACAGGAGGACATGCCCACTGCTGACGACTGGGATGAGAGCGAGATTCGCGCCCGAGCGGCGGATGAAACCGAACGCTTGACGGAGGAAGCGCAGCCAGGGAGAATCGAAGAAGGTGAGGAAAGCGCGGGGGCGGAAGCCCACTCTGACAGCGGAGAAATCGCAGCGCTGAAGCGCTGCACCACCCAAAATCCTGAGGTATTGGACGCCAGCCAAAATCCCGCGTGCCCTGATGACGCGGAAAATCCTGCGTCTTCTGAAGGCATCGACGGTCAGAAGGTTGGGCCGCAGGTGGTACTGAAAATCCGTCGGCGGAAATTCAACCAGCAGCAGTTCAGGGCGGGAGAAATTGTGGTCACGCGGCGGCTGTTTCGCACAGGAGATAGCGAATACCTGCTGAACGGAAAATTGTGCCGGCTGCGGGATATCCAGGAATTGTTTATGGGGACCGGCCTGGGGCCGGAGACCTATGCGCTGATTGAGCAGGGGCGCATTGGCCAGATTCTAAGCAGCCGTCCGACGGATCGCCGGGCAATTATTGAAGAGGCCGCGGGCATCACCAAATTTAAGACAAAGAAACGGCTGACTGAGGCGCGCCTGGAAGATGCCAAGCAGAATCTTTCGAGGGTCAATGACATTTTTGAAGAAGTAACGCGACAGATGAATTCGCTGAAGCGGCAGGCGTCGAAGGCTGAGCGCTATGCCCGGTTGCGTGAGGAAATGCGGGCCAAGCTACGGGTGGTGCTGGCGAGCAAATTTGCTCAACTAGACCAGGAAAGCGGGCAACTGAATGCGCAGATCGCTTCCCTTTCGGAGGAGATGCGTCAAAAGAGCGAGATGGTTCAACACCTCGAAGCGGAGCACGCAGAACGCACGCAACGCGGCTATGGCATCGAGGGCGAAATTCGCGAGAACGGCGAGCGACTAAACGAGATCAAGCTCGAGACTGACCGGGCCCAGGCGCAACGCCGTCACAATGAGGAACGTTGCACGGAACTGGTGCAGCGGGTGGCGTCTTCAGAAGCGGAATGGGCGCAGGCGAAGCATCGGCTGACTACACTGGAAGCGGAGCGCGATTCCAATCGGCAAATACTGGATTCGGCAGCCGCGGATCTTGCGGCCGCTCAGCAGGAACTCACCCAATGCCAGGAGGAAGCAACCGCGGCGGCCAACGAACTGGCGCAGTCCGAGCAGCAGCAGGAACAATGCCGCGTCGCGACGTTGGAAGCTGTTGCATCGGTGTCCGATTTGCGCAATCAGCTCACCCAGGCGGAGGAGCGGCTGGCTGCGGTGGATCGCGAAGCGCAACGGCTGCAAACGGAAATGGCTACCGCGAATTCTCAGATGGAAGCCTTCGGCGGGCAACGCGGGCAATTGGCGCTGGAGTTTGAAACTGTATCGCAACGGGTGTCGGGACTGACAGAAGAGATTGCCCGGACTCGAGAGTCGCTGGAATCGAAGCGACACGGCGAAAGCGAAGCCAAAACTCGTTTGGATGGCTTGCGCGCGGAATACGCCTCCGCCATCGGTAAAAAAGGCTCACTGGAAGCGGTGATTGCGGAGCATGGTTACTCGACGGAATCAGTGCGCCGCCTCTTCCAATCCGGAAGCTTTCAAGGCGTGTCTCCCGCGGGCGTGCTAGCGGATTTCCTCGAAGTTGATCCGCGTTATGAGGGCGTAGTCGAGGATTTCCTGCGCGATGAACTGAACTACATCGTGGTGAAGTCGTGGGATGCAGCGGATGAAGGGTTACGCCTCTTACGGTCAGATGTGGATGGCCGCGCGACTTTCCTGGTCCACCCCGAGGACTCGCAAGCTAAGTTTTCATTTGTGGTGAACGAAAACGGACCGGAGCCGCCTCACCAGTCGATCATTCCACTCAAGCATACGATCCGGGTGCTCAACGGATTCGGCAAGTCGCTCGAAGTCATCCTGCCCAAACTACGCGACGGATACATCGTGCCGGACCCTGGGTTCGCGCGCGATCTGGCGCTGGAGAATCCGGATGCGTTTTTCCTATCGCAATCGGGCGAGTGTTTTCACAATGTGACCGTGACCGGCGGCAAACAACGGGCTGAAGGTCCGCTTTCCATGAAGCGCGAACTGCGCGATGTGATGCGTGTCCTGGGCGAATTGGAACACGCTTTACGTCAAGATGAAATGAAAGTGCTCACTCTCGGGCGCGAAATCAAGGAACTGACTTCCCTGCTCGACCGGTTGGAGGGGGAAAAACGTGAAGCTGAAAAACAAGCGATGACTTCCGGACATCTGTTGCACCAACTTGATTCTGAGATGACCCGAGTTGGCGAGCGCCTGAACACGTGTGATCTGGAGCTGCGGCGACTCGCTGCCGAGCGCGATGAGCAGGGAGCATTGGTTGACGCCCGGCAATCGGAAATGGCGGCAGTGGAGGCCCAGCGTTCGGAGCTGGAACGCCTGACATCCAGCGCGCAGGAACAATTAGCTGGCCTGCGTGAGCGCCGCGATTTGGCGGCGCAGAATGCGTCTCAACATGTGGCGAGGGTGGCGACCCTACAAGAGCGACATCGGGCCGCCGCGGCCGTGCTGGAGAGAATCGAATCGCTGGTTGAGGAAATGCGCGAGCGGGTGAAATCGCTGCGGGCCCAAATTGAATCGTCAACCGCTGAAAAACTACAGCGCGAAACAGAGAATAAGACCATCGCCGATCAACTCGTCGAGATGGAAGCCGAACGTAATGCTGGGGAAGCTCGCGATGGACTTCTCCGAGTTGAGTCGGAACAAATGCGTGCACGGCTGGGCGAGATCGAGGAGTCTCTGCGTCAGGTTCGCTTGTTGCTCGACCAGGCACGGGATCGTCGTGGCGAGGTGTCAGCAGCGGCGGCTAAACTACAATCGGACGCGCAGTATATGGGCGAAACTTGTTTGAATGAACTCGGTGTGCAACGACAAGAACTGATGTCGGATAGCACGATACCGGTGGTTTTGGGCGAGCAACTGGCGAATGAAGACCACATGTATCGCGAGATGCGGGCTCGGCTGGATGCCATGGGTCCGGTCAATATGATGGCGCTGGAAGAATACAAGGAGACCTCGGAGCGGCACACGTTCCTTGAGACGCAGCGCAAGGATCTGCTGGACTCAATCGAGAATACGCAGGCGACAATCAAAGAGATTGACGTCTTCTCGCGGCAGAAGTTTGAGGAGGCATTCCACAAGATTAATGAGAATTTCCAGGCTACGTTCGGCAAACTCTTCGGCGGCGGTCACGGGTTCATGCGCCTGACTGATGAGGAAAACAGCGCCGAAAGCGGTATCGACGTGGTGGCTTCGCCTCCGGGAAAGAAGCTGCAAAACGTGCTCCTCCTCTCCGGTGGAGAAAAAGCGCTGACGGCGCTGGCGCTGTTGGTGGGCATCTTCCAGTATCAGCCTAGCCCGTTCTGTATCCTCGACGAGGTGGACGCTCCTCTGGATGAAGCCAACATTGGCCGCTTTACCGAACTGGTAAAAGAAATGAGCGTCCAAACTCAGTTCGTGCTCATTACCCACAGCAAGAAGACCATGAGCATTGCTCCGGTGCTGTATGGAGTCACCATGCAGGAGCCGGGAGTCTCGAAATTGGTGTCGGTAAGATTCGGAGCAACGGCGTAGAAGCAGAAATCCGTGAAGAACGGATATCTGCAGACTTTTCCCCTGTCCCGTTATCCTCTGCTGTCCTCAGTTTTTCCACAAATCGAATTCGGTGAAAAGCTTTGCCGGACGGGCGATTCACCGCGCCCAGAAAACTGTCAACTTCTTTGATGCTCAAGGGTTGGGCGAGCCCAGGCAACAAATCTGAGTAAGGCGTTGACAAAAATTTCTGGAGGGCTAAAATACGCGACGTTTTCTGCCTGTAGAATTTAATCATGACACCCGAACTCCTCGACCCCGTTGTTCTACAGACCGACTTCCCCGAACTTGAACTGCACGCCAGCGGAAAGGTGCGCGATGTTTACCGATTAGATAACGAGCATCTTCTTTTTGTCGCGACCGACCGTATCTCGGCCTTCGATTACGTGTTAGCCACAGGCATTCCTCATAAAGGACGTGTACTGACCCAGATTTCGCTTTTCTGGTTCGATTTCTTGCGTGATCTGGTGCCGAATCACCTGGTGACCGCGGATGTGACAAGGTATCCAGCAACGGTGCGCAGCTATGCTGATCTATTGCGTGGCCGTTCGATGATGGTAATACGCGCTGAAATGGTGCCCGTTGAGTGCGTGGTGCGGGGCTATATTTCCGGCTCGGCATGGAAAGAGTACAAGGCCAGCGGCAGAGTGTGCGGGATCGACCTACCTAAGGGATTGAAGGAATCAGATGAGTTGCCCGAGCCTATTTTCACCCCAGCTACGAAAGCCACGACTGGACACGATGAGAACATCCCATCCGCTGAAATGACGCGGCTGATAGGACCAGAGTTGAGCCGCGAGCT
>Ga0066710_100001546_pt1 | contig 17365 bp, 16 predicted proteins | sample GraSoiAngelo_159_FD_79666 | JGI IMG/M metagenome (GOLD analysis project Ga0066710, IMG submission 79666) | Grasslands soil microbial communities from the Angelo Coastal Reserve, California, USA - 14_1009_16_40cm | ecosystem: Environmental > Terrestrial > Soil > Grasslands | place: USA... | reverse complement strand
GGAGCGGCAAGTCGCTGAGGCGGCCCGGTACGCACAGGAGCGGAAGCTGAGCGGGAAGCCGATTAGCACATTTCAGGCTGTCTCTCACCGTATTGCCGATATGAGAATTCGGCTCGAAGCCGCGCGCTGGCTCCTTTAGGATGCAATTCAGATCCATGGCGGATATGTTATGCCACCGAAATGGGAATCGAGCGCGCACTGCGGGACGCCGTGGGCGGACGGATCTACTCCGGAACCTCGGAAGTTCTACGCAATATCATCTCCGATGAGCTCGGACTTTGAGACTTACCGATTTTCCATCCTGTGCCTTGGATGACCCGCAATCACAGCGAAGCTGACCAGTGTGGGTCAGCTGTGATTGCAGCCAATTAGCCCGACGTTACGCCACGAAAAAGAGGAAAACGAACCCTCGAGCAGCTGGGCAGGTGCTGGCCCCGATTACGTTGTCACTGGTACAATGCCGAAAAGTGCGCAAACTTTACACAAACGTGACGAGTTCATGACAAATCGCGTTTCTGGCTGTATATTCTCTTGTATTCGTTTCGACCCAGCGCCCGTCATCGCCGCCACTTCTGGTAACCACTCCCTGGCCGGATTGCAGCCATTTTGAAGGGGAACCCTCGGCTCTTATGGGATCCGTGACGGTACTTGTCTCCGATGCTTCGCTAATGGGCTGTCAGTTGCTGGCTGATGCGCTTCGAAAGTCGGACCAGCGCTTTGACGTCGTTGCCTGCGCGATCAATTCTCGTCAGATAGTCGAGGCGGCGGGCGAGCACGAGCCCGATGTGGCAGTCATCAGCCTGAATTTGAAAGATGGACCTTTCGCGGGTCTGAAAGCTCTGCGGGAGCTTCGCGGGTCCCATCCTACCGTCTGTTCCGTCATGTTGCTAGAACAATGCGAACGGGGTCTGGTGGTGGATTCATTCCGCGGTGGAGCGAAGGGAGTTTTTTGTCGCACAGCTTCTTTTGAAGCACTCTGTAAATGTATCGAGCGGGTGCACCAGGGGCAAATTTGGGCCAGCAGCACTGAACTGCAGATTATCCTCACGGCCTTTGCCAATGCTGTACCGCTCCGCGCCACCACTCGCCAAGGGGAGAGTCTGCTCACCCGGCGCGAGGGACAGGTTGTCAATTTGGTAGCCCAGGGCCTTACCAACCGCGAAATCTCCCGCGAGTTGAATTTGAGTGAGCACACGGTGAAGAACTATCTCTTCCGGATTTTCGACAAGTTAGGCGTGTCCGGTCGCGTCGAGCTCGTTATTCATGGCACAACCGCTCCTCCTTCGCCGCGGCAAGAAAGCTCCCCTCGGCCCCGGACATTCAAGGCGAGAGTAGCCTAACGATTCCTAAGCTAGCTCAGGTGTGGCATGATTTACTATTTAGTTACGGCCAAGCACAGTTACACCATGGAAAGCTATCTCGAAACCTACGGTCGTTCACTCCAAGACCAGGTAAAGCTGGTGTACTACGAAGAACTGCCTTACATCGGGGAGATGCCGTTGGGGACCTACATCTTCTCAGATCTAGAGCGCTTGTCGCCCGCACAGATAACCCTCGCCGCGTATGTTTGGAACCACCTTGCGCAGGTAAGACCGTCCGTCCGTCAGTTGAACAGTCCACGTCTTACCATGCGACGATTCGAACTGCAGAAGGAACTGCATCGGTCGGGAATCAATTGCTTTCAAACCATCCGGGCATCCGAGCTGTATGCGCCGTTCCGCTTCCCCGTTTTTATCCGCGAGGAGAGCGAGCATACCGGAAGCCTTACAGATGTCCTCCACCGGGAACAGGAGCTTAGCAGCGCCTTGGGGCGGTTGTTGAAAGAGGGGCATCGCCTCGAAAATCTCCTGGTTGTCGAATTTTGCGACACCTCGGATGCTGCCGGTGTCTACCGCAAGTATTCTGCGTTCGTAGTGGGCGGGGAAATCGTGCCGCGCCACTTGATCTTCAGCCGCAGTTGGGTTCTGAAAACCGCCGACCTTGGCACCGGGGAAATGCTGCAAGAAGAACGGGACTACCTGGAGAAAAATCCGCACGAGGCGTGGCTGAGAGATATATTTGCCTTGGGTAGCGTGGAGTATGGTCGAATTGACTATAGTTTCCTAGGCGACAAACCACAGATCTGGGAAATCAACACCAACCCCATGGTTTTAATGCGTCCGAAAGACTATGCCCCCGTTCACCATCCGGGGCAGGAATACTTTGCGCGCCTCATCCTTCCCGCCTTCGAGAAGGTCAATTCCCCGCAAAACCTGGCCCGAGGAGTACGAGTTCTGGTTCCGCAGAAAATTCGGAAGGATTTGCCCGGTGAGCCCCGAACTCGCTCAATCCGGCGATTCGCCAAGAATGTCAAGAATAAGGTGTTGGGCCGGCCTAATGTGGGTGTCGTTACTCGACATTCTGCAGGAGAATTTTAGGCCTTGGCACCGTTGGCTTTCCGGAGCTGGTGTTAACGAATAGTAATTTCCCGACCAAAGCTATGTTCCTCGGCCATTACGGCTTGCGCGAAAACCCCTTCGGAGTGACGCCTGACCCTCGTTTTCTCTACAACAGTGGCACGCACCGTGAGGCCCAAGCTTCTTTAATGTATGGAATCGAGTCAGGAGTAGCCTTTCAAGCCCTAATCGCTGAACCAGGAATGGGCAAGACCACACTGCTCTTCAACCTGGTGGAACATTATCGCCAAATCGCCCGAACCGCCTTTCTCTTCCAGACACAGTGTGATTCCCGCGAATTCCTACGCTACCTGCTTTCTGAGTTGGGCGCTGGGTCAAAGGAACGAGACTTTGTCAGTATGCATGAGAAGTTCAATCATATTTTGCTCAGCGCCTTTCGCGCCGACAAACGTGTCATCGTGGTGATCGATGAAGCGCAAAACCTCGATTTCTCGGTGCTGGAGACAGTGCGGCTGTTGTCCGACTTCGAAACTGCTCGTGTTAAGCTGGTGCAAATCGTTCTCGGCGGACAGCCGCAGTTGGCGCAAAAACTAGCCAGTCCGGAACTTACACAGTTGCGCCAGCGCATCTCCATTGTGAGCAGGATTGCTGCTCTAGATCAAAACGAAGTGGAGTCGTATGTCCGATACCGCCTGGAACTGTCCGGCTACAGGGGAGCCGAGTTATTCACCGACGGCGCATTTGCCATAATCGCCTCTTGCAGCTCCGGGATCCCACGAAATATCAATACCCTTTGCTTCGGTGCTCTGACGCTAGGCTGCGCTCTTGAACGAAAAATCATTGATACCGACATCATGCAAGAGGTCGTTGCCGACATCAGCATCGAATCCATGCTCCCTCATCAGGGTAGCGCTCGCAGCGCACCGGCACCCATGGTAGGGCGGCTTGCCATAGAAGGCGATCCGACTCTGGAGTATGTGCTCGAAGAGGCGCAGAATGCCGTTGACGCTACTGGGGCAGCTATAGCCTTGATCAGCGGATCAAAAATGGTTTGCTGCGCCACACGCGGCGAGACTGCTCCTAGATTAGGCGTTAGTATTGATGCCCAGGCGGGACTCTCGGGCTTGTGTGTAAGCACCGGAAAGAGTCTGCAATGCGATGACACACAAAAAGATTCAAGAGTCGACGCCGGCGTTTGCCGACGGCTCGGAATCAGGTCACTGATTGTCATACCTCTCCTGAAGGAAAAGAAGGTTGTCGGCATGCTAATGGTGTCGTCAGCAAGGCCTCGGGCATTTCAGAAACGGGACGTTGGCAAATTGCAGTCTCTGGGAGACTTGATTTTGAAGAGCACGAGGTGTTTTTCTGCCGAAGAACACCGAGTACTTCAGATGAATCCGCGGAATGCCGCGGACACTGGTTGATGCGTTTTGAGTGCTCTGCGATTTCGTTGTTGACGCAGCCTCGCATTAGCAATGCGGAAACAGGAGCCGCTGGGAGCCACCCGATGTTTGCATTAGATTGATGGTCGCGGTTCTAGCTAGTGAATCAGCTCGCCAGTGTGGTGCGATCGAGCTTGTGCGAGAAACAGGATCCAAGCTCTGGGTCGCAGTTTGGTTCTTCCGACCAAAGATCTTGACGGCGGGCAAATCGCAGAGGATCTACACCGTTCACTACCATCGGCGACTTGATTTCGCAGGCAAGCCTTGCGAAGAGATGGGCTGGGAAGCGTACCAAAGCATTCAAGCCGTGATAGAAAGCGCTAAGGTATTCTTGGTTAGCAAGCTTGATCCGCGATAGTCGGACTCGGCGCCTGAATCTCAGTTTCCTGACGTCAACGAGTGCGGCCATTTTCCAACTGACCGATTCGTAATTCAGTGGCGGAAGACCCCATAAGTGCGAAAGCAACAGATACTGTACGTATAAGGTATTGAGGGACTGCGCTTCAAGGTTCCTGGTCGAAACGCTTTCTTCGTTGAGCCGAAAACCAACCGCCGTTTCCGCGATAAGCCGGATTTCGTGGTTCAGCGCCATACGCCACCACAAGTCGATGTCCTCTATGTGAAGATCGAAGCGATAGCCTCCAAGTGCGAGAGTCTTTTTCACGTTCAGAATCACCGTCGGATGGCAAATCGCCAAGAGGTATCCAGATTGAGTTACGGTGCGGAGTTCTTCAGACGAGGCCTTTGTTGTCCTGAACCTTCCCATGGTTCGGCCGTTCCCATAATACTGAGCATAGGAGTAGAACATCCCCGCGTCAGGATATTTTTGAATGTGATCGACGGCGAGTTGCATGCGGTGAGGAAACGAAATGTCGTCGGCATCCTGGCGGACAAGCCATGGAGTGGTTGCTTCCCGAAGCATCCGATTCAGGGTGAAACTGAGACCTCGTCTTGGCTGAAAAAGAATACGAAGCCGCCTGCTCTTCACCGACTCCAGGTATTTCAAGCTGTCATCAGTGGATCCGTCGTCAATCACGAGAATTTCGAAGTCTTGATAGCTCTGCGTCAACAGACTATCGATACATTCCCGCAGATAGGGCATTCCGTTATGAACTGGCACCCCCACAGTCAACATCTGCATGTTCACTGGTCCCCGTTTCTAGTCTTGCGAAGTTGGGCTCTACCGCTTTAACGTCCGGTTGGGTTGGCTGGCAAACTTCGTAACCGCTGCCACAAAAGCAGCCAAACCAACATCCATGGTTCGAGCAGATACCTTCTCCACAGACGACACGGATCTGAGGCAAGACGAAAGAGCCATTCCGCTCCGATCTGTCCGGACCAACGCGGCGGGGTGGGAATCTCACCCGCGACGTAGTCCATCGCAGCACCGGAATTCAAAATCACATTTGCCTGAATACGGTCCAGGTTCTGCAATGCCCAGTGTTCCTGGCGCGGCATCCCCATCCCAATCATCAGCAAATGCGGAGAGAACGAGTTGATTTGATGGAGCACCGAACGATTTTCGGCACTGTCCTTATGCATATTGAAGTAGCCATGCGCTACCGCCATTTCCAGGCCTGGATTTCTCTGCCTTAAGATCGCCGCTCCTCGTTCGCCTACCCCCGGCTTCGATCCAAGGTAGAAAACGCGCCACTGCCGTTGGGCCGCCGCCCCCACGAGCTTGGGGAACCAATCGGCGTATGTGACGCGATGAACAGCCCTCAATGAATGACCCGCCATCCTGGCGAACAACAACAAGGGCATGCCATCGATGTGCACACAATTTGCATGGGAATAAAACTCGCGCATCACTGGATCATGGTGGTAAAGGTACAGACTATGGAGGTTGTGATTAGCGATGACCTTCTGTTGATTGGTGCGGACGGTGTCGGTAATCACCTGGTGCAACTCGTCGATGGTGATCGCATCTACCTGCGCGCCGAGAATGGAGATGGAATGACTCATCAATCTTCTTTGAGCAGAGCGCCGATCTTCAGGCCAGGCCTGGTGTAGAACGGATGAATGCGGGAGTGCCGCCGGAGTGATTTCTCGGCTTTAGAGCGGAACCAGCGCCTCACGGACGGTGGGACCAGCCAGATCGAAACATAGAGAAAAATGTCAATCGGTTTAGGTTCACCCTCGCAGATGGCTTCCCTCAACAGGGGAAAGAACGCTTGCCATGCGTGTTCGCGAGAAGCTTGAGAGCTAAGCTGAGTAGCAAAAAAGCCAGCATAGGCACGCTTCGTCACCAGCGATCTGCTGTCCCGAATCCAAGTCAGAGAATGTTTCCAATCGCTGGTGGTACTAACTGTCTTCCGAGTTTCCTCCAGATTCCATATCGCGAGAGGCTCGGGGACAAATTCAACTCCAACACCAGGGACAACAGCAGCCCGCAGGAGCCAGTCCCAGTCCTGATGTTTCTTCAGGCCCTCCTTGAAGGGGATACTCAACAGTAAGTCCCTCCTCGCCAATAATGTAGAGGTCTGCAACAAGCCTTCGCCTTGAGCCCACGAATTGCGAGCAAATAAATACTCGCTGAGGGGAATTGTTGGCGATTTTCTTGGCCACACAAACTCAGATCGTGGAGTTTTTGCAATGATGGCGCTGGCTACTATTGGCCACTGATATTGGGAATTCAACGCGGCTTTGACTTGTCTCTCAATCTTGCACGGCAGCCATTCATCATCGTCATCCAGAAAAGCAATCCATTCACCTGTGGCATTCTTGACTCCCGCATTTCGCGCGGCAGCACCCCCCACGTTTTGCGGCAATGGAAGGATTCGAAGTCTGCGGTCCTGGATCTCGCGCAGTGCGGCTACGGTCGAAGGGTCGGGACCGTCGATGATCACAATTACTTCTATCGCCTCAAAACTCTGAGCCAGAGCGCTTTTTACGGCCCGTGGTACCAGTGCGGCGCGGTTGTGCGTCGGGATGACAACGCTAACCAGGATTTGCGTGTTACCGCTCATAGAGTAAGGACTCATCGGCTGATAGAGTTCTCGGTCTCGGCAGACGCGGGGTTTCTGGACTTGGCCAGCGATAGAACCGTCGCCACATACAGCACCCAATCGAGGTTGTTGTTCTTCAGCAAAACGGTTTCCATCATGTTGGCCAGCAAAATGAACCCAAAGAACACCAGGGGCCAGAGAGCTTCCACGCCTCGGTTCTCTCGAAGATACGCAATTGCCCGGCCGAACGCTGCCACGAAGCCAGCAATGAAGAGAGCCAGTCCCACTACACCCAGATCGAGGGTGAGGTCCAAGAAACCATTGTGGGCATCAGGAGCATTCCACTGACTGAATCGAGCGAGATAGGTGCTTGCATCGTCGCCTTCACCCACCCGGGCAGTGCCATATCCGTGACCAATCCAAGGACTTTTCTGGATGACCATTGCCGCCGACTCCCAAAGGTCCACACGTCCTGTGAGTGTTGAGTCGCGGCCAAGGTCCTTAAGCAAGTCACTCGAGCTGTCGGTCAGCCAAACGCCCATGCTGACAACCGCTAACAGGCCGACCGCCAACCCTGGTACCAACACGGGATGGCGCCGCATTGCAAGAAAGACTGGGACCAGGAACAAGAGAATCACCAGCACCAGCACAGCGGTTAACGAAGCGGACTTGAGAACCACTAATCCGGACAGAAGGAACCCGCCCCATCCGATGTGGCGGTATCTCGGAAAGCTGGTGGCGACCATCAAAAAGCTGATCACTCCTAGGGAGGCAAAGCGCCCAAGCACGTTTTTGTGCACGTAGATTCCTCGCCATGCGCCTTCGTGCAGATCACTCATGATTGCGTAGCTCGGCCTCACGATGACCGCGAACACGCTGAGCAAAACTGCAAGCCCGAGCGACCAGGCAAGCAATTTGATAAGTTCTCTGAAGCTGTACCGGTCGGCCAGATAGATTCCGACGATTACGGTTCCCAGCAGCGAGATAGCACGTGTGAAGGTAATCGCGGGGTCTTCCGACCAGAAGATCGAGACCAGAGCAAGAATCAACAATGGCAGGAGTAATCTATCCTTGGTAATCCACGCAAAGAACCCCCGTCGACCAATCAGCAGGAACGCTATGACGTAGGTCACCGCGAAAACCACTTGTATTACCAAATTGTTCTGCTGTGTCGCCCAACGTCCTTGCAGCAAGCCGGTATCCACAGAAATTGCACCATGCTGGACTGCTATGGGAATCAAGGGCTTGGTGAACAGCAGGAGGGCGAAAACTCCAAACATTCTTTCCCAAAGATCAAGTTTCATGACAACTCACCTACTGAGCGGCGGGCACGACCTCTGCCTGGGCAATGGTCCGACTTTGTTGCCGACGAAGCGAGAATGTAATCAGGGAGAGCGTGACAACCAGTAATCCGTCCGAGGCCAAGCTCGACCAACCCGCTCCCCGCCAGGAATAAAGCGGAATAAGCCAAAGATTGAGAAGTACATTCACGATGGCCACTCCAAATTGTGCCAGCGTGCGCGCACCTTGAAACCCTGCTCCAGCCAGGGAAAATCCAAGAAAACGATGGATCATCCTCAGCACTGGTATCGGAGCCAACCAGCGCAACGCCTCTACAGTCTGTAGATACTGTGCACCTAGCACGCGAGGCGCGAGTGGAGCGCATACAAACAATCCAAGACTGGCAACAACGCTGTACACGCTTGCCCGCGACAGTAGTTGCTTTGCATACGCTGAGCTGCTGTTGATTCCGGCATTGCCTTTGATAAAGAAACGGGAATAGGAAGCCCATAACAGCGAGTTAATGGGGACGAATGCGACATCAATGATGCGGTAGGCTGCTGCGTAAATGCCCGCACCATGCAATGCTGCAAGTGCCGTCAACATCGTTTTGTCGATGTCGTTGTAAATAGTCTCCGAAGCTTGGCCCCCAGAGAAGTAAAGGCCTTCGGCTGCTTCACGCCTGATGAAGTGCGTTGCAAGGACGGGCGCGCCCAGCCTTCGACTCGTGAGAGCCACGCCAGCCCAGGCTGACGCTGCTGCGGCAAGGAGGTAAGAGATCGCCCACGAGGTTGCACTGGGTCTGTGGACCAGTACGACGAGAGCAATAGCCCCGAGCAACTTGAAGAGACCCTGGCAAACGTACAGCCGAGCCGTAATGTGCAGCATGTCGAAAGCTTGGAAGGCTGCCGCACTGTTGTCTAGCATGCGATTGAATACCAAGTCCGCAATTGCAACCGCCAAAATCAGCAGTGGGGAAACATGCGCGGGCAATATGAGCCGCGCCACAACGTAAACAATTGTTACCAACACACAACCGGAGACCGTATTCATCAAAAGCGCATTACCCCAGTACTCCCTGAAAACGGACTTATCCCTTGATACGTTCTTTATGAGAAGACTTACGCTCCCGAGCGATGAGAATGGGGCCGTCACCGCCACCAGGGCGACGACACCGATAAATACGCCGTATTGTTCGGCCCCCAGCAATCGGGCAATGATCAGGAAATAACAAGCTCGCAGCAGATGACAGAATATCTGGCCGACGAAAATCCAGATCGCGTTCTGCGCGAATTTGTCCCTGGTTTTCTGGGCAAACCAATACAGAGGTCTTCGCAAGTTCACTTCTTGTACGTGCAAATTCTTCATTTGACCTCAGCGCGGTGTGGCAGAAAGGCGAATGAACCGGGCCATCCGAAACGCCGCGCTTACTGACCATCCGCTTTCAGTATTACGGGGACTGTCCGGAGCAAAATCTTGATGTCGCGCCACGGGCTCCAGTTCTCGATGTATTCCAGATCCAGCGACACGCTCTTATCAAACGAGGGATCTCTGCGAGAACTGATCTGCCAAAGACCCGTAATGCCAGGGGTTACGTCCAAACGTCGCAAATGCTCCAACCGGTAGCCAGCGCAGTCGTCGACAGGGTGAGGCCGAGGACCAACCAAACTCATATCGCCCCTGAGCACATTCCAAAACTGCGGAAGCTCATCCAGACTGTACTTTCTCAACCACCTTCCGACCGCAGTTATCCGAGGATCATCAGAGAGTTTGAAAAACGGGCCTTGCCGCTCATTCAAATCGCGTAACTTACTTTTCAGAACGTCGGCTTCCGTCACCATTGTTCGGAACTTCAGACAAGCGAAGCTCCGGCCCTTTTTCCCAAGCCGCTCCGAACGGTACAACACCGGCGCTCCGGAGCTGAGTCTGATAGCTACTGCAATTGTGAAGAACACCGGAAGCGAGAGTATCAAGATCAGCGAGGCAAGAATGATGTCAAGAATTCGCTTCACGAGCAGTCCAAGAGCGCGAACCGGTTCCCGATGCACTACAAGAACGGGATATTTGCCAATTCGTTCTATGGCCACTCTCGAGTTGGGAAGCTCCGAAGGATTCTCGTACAAGTCCGGAACGATTTTCACGTCGAGGCGATTTCGTCGGGCCTCGGCGATAACTTCGGACACCAAGTCGCTGGGTGAAGAAATAGCTATGAAAATCTCATCAATAAAATGGGCCCGCGCTACCTGTGAAAGGCTGTCGATTCGTCCAAGTACGCGAACGTCAACACTCTGGCGTTCATCGAGAAAACCATGTACCTCGTAACCAAGGTGCCTGTTTTCCGTAAGAAATCTGGCGATCGCGTCCCCTGCCCTGCCTGCGCCCACAATGAGCACATTCCGGGTCCCCTTACCGGTAGCGCAGCGGCGTTGCCTTAGGGCGCGCTTCAATACGAGCCAGCCACTCAGGGTCAACAGATTGAGCAAGCCAGCAGAGACGATAACGACGAGCCAGACGGTCCCAATCCCAGAGATGGAGCCGAATGCCAGAAGCAACACGGTCACTGAGAACGTGACTCTGCTAACTGCCAGGCCCTCCTCCAATACCGAGCTGCCGCGGAGGAAGTGATATGGTTTGCTATTCCTAAGCAGGAATATGGTAAATATCCCGGACAGGAAGAGAACAGTCAAAAACTCTCTTTGTAAAAAGAGCGATGTGATACGGCGACTTGTAAGCACTGAGGGTGGAAGCAAGCTCTCGCACACAATATAAAGATTGACGGAAACGAAGAAGAGGTCTTCTAAGGCTGACCCAAGTTGCACCCAGTAGCCACCAGGCTCTGCCACCATGGGTCTCATACGCTCTAAGCCTGCTGATTCCGTCGCTTTTGGTGAATGAGAAACACGTTGAGAACGGCGGCTGTGCAGATTTGCAGGCGAATGCGCAATGCCATCAGCACGGTGTTGGGCATTCGCGGGAAGCAAGTGGTCAACTCCTTAGCTGGATTGGTTGTTTAAATCTTCAAACTGCTACGCCTTTGACGATTGGGTCAATGTTGCTAGTCCGAAAAACATTGACGACAGAGCTATGGCAAGAAGTGCCGGAGCCTGTGGCTAAGTCGGTCTGGAATCGCGACTGTGCGCTTGTTCAAAACAACGCCCCGCAGGCTCACCGTCGCGTTTTCGAGATCCTGCACAACCCTCCTTGCCATCTCCCGGCGTGTAGAATTTGCCCCGACTACCAGAGCTACACCCTCGGCAATGTGCGCGAGAGTAATTGCATCGGGATAAAGTCCCAATGGAGAAGTGTCGAATAAAACGTAGTCAAACTCGCGGTACAACTCAGCAACGCGCGTGCGGAATGTGGACGAGGTCATCAGGCGTGCGTCGGCAGGTACTGAAGAACCGCTGGTCATGATCCACAAGTTCTCCTTCGACAAGCGCTGTGCGAAGTCCTTGACGGAATCGGCCTCTACCAGCGCGTCCTTCAGTCCATGGTTGTTTCCGACAGCGAAGTAGTCGTGCAGCGCCGGTGAACGGAAGTTTGCGTCTACCACGCATACCGTCCCGGATACATGACTGGCCAGCATCGTTGCGGCGCGCGCTGTGATCCAACTGCAACCATCACCGGAGGCGACACTTGCGAATACCACACTTCGGCGAGCACCCGCGGAAAGGAACAACCGCTGGATGAGTTTAATGACCTCCGTTTCAGAGGTTTCATCCATGGCTAACATCGGTCCCGCGCCATGGCCAATGTCGGCGGTGGCTGTGGAACCGCGTTGGGCATCATGGAGCGTCAGGTGGCGTTGGGACTCATGTTCACGCCTAAGCTCACGTTCCTTCTCGGTTTTTTGTAGCAGTTCAAAATTTCTACTCATATTTGCCTCGACTCACTCTCAGGGACGAAGAATCGAACAAGGAAAGGCGGACACGCCACACTCATTCAATGAAGCTCAACTGTTTCTTGCGATTGCCGTTGCCATTGCCGTTCGTGCCGTGTGCTTCGTGATTGAACGGAACTGAGGCTAATACAGGAGTATTTAAAAGCAACTCGATCTCGGACGGGCTACGCAGGGTGGTATCGACATAGTGCAGAGTCGCCACCAGTCCGATGCTCAAGAGAACCATGAATAAAGTGCTAACCATCGCATACGTAACTGGAGAGTGAGCGGGCAAAGCGGGGACGGTGGGCTCCTCCGCCATTGCTACGTTCAGAATGCGCGATTGATCGAGTGCCTCGGTGATACGGGCCTCCTCACGTTTTGTGAGATACAGCAGGTAGTTGTTCTCTTGCGCCTTCGCCGCGCGCAACAAATCTCCATGTTCAATTGACTTTTTTTCTAGCTCACTCGCCCGCATCCGGTAAAGGTGGACAGCGTTCTGAGTTGCCCTCGCGCGAGCCTCCAATCCCTGCACAGTCGCATTGTCTTTCGACAACTCCGACCGGATCCACTCCTTCACGGGATCGACGTCGGTTGTCTCGTCTTTTATCGGAGCTTGTTCTTCTCCGGCTATGGCGGCTCGGGTCTGCGCAATCTCCTTTTCCAGCTCCTGCACGGGTCGGTAGTCCGGCTGGTACTTGGCAATCAATTCGCTGTGTTTCAATTCCAGATTCAACAGAGTGCTCTTCATAATCTGAAGAAGCTGCGGGTTGTCCGCTTTGCGAAGCTGGGTTGTGATGCGCGCAGGTGTGATCAGCGATTGTTCCTCCAATTCGCGGATACGGTTCTGGGTCTCTGCGATCGCAGCCTGGGTTTGCTGCCCGGAGGCCTCGAACTCATAAAGCTTTTGCAGAATAATGTCGCGCGATAGAGCCGGGGAGACGACGCCGCTTTTCCGAGGAAAGTCCGCAAGTTGTGCTTCGATCCGGTCCAAACCGTTTCGATACTGCTCGGTCTCACCTTCAAAGAACTTGAATTGACCGGGTAGGCGGTGTACGTCGCGATGTTTCTCGAGATATAGACGGGACATGTCAGATAGAACACGCGCCGCAAGCCGGGGGTTCTTGTTCTTGTAAGTGACACTGATAACGTTCGCCTTTTTGACGGGATCAACTTCCAGGTCGTGGTCCAGATCACGAATGGCGTCCTCGACCTGCTCATCCTTGGTTCGCCGCCATCCCCACCACCGGGAGCCCCCATTGTTATCAGCCAAACCGGACGCGAGGACAACGCTGCGGAGCAGTTCGTGGTTATTCAGCAATTCAACTTCGGAATTCAACTCTTCTTCGGAAACCACCGGAATGTTCGTCACGTTGAGATTGTCTTTCGCTGCCGAAGGCGTAACCACAGGGTCAACTCTTTCCCGCACGAGAAAGAACTTCATCTCCCCCTTGTATTTGGGCAAAACCAAAGCCGCGATGAGGGGAACCAATACGATGGCGGCAAGGCACCCTGTCATTAGTCGAGGATGGCGGAACGCGGTATCGAGAAAGTCCCGCAGCGTGAGCGAATGAGCTTCTGTTGCCCTTTTCGAAAGAGAATGTTCATGTTCCATAAGCAATCCTTACGCATGTTCAGAATTGCGTTGGGCTCATATACGCGCTCACGCCTGTTGTGGGGAGGAAGCGCGCGATCTTGGAGATTCGGTTCTGGGGTACAAACAACATGTCGCCGGAGTGCAAGTAGGGGTCCTCGCGAAGGCTTTTGTCGCTGAACATCTTCTTGACATCGAGAACCCGGGCCTCCGCCCACTCCGCTGACACGCGCCGAAATAGCAGTACCTGAGAGTGCTTTGCTTTGTCCGTGAACCCGCCCGCCATGGCGACTGCTTCGGCCAAGCTCGTGCTACCGTGTAGCGTGTACTTCCCAGGGCGGGCGACTTGGCCTCCCGCGATGAAGTAAGGTTTCTCGAATTCCTTCAAGTTGACCGCGACAGCCGGGTTGTAGAGAATCTTTTGGTAGGCGATCTGTACAGAGTTCGTCAGTTCCGGTACGGTTTGGCTTGCCACTTGCAGATCGCCAATACCACGCAGGGTGACAAAACCGTCGGGCTGTACAGTCACAACCTGGTTAAATTCGGGGCTGAATTCGAAGGTCAACTCAAACACATCACCAGCCACCAATTGGTAACGTGGCGTTCGTTGGCCGAAGTTAGCTCCACTCTGCCGGTCGGCCGTGCTCGAACCTGTTGCCACCGAAACACCCGAACTGTCCTGCGCGGTGGCTACGGCAAGCGTTACGCTCAACGCCAAGGTGATCTCGAAAATTCGCAATTGGTTCTTTGTTTTCATCTTCGTGCCTCCCAATGGGTCTAGGACTCGGATTCCTGGTTCCTGCCGGGAGCCCAGAAACGGCTACCTAATCGGCACCGGAATCTAGCCTTTCCAACAAAGCAACGCTCGCTCTGTGCGGCCAACAGGTACATTCGTCATGTCGCGGCTGCTCCGAAGAACCCCGGGAAGTTGTCGCGAGGGGCAGATTGAAGCTGACAACACCCCAGTCCTTCACGCAAAGAACAGCTACGTACGCAACTTCATGACCTGAACCATGTGTTTGGAGAAACGAACGGCAGCCCCATGCCACCGTCCGGCTTCCCCGAGTCTCTCGACCCGCACAATCTTTCCGGTACCGGCGATGCGCACGTTGGGACCATTCCGGTACACTGCGGGAAGAAACACGTCATACTCAACGACCGTTCTCTCCAGCGGACACGGGTTGATGTGCACACACATCCCCCCCGCACAAATGTCCTGCGTCAGCCCTTCTGCAAAAATGGCCTTACCGTTCTCATCTGTCCACTCGAGCGTGAGCGCAAGAATTTGGCGATAACGGTTGAATTTTCTGAGCTCAACGGGCTCACGGGACTCGACAGTAAATGCGCGTGCTCTTCCAACTTTCACCGTACATCCTGTACCGAACATCCTGTTCCGGACTCCTGCCTCGTCACAAACGATCGAGCGCACTCTAGCGATTCCGGCGACGACTCTCAAGAGGCCAATCCGCTCCTCACAAAAAAGAACCGAATGACCTCACCAGTTGTGTGTTGGAGTCCCTGATCGACTGAGGACACTTTCTCTACCCAAATAGCCAAACTTCTCGAGAAAGCTCCAGACAAAAACGCGATGCTCGCCGCCGGGAAGATTTAAAGCTGGAGATTGGCCGACTCTTGGTCAACAGTTCCGGCCCTGCACCCACACAAACGGTCGGGCGGTCTGCAAGTGTCGCCTCGTGAGGTGAAGAACAAATGCGTTTGGCACACAGGAGGGTGCCTCCCTGGGCATGGCGCCGCATTTTGATTTGAAGACAGCCAGCCCAAATGACTTAAGGTCTATTCGCTCAGATCTTTGTAAAGAGCTCAAGGGGATGCTCATGCCATTTCGGCACTGGTCTGTCCGAGTCGCTGCGGGCGTGTGGAACCCATGGGTTGGAAGAGAATTTCTTTTGACCTTTTCCGCACAGGCGTGGATCGAAATTGCGAGGGACTCGAAGACCCGCTGCATCTCGTACCACTATCAGAATCACATGAGTGTCGCGTTAGATTTCATTTTGGCTCACCTCCGTGGATGCAACAATCTAAAGTCTCTCTACAGGTTCTGCGAACTTCTTCCGACGAACAGGCTCGCCCTCATGTGCTCCGAAGTACGCTGAGGGGGACTCCGATCTTCCTTACTTGCGGCAGCAGCCGCGCGGAGCGTTAACAACGTGATTTCGGGAGGACAATTGAAACGCATGGGTAAGCGAACCGTCCCAAGACCCACGTTGGTGTAAAGGGTTAGGGGACCAATCCGATATAGTCCTCGCGGATACTTGTGCGCCAGCTTTGGCAGATAAGGAGGGCCGATCAACGGAAACCGAATCTGACCACCGTGCGAGTGCCCGGACAGCTGAAGGTTAACTGAATGCAGCGCCACTTGATCCGCAATATCCGGCTCGTGGACCAGCAGGACAACCGGCTCGTTGCGTGGCACGGCTCGCAACGTCCGATTAATATCCGGCTTTCCCCGCAGCACATCATCCACCCCCGATAACCAAATCCGTGACCCTTCCCACTCGATTGGGATCGAACGGTTGCGCAGCACTGGAATGTCATGCGACTGGAGACTCTCGGTGACTAGCTGGCGATCCGAACCGAGATCGTGGTTTCCGAGGATCGCTATGACACCGAAACGAGCGCGCAAGGCGCCGAGAAGTCGCGCGCAAGGCTCTGCATCCTTCTCGGCTCGTTCGGCATTGTGCAGGTAATCAGCAAAGACCGGTACTGTCACAAAGTCGCCGGTCAGGACCACCAGATCTGGCTGCAGGCCGTTCACTATGTTGATCGCGCTTCGAAGTGGCACCGCAGAAAAGTATTCGTCGTAATGAAAGTCGCTAAGCTGAGCGATCTTGAAGCCGTCCCAGGCATAGGGCCACCCTACGAGCGGTACCTCAACCCGCACCAACTCCGGTTGGTTTGGCTCGACAACTGTAGCGTCTGTAGCTAGGGCCAGAGCGCCCGTCGCGGCAACAGCCGCGCTAGCTTGAAGAAACCTCCGTCTATTGATGAGAAAGGGCAAGCGTAGTTTTAAGCGAGTGGAGGGCCAGCGCTACCAGCGCCGCAACCAAGCGAAAATCAATATTGCCGATGCGCCAGTGCATCAGGCTAGTGACGCAAGTAAGAGTCACTGCATGCAAAGTATCGGTGCCGACCATCACCTTGGACGGGAAACTGCAGAACAAAAGCAACAACATCATCATGATGATGCTGCCAGAGCCTACTGAAGTCATTCCCACCAAAAAACCTGCCACCACTCAGCCAATTGCGGACATACCGACGAAACACTTCATCGTCGGTGACCGATTCGCGACATGCTCTTCGATTCGTCTTTGAAGCATAGGAGTGCAGGGACGCAGACCAGCAAAAGTCCAACCGCGGTGTGATGAAGGTGTTGACGCCGCTTCTGTAAACCGTGCACAGATGTCCCAAAAAACCTACACCCCATAACGAAACCCGGAACGCTGCCCGTGGTCAGGACTAGAACCACCTTGCGCCGCACAGTGCGATTCGGACTGGCGTTCTACTGAATCGAGCTGGCCGCAGAGGAGAATACGTTGTTTGAGTTCGACCCGATCAGACGAATGGTACCAACCACTATTACCAAAATCACAGGCAACCTCCCGGCGTACTCTTGGATATCCTGGGCTTTATTGTCTGTTCAAGGTTTTAAGATGAGATCCGTCATAGGAATCCCTTCCAATTGATTTTTTTTTCACGGCTGGAGCGTTGATGCTGGGGCGAGCCTGATCAGACGATGGTTGCGAATCGGACCACAGACTTTAACCCTGACTGGATTGGGATGATTGTGCTCCTCGTGTCGGAGC
>Ga0066710_100001544_pt1 | contig 17381 bp, 15 predicted proteins | sample GraSoiAngelo_159_FD_79666 | JGI IMG/M metagenome (GOLD analysis project Ga0066710, IMG submission 79666) | Grasslands soil microbial communities from the Angelo Coastal Reserve, California, USA - 14_1009_16_40cm | ecosystem: Environmental > Terrestrial > Soil > Grasslands | place: USA... | reverse complement strand
GGCCGGAACGGAGCGGGGCAGCGGTGCGTCCAGCGGCCGGCTGCCCGCCGGCCAGCCGGCGTCGCGCCGGCCGGCGGCGGCCAGCACCCCGGCGACCGCGGTGGCGTTGGTGATCTCGCCGCGGAACACCATCGCGACCGCGTCGTCCAGCGGTACCCGGTGCGTGGTCATCCCGGCCTCCTCGTGCTCGCGGGTGTGCCGGTCCTCCTCCGGTACCTCGGCCAGCCCGCGGGCCAGATAGATGCGCACCACCTCGTTGGAGTACCCGGGCGAGCTGTGCAGGTCGAGCAGCAGCTGCCAGTGCGCCGCGGTGAGGTCGACCTCCTCGGACAGCTCCCGCGCGGCGGCCGCGGGCAGCTCCTCCCCCGCCACGTCGATCAGGCCGGCGGGCAGCTCCCACAGTTCCTGGCCCAGCGCGTGCCGGTACTGGCGGATGAGCACCACCCGGTCGGCGTCGTCAACGGCGGCCACCGCCACCGCACCCAGATGCAGCACGTAGTCCCGCTCGGCCGGGTCGCCACCGGGCATGTCGACCTCGTCGGTCAGCACGGTGAACACCCGGCCGCGGAACCGTTCGTGCCGGGCCCGCACCCGGTACTCGTGGCTCACCGGGAAACTTCGGTCAGCTCGACCGGTTCGGGCAGGTCCATCGGCAGCCGCGCGGCGTCGGCGTAGGCCAGCGCGGCACCGACGAACGCGGCGAACAGTGGATGCGGCCGGGTCGGCCGGCTCTTCAGTTCGGGATGTGCCTGGGTCGCCACGAAGAACGGGTGCAGGCCTGCGTCCAGCTCGATGAACTCGACCAGCCGCCCGTCCGGGGAGGTACCGGAGATCCGCAGTCCGGCCTGCGTCAGGCGGTCGCGGTATGCGTTGTTGACCTCGTACCGGTGGCGGTGCCGCTCGGACACCTCGGTCGCCTCGTACGCCTTGGCGACCAGCGAGTCCGGGGTCAGCACGGCGGGGTACGCGCCCAGTCGCATGGTGCCGCCCAGGTCGCCCCGGCCGGCGACGATGTCGGCCTGGTCCGCCATCGTGGCGATCACCGGGTGCGCCGCCTGCTCGTCGAACTCCCGTGAGTTCGCGCCGGACAGGCCGGCCAGGTGCCGGGCCACCTCGATGGTCATGCACTGCAACCCGAGGCACAGGCCCAGGATCGGGATGCCCTGCTCCCGGGCGTACCGGGCCGCGCCGATCTTACCTTCGATGCCGCGCACCCCGAACCCGCCCGGGATCACCACACCGTCCACTCCGGACAGTGCCGCGGCCGCGCCGGTGGGACTGACGCACTCGTCACTGGGTACCCATCGCAGCTGGATCCGGGCCCGGTGGGCGAACCCGGCCGCCCGTACCGCCTCGGACACCGACAGGTAGGCGTCAGGTAGGTCCACGTATTTGCCGACGATCGCCACGGTGACCGTGTGCCGCGGGTGGTGTACCCGTTCCAGCAGGTCGTCCCACCGGGTCCAGTCGACGTCGCGGAACGACAGGCCGAGCCGCCGTACCACGTAGGCGTCCAGCCCTTCCCGGTGCAGCACCTTGGGGATGTCGTAGATGCTCGGCGCGTCCGGGGCGGAGACCACCGCCTCGCGGTCGACGTCGCAGTACAGGCCGAGCTTGTGCTTGAGCTTCTCCGGGATCTCCCGGTCGGACCGGCAGACCAGCGCGTCGGGCTGGATACCGATGCTGCGCAGCGCGGCCACCGAGTGCTGGGTCGGCTTGGTCTTCAGCTCTCCGGACGGCGCCAGGTACGGCACCAGCGAGACGTGCAGGTAGAAGCAGTTGTCCCGGCCGATCTCGTGGCGTATCTGCCGGATCGCCTCCAGGAACGGCAGCGACTCGATGTCGCCGACCGTCCCGCCGACCTCGGTGATCACCACGTCCGGGGTGCGGCCGTCGTCGTCGGGCTGGGCCATCGCCCGGATCCGGGACTTGATCTCGTTGGTGACGTGCGGGATGACCTGTACCGTGTCGCCGAGGTACTCGCCGCGGCGCTCCTTGGCGATCACCTCCGAGTAGATCTGGCCGGTGGTGACGTTGGCCTTGGCGGACAGGTCCCGGTCGAGGAACCGCTCGTAGTGGCCCACGTCGAGATCGGTCTCCGCGCCGTCCTCGGTAACGAACACCTCACCGTGCTGGAACGGGTTCATCGTGCCCGGATCGACGTTGAGGTACGGGTCGAGCTTCTGCATCACCACGCGCAGTCCGCGCGCGGTCAGCAGGTTGCCGAGACTGGAGGCGGTGAGGCCCTTGCCGAGCGAGGAGGCGACGCCCCCGGTGACGAAGATGTGCCTGGTCGTCCGTGCCGAAGGGGTCAAGGCCTGCTCCCGGGGATCGTGTCGCCGCTGCTGGAGGAAGCGCGATGGAGATCACGCGACCCACGGGATTTCACGGTAACACGTCACCTCCGCCGCCGGCCGGTGGACACACCGCCGGTGGGACGGCCGGACCGTCGGCCGCCGCCGCCCCGTTGGCAGCCGCGGGCACACCGTCCGCGACGGCCGCGCCGTTGGGCGCGGCACCGTTGGCGGCCACATTCGAGGCGGCGCCGTTCGACGCCGCGGGCACCGCAGGGACCACCGGGGCGACCCGCCCGCGGCCGCGCAGCCGCCAGGCGGTGCGGCTCCAGGCGGTGCGGCTCCAGGCGGTGCGGCTCCAGGCCGTGCGGCTCCAGGCGGCGCGGGGCCGGCGCCGGGCCGGTCGCGGTACCCGGGCCGGGCTGTCGCTGGTCTGCTCGGCGAGTACCGCGGCGGTCGCCTCGGCCTCCTCCCCGGTACGGGCCGGTCCGCCGGTACGGTCGTCGGCCCGGTCCAGTACCCGCAGCGCGGCCAGGCAGGCCAGCGGCATCGCGGTCGCGGCCGCGGCGCCGGCGACCACGAACGCGGCCCCGTCCAGCAGCCCGGCCAGCAACCCGGCGACGCCGACCCCGATGAACACGGCGCGCACCGCCGGGTACAGGCCGAACAGCCGCTTGAGCCCGCCCCAGGGGCGCAGCAGCACCAGCATGAGCATCACGCCGCTGGCGATCACCACCAGGGTCAGCGGGCTGGCCAGGGCGGCGGCGGTGGCGGCGCCGGTACGGTGGATCGCCGCGGCACCGGTACCGTTCTGCGCCTCGGTCAGGATCCGGCCCAGGCTTCCCCGATCGCCGGGCGGCCGGAGCAGGTCGAGCAGCGCGAAGCCGGTCGTGACGAGAAGGCCGGTCAGCACCGCCCAGGCCAGTCGCGCGAAGGTGAGGAAGCCGCCGGTGCAGATCGCGACCGCCACGCAGGTACCGGCGGTCAGCGCCACCGCACCGCCCGCGTTCGCGCCCAGGTACGGGCTGCCGACGAGTACCACGCCGATCCCGCCGACCACGGCGATGACCACCGGCCGCCACCGTCGCCGGAACCGCTGTCCGAGCCAGCCGGCCAGCAGCAGGATGCTGGCCAGCAGCAGGCCGAGCCCGACGGTACCCAGCCCGGCGTACCGGCCACCTTCCAGCGCCGAGTACCCGGCCACCCCGTTGAGCTGCAAGCGCGCGCCGGTCAGCACGTCGACGCCGACGATCGTGGCGACGATACCGGCGACCGCGCCGAGCGGCCCGAGCGCGCCGCGCCGCCACGGGCCGAGGGTCACCGCGCAGGTCAGCGCCGCCACCACGGCAACGGTCACCGCGCTGAAGATCGCCCCGGCCGCGTCGGTCCGCCACCACGGCACCGCGTCGGCCACCAGCGCGGCGGGCAGCGTCAGGGACGCCGCGACCAGCAGCACCTCAAGGGTCAGCACGAGCCGGGGCGGCATCGGCCGGGGGCCGCGTGGCCCGGCGTACCGGCGCGCCCGGCGCAGGAACGGCACCAGCGCGGCGAACAGCACCAGCTGCGCAACCGCGAGCACGGTGAGGAACCCGCCGGTGACCCGCCGCTGCGCTCCGGCCTCCCGGTCGGCGTCGGCGAGCCGGGAGACCGCGGTCGCCAGGTCGCTCGGCCGGCCGGCGATGGACACCGCCGGCTGCCCGGCGAACAGCTTCTCCGGTACCGGTCGGTTCAGCGCCGTGAGCGCGGTCGGTGCCAGGTCGGTCAGCTGCAGGTACCCCGGCCGGGAGGTGCTCGACGAGGTGAGCCAGCCGGCCGGGTACCCGGGACCGTCGGCGATGGCCACGTGCAGCCGGGAGGTCCGGTCGGTGTCGGACAGGCCGGCGACGAGCACCAGCGACCGGGCCGGCCGGGCGGCCAGTACCCGGGCCAGCGCCTGGTCGGCCTGCCGCGCGGCGACCTGGCGGAGCTGCGGCGAGGTGCCCATGATCGTGCCGAGGTCGACGATCGACAGGATGCAGGTGTCCAGCAGCGCCTGGGGACGGTCGGGCAGCGCCGCCTGGTACCGGTCGACCCGCCCGGACGCCCGCGCGGCCGCGACCGCCGCTCCCGGCCCGACCGCGGCGGTGCACCGGACCGCCTCGGCCAGCGCGCCGGGCTGGGCACCGTAGGCCTGCCGGTCGTTCACACCGTTGACCTTGGGGTCCACGTCCGGCAGGAACGCGCCGATCCCGTCCGGCGACCGGATGTCGGGCGTCTTCGTCGGGCAGTCCGGGTTCACCACCTCGTCGTCCGACCAGAGCGCGAAGTTGCCCGCGCCCAGGCTGAGCCAGCCGTCCACCGGGCAGGTCGGCGTGTGCGCGGAGGTCACCGACAGCGCGCCGACCGCGCCGTTCTGCGCCAGCTGCCACAGCGTCGGGGTGTCCACCGCGTTCACGTCGTCCCAGCGCAGCCCGGCAGCGCCCGCGATGATCACGTAGTCGGCGTGCTCGCCGGGCGCGCCGGTCGCCGGCCGCGAGACGAAGCCGAGGGTGCTGGTCAGCGCGACCGCCGCGGCGATCAGGTACGGGGTGAGCCGGCGCAGCATCAGCGCTCCGCCGGCTGGCCGGTCAGCTCCGCGTACACCGCCTGGACGTGGTCCACCGTCTGCTCCTCGGTGGGCCAGGTGGCGGCCTGCTCGCGGCCGCGGGCGGCCAGCGCCGCCCGGCGCGCGGGGTCGTCCAGCAACGAGGTGACCGCGGCGTCGACCGCGTCCACATCCTTCGGGGGTACCAGGACCGCCGCCTCGCCGACCAGTTCCGGCAGCCCGCCGACGGAGGTCGCCACCAGCGGTACCCCCGCCCGCAGCGCCTCCTGCGCGAACAGTTGCCGGGCCTCCCAGATGCTCGTCACGACCGCGAGATCGGCGGCGCCGAGCAGGTCGGACACGTCGTCGCGGTACCCGAGCAGCAGCACCGGCGCCCGGGCGGCCGAGGCGTGTGCGGCCAGCCCCAGGTACACCGGCCCGGTGCCGGCGACGGCGACCACCGGGGACGGCGTGCGGCCACGCCAGCGGGCGGCCGCGTCGATCAGGACGTCGTAGCCCTTCTGCAGGTGCAGCCGCCCGACGGACAGCAGCAGCGGCTGCCCCTCGGCCACCCCCAGCTCGTCGCGTACCTCGGCGGCGGGCCGGGACGGCGGCGGAAGCACCGGTGCGGCGACGGCGCCCGGCCGCACGTCGCGCCCGCCGGCGGCCAGGGCCCGGGCGACCAGGTCGGTCGAGGCGCCCAGGGTGACGTCGGCGAGCCGGGCGACCCGGCGCTCCAGCATCCGGTGCACGACGCCGCGCACCCCGCTGGCCAGCACCGAGTTGTGCCACGTCACGACCAGCGGCACCCGGTCCGGCCGGGCGAGCCCGGCGACCAGGCCGGCGCGCAGCCCGTGCGCGTGGATCACGTCCGGGCGTACCCTCGCCAGCGCGCGCCGCAGCGCCGGTGCCGCCCGCGGGCCGGCGTCGATCCGTACCGCGACGAACGGGGCGCCGAAGTCGAAGCGCTCCCCCGTCGCGGCCGGCCCGAACACCGTGACGTCGGCGCCGCGCGCGACGAGCCCGGTGGCGAGCGAGGCCACGTGCCGCCCGATCCCGCCGGTGCTGGCACCGAGGACGAGGGCCACGCGCGGGCTCAACCCATCGCCTCGCTGCCGCTCGGCGAAGGGCTTCGCCCCGACGCTGCGCCAGCCGGTCGCTCGCTGCGCTCGCTCATGCCCTACCTCCTCTCAGCCGACCCAGCAGGGCGCCCGCGTCGCGGCGGTCCACCAGGAGGGCGACACCGGCGAACACCACCGCGACCACAATGCCGGACAACAGGGCCGTGCCGGCGACCGCTATCCAGCCGGTGGCGGCCGGAAGCGCCGCCCGGACGGCGATCCCGGCCAGCGTTGCCAGGGTACCGGCGAGCAGCGCGGCCGCGCCGGCCCGGCCCACCCCCGCCAGGGCACCGGTACCGCACCGGCGCGCGACGAACCCGAGCATTACCGCACCGAGCACCAGCATGCCGGCCGAGTTCGCCGCGGCGACGGCGGCCACCCGCACGCTCACCGGCAGGGTCAGCGCGAGGATCGTGGCCAGCACCGCCACCGCACCCCAGCCGAGCACGGTGGCCTGGGCGGCGGCGCGGTTCTGCCGGTGCGCGTACAGCGCGCGCGAGTGCAGCGCGAACAGCCCGTACCCGAGCAGGCCGGGAGCGAACGCCGCGATACCGGCGGCGAGCCCGGACGCCTGGCCGGGACTGTGCGCGACCCTGGCGTAGGTCCACGCGAACGGCCAGGCCAGCGCGGCCAGCGCGGCGGCGCCGAGGCCGGACAGCAGCAGTACCCCGCGGGTGGCCCCGGCGAGTGTCCGGCGGAACCGGTCCAGGTCGCCGGCCGCGGATGCGCTGGCCAGCGCCGGGTACGCCGACGTCGCGACGGGTACCGCGAGCACCGCCCAGGGCAGCAGGTACACCGTCTGCGCCTGGTTGAACTGGATCAGCGCGCCGCCGCCGGTACGCCAGTTGACCAGCGCGATCGTCAGCGCGGTGGTCAGTTGCTGGGCGGCCACGGTCAGTACCCCGACCCAGACCAGCTCCCGGACGGCGCGCCGCTGCCCGTCGGCCAGCCGCAGCGTGGGCCGCCACGGCAGGCCGAGCCGGCGCACCGCGGGTACCAGGCACAGCGACAACACGACGACACCGACCGTGGTGCCGACGGCGAGGACGAGCTGCCCGGTGCGGCCGACGGCGGGAATGTCCGGCTGGTGCGGCTCGACCGCGCCGTAGGTCAGGTAGGCACCGATCACGGTCAGGCTGGACAGCAGCGGTGCGAGCACCGGCCAGGCGAACCGGCGGTGTGCCTGCAGGACACCGGTGAGCACGATGCCCACCCCGTACAGCGGCAGCTGCGGGGCGAAGATGCGCAGCATGCCGGCCCCGACGGCCTGCTGGTCGGCGGACCGGCCGGGCGCGAGCAGCGCCATCACCGGGTCGGCGAGGACGACGACGAGCAACGCGACCGGTACCAGCACGACGAGTACCCAGCTCAGCAGCGCCGATGCCGTGGCACCGACCGCGGCCCGGTCGTCCCGGTCCAGATCGCCGGTGAGCAGCGGCACGACCAGGGCGGCCAGCGCTCCACCGGCGACGATCTCGAAGACGATGTTCGGGATCGTGTTGGCCGTCTGGTACATGTCGGCCAGGTGGGTGTACCCCACGGTCTCGCCGAGGACCAGCGTGCGCGCGAACCCGGCGACCCGGCTGACCAGCGTGAGTACCGCGATGAGCGCGGCGGCGTGCGCGATCCGGCTCCCCCGGGGTCGGGCGGCGGCGCGCTCGGTGGTCACGGTCAAGCGCGCCGCCGGCCGAGCGCGTCGAGTTCGCGCAGGCCCGGCGTGCTCTCGATGACCCGGGTGAAGCTGACCCGCTCGCTGGCCGCGGTGAGCCCGGCAAGGCCGGCGAGCAGGACGGCCCGCCCGGCGGTACCGGTGCGTGCGGCGAGAGCCACGCCGAGCAGCGCGCCGACCGCGTTGGCACCCGCGTCGCCGAGCATGATCTCCTCGCCCAGGTCGGCGGGCAGCAACGCGGCGGCCGCCCCGACCGGCCCGGCGGTCAGGCCGCCCCCGAGCAGCGGCGTACCGACGATCAGTCCGGCCTTCAACGCCCGGCCGGGTCGCAGATCGAGCAGGTTGACGAGGTTGGCGGTACCGGCGATCACCCCGGCCCCGAGCAGCACGTCGACGACGCCGCGGCGACGAGGCAGCAGGGACGCCGCCGCGAGGCCCGCCGCCCCGACCCCCACGATCTTGGCCAGGCCGCTGGTGACCCTGCCCTCCCGCAGCGCGCGCAGGTGTCCCCGGAAGCCCTTGGCCTGGTGCTCCGGCCGGCTGCCGACCCGGTCGTCGTAGAACCCGACGGCGCCGGCACCCAGCCCGGCGATCGCCGCAGCCGCGGCCACCGACGGGGTACCCGCACCGAGCGCGGCGGTCGCGGTGGCGGACACCGCCAGCGCCGGCCCACCGGCGAGGTTCACCGTGCGGCCGCGGAAGTTGGTCCGGTCCAGCCCGGCCGGCCGACGGACGCCGGCCAGCGCGGCCCGGGCGGCCACCGCACCCGCGGCGACCAGCGCCGCCCTGGCGAGCCCGCTCACGTCACCGGTTTCTGCTTCGGCAGCATGGCGCTGGCGCCCGCCGCGACCCCGTAGTGCCCCGGCTTGGTCGTGGTCAGGTACTCGGCCAGCGCCAGCGGTACCGCGACCTGCCCGTCCGGCGTCGTCACGTTGTCGACGGAGGCGATCGACTTGGACAGGGTCGGGTCGCCACGGACCGCACTGATCACGTTGCCCGGCCCGGCCGCGCCGCTCGCCGCCACCACGACCGGGCTCGGGGCGGCCCCGGCGCCGGTCGCGGTCGGGTTGGCGAACTGGTCGACCATCGTCACCACGTTGGTGTTCTTGAGCCCCGCGTCGCTGTCGTTGTACGGGTCACCGACCAGCAGCACGACCGCGTCGGCCGCGGCGGTGAAGTCGCCGGTCGGGACGATGAAGTTGTCCTCCTTGAACGCGGTCAGCACGGTCTTGGCCGCATCGGTGGACAGCGACACCGCCGGGTGCCGGGTGACCAGCACCGAGGCGAGCAGGAAGCTGGACGTCTCCACGCCGTTGCTGTTCGCCGGTACCCCGGTCAGGCCGGTCGGCTGGGCCGCGATGTTGGCGGTGTCCAGCAGCGACGCCTTGCTGGCCGGGTCGAAGAACTTGTCCTGGATCTCCACCTGGCCGGTGACCATCGCGCCGGCCAGGTGCAGCATGTCCAGCGCCTTCGACACCTGCGGCCGGGCCTGCGGCATCGACACCAGCAGGACCCGCCGGCCGGTCAGCTTGCCGGCCAGCATGATCGGCGCGGCCTCCTGGGTGAACTGCTCCTGTTTGCCGGTCTCGGTCTCCAGCTGGTTGATCTGGTCGCGGTAGGCCTGCGTCTGCTTGGTCAGCGAGTCGACGCGGTTCTTCAGGGCGTCGGACAGCGGCCCGTTCAACGCCGCCGTACCGACGACCAGCCCGATCGCCAGCGCGAGGAACACCGCCGTCAGCGAGACGACGTGGTACCGAAAGTTGATCACTGCGGAAAGCCCATCAGAACAGCCGTTGGATCTGGAAGAGGAGGTTGTCCCACCATTCGGAGACCAGGCCCAGGTAGGCCTTGCCCACGGTGGACACGGCGATCGCGGAGGTCATCGCGGCGATCGCGGACAGGATCAGCAGCAGCAGCGAGGATCCGGAGATGTTCTGCCGGTACAGCTTGCTGACCCCCTTGGCATCGACGAGCTTGCCGCCGATCTTCAGCCGGGTGAGGAAGGTGGAGGCCATCCCGCCCCGCCCCTTGTCGAGGAACTCGCCGAGCGTGGCATGGGTACCGACGGCGACGATCAGCGTCGCGCCCTTCCCGTCGGCCAGCAGCATCGCGATGTCCTCGCTGGTCGCCGCGGCCGGGAACGGCGTCGCCGCCACGCCCAGGTCGTTGCACCGGGTCACGCCCGGCGCCCGGCCGTCCGGGTAGGCGTGCACGATCACCTCGGCGCCGCAGCGCAGCACGTCGTCGGAGACGGAGTCCATGTCGCCGATGATGATGTCGGGGCTGTAGCCGCCCTCGACCAGCGCGTCGGCGCCGCCGTCCACCCCGATCAGCACCGGCTTGAACTCCCGGATGTAGGGCCGCAGCACCTCCAGGTCGTCCTGGTAGTCGTACCCGCGCACCACGATCAGCACGTGCCGGCCGGCGATCTTGGTCGCCACGTCGGGTACCCCGACGCCGTCGAGCAGCAGGTCGCGCTCCTGCAGCAGGTACTCCATGGTGTTCGCGGCGAACGCCTCGAGCTGGACGGACAGGCCCTCCCGCGCGTCGACCATCGCCTTGGCGACCGTCTCGGCGTCCTGCCGGGTACCGCTGGCGACCGGCTCGCCGTTGAGGTAGACGGTGTCCGCCTCGACCCGCACGACGTCACCCTCGCGCAGCCCCTCGAACAGCGCCTCGCCGAGATCGTCCAGCAGCGGGATGCCGGCCTGGACGAGTACCTCCGGGCCCAGGTTCGGGTACCGCCCGGAGATGGACGGCTTCGCGTTGAGCACCCCGGCCACACCGACGGCGACGAGCGAGTCGGCGGCGACCCGGTCCAGGTCGACGTGGTCGATGACCGCGATCTCGCCCGGCCGAAGCCGTCCGACCAGGCGTTTGGTCCGCCGATCAAGCCGTACGGTGCCGGTGACGACCCCCGGTTCGGCGCCCCGGGACCGGCGCAAGACTGGTAAACGCATCGTGACCCATCCTGTCACGGCCGGCGTCGCCGGTTGGTACGCGACATGCCTACCCCACCGACCCCGTCGCTATCCGGACTTTTCCCGCTCGGCCACGGCCAGCAGTTCCTCGGCGTGCGCGATGCCCAGATCGGAGTCGGGCAGCCCGGCCAGCATCCGGGCCAGTTCCCGGGCCCGTTCGGTGTCCTCCACCACCCGTACCCCGCTCGTGGTGACCGCCCCACCGGTGTCCTTCGCGACCACCAGGTGCCGGTCGGCGAACGCGGCGACCTGGGGCAGGTGCGTCACCACCAGTACCTGATGCGCCCGCGCCAACCGGGCCAGCCGCCGCCCGATCTCCACCGCGGCCCGCCCGCCGACCCCGGCGTCGACCTCGTCGAAGACCAGGGTGGGCGGCCCGCCCGCGCCGGCGAAGACGACCTCGATCGCGAGCATCACCCGGGACAGCTCCCCGCCGGACGCGCCCTTCTGCAGCGGCAGCGCCGGCGCACCCGGATGGGCGACCAGCTTGAGCTCGATCTCGTCGGCGCCGTCGGGGCCGATGCCGCACTCGGCACCGGCCACGGTCAGCGTCGGCTCGCCGCGCCCGGGTGTCCGCGGTATGACCTCGACATCCACCCGGGCGTGCGGCATCGCCAGGCCGGTCAGCTCCACGGTGACGGCGGCGGCGAACCGGCCGGCGGCCTCCTGCCGGGCCACCCGTACCCGTGCCGCCAGGTCGGCCACCTCGCCGGCCAGCCGCTGCCGTTCCCGGTCGAGCTCCTCCAGCAGCTCGTCGGACGTGTCGAGCTCGGCGAGGCGGCTCTGCGCGTGTTGCGCCCAGGCGATCACCCCGTCGACGTCCTCGGCGTACTTGCGGGTCAGCGCCCGCAAAGCCGCCCGCCGCTCGTAGATCTCCTGCAGCCGGGCCGGGTCGGCGTCCAGCGATTCGAGGTAGCCACCCAGCTCGACGGCCACGTCGCCGACCAGCGTCGCCGCCTCGGTCAGCCGGGCGGCCAGCTCGCCCAGCGCCGGGTCGAGCGTGGCCTGCGTCTCCAGGGTGCGCCGGGCCAACGCCAGCAGCCCCGTCGCGTCGGGCGTGTCACCCGCGCCGTCGCCCGGGCCGGCCAGTGCCGCGTGCGCGGTGTCCGCGGCGGTGCGCAACCCTTCGGAGTGCTCCAACCGCTGCGCCTCCGCCCGCAACGTGTCGTCCTCCCCCGGCTGCGGGTCCACCCGGGTGATCTCGTCGAGCCCCAGGCGCAGCAGGTCGGCCTCCTGGCTGCGCTCCCGCGCGTGCCGGCGCCGGTCGTCCAGGTCGTCGCAGACCGCCCGCCACTGGGTGTACCGCTCGCGTAGCTCGGCGAGCAGCTTGTCGTGCTCGGACCCGGCGAAGCGGTCCAGCGCGGCCCGCTGCTCGGCCGGCCGCAGGAGGCGCAGCTGGTCGGACTGCCCGTGTACCGCGACCACCTGCTCGCCCAGCTCACCGAGCACCGCGACAGGAACCGCCCGGCCGCCCACGTGCGCGCGCGACCGGCCTTCCGCGTTGACCGTGCGCGCCAGCAGCACGCTGCCGTCCTCGTCCGGCTCCGAGCCCGCGTCGACGACGCGCTCGGTGACGCTGGCCGCGACGGTGCCGGACAGCCGCAGCCGGCCCTCCACCACCGCGCGCCCCGGGTCGGCCCGGACCCGGGCGGCATCGGCCCGGCCTCCGAAGAGCAACCCGAGGCCGGTGACCACCATCGTCTTGCCCGCGCCCGTCTCGCCGGTGATGACGTTCATCCCCCCGGCCAGCGGGAGGGTCGTGTCGACGATGACCCCGAGCCCGGTGATGCGCAGCTCCTCCAGCACGACCCGACAGTAGCGGGGCGGTCCGACAGTCGCTACCGCGCAGCCACTAGCCGCCGCCCCGGCGCCGCGCGAGCGGAGCGAGCGCCAACAAATCAGCGCGCCCCGCGCCACCCGTCCACCGGCAGCGCGAACTTCTCCACCAGCCGGTCGGTGAACGGGCTCGGCCGCAGCCGCACCACGCGGACCGGCAGGTCCCCCCGGCGTACCGTCACCACCGCGCCCGGCCCCACGTCGAACACCCGCCGGCCGTCGCAGCACACCACCGCCGAGGACGTGTACGGGTCCACGGTCACCCGGATGGTCGACGTGGGCGCGGTCACCAGTGGCCGGTTGAACAGCGCGTGCGCGCTGATGGGTACCAGCAGCAGCGCCTCCACCTCCGGCCACACCACCGGACCGCCGGCCGAGAACGCGTACGCCGTCGACCCGGTCGGCGTCGCGCAGACCACCCCGTCGCACCCGTACCGCGACAGCGGCCGCCCGTCCACGTCGACGAGCAGCTCCAGCATCCGCTCCCGCTCGTTCTTCTCCACCGTCGCCTCGTTGAGCGCCCACGAGCGCACCGGTGGCCGGCCGGCCGGCTCGATCAGCACGTCGAGGGTCAGCCGCTCGTCGACCGTGTACGCCCCGGCGACGACCTCGCTGACCGCCCGGTCCAGGTCGGCGGTCTCCGCCTCGGCGAGGAACCCGACCTTGCCCAGGTTGATGCCGAGCAGCGGCGCCTTGGCCGGCCGGGCGAGCTCCGCGGCGCGCAGGAAGGTACCGTCGCCGCCCAGCGCGAACACGATCTCCACGCCTTCGGCGGCCTCCGGTCCACGCACCGGTACCACTCCGGCCAGATCCAGGTCGGGCAGCTCCTCGGCGATCACGCGGACGGTGAAGCCGGCGGCGAGCAGGTCGGTCGCGACGGTACGGGCGTGCGCGGTGTTCCCGCGCCGGCGGATATGCGTCACGAGCAGCGCTTCCCGGGTCACGTGCCCGCCTCTCCATCAGTACCCGCCACCATCGTATGGACCCGCCCGGGATCCGCGGGTGGCGCGTCCCGCCGCAGCCAGAGGAAGTACTCCACGTTGCCGGCCGGTCCGGGCAGCGGGCTGCCGACCACGCCGGCGACGCCGAACCCGAGCGGCTGCGCCGCCGCGGCGACCGACAGCACCGCCTCGGCCCGCAGCGCCGGGTTACGGACCACGCCACCGGGTCCGACGCGCTCGCGGCCGACCTCGAACTGCGGCTTCACCATCGGTACCAGATCGCCGCCCGGCCCGGTACACGCCGCCAGCGCCGGCAGCACGAGGCGCAGCGAGATGAACGACAGGTCGGCCACCACCAGGTCGACCGGCCCGCCGATCAGCTCCGGCGTCAGCGACCGCACGTTGGTCCGGTCGTGCACCCGGACCCGCGCATCGGTCCGCAACGCCCACGCCAGCTGCCCGTACCCGACGTCCACCGCCACCACCTCGACCGCGCCGGCCCGCAGCAGCACGTCGGTGAAGCCGCCGGTCGACGCGCCCGCGTCCAGGCAGCGCCGGCCGGTGACCACCAGCCCGGCCGGCCCGAACTCAGCCAGCGCGCCGGCCAGCTTGTACCCGCCGCGCGAGGCGTACTGCACCGCCCCGTCGTCGCGGACCCGTACCGGATCCGCCGGGTCCACCAGCGCCGCCGCCTTGCGGGCCGCCGTACCCCGCACCTCGACCTGACCGGCCTCGATCAGCGCGACCGCCTGCTCCCGGGAGCGGGCCAGCCCGCGCCGGACCAGTTCGGCGTCGAGCCGGGCACGGCGGACCATCAGCCCTCGTCGATGGCCGCGAGGGTCTGCGACAGCGCCTTGTGCGCCTCCTCGTACGCGCCGACCTGCTCCTCCGGTGGCCGGTCGGCGGCCTGGTCCAGCGCTTCGACGGCCGCGTCGACCGCCGGCTGCCCGGTCGGGTCGACGGCGGCCGGCTCGATCACGGCTGCTCCGGTGGGGTCTTCTTGGCGACCGTCTTCTTGGCGACGGTCTTCTTCGCGACCGCCTTCGTGGCTGGCGTTGCCTTCTTCGCCGGTGCCTGCTTGACGGCGGCCTTCTTCACCGCGACCTTCTTCGCGGCCACCTTCTTCACCGCCGGTACCGTCGCGACCGGCTCGGCCGCCACCTCGGTCGCCGCGATGACCTCGGGCGGCGCCGGCGCCACCGGTGCGGGTACCACCGGCGTGGAGTCGACCGGCGCGATGGTCCGCTTGGCGACCTTGCGCTCCGGCACCGGCACGGGTACCGCCGCGGCGACCGCCCGCGCTTCGGCGAGCTGCTCCTCCAGCTCGCGTACCCGGGCCGTCAGCGCGTTGACCTCCTCGGTGGTGGCCAGGCCCACCCGGTTCAACGCCCGTTCCGCCTCGTACCGCACCAGCCGGGTCAGCGCCTCCCTGTTGGCCATACTCGTGTTGACCAGCTCCTCGGCCATCGACTGCAACTGCTCCGCTGTCGCGTTGCCCCGGCCGGCGAGCTTCTTGACCACCTTGGTGGCCCTCTTACGGGACGTCTCGGTCAGCCCGAGCGCCAGGTCCAGGTATGCCCGCCAGGCGTCCTGCATCGCGCGGATCTCCTCCCGCCGCACCATATGTCTCGCACCTCGTTGATGTGTGGAGGGTTCGGGAACTCGAACCCAGGGCACCACGCTACAAGGCGCGCGGTGAGCGTTGGTGCGGTACCGTCCCCGTCGCGGCACCGACGAAGCGTGAGGAGTGCAGATGGCCACGGTCGAGGAGTGCCGGGAGGCGCTGGAGAAGCTCGCCGCCCAGCTCGACGCGCACGTCGCGGAGGCGGGCAGCGGTGTCGACCTGGACCGGCCCCTCGCGTGCACGATCCGCGACCTGGGCGTGCACTTCCACGGCCGGCTCACCGGCGGCCGGCTGGTCGACGTCGCCGACGGTGACGACCCGAAGGCGAAGATCCGCCTCACCACCACCAGTGACGACCTGATCGCCCTCGTCGCCGGCCAACTGGACCTCACCCGGGCCTGGTCGTCGGGCCGGATCTCCATCAACGCCAACCCGTTCGACCTGCTGAAGCTACGCAAGCTCCTGTAACAGCGCGCTCAGGTCGGGCGCGACGTAGGTGGGCCGCCGGTCGGGCGGCGCGGCATCCAGGTCTGCTCTGGTACTCACCCCGGTCAGCACCAGCATGCTGTCCATCCCGGCCCGCCTGGCGCCGTCGATGTCGGTGTCCAGCCGGTCGCCGACGACCAGCGGCCGCCGCGCGCCGGCCCGCTGCGCCGCCCGCTGGAACAGGGCCGGTGCCGGCTTGCCGACGACCTCGTCCGGCTCCCGGCCCAACGCCGTCGCCAGGGCCGCGACGAGGGCGCCGTTGCCGGGCAGCGGCCCGCGCGGCGAGGGCAGGGTACGGTCGGCGTTCGTCGCCACCCACAGCGCGCCGCCGCGCACCGCGACGCACGCCTCGGCCAGGTCGGGCCAGCCCACCCGCGGTCCGTAGCCCTGCACGACCGCTGCCGGCCGATCGGCGGCGCTCGACACCGGCTTCAGGCCCGCGCCGGCCACTTCCGCCGCCAATGCATCGGTACCCACAACCAGCACCGCACTGCCGGCCGGCAACCGCTCGGCGAGCAGGGCGGCGGCCGCCTGCGGTGACGTCACGATCTCGTCGGCCGTGGCCGGGATGCCGAGCTGTACCAGGTGCGCGGCGACCTCTTCGGGACGCCGCGCGGCGTTGTTGGTGGCGTAGGCGAGCGGCTTGCCGATCTCGTGCAGGCGGTTGACCGTGTCGACGGCGCCGGGTACCGGTTCGGTATCCAGGTACACGACCCCGTCGAGGTCGAGGATCACCAGGTCGTACCCGTCGACCAGCGCGGTCACCCGGTTTCCTCGTCGTCGGCCTTCTCCTCGTCGGCGTTCTCGTTCTCGCCCTCGTCCTTTTCTTCGTCGTCCTCTTCTTCGTCGTCGAGTACCACGCCGTCGAGTGCCAGCAGCCGCTCGGCCGCATCGGTCGTGCCCTCCTCGTCGGCCTCGACCGCGCGCGCGAACCACTCGCGTGCCTCGTCGGTACGGCCGATGCCGAGCAGCGCGTCGGCGTACGCGTACCGCAGCCGCGCCGCCCACGGCGCGTCCTGGGTCAACTCGCGTACCTGCAGCATCGCGACCGCGGCCTCCTCCTGTCCGAGGTCCCGGCGCGCACCGGAGGCGACGACCAGCAGCTCGACCGCGTCGGCGGTGTCCAGCTGGCTGCGGTCGACCGACCGGAAGATGTCGATCGCCTTGGCCGGTCGGCCGAGTGCCCGTTCCGAGTCCGCGATCACGGCAAGGTGGTTCTGCCGCCCGGTCATCCGGTGGTACGCCCGCAGTTCGGCGATCGCCGCCGACCAGTCCCCGGCCTGGTACGCGGCGATCCCGGCCGCCTCCCGTATCCCGGCCACCCGCGGTGCGAGCCGCCGCGCCGCTACCGCATGCGCCAACGCGAGCTCGGGGTCCTCGTCGACGAACCGGCCGGCCGCCACCAGGTGCCGAGCTACCCGTTCGGCCGTCAGGCGGGCCAACGACTGCAACTCGCCGCGTACGGTCTTGTCCAAGTCCTCCGCCGAGATGTCCTCGGGCAGTTCCGGACCGCTGTCCCGGGGTTCCCGTTCAGCGTCCCGGTCGCTGCGTGGCCCCCGATCCCGGTCGTCGTACCGCCGGGGACGGTCCCGGTCGTCATATCGGCGCGGCCGATCACGATCGTCGGACCGTTGCGGCCCACCCCGATCGTCAGACCGCGGCGGCCGATCACGGTCGTCGAACCGCCGCGGCCCACCCCGATCCTCAAACCGCGGCGGCCGATCACGGTCGTCATATCGGCGCGGACGATCACGATCGCCGGAACGCTGCGGCCCACCCCGATCCTCAAACCGCCGCGGCCCACCCCGATCGTCGTGCTGCCTCGCCCGATCGCGGTCGTCGTGCTGCCTCGGCCGATCGCGGTCG
>Ga0066710_100001543_pt1 | contig 17381 bp, 13 predicted proteins | sample GraSoiAngelo_159_FD_79666 | JGI IMG/M metagenome (GOLD analysis project Ga0066710, IMG submission 79666) | Grasslands soil microbial communities from the Angelo Coastal Reserve, California, USA - 14_1009_16_40cm | ecosystem: Environmental > Terrestrial > Soil > Grasslands | place: USA... | reverse complement strand
TGAAAGTCATCGAAGACTCCGCGCAGGCTCACGGCGCGCGATACTACGGCCGGCGAGCCGGTTCGATGGGTGATGTGGCCTGCTTTAGCTTCTATCCCGCCAAGAACCTTGGAGCGTGCGGCGCTGGAGGCGGCGTCGTTACCAACGATCCGAGTATCGCCGAGGCTGTCAGGAAACTACGGGACCACGGTGGACTGCGCAAATACGAACACCACGTTGTGGGCCACAATAGCCGGCTGGACAGCTTGCAAGCCGCTGTGCTTGAGATCAAGCTCCAGCATTTGGAAGCACGCAACCAGATGAGGCGCCAGCATGCACGCACATACGGTGAGCTTCTGTCGCAGATCCCTGGAATTGTGACTCCTTTTGAGCCCGCTGGAGTCTCTGGCGTGTATCACCTCTATGTGATTCGCGTTGAGAAAGGAAAACGAGAACGCCTGCAGGAATATTTGCAAAGCAATGGCGTTCAGACCGGTATTCACTATCCCGCGCCCATTCATCGCACCCAGGCCTTTGCCGGCTTTTGTGCATATGAGTGTCCGCTGGCCGAACGGTACGCGAGAGAGATTTTGTCTCTACCCATGTATCCGGAAATGAAAAGAGATCAATTGGAATACGTCGCAGAGTTAATAGCCGATTTCATGCAAGCTGGTGCGTGATCGTAAGGATTCGATCAACAAAGTGTACATGCTGATATTTGAAGAGGGAGCATAAGAGTATGGTTAGGATGGGTGTAATTGGATGTGGGTATTGGGGGCCTAATTTAATTCGGAACATCACCAAAATTAAGGACTGCCGTTTAGTCGCGATCGCTGACCAAAGGCAGGACAGGCTGGACAGCGTCAAGCACCTTAATTCAGAAATGACAACGACTACTGACACCAAGCAACTGGTGGAATCGGACTCGATTGATGCGGTTGTAATTGCTACGCCCATTTCGACTCATTTCGAGTTGGCGAAAGCATGCTTGCAAAACGGCAAACACGTCTTTATCGAGAAGCCGATTACGACGACATCCGCACAGTGCAGAGAACTCATGCGTCTGGCGCAACAACAGCGCAGAGTGCTGATGGTCGATCACACGTTTATTTATTCAGGCGCGGTGCGAAAACTCCGCGAAATCATCGATTCGGGCGAGCTGGGAGAGATCTATTACTACGACTCCGTGCGGCTCAATTTGGGTTTATTCCAGCCCGACGTGAATGTGCTTTGGGATCTCGCTCCTCACGATTTTTCGCTCCTAACGCACCTGCTCGACCGGAAGGCGACTCGAGTTACGGCTTCCGGAAGCTCCCCCGTCAGCTGGAATGGATGGCAGAGAGAAAGTATTGCGTACGTCAACGTGGAGCTCGAGGGCGGCGCCATCGCGCATTTTCACTTGAACTGGTTGTCGCCGGTGAAGCTGCGCCGCACGCTGATCGGGGGAAGCCGCAAAATGGTGATCTACGATCATCTCGACCCCGAGAATCAAATCAAGATTTTCGACAAAGGTGTTGAGGTTCGGCAGGATCAGGATCGCTACAAGGTGCTCGTGCAATATCGCATGGGGGATCTGGTGTGTCCGAAGGTGGATCAGACCGAGGCTCTGGAAGTCGCATGCAAGCATTTCATTCACTGCATTCAAACAGGTGAACAACCGCTCACGGATGGTGCCGCTGGATTGCGCGTCGTTCAATTACTGGAAGCGGCCGAGCGATCGATGAGAAGGGAAGGGAGGAACCCTGACGTATGGATACCAGACAACAAAACGCTTTCTGCCAGAGTATAACCAGCGATGTAAAGCTGGGCGAAGATGTAAAGATTTACAACTTCGTCAACCTGTACGGCTGCGAGATTGGAAGCCGTACCAAGATTGGAACGTTCGTCGAGATCCAAAAAGGAGCCAGGATCGGAGCGGACTGCAAAATCTCGAGCCACACGTTCATCTGTGAAGGAGTGACTATAGAGGACCGAGTGTTTATCGGACACGGCGTGGTCTTCATCAACGACCGCTTTCCCCGGGCGGCCAACGGTGCAGGTCAACTTCAAACAGAGCAAGACTGGACGGTCCAGCGGACCGTCGTCAAGGCGGGTGCGTCCATCGGCAGCGGCGCCGTCATCTTGTGCAATGTCACCATAGGTGAGAACGCCATAGTTGGTGCAGGCAGCGTTGTAACGAAGAACGTGCCTGCTAATGCAATCGTCGCCGGCAATCCGGCCCGCATCATTCGCTACTCTGACAGCGTTGATGTCGAGGCTCAAAGCCAAGCGTTGGGGAGGTGAGTCGATATGTCCCTTCCTAAACTCGGTTTGTTTGCCGTCCGAAGAAAAAAGCCCGTTGCGGACAGCGCGCGCTCGCGTGAGCAGTTCCGAGCCGTTCTGATGCGAGAGCGTGCCGCTGCCGACCGCAACGAGCACGAATTTTCGCTTCTGGTTTTCGATAACGCTACTCCAGACTTGGTGGATGTTCTCGCTCGAAGGATCCGCCAAGTCGACGAAATCGGGTGGTTCCGCGAGGGCCACCTCGCTGTGGTTTTGCCTTATACGCCGGCCGACGGTGCGAGGACACTTGCGCGGGACATCAGCCAATCGATGGCACCTCTCCGGCCGAATTGCACGATCTATACTTACCCGGGCCAGTGGGTGGCAGAAGAAAACGACGGTTCTCGATCGTCGATGAATACTTCTGCCTCCGAAAGAAACAGAACCGGAAAATCAAACGGCGCAAGCCGTGCTGGCGAAGGATCGATTCGATGCGCCGACCGGCCTGATGGACTCTTTGCCGGTCAGATTCCGATATGGAAACGAAGTATCGATATTGTGTGTTCTCTAATAGGGCTGCTGTGTCTTTCTCCATTATTCCTTTTGGCGGCGTGCGCGATTAAGGCCGTATCCCCCGGTCCCGCTTTTCTACGGCAGGAGAGGATCGGATATCGCGGAAAAACTTTCAGGATTTGGAAATTCCGCACCATGCGGGTGGGCGCCGGCACTGCTGTGCATCAAGATCATCTCAGCGATTTGATCTCACAGGATCGTCCGATGACGAAACTGGACGATAGCCGCGACTCCCGCATCTTTCCCTTGGGCAGAATCATCCGGCGATGCTACCTCGATGAACTGCCCCAGTTGATCAACGTGCTTCGAGGGGAGATGAGTCTGATAGGACCGCGCCCGTGCATTCCATACGAGGCGGAACAATACAAAGCGTGGCAGATCGAACGGTTCGCTGCGGTTCCTGGAATGACCGGACTATGGCAGGTCAGCGGAAAGAATAAGACGACGTTCAAGGAAATGATACGTCTCGATATTGCTTATGCGCGGCGCTGCTCGTTCCGGTTAGATGTCACCATCCTGCTAAAGACAGTGCCGGTAATCATGGAAGAGTGTATTGGGCGAAAGCGGAGAAGCGCCCGTGCTGAGAAACATCATGCGATCTCCGAAGGACTCGCGGAAGCAACACAACTGAGCACGAGCTTACAGAAAACAGGGAGGCCTGGTAATTCATGACGATATGTCGGATAGATCCTCTAAGTGATCCAAGGTGGAACGCGTTCCTTGAAACTCATCGCGATGCCAGCATATTTCACACCTCGAGCTGGTTGGAAGCGTTGCGCCGCAGCTACGGCTATGAGCCGGTTGTTTACGCCGTGACCGGGCAAGGAGGGGAACTGGTCAGTGGTGTGCCCTTCTGTCTGGTCAAGAGCCACTTGACAGGGCGGCGTCTCGTGTCGCTGCCGTTTTCCGATTATTGCCAACCCCTGGTTGGCAATTCGGACGAACTGAAGGAATTGCTTGCAGCCGCTAAAGAAGATGCCAAAAGACAACGGTGCAAATATGTGGAGATCAGACCCCTGGTTTCAGATGAGTCGTCCATCGTAGCCGCGACAGAACTCGCCAAGAACAAAACCGCGCTTGTTCATAGGCTGGATCTGAACCGCAATCAAGAGGACGTCGCTCGCGGCTTTCACAAACAATGTGTCCGAAACATCGCGCGGTGCTTTCGCAACGATTTAGTCTATGAAGAAGGAAGATCCGAAGATCTTCTCAGGAAGTTCTATCGCCTGCTTTTGTTAACGCGCCGCCGCCATATGCTCCCGCCACAGCCGTTGTCCTGGTTCCGGAATCTGGCCGACTGTCTGGGTGACAGATTGAAGGTCAGGGTCGCGTCAAAGGACGGCACAGCTATCGCCAGCATCGTGACGTTATCGTTCAAGGATGTCATTACCTATAAGTATGGTTGCTCCGATACTCGCTTCAATACTCTTCAAGGTACGTCGTTGCTGTTCTGGCGAACAATACAGGACGCCTGGGCGGATGGAGCCACTGTATTTGATCTGGGCCGCAGTGATCTTGATAACCCCGGTCTCATTGCCTTCAAGGATCATTGGGGCGCCGCGCGCTCGGATCTCATCTACTACAGGTATCAGGACGCGGCGAAAAAGGACGTTTCTTCGGCGCCCGCAAAGGATGGTTCTTCCAAAGCAAGCGTGAAGGCAGCCGCGAAGCGCTTGTTGACGCTCGTGCCGGATCCGATTTTCACCGCGTTGGGAGGCTTTCTGTACCGCCATGCTGGTTAGCTCGTTGAGAGGCACATTTCAGGATTACTACCGGTCCGAGGATAAATACGGACACTTCGAAATCGCCGGTGGACTCTCGGCGGACTCCGGCTATTTTCGCTTCGGCGAGAATGCCATCTGCTACGGCCGGACGGCCGCCGGCTCCCTACAGATGAATGAAGCTGGTCCGATGTACGATGTGCTTCAGAACGTCACGATCCGGGGATCGAACGCTGTCTTGCCGTTCGATCCCAACGAAGTTGTCGATAATCTGCGATACGAGCGTTACATGAATCGCGGGGCCGGCGGGCCCGGCCAGCCGGCTGTTTCAAAATCGCTGGCCGGAAAAATCTATTACATGTTGCGGCCCTTCATGCCGGTTTCCATCCGAAAGCATCTGCAGAGAAGGTATCTCAAAGGTTGGGATCGAATTGCCTTTCCAAGTTGGCCGGTTGATCGAACTGTCGAGAATATCTTTGAGCAATTGATGGTGCTCTCATTACGCTCTCACAAAGTCGGGAAGATACCGTTCGTATGGTTTTGGCCTGAAGGTTACACAGGCTGCGCGATGATGACGCATGATATCGAAACGGAGGCGGGACGCGATTTTTGTAAGGAGTTAGTTGAAATCGACGCTTCGTTTGGAATCAAATCCTCCTATCAAATCGTTCCGGAAGAACGCTACGAGGTTCCGGAGACTTTTCTGGACTTCCTTCGTTCGAGTGGCTGCGAGGTGAACCTGCATGGCGATAACCATGACGGCACGCTCTTCAGCAATCGAGAGGATTTTCTCAGAAGAATTAGACGAATCAACCAGTATGCGAAGGAGTACGGAGCCGTCGGGTTCAGGTCGCCCGTTTTGTATCGGAATCTCGAGTGGTATGACGCCATGCAGTTCTCTTACGACATGTCCGTGCCGGCATCGGCCCATTTAGAGCCGCAACGTGGGGGATGTTGCACCGTGATGCCTTATTTTGTTGGAGATGTCGTCGAGTTACCCCTCACGACGACGCAAGACTATTCTTTGTGGAACATACTTCAGGATCGATCTATAGAGCTGTGGAAAAAAGAGATCGATTTGGTGCTGGGAAAAAATGGTTTGGTCAGCTTCAACACGCATCCGGACTACATCATGTCGGATGGGTGCGTCGATTTGTATCGGCAGTTGCTGCAGCACTTGACGGAGGTATGTGCTGGCCGGCACGCATGGTTGGCCCTTCCCAAAGAGGTCGATCTCTGGTGGAGACAGAGGCGGCAAATGGAGCTTGTATCCGACGGAGGGCAATTACGGGTTCGAGGGCCGTCCAGCGAACGTGCGGTGGTCGCCTACGCTTCACTAGACAATGGCCGGGTTATTTATGAATTGCCGGACCGCCAATGAGGGCCATCTACCGGATCGCCAATGAGGGCCATCTAAACGTAGACGAGGTTTGAAATCAATGGCTATATCAGGATGTCAAGTTGCAATTATCGGCGCAGGCCCTTATGGACTGGCGGCTGTGGCCCATCTCAGGGCAGCCAAGGTCGAAACACGCATCTTTGGCCGGGCGCTGGAATTCTGGAAAAACAACATGCCGGAGGGCATGTTCCTGCGCTCTCCCTGGGCGGCTTCTCATATATCCGATCCGAGTCGTGCGTTGACGCTGGATCGTTATCATGCGTTGCGTGGCGTCCCGCCGGCTAAGCCGGTCAGCCTTGAGCGTTTCGTCGATTACGGGGTCTGGTTCCAAGGCCAGGTCGCCCCGGATCTGGATGAGCGCCAGGTTGTACGAGTAGAGCCCTCCAAAGGCTGTTTTCGGCTGTTGTTCGAGGATGGGGAGATTTTTCATTCGCAACGTGTCGCGGTTGCGACAGGAATCGCAAGATTTGCGAATCGTCCCCCTTTGTTTGATCATCTGCCGCCGGTCCTCGCATCTCACTCATCGGACCATCGCGATTTCAAATCTTTTGCCGGAAAAGAATTGGTCGTCGTGGGTGGCGGGCAAAGCGCCGTGGAATCGGCGGTGCTGTTGAGCGAGAATGGAGCCGGGGTTGAACTCGTTGCGCGAGCGCCGATGGTCCGATGGCTCCACAAACGACCTATTATGACGCACCCGCTTAACCCTTTCCGGAGAGTGTTGTTCCCGTCTACGGATGTGGGCCCGCCCGTACTGAATCAGCTCTCGCATAGACCAGACTGGTTCAAACGCATGCCACGCGATTGGCAGGATAAAATCGCCTATCGTTGTATCCGCCCCGCGGCTTCAGCTTGGCTAAAACCCCGCTCGTCGAAAGTTCGGATAACGACGGGCCGGACCATCGTCTCGGCGGTTGCGATGGGTGAGCGGCTGGCTCTTCGATTTGATGACGGAGACGAACGCCGCGTTGATCATGTTCTGCTGGCCACGGGCTATCGCATCGATGTTCTGCGCCATACGTTCCTGGCCCCGGAGCTGGCGAGGGATATACGCTGCGTGAACGGTTATCCCGAACTCGGCGCGGGTTTGGAATCTTCGGTTCCCGGCCTGCACTTCTTGGGAGCACCGGCGGCTTGGAGCTTTGGACCGTTGATGCGTTTTGTTTCGGGGACGGGTTACACGGCCCGCGCATTGACTCGCTGTGTAGTTCGCGGTTCAAAAAAACACGTGTACTCGGGAGAATCTGTATGGCAGCCGACGAATCTTCGGAGAGACGTTTAACAGATGGTGACCGGCTCTCAATGCCCCGTGAGGGCGCACTGATCGTGGGTGGGAGCTATCGGGCGCTGGGTGTTGTCCGAAGCCTTGGCCGGCACGGCATACCGGTCTGGGTATTAACGGATGAGCATTTTGTTGCGGCTGTTTCCCGCTATACCCAATTCCATCTACCGTGGCCCACGGCGGATGAGCCTCAGCAACTCCGCTATCTCATGGACCTTTGTGAGCAGTATCAACTCGCTGGATGGGCAGTTTTCCCAACCGATGATGAGACGATGGCGCTGGTTGCACGCAATCACAAGGTTTTAGCGGAACGGTTTCGAGTGACGATTCCCCCCTGGGACGTCATACGTTGGAGTTACGATAAGCGGCTCACACACCGCCTTGCTTCAGAGATCGGCGTGGATCAACCACGGACGTGTACACCGAAGAGCCGTGACGAGGTCGCGATACTCGATTGGACTTTTCCTGTCATCCTTAAGCCGGCGTTCAAACACAACATGAATCGCTTTACACATGCCAAGGCTTGGCGTGTCGATAACCGAGAGGCGTTGCTTTCATCCTACGACGAGGCGTGCACACTGGTTGATCCGGAAGTCATCATGATCCAGGAATTGATTCCCGGTGGCGGCGAGGAACAATTCTCTTTTGCGGCGCTGTGCGTCGATGGTGTTCCTCACGCCTGGATCACCGCAAGACGCACTCGCCAATATCCAATGGATTTCGGCCTGGCAAGCTCTTATGTCGAATCTATTGACATGCCTGAGATCGAGACGTTGGGCCATCGCGTTCTCAACGCCATGAAATTTACGGGCCTCATCGAATTGGAGTTCAAGCGAGACCCGCGCGACGGCCGCTACAAGCTTCTGGACATCAATTCACGAGTTTGGGGCTGGCTCACGCTGGGCTCGCAAGCCGGCGTTGATTTTCCGCATTTGTTGTGGCGAGAGATTCACGGCGAATCGTTGCCCAAAATGCGTGGGCGAGCCGGTGTCGGGTGGATACGCATGGCTACGGATCTGCGGGCAGTGGCGGGAGAGATATTCCACGGGCGCCTATCGCCCCGAGCGTATCTTCGTTCACTTCGTGGTCCTCTCGAATTCGCGATCTTCGCGTTCGACGATCCCATACCGGCGCTCGTCGATGCGCCCTATCTCATGTGGCTGGCATGTAAACGGCGGGCAAAAGCTATCGGCAGGCCGCCGGAGAAGCGGCAGCAAATGGCGCCGATTTCGACAGCCGGCAATAAAGCCGAAGCCCACGACCGGCCGGCTGCGTAAGGTTTTTAGCCGCCGTTGAGTGGATGACGCGGACCGCGCCGGACAGGGCAGCTTATGCCGCGCTATGTAACAAGAATGTTCTGTATTCCGAGAGGGTCTGTATGGTTGTGGTCAGCGAATCGTCAAGAGAATGGCTAACAAACGGCAAGTGGTTCTCAACGCGCCAGGCCGGGGCATTAGTCATCGGAGGAGATCATCGCGCACTAGGTGTGGTGCGAAGCCTTGGCCGGAAGGGCATACCCGTCTGGGTATTGAGAGATCACCATTTTGTCGCGGGCCTCTCGCGTTACGCCAAACGCCATTTACGCTGGCCGGCGGGAGATGGTGACCGGCTTCAGTATCTTCTCAATCTCTGCGAAAAGCACAAGCTCCACGGTTGGGCGCTTTTCCCAACAGACGATGAGACCGTAGCCTTGATCGCGCGGAATCATTCGGTCTTGAGGAAGCGTTTTCGTTTGACGACACCACCGTGGGAGGTGTTACGTCTGGCTTACGATAAGCGGCTCACTCACCGGCTCGCTGTGAAGAATGGTGTGGATCAGCCACAGACCTATCTCCCTAAAAACCAGCAAGAGATCGCCGCGCTCGAATGCCGTTTTCCAGTCATTCTTAAACTTGCCTTCACGCAAGGCGCCAATGACTCTACAGATAGTAAGGCTTGGCGAGCCGGCGATCGAGAAGCATTGCTTTCCTCTTACGATGAGGCGTGCGCGCTGGCTGATCCTGAAGTCATCATGATTCAGGAATGGATTCCAGGCGGCAGTGAGGAACAATTTTCTTTTGCCGCGCTTTGCGTGGATGGCGATCCTCTAGCTTGGATCACCGCGCGACGGACTCGCCAGTACGCGACGGACCACGGGCTGGAAAGTTCTTATGTCGAATCTGCTGATGTGCCTGAGATCGAGGCGCTGGCGAGACCGCTCTTAAAGGCTCTCAGTTCCACTGGCCTCGTCGAGGTGGAGTTTAAGCGGGATCCGCGCGACGGCCGCTACAAGCTCCTGGACATCAATTCACGAGTTTGGGACTGGCATACGCTGGGCTCGCAAGCCGGCACCGATTTTCCTCATTTGTTGTGGCGGGTGATTCACGGCGAGCGGATACCTGAAACGCGTGGGCTTGCCGGTGCCCGTTGGGTGCGCATGGTCCCGGATCTGCCGGCCGTCCTGAAAGAAATTTTCCAGGGGCGCCTGGCGCCGCGAACGTATCTCCGTACGCTTCGGGGCCCCCTGGAATTTGCGGTCTTCGCTTTCGACGATCCCATACCCGCTCTGGTCGATGCGCCCTATCTGGCGTGGCAGGCGTGGAAATGGAGAGCTAAGGCGAAACCGTTTAGCGGGGTCGCTGATGAACGGCCACAAGGCGAATTTATTTTCCCCACCGCCGGCGTGGCCGGCATACCGCCGGCGATCGGCGCGAATAACGCTGTAGCGGGCCGGCAAAAGTTCCAAACTGCTCGGAATTCGCCGGGCAAGAGTGGATCCTTCAAAAGGGATGCCACAATGGTCTGTTCCGTTTGTGTTGCTACCTACAAGAGGCCGCAGACGTTGGATGGGCTTCTCAGGAGCCTTGTCCAGCAAGCGCTTCCTAAAGATGTCGTTCTAGAGGTCATCGTTGTGGATAACGATCCTGAAAGAAGTGCGGAGTCGCTCGTTCGTCAATATGAAAATACGAGAGAGATCACCTTTCAGTATTTCAGTCAGCCCATCAAGAATATTAGCTTGACCCGAAATGTGGCTGTTCAGAACACTACCGGAACGCACATTCTCTTTATCGATGACGACGAAGTTGCTTGTCCGGATTGGGTTGCAAGGCTTCTGAAGGCGTTAAAGGAATACGATGCGGATGGTGTCTTCGGCCCTTCTGTTCCCTTCTTCGACAACACCGCGCCAGAGTGGATTAGGAAAGGCGTGCGCTTGTTTGTTGACACAATCCCAGTGACCCCCACGGGAACTGAAGCCGGACTGACGTGGACCTGTAATTGTCTCGTGAAGGCGTCCCTGTTGAGAGGAATAGAAGGCCCGTTTGATCCTGCATACGGACTAACAGGCGGCGAAGATGGCGACCTCTTTGAACGATTGAAACGGCGAGGAGCGCGATTCATCTACTGCAACGAAGCCCCTGCCTTTGAATATTGGCCATCCGGAAGAACTCGGGTCTCCTACCTGGTCAGGAGAAGCTTAATGGGAGGCAGTTTTCATACCCGGATGACTATTGCAGCAAGCAGGAGAAAGATGCGTGTCCGGCTGTTCCTCTTGCTGAAAGCCATCTTTTTCGGATTAACCAGTCTGGCTTTAGTCGTCATTGCGTTTCCAAGCAAAGTCTGGAGAACCTATTGGGAGATGAAAGTGGCCTCCAATACAGGCCGGTTTTTAGCTGTTTTCGGCCGGTATTATCAAGCGTACAAATAATGAGCTTTTTTCAATTATGAATTATCTTCCAGACTCCGTTGAGAGAGAGAGATCGCTTGCGGAGAAAGTTTCCCGAACGTCATTCTTCCTCTATTTCCTGTTCGTGCTGGTCGGAACGGCGCCTTTTCAGGACACGGTCACAGACGTTGCGGACGTCGCCACTTCCAATCCTATCAATCAAATTGTTGATTCACTCATTCCGTTCATATCGATCCTGTGTCTCGTGCCGCAGAGAAAGAAGTTGTTTTCGCTCATCAGACAGGAAAAGTACCTTACGCTTTTTTTGGTATGGTGTTTAGCCACCATTCTTTGGTCGGATTTCCCTTTCAATTCTTTCAAGCTGTGGGTCCGATTGATCGGATCAACGACAGTCATCTTGGCGCTTTTCTTGAACGTCAAATCTCCTGATGAGGCACTGAAATATCTCAAAACCGCGCTTGTATTTTACATACCCATTTCATTTCTCGCGATTGCGTTTGTCCCGGCTGCGACTCAATTTGAATTTCCCGCCTGGCGAGGATTAGCGATGCATAAGAATGTGCTGGGCCAGATCAGTTTCATCAGCACGTTCGTTTGGGCGTTTGCGGTCTCGGTGCCCTCCGGAAAGAGAAAACTGGGTTCCTGGCTATTTTTATTCGCTTCGTTAGTCCTGTTGTTGGGTTCGAAAAGTTCGACTTCTCTGATTGTTTTACTTTCTCTTTTGATGATGCAGTTCTACCTGTTCATTGAAAGCCGCCTGCGGCGTCTCAACATCGGAAGACTGGTCTCGTTAGCATTGCTGGGTTGTTTGTTTATTCTTCCCTTCCTGTTTCAGGCGTTCGAACTGGACTCAACTACTGGCGTCTTCGGCAAGGATGCGACCTTTACCGGCAGAACGGATCTTTGGGTGGCGATACTCGATGAAGCAAAGACTCATCTGTTGGACGGATGCGGTTTTGGGGGATTCTGGATCGTAGAAAATCATAAGGTGCTGAGGCTTTACGAAGATGACGCGTTCCCATGGCTCCCGAACGAGGCTCATCAGGGATACCTGGATATCCTGAATGAAACCGGTGTCATCGGATTGTCTCTGCTGGCATTAATGATAATTTCCTATTTCAAAAAACTAGCGCAGCTGAAAAAGCCCCACTTTTGGAAGTGGTTCTTTATCGGTATCTTGCTTGTGAATTTAACCGAATCCACACTGTTTAGGTCGGGCAGTTTTTCGGGATGGTTTTTTGTTTTTTCTTACCTAGCCCTTCACGTGGAGCTCCTACAGTCAAGAAACCATTCGGGAAAACATCTGGGGACCCCGTTCCGCGGCGTCGAGCGGGACGATCTGGCGCCCCAGGAATCCCGAACAGTTTCAACTTCAACTGGCCGTCATTACGTACCGACAGTTGTCCGTCCAGGGATAGGCAAAATGGCCGTTTACCCAGAAGGTTAATCGCAACATTTGTCGCAACAAAAAGGTCGAATCCTCCGATGCGTATTCCACAAGCACCAGGTATTATTGCAAAGCTTCGGATAGATATAAGTGAGAGCAAACCGGTATGCCTGTAACACAAATTCTTAGTTGGCTGATCCTGGGCGTTGTGGGTCTTCTTGCGCTGCCAGTTCTTTATCTCTGTATCGTGTCCATTGCCGCAACACTGGATACGAAACGGCGCAAGCAAAAGACAGTGGCTTATCCGCCCCCGCGCGCTAGATTTGCGATTCTGATTCCAGCTCATGATGAGCTAGCCGTGCTGGGTACGTTGCTGGACAACCTTGCTGGTCTTCATTATCCGAAAAATCTTTATTCCGTTCATGTCGTGGCCGATAACTGCACCGATACGACTGCGGACTTGGCGCGTTCAAGAACCGGGGTCAACGTTCATGAGCGTTTCGACAAGGACAAGCGGGGCAAAGGCTACGCGTTGAATTGGCTTCTCGGTCAGCTCAAAAACGCTCGATTAAAATTCGATGCCTACGTTATTCTCGACGCCGACTCGGTAGTGGACCCATCCTTCCTGCTGGCCATGAACAGAGAGCTTCTGCAGGGGGCCAGAGCATTACAAGGCCGGTACACTGTACTCAATGCGACGGAGTCGCCGAGCGCGGCCTTGCGTTGGATTGCACTTTCATTGATGAATCATGTGCGCCAGCTCGGCAGAAACGGCATCGGCGGTTCCTCTGCGCTTGCCGGCAATGGAATGTGCTTCTCGTACGATCTCCTGGAAGAACACCCCTGGCGGGCTTTCTCACTGATCGAGGATTACGAATACTATCTTGAATTAGTGGAGCATGGCGAACGCATTGTGTACGTCCCAGACGCCGTTGTGAGCGCCATCATGCCCACGACACTCGCTCAGATGCAAACGCAGGAGATACGATGGTCGGGAAGTGGAGCTAGCCAGCCTGTGCGGCAGACGGTATGGATGCTTTTCAGGTCCGGGGCCAGAAACGCCGACTTTGTTCGTTTGGAGGCAATCGCGGAGATACTGACGCCTCCCCTGTCGTTCCTGCTCACGTGGTGTCTGCTCGCGCTCATCGGATCGCTTTTATTAGGGTCGCTGGCGGGCGCCTATATCAGTCTCATTCTCACCGCCGGCGTCTTTTACTATATTGGTACGGGTATCTATCTTTTACGTCCTCCTCGAAAAGTATATATGGCCCTTTTACACGCGCCTCGATTCGTGCTCTGGAAATTATGGGTGCTTCTGGTCCTCAAGAGGCGTAAGAAGAATACGGGTGAGTGGATCAGAACAAGCCGGACGGCTTCTGAACCGTAGCGGCGGTCCTATGACGGCAGTCCGCGAAGCGCAAGCGCGATAGCGCGCAGCCTTAAAAAAATGGATCGCCGTTACAGTTGGGATCTAGAGCGTTGTTACAGTTGGACCTCCTTTTCTAATTAACTAGCCAAGGGCCGCCGCTAGAGTACATTCGTAACGAGAACGTTCTCGTTGCGACGGCCCTAAGAGGCTTTGGAAACTATGACTTCGCTTCGAGTTTGTGCAATTACCTGTGACTGTTATCCCGCAGATCCTCTTGTCCGGCGCACGGCGGAGGCTGCGGCGAGCGCGGGCTATGATTATCACGTGATCTGCTCCATGAACGAGGGACAAGCGAAATATGAAGTGTTTAATCGAGTACATATTCATCGCATCTTTCTGAGAGGGAGCAAGGGAAAGCCACTGGGCAGGATCAGTGGGAAGCCATTCGGGATGATGGTTTTCTTGTGGTCCACTTTCACGTTTCTGGCATCTCTGAAGGTTGCACGCTTGCATCTCAAAGAAAAGTTCGATGTAGTGCATGCTCACAATTTGCCGGATTTCCTTGTTTTCGCCGCGCTCATTCCAAAGATCCTGGGGGCTCGAGTCATCTTACACGTACAGGATGTCTCACCCGAGTTAATGGCGGCGAAAGCAAAGGGGCGTTTTCGGAATTTAACGGTTAGGTTGGCAACATGGCAGGAACGGCTTTCCACCGCTTTTGCCGACCATGTTCTCACCGTAGGCTGGCCTTTCGAGGAACTGCTACTGAAGCGCGGTGTCCCTCCGAAGAAGTTGAGTAGCGTTCTCAATAGCGCCGATCCCAACGTATTCCCTTTGGAGAAGCGCACGGAGCCCTTCCTGGAAAAGCCCACAGCTCAACGTCCCCTTGCTCTCATGTATCACGGCACATGTAACCAGCATAGCGGCCTTGATGTCGCTGTTCGTGCGTTTGCGAAAGCACGCGCAAGGGCTCCACATCTACGCCTGCACTTCAAGATCTTCGGCCCATCTGTGCCCTACGTGAAAGAGCTGGCGCAAGAATTGGGCGTTGCCGATCAGGTTGTGTTCTTTCCCGTTGGTCCAATAGATGAAGTGGTCGATTTTGTGGCGCAAGGCGATATCGGTATTATTCCATATCGCTCGGATGGCTTTATGGATCTGCTGCTCCCCACAAAGGCCTACGAGTTTGCTTTGATGCGCCGGCCTATGATCGTGTCCAACACGGTCGCGATGCGCTCCATGTTTCGTCCAGCGTCGCTCATGTTGTGTGAGCCATCCAACGTGGACAGCTTTGAGGAAGCTATCGTGGACCTGTATCAACACCCCGAGAAGCGGGCACAATTGATCGCGAATGCGGAGCAAGACTACATGCCGTATCGCTGGGAATTGATGGCGGAACGCTACCAGAACGTAATTGCGTTTGTAGCCGGAAAAGCCGAAGCAAACGCGGCGGGTTAGGTCGAGTTCGGATTTCGGATTTGGGGGAAACACCCAGAATCCGGCTGGTTCCCCCCAAATCTGCAATCCGCAATCCCCTTACGCCCGTAATGCGGGCTTCAGCGTCTGCTCTTTCATCCGCTTTTTCACCATGTAAAGCGCATCCGACAGCATGGCAATCATGCCACGCAGGTTGGGACGGCATGGAGCCAGTACGACACAATCCTGGGCGTTCGTCGTCCACCGCCTTGTCCAGGGTTCCTCTTTCCCAAGAAAGTTGTAACGGACCAGACCACTCTTGGCAGCCTCTTTGATGGACTCCCCAAGCAGCAGCTTCCCTGGAGAGCACTCCTGATATTTCTCATCGTATCCAACATTCAGAAGCCAGTAAGAGTTGGCCGATTCGATGGCGTACTGCACGGCTACAGGCGTGTTGTCGATCATCAGGAAACCTAGCCTCAGCGTTCCATCTTTCCAGGCAGAGCAGGCATAACGCTCAAAAAATTGCCGTCTCGGTTCGGTGGATACGATGGCGCTCCCGTTCTTGCCTTTCCAGCCGGAGCCCTCGATAATGAAGGCCGTTTCCAGGTGCTTCATTAATTCTTCCTTGCTGGGCACGTCCAAAACTTCCGATCTTACTTTACCAAACGCCTCGGCTTTTCTTCGTGCCCTTCGGAGATCTTCTTTTAGGGAACTCTTAATGGGATTACCCTTCAGGTCAACGTAGGGATACGGCATGCTTAATGTTGCAGTCATCCAGCCCGCTTGCTTGAATTTCGACTTGAGATAATTGACATTCTCGGAGTCGCCGGGCATCCGCGACAGCCTGATGGGATACATGTGCTGCGACACAATAACGTCAACCAGCAGGTCCAGCGCAGCGGGATCCCGTGCAATAAACCTGTTTGGCTCCTTCAACTCCTCTCCACCCAGGAAGTCCAGACGCAAAGGTTTCAATGGTTGTTCGGAGGGTTTCAGTACCATCGGCGCTATCCCTGCCAACCTGCCATCTTTTCTTACAGTGATAATGCGCAGCAGATGGTTCTGGCTGTAGGCCGTTGCAGCCGCCTCGATCCAGCTGAAGCTCTGCCATGGCTCTACGTCCTTGGGCGGGGCCACCTCGTTCCATTCCGATTCCAACCCGCGTAAAGCAGGCAGATCCTCAATTACTTCAATTTCATGAGACCTTGACATGGGCAGCCGGCTCCTTCCAGCAGCTCACAAAGAGCTAACGATTTTTTCTAATTTGGTTTTGGGACTGGCAACGATTTCGGGGAAATCCAACTTTAACAACTTGTGGGGATTGGTCAGGAAATGGCGAATTCCGTATAGCAGAAGGCTATCCCCATAAGGAACATAGACGGTGATCGGAACACCCGTTTCCTTTGAAAGCGATAACATTTTACCGATCGGTATTCCAAACAGCACCTCCAATACGATCGAAGAGCCGCGACCCTTCGAGCGGGCTATTGCCTCTCTAGCCAACGCATAATCATGAGTGGCCACCGCGATTTCCGGTACAGTCCCCACGAGACGGTCGATCAATGCCAAGAACCCCTTTTTAGGGTCTGTCTCGTCGGATGAACTGTCCGCCTTGAATTCGCCTTTCACAAGTCTGGCCCTTACACCTCTTTTAGCTACCCATTCGGCGTCTCCGATGCTTCTTTTCCACCGTGACGGCAGAGTCAGGCTGAACCTCCAGCTTCCGGCCTGGGCATTCGCTGAAAGGTTTCGATCCATTGTCTGTTCGAGCAAGCGTAATGTCGGATCGGTCAGGCTATAATCATGAGAGTCGAAATGAACGCCATGTCCATTTTGCAGGGCTGTGGCAACAATGGCGGCCGCGTGTTCCGGATTGAAGTTCAGTGCGGGAGGTTTCAAGGAAAGATAGAACCGAGTTTCGGCCGAGGTGCTCTTGAGGGTATCGCTCGCAAGCTGATATTCACGAACGATCTGCAGCGGATCGTCTCCGCCTTTGCTAAACTTGCCGAGAGTCGAGGGTATGCCGCCATGATGAAGCGCTCGGCACACATCCACACCCTCTGAAAGGTTCTTTGGACTAATGCGATAGAGGTTTCCTAAACCATAAACTAACGGTTTTAGCTGTTCCTTGAGGAAATCTACCGATTTCATCGTCTGATAGCATGCAGGGCCGCTCCATCCTGCGGCCTAGCCACTTGCAGTGCAACCTCCTAGCTCACGGCAATGCGCAGGATACAATGGTGTCGGGGTTTAACGGCACTCTCCGGAAGTGCTGAGGCACCAAAGTTGCAGATATTACCCGGGGCGGGATATCAAGGGCCCAACTCTT
>Ga0066710_100001541_pt1 | contig 17385 bp, 18 predicted proteins | sample GraSoiAngelo_159_FD_79666 | JGI IMG/M metagenome (GOLD analysis project Ga0066710, IMG submission 79666) | Grasslands soil microbial communities from the Angelo Coastal Reserve, California, USA - 14_1009_16_40cm | ecosystem: Environmental > Terrestrial > Soil > Grasslands | place: USA... | reverse complement strand
TTATCCCAACCCAGCAGCCGTGGAACCGTCGCGATGTTCTCGGCGATCGTCATGTGCGGAAACAAGCCGACTTGCTGGATTACGTAGCCGATCGAACGTCGGAGCTCCACGGGATCGATTCGCGTGACGTCCCGGTCACCGACGACGATCGTGCCCGAATCCGGCTCCACCATCCGATTGATCATCCGCATCGTCGTCGTCTTGCCGCATCCCGACGGTCCGATCAGAACGCAGATTTCGCCTTCGCCGATGTCGAGCGAAAGGGCATCGACGGCCGGCGCGGCGCCGTTCGCAAAGCGTTTCGACAGCGCCGTGAGCGTGATCATTCGGCGCGCAAGCCCTGCGGCGTCAGGCGGCGCTCGAGTGTGCCGAACAGGTAATCAGCGCCAAGCGACAACAGCGTAACCGGAATTGCTCCGACGAGCAGCAACGGCACGGCCATCATCGCGATCCCTGCCGTGATGAAATCGCCGAGACCGCCGCCGCCGATGAACGCCGCCAGCACTGCACCCGACACCACTTGCACGGCGGACGTGCGAAGGCCCGCAAACACGATCGGTGTCGCGATTGGAATCTCGATCCGGTGTAGAACGTCGCGCGCCGTCATTCCCATGCCGTGCGCGGCATCGACGACGTCGCGCTCCACGCCGATGATGCCGGCGATCGTGTTGGTCAGAATCGGCGGCACCGCGAGCAGCGTCAACGCGACCAGCGACGGTGCGAATCCGGTGCCGAGGATCGGCATCACCAACGCCAGCACGGCAAGCGAGGGCAACGTGCGCCCGATGTTGGCGGCGTTGATCGCGGCCAACGCAAAACCGGCGCGACGCGCCGCGACGATCCCAAGCGGTATCGCGATCAGCGCCGCGATCGCCAGTGCGCATGCAGATAACGCAACGTGGACGCCGAGTGCAGTCACGAACTGCGTCGGATGCGTTTCGATGTAGCGCCAGGCATCGGCGAGCATAATGTCGCCGACGATCAGCCGGCGTGAGAGCGTCGCAGACGCCGTTCAATCGCGGCGAGGGATAGATCGACGCCAACGGCGAGCGCGCACGCGGTCAACGCTCCTGCCCAGATCTTCGGCGGATGATCGCTGGCGATGCCGTTGAAGATCAGCGTCCCCAGGCCGCCCGCGTTGATATAGGCGGCAACGACCGTCACGCTGATGACAGTAACGGCCGCGACACGCAATCCGGCAACGATCACCGGCGAGGCGAGCGGCAGCTCAACCTTGGCCAGAATCTGCATTGCGCTCATTCCCATCCCGCGCGCGGAGTCGACGATTTCGGCGGGAACCGTGCGAATGCCGGTCGTAATGTTCCGCACCAGTATCAGCAGCGAGAAGGCGACCATGGCGATGATGGCGTTGGTGCGTCCGAGCCCGACGATCGGTATCAGCAGCGCCAGAAATGCCAGTGTCGGAATCGTGTAGAGAAAGCCGGCAATGCCGAGCGTCGCGGCATAGATGCGCGGCCGTCTCGCCGCGACGATGCCGATGGCGAGCGACAGTACGAACGCAATCGAGAGTGCAGTCAGCGAGATCGCGACGTGCTCCCACAACGCGATAGCGACCTGATCCCAATTGCGCAGGAACCATTGCATCGTCCGCTTTCAGGCAGACCCGAATCGACTGGCGCGAACCAGCGGCTCGATGCGGTCGATATCAGGACCGAGCGCCCGGTCGCCGTCGAGAACCGGCACAACTGCCCGCACACGTTCATACGCGCGTCGTGGTCCATGGCCCAGCATCGCGTGATCGAGCTCGCGCAAATCGACCGCCTGAGCCGCAATTATCAGTTCGGTCGCGACGAGGTAGCGAACGCTGTTGACCAGTGCATCGAGTTTTTCGACGACCGCGAGCGCATGCGTTGCGTGGTCCTCGATCTGCTCCGAAACCGGCAGAAAATCAAGAGAGCCCGGATTCGCCAACCGCCGTATTTCGCCCCAAAGCGCCGTCAGCGTCTTCTGAACGGTCGCGAAGCCCGAATGCGCGGGGCCGTGGCGCGTCAGCTGCAAGGGCAAGTCGGTGAAGGTCGGCGACATGAATTTGATGCAGCGTCCTACGGCCAGACTCGCCGCTTGTGCGAACGCGATCGCCGTCGCGTCGAGCGTCGTCGCGAGCGCTGGCAGATGAAAATTGCCGTTCGAGAGCATCACGCCGTCGGCGGCCACGACGAGCGGGCTTTCGGCCGCGCTGTTGAGCTCGATTTCGATCTGCGCGCGTACTTCCTCGAGGGTCCAGTGCAGCGAGCCGTGCACTTGCGGCGTCACGCGAAATGACAGCGGGTCCTGCACGCGGCGTGCAGTGCCGGTTTCGAACAATGCGCTGCCATCGAGTAACGCGCGAAGTCGCGCGCCGACGTCGAGCTCCCCTCGGGCGGGGCGCGCGCGAAGCGCGCGCTCATCCAGCGTCGACAGATTCGCGCGAAACGCCTCGAACGACAGCGCTATCGCAGTAAGCCATGCGTCGTGCGCGGTGGCCGCATCGTGGACGACCAGTGCTGCCCGCCCCACCGTTGCCGCATTTGCGCTGATCAATGCCACGCCGTCCTTGGCGCCAAGCACTGTAGGTGCGAGACCGGCACGCGTCAGCGCTTCGCGCCCCGTGAGCCGTTCGCCACCGAAATACGCCTCGCCTTCGCCGACGAGCGGCAGCGCGAGATGAGCGAGCTGGGGCAGATCCGCCACTGAAATCGAGCCAATGCGCGGCACGACGGGCACGACGTCGCGATTGACAAACGCACACAGTCCGTCGAGGACTGATGGCGAAACGCCCGACCCGCCTTGCGCCATGCCCGCGATGCGCGCGAACAACATTGCACGTACCGATTCGCGATCGTACGGCGGACCGACGCCGACGGCACGTGCGCGGATCGCCCGCAATTGATATTCAGCCAGATCGTCGGGCGCGAGTGGCGCTCCGGTGTTCGCGCCCAATGCAGAGTTGAGTCCATAGATCGGCTCGGACTTCGCTGCCAGATGGTCGACCAGCCTTCGCGCAACGTCAACGCGTTCGCGCGCGGTGGACGCGAGCTCGACCATTTCGCCGCCGCGCGCAACGCGCACGAGATCGTCCAACGTAACCGGACGCTCGCCGACTCGGATTGTCATCGGACGCCGACCGCAAGCGGCGTTATTTGACGACGCCCTTCGCTTTCAGGAAATCGTGCGCGACGTCCTTGGGCTCCATCTTCTCGCCGTCAACGCGATAGTTCATGTCGGCGACCGTCGTCTCGTCGAGCATCGCGCTAATACGATTCAGGACTTCGGCAACCTTCGGATTGGCATCGAGCACTTCCTTGCGCACGACGGGGACGACAAAATACGGCGGCCACAGGTTCTTATCGTCCTTGAGTCGCGTGAGCTTCATCGCGCTGATCATGCCGTCGGTTGCATAGCCATTGACGATCTGAATCTGATCGTTCTTAAGCGCCTGATAGCGCAAGCCGATGGCCAGTTGCAGGTCTTCCTTGAAATCCATGTCGTACTTGGCTTTCAGTCCGGGAATGCCGTCTTTGCGATCTCGAAATTCGGGTCCCGCGCCGAGCTTGAGCTCTTTCGACACCCGCGCGAGATCCGAGAGGGTCTGCAACTTGTATTTCTGCGCGGTATCCGGACGCACGACGAGCACGTAGGTGTTGTTGACCGGTGCCTGATTGAGTACGACCAAGCCCTTCGCGGCGTACGCTTCTTTGACCTTGTCGTAGACGGCCTTCTGATCGTTCATCGATTCCTGCTTCAGCACCGCCAGCAGAATCGTCCCGGTGTATTCGGGATACATGTCGATTTGCTTTTCCTCCAGTGCCTTGTGGGCAATGAGCGTCCCGCCGAGATTCAACTTTTTCTCGACGTTGATGCCGGCCGCTTCGAGCGCTTGCGCGTAGATCTCGGCGAGGACGAACTGTTCGGTGAAATTCTTGGAACCGACGCGCACTTGCGCGGACGAAGCGGATGCAGCAAGGACGCACGCGATGAGCGCGGCTGCCGTGAATATGCGGCGCAAGTTCATTGTGATCTCCCCGAATGGTCGTGGCCCGATCAGGCCGCTCGCTTGATTCTGAAGGGCGAGGATCGATGCGTCAATTTGACCACGCAACGTCCGGTGGGCCACGGGTGACAGGCAACCAAACAGTTGCATATAATTGCGTTGAGGATGGACGCAATATTTCACGCGCTGGCGGATGGAAGCCGACGTCAGCTGCTGGACAAGCTGCATTCGCGCAATGGTCAGACGCAGAACGAATTATGTCGAGGCTTGGATATGACGCGCCAGGCGGTAACGAAGCACTTGGCAATATTGGAAGACGCCAATCTGGTGGCCTCGGTGCGGCGCGGGCGCGAGAAGCTCCACTATTTGAATCCCGTCCCGATCCACGAAATCGCCGAGCGCTGGATCGGCAAATATGAGCGCACCCGGCTTCGTGCACTGAGCGAGCTTAGACGACATTTGGAAGGAGAAGACAATGGCTGACAACCGATTCGTTTATGTCACGTACATCCGCACGACGCCGGAGAAACTTTGGGACGCGTTGACGAAACCTGAATTCACCTGCGCCTAATGGTACGGATGCCATCCGGAATCGAAGGGCTGTGACCGCTGGGATTCCATGAGCGCCGCCGGGCCGTTACGGCTGGCGGTAATCGACGCCGTAATTCGCGTAGACGTGCGCCAGCGTGCCGTCGCGAATGAGTCGGTCGAGCGCGTCGTTGACTGCGTTGACCAGCGCGTCGTCGCTGCGGCGCAATCCGACGGCAACCTTCCATGCGAGCTCCGGCTCGGCGTCGTAGGCATGCGCATAGCGCAACCCGGAGCTCGGATGCGCGTGAACGTAGTACGCGATGGTCGCCGGTGACACCGCGCACGCGTCGAGGCTGCCCTTCGCCAAATCCGCGATCATGTCGCTCTCGAATGCGTAGGGCACGGTGTAGACGCCGCGCTGATTGAGCAACTTGCTGGCAACCGAGTTCACCATCACGCCAACGCGCTTTCCCGGCGCGAGATCGGAGAACTGTTGGACGCCGTCGCTGCCGGGCCGCAGCGCCAGCGCGACGCCGCTGCGCTGATAGGCGTGGGAAACTTTGATTGGACCACGCGCAAGATCGGGATCGACGATCGTATCGAGCAGCATGTCGCAATCGACAAGACCTGCGCGTATCCGCGGGACGATCCAATCGAGCTGCAGCTTGACGCCCAATGCCGCCGCGAGCGCTCTCCCGATTTCGATCTGAAAGCCCGGTTTGTCCGACTGGTTGCTGGCGTAAGGCAGCGCGTCCGGATTGGCGCACAGCGAAATGGCGCCACGCGCCTGCACTTCCGCCAATGTGCGCGCGGATGCCGTTGGAGTGAAGGCCGCGGCGGCCGTAACCGCGCACACAGCACATGCGAGCCGCTTCACTTCGGTGTTCCTTCGGGCTTGAGCTCACGAATGTACTTGATGATCGCCGTCAGTTGATCGCCGTTGAACGTGCCCGCGAAGGCGGGCATCGCGCCGGGTTTCCCCAGCATGATCCGGCGAACGATTTCGTCATCCGTCAGAGTAGTGCCCATGAGCTTCGGGCCCTTGCCAGCCTCGCGCCCGCCGCCGCTGTGGCACCAGCCGCAGGTGCTGGCGAACAGCTTTTCCACGTCGAACGTCGCGTTCGAAGCGGCGGAGGGTGCAGTCTCCGTCGCCGAGGTTGCCGCAGCGTCGGGCTTCTTCGTCGAGGACATCGGACCATTCATTTCGGCGGCGCGAACCGCTCCATGCAGCAACGAGAGCACCGTTGCGACGATCACACAATGACGCGTCACAACGTTCACCCGTTCACCAATGTGGCCGGAAAAAAACGGGCGGAGACCTGCGCCCCGCCCTCATGGTCGATTCGAAAATGAGTCTAGAGGCCGAACACGACCAACGCGCCCTGATCGGTCGGCATGCTGACGAACGGTTCGCCATACAGGACCTTGTAGTCGTCGCCGGCCAGACCTCCCCATCCGGTCGCAACTGCGACGTACTGCTTGCCTTTCGCCATGTAGCTGATGATGCCGCCGTTATGGCCCTGACCGTCGTTGTGCGACCACAGTTCCTTGCCGGTGCGCGCATCGAGCGCGTGTAAATAACCGCGCGCGTCGGGAACGAACACCAGATTGCCCTTCGTCGACAACAAGCTCGCCAGTGGCGGCTGGGCGTAATCGACTTGCCACTTGACTTCGCCGGTGATCGGATCGCGCCCCGTCACATGGCCGCGCGCGTTTCCGCCGTCCGGCGTCGTCTTGTTGACGGTGAAATTCGAGCCGATGTTGAGCTGCGCCATCGGTTCGAGGATCGGCGTCGTCTTGACGACCTCGAGATCCATGCACCATTCATTGCCGACTTTGTAGTAGAGCCCGGTGCCGGGGTTGTACGAGCCCGCGTTCCAACTGTATCCGCCGGCGATGTACGGACACAGCGCCTGGTGCTTGCCTTCGGCCATGTCGCGCCGGCCGATCAGCTCACCGGTCTTCGGATCGATGCTTTTGACAAAGTTGATGTTCTTCACACCTTGCCAAACGTTCTGCACCTTGAGCCCGCGATCGTAGACGAACACGAAGCCGCCCTTGTTCGGGTGCACGATGTATTCCTTTCCATCCCGCTCGAGCATCACGAACTCGCCGACGGCGCTGTCGAAGTCCCACGCGTCATGCGGCAATTCCTGGTGAAAGGATTTGAGCTTGCCGGTATCCGGATCGAGCGCGAGCACCGATGTCGTGTAGAGGTTGTCACCCGGCCGCGCGCCTTTCGTTTTCCACTCCGCGCCGCCCCAGTCGTACAGTGGTGCCGGATTCGCGGTGCCCCAGTACACGGTGTTGGTCTTCGGATCGTAGCCGCCCGCCATCCAGCCGCCGCCGCCGCCGGTCTTCCACGAATCGCCGCCCCACGTCTTCATCGCGGGGTCGTTCTGGTCGTTGCCGCCGACGGTGAAGAACGTCCATGCAAGCTTGCCGGTCTTTGCGTCGACGCCGAATATCGGGCCTCGATACGGCCACTCGCCGCCCTGCGAACCGATGATGATCTTGCCGTTGGCCAACAGCGGTGCGCCGGTGAAACCGACCGTCAGCTTTTCGGACTCGATGAGCTTCGTTTCCCAGTTGAGCTTGCCCGTCTTCATGTCGACGGCAACGAGCTTGCCTCGAGCGTTCCCATGTAAATATTGCCGAAGCCGATCGCGATGCCACGGTTATACGGCGAATGCGTTTGCTTCGAGACCAGATCGTCGTTCAGCTTCTGCTTGTACGCCCAGATGAGATCGCCGGTCGCGCCATCGAGCGCAAACAGTTGGTTGTACGAACCCGAGTAGTACAGAACGCCGTCGGCGACGAGCGGGAACGTCTGCAGACCGCGCGTCGAGTGCGGCGTCACATGCGACCACGCGACTTTGAGATTCTTGACGTTGTCGGCGTTGATTTGGTCAAGGCCGCTGTAATGCCACGATTTGTACGAGCCGTGGTAGGTCAGCCAATCGGCGGGATTTTTGTCTGCGTCGACGAGCCGTTGCGTATCGATGTCGGCTGCGCAGACCGGCAGGCAAATCCCCGCGAATGTCGTCGCGGCAAGCAAAGCTGCAAAGGGAAGTTTCCGTTTCATGAGCCGCCTCCAGAGATTTCTTTTGTTGGACGGTGCAGAGCACGAATCGCCCGTTCAGGATAAGTCAACGGGTTTCGGTATCGGAATCGATCGCCGGCGAAACACAAAGCCGGAATAGTCCGACCCTTTAGGCAGTCTATGCCGCCGGAATACGCATGACAAGACAAGAGACGCTGGAAGCGATCTCAAAAAAGGAAACACGCCGCGATCGTTGAGCGTCCCTTCCTAGTCGGCCCGCAGATTGGCCTCTTTCGCGAGCTTGGCCCAACGCGCCGCTTCGCTCTTCTGCATTGCTGCGAATTCGCCCGGGGAATTGCCGATGGGCTCGGCGCCCAATCCAGCGAGCTTTTCGCGCACGTCCGGGCTTGCGAGCGCCTTCACGATTTCACTGTTCAAGCGTTCGACGATTGCGGGCGGCGTTCCGGCGGGAGCTACCAAGCCGTACCACGACGTCACTTCGAAGTTGGGAAGTCCGGCCTCGGCGAGCGTGGGCAGCTCCGGCGCCGCCGTCATTCTCTTCGCGCTGGCGACGCCGAGCGCCGTGACCTTGCCCGTGTTGATGTATTGCAGCGCAGCCGAGCTTTGCGCAAAGAAGAGCTGCACGTTGCCAGCAAGCACCGCCGTCATTGCGGGACCGACGCCGTTGAACGGAACATGCACAATGTCGACCCCGGCCACGCTTTTGAACAGCTCGCCTGCGAGATGCGCGCCGCTGCCATTGCCCGGCGAGGCGAAATTGAGCGTGCCGGGACGCGCCTTTGCCAACGTGATCAAGTCGCGGAGCGTCTTGGCGGGAACGGTAGGTGCGGTAATCAGAATGTTCGGCACCGTCGCAAGCATGCTGATCGGTGCGTAGTCCTTGGCCGGGTCATAAGGCAGCTTGGAAAAGAGCGACGGCGCGATCGTGAGATTGCCGGCAGCGGCGAGCGTCAGCGTGTAGCCGTCGGGCGGCGCTTTCGCACCTTGCTCCATGCCGATGTTGCCGCCGGCCCCGGGCTTGTTCTCGATGACGAACGGTTGTCCGAGCGACTGACTCACCTTGTCGCCGATGATGCGCGCAAGCGCGTCGGCCGGACCGCCGGGCGGAAACGGCACCAGAATCCGGACCGGCTTATTGGGATACGCCAACTGCGCCGTTGCGGTGTATGCGACGCTAAACGCGAGAAGAGCGAATCCCGCACGTGTGAGCGCACGGACGAACGTTGTTGTTCGAGACATGAACGCGCCTGTTGATGATGATGTCACTGCAGCCGATAATAACCGAGTGCGTTGGCCTCTCGAGCGCTTGCCAGCAGCGACCGGTAATCGGCGGGGTCCGCGTGAACAAAACGTTTGAGTAACAACGTATCGCGTACGTCTGAGAGCTCGGCGACGTCCACCATTCTTTCCAACGCAGCGATTACGCGGCGCTTTTGCGGCTCGGGCATTCCCGCGGCGCCGACGACAAGTGGAATCGGTGTGGGCCGCGTGACCGCCACGGTGCGTAAACGCGCCGCGACCTCGGGCTCATGCCGGCGGAGCAACGCATGCCACCATGCGTCGAGTGGGCCCGCGTCGGCAACACCCGCGACAACCGCTTCGACCACGCGGCGCGGCGTGATCAGAGGACCGACCACTGCACTAAACAGGCGCCCACCGGTCGCGTGCGCACGCTCCGCAAAAAAGCGCCGCGGCGCCTGGTAACCGCTTTGCGAGTCTTCGACGGTGAAAGCGAACCGCGCACCCGCGAGATCCGCGACTGACGCAATGTGACTGTCGGCTCGCACGACGATGTCAGTCCAATAGATCGGTCGATCTTGAAAATTTGCGGGCGAGGGTACCGGGACCGCCAACGGCACCGGACGTTCGATCGGATCGCGCCATGTCACCCAAGGAAAGCCACACATCAGCGCACAGCCGAGATCGTCGCGACGCCAGAGATCGCCGAGTGGATGCGGCGGCGGATGCGCGATGACGTCGAGCGAGACCTCCGCGTCGGCGGCCACCCATTCGAACAGTCGCCGCCACGCCGCCCCGACGGAGTCGTTGAGCGCGTACATCCGCGCGTTGGCGATCATCGTAGTTCAGAGATAACGCAGCGTCTGACCGATGCCGAGACGCGCGGCCTTGTCGAGCATCGCGGCGCCGAGCGCGATATCTGACAACGACAGCCCGCGGTGCCACAGCAGAATAGTCTCGTCATCGCGTTCGCGGCCCGGCTTCTTCCCGGCCACTATCTCACCCAATTCGGCGTAGAGCGTCGCTTCCGATAGCTTTCCTGTCTCGACGTGCGCGCGCAATGCGCCAAACGGCCCCGCCTTGCATTGCCCCCAATCGTCGACGACGACCTTGTCCATGATGTCGGTCAGCGATATTTCCACCGCGCTCATCGTTCCATAGGGTACGACAAATGCGGAGCGCTTGATCCATTCGGTCTTGAGCAGCGCAGTCGGCTGGTCGAGTCGCGACGCTTCGACGACGATGTCAGCATCCACGACGCACGAGCGCCAGTCGGCGACCGCGGTTACGGGCTTTTGCAGATCGTGCGACAGGCGCGAGGCAAACGCGTCGCGCGATTCGGGCCGCCGCGAATGCACGCGAATGTCGGCGAAGTCGAACAAGTGATCGAGGAGTCGGACGTTCCAGTACGCGGTGCCGCGCGCACCGATGTGACCGAGCACACGGCTGTTTTCGCGCGCGAGCTGCTTCGCGCCGATCGCCGTCACCGCACCGGTGCGCATGTCGGTCAGACCTGCGGCGTCGATGATCGCAACGGGTTGCCCGCTTTCCGGATCGAACAGGTTGAGCAAGCCCATCTCCGAGGGCAAACCGCGCAGGTAATTGTCGACGTAGTCGCTGACGATTTTCACGCCGGCGAGCTTGAGCGGCGCAACATAGCCTCGCAGCACGTTGAAATGCCCGCGGATCTCTCGTTCGTCGTTGTCGCGGCCGGGAACGAGATGCATCCGCGGCTCGATCACCGTCTGCCCCTGACCCTGCGCACGCAGGCCGCGTTCAACTGCGGCAAGAATTTCATCGTTCGTCAGCGCCAGCGCGGCGACGTCGGGGCCATTGAGGAACGTCAGCGTGAGAGGCGCGTTGGTGATCGACACGGCGTAGAATCACTCGAATAAAAAGTCATTGTGCAAGGAGCGGGAACATGCTGCAACGTGTTCGTTCGGAGTGGACTCGTCATGCCGATCGCGTGATTCGGGCGCCCCGCGGCACGACGTTGTCGGCAAAATCATGGTTGACCGAAGCGCCGCTGCGGATGTTGATGAACAATCTCGACCCGGACGTGGCCGAGAATCCCCGTGAGCTCGTCGTCTACGGCGGCATTGGTCGCGCGGCCCGAAACTGGGAATGCTTCGACGCTATTGTCGCGGCACTGAAAGCGCTCGAGCCCGACGAGTCGCTGCTCATTCAATCCGGCAAACCGGTCGGCGTGTTCAAGACGCATCCGGACGCGCCGCGCGTGCTGATCGCCAATTCGAATCTCGTGCCGAAATGGGCGACGTGGGAGCACTTCAACGAGCTCGATCGCAAGGGCTTGATGATGTTCGGTCAAATGACGGCGGGTTCGTGGATCTACATCGGCAGCCAGGGCATCGTGCAGGGAACCTACGAAACGTTTGCCGAAGCCGGCCGCCAGCATTATGGCGGACAACTCGCCGACCGATGGATTCTCACCGCCGGGCTGGGAGGCATGGGCGGCGCGCAGCCGCTCGCCGCGACGATGGCCGGCGCATCGATGCTCGCGATCGAATGCCAGCAATCGCGAATCGACATGCGCTTGCGAACACGCTACCTGGATCGACAGGCGCGTGATCTCGACGACGCCCTCGCACAGATTCGTGCCGCGTGCGAGAAGCGGCAGCCTGTCTCGATCGGATTGCTCGGCAACGCCGCCGAAGTTCTCCCGGTCCTCGTCGAACGAAGGATTCGTCCCGACATGGTGACGGACCAGACGTCCGCGCATGATTTGATTTACGGCTACTTACCGGCCGATTGGAGCGTTGACGATTGGCATTCGGCGCAGCGCGATCCTTCCCGACACGATGAGCTCACGGCAGCGGCGAAGCATTCGATCACCGCACATGTCAACGCGATGCTGGCGTTCCATGCGCAAGGTATCCCGACGTTCGACTACGGCAACAATATCCGGCAAGTCGCCCACGACGAAGGCGTCGCGAACGCGTTCGATTTCCCGGGCTTCGTTCCCGCGTATATCCGGCCGTTGTTCTGCGAGGGCAAGGGACCGTTTCGCTGGGTCGCGCTCTCCGGCGATCCGGAGGACATCTACAAAACCGATCGCAAGGTGAAGGAGCTCTTTCCCGCAGACCGACATCTGCATCGTTGGCTCGACCTGGCGCGCGAGCGAATCGCGTTTCAAGGGTTACCGGCGCGGATCTGCTGGCTCGGACTCGGCGAGCGCCATCTCACGGGTCTCGCCTTCAACGAAATGGTCGCGAAGGGCGAGCTCACCGCGCCGATCGTCATCGGCCGCGATCATCTCGACACCGGATCGGTGGCGAGTCCCAATCGCGAAACCGAAGCGATGCTGGATGGGTCTGACGCGGTGTCGGATTGGCCACTATTGAATGCGTTGCTGAACACGGCCGGCGGCGCGACGTGGGTATCGTTCCATCACGGTGGCGGCGTCGGCATCGGCTATGCGCAGCACGCCGGCGTCGTCATCGTTTGCGACGGCACCGATGCTGCCGCAAAACGAATCGCTCGCGTGTTGTGGAACGATCCGGCGTCGGGCGTGATGCGTCACGCCGACGCGGGTTACGAAAAGGCGATCGAGGTGGCGAAGGCGAAGGGCCTCAAGTTGCCGATGCTCTGACAATCGGCGCAGAAACGAAAAACGGCGGGCCGGAGATTCTGGCCCGCCGCGACGCGCGTCAATCGTCGTCGTTTTCGTCGTCGTCGCCTGCCTTGCCCAGCGGACCCCGAATTTCGCCACCCGGACGCAGTGTCGTATGCACGTTCGCATAAGCGGCGCCATTGCGCAGGGCGTTGATCATCTCGGCAAGTCCTGCGGCTCCGGCGGCGATGCCTTGACCCGCCACGGCGATGACATTGGCGGCGGTCAGCGTCCCGGAGACGGTTCCCGACGTCAGCGGACACACTGGCGGCACGGGCACGTTCGCGGGTGGTGCCGCATTTGTGCAGAGGAACAGCACCACGCCGCCGTTAAGGCTCGGGCGTCCGAAATGGATGTGCGCAAACAAGACGTTCGTGGTCAAGCCGTCGTAGCTCAGCGCGTACGAGATCGATGACTCGTCTTTGCTGATCTTGGCGACGAAGCTCCCGTTGGCCGGCGAATTGAGGGTCGACGGCGTTTCGTTGTATCCCGACAACGTCGTCGGGAATGTGAACCTCTCTGCCAGGGCCGGTGCGGCGGCGAGGCTCGTCGCCAGCACCACGAAAGCGGTGGATAGCCTCCTACTTGTGATCATCGTGGGCTCCTTTTGCAATAGTGTTGGTGAAGCGATTGTGAGCGGTGGCGGGTCCTCTCCTTATGACTGCGACCTGCGCTTACCGTCGTCCGACCACAGTATTTCGTCCGTGGTCAAGCCTTACGCAAACAGGATCGAGCGGCGAATTATTTCCGAGGCGGAAACCTCGCGCCCCAGCGACACTCGATGTGTCCGTTCAAAACACCCATAGCTCCGACTTCGGCACTTCGAGCCAGTGCTGGCCCGTGCTCAACGGACGATCGCCGTACGCGCGCAACCGCTCCTCGCCGAGCGCGAACAGGTGCTCCCATTTGTCGCCGAGATACATTGACGTCGTCAAGTCGGCGGCCAAATGATTGTCGCCGGGACCTGCAGCGATGCGAATGCGTTCAAGCCGGATCATGCCGACACCCGGTGTACCCGACTTCGCACTCGATTTCGCTGCGCCCCACAGCTTCCATCCCGTTCCTTCGAGCAGCGCCGAGCCATTGCTGATTTCGACGATCCGGCCGGTAAGTCGATTGTTGCTGCCCATGAAGTCAGCGGTGAACAGCGATTCAGGATTGCTATACATCTGCTGCGGCGTTCCTTGCTGCTCGATCTTGCCGCCGTTGAGCAACAGAATCCGATCCGACATCGCGAGCGCCTCGCCCTGGTCGTGCGTAACGCAGAGCGCCGATAACTGCATGCGCACGATCAATTCCCGCAGCCATGCTCGCGCTTCCTCGCGCAGCTTCGCATCGAGATTCGACAGCGGCTCGTCGAGCAGGATCACCGGCGGGTTGTAGACCAGGGCACGCGCTAACGCTACGCGCTGCTGTTGTCCGCCCGACAACTGATGTGGAAACCGTTCCGCGAGATGATCCAGCGAAAGCTGCGCGAGCGCGTCGTTGACCCGCTTTTTGACGTCGCTACCGGCGATTTTGCGAAGCTTGAGGCCGTACGCGACGTTGTCGTACACGGTCTTGTGGGGCCAGAGCGCATACGATTGAAAGACGAGCCCGAGGTTGCGGCCTTCGGCGGGAGTGTCAATTCCGTTCGCACCGTTGAAAACGACTTTGTCGGCGATCTTGATCGAACCTTCGTGCGGCACTTCGAGGCCGGCCACCGCCCGCAGCAGCGTCGTCTTGCCGCTGCCCGACGGACCGAGCAGCGACACAACCTCGCCGCGGTTCAGCGTCAGCGCGACGCCTTTGAGGATCGGGTTGTCGCCGTACTTGAGATGCAGGTTCTCGACAGTGAGCTCGGCCATGGCAAGTCCTTCGCTTCGATTCAATCGCGGAGCTTCACGCCGAAACGCAGCGCGAAAGCGAGTCCGATGAAGACCAATACGATGTTGATGAGCGACAGTGCGGCAACGACGTCGATCGCGCCGCCTTGCCACAACGACACCAGTTGCGCACCGATCACCTCGGTACCTGGCGCAAGCAGATAGACGCCCGTCGAATACTCGCGCTCGAAAATCATGAACACGAGGAGCCACGATCCGATCAGTCCATGGCGGATCAGGGGCAGCGTGATATCGCGCGAAATTCTGCCCCGGCTGGCGCCGACCGTGCGTGCCGCCTCTTCCAGCTCGGTGCTGACTTGCATCAGCGACGACGAGACAAGCCGCATGCCGTACGCAAGCCACACGACCGTATAGGCGAGGCACATACTGAAGATCGTTTGTCGCAGCGGCGTCAGCGGCGGAAAGAACAGGAAAACCCACAGAAACGCGAGACCGATCAGCAGGCCCGGCACCGCCCGCGGCACGAGCACCAGATAGTCGACGACACGCGACCAGCCGTCGTTACGTCGATGCGTCGCGAAGCCGATCGCCGTGTAGCACGCGACGGTGATCGCGCCACCGACCGTCCCGATCAGGATCGTGTTCCAGATCGCGCGAACGTGCGTCGGCTCGTCGAAGACCGCACGGAAATTGTCCAGCGTGAATGCTTCCACCAGACTGACGCCAAATCCCCAGTTGTTGACGAATGCACGAAGCGCGATCCCCGAGAGCGGCACGACCACGCTCACGAACAGCCAGAAGCCGAGCAATCCGACGGCGAGCCACTTCCACTTGCCGAGTGGCAGCTCGCGAATGCGGCCGGCCTTGCCTTTGATCGTCGCGTACTTGCGCGCGTTCTGCAGCAACTTGCGCTGCAAGAGCACGAGGGGAAACGTCATCGCCACGATGCAAATCGCGACTGCGGCCATCAGGTGATAGGACGGCGTCCCCAGCTTGTTGGTGAGCTTGTAAAGGTACGTCGACAACACGAGATGCCCCTCGGGATCGCCCAAGACGAGCGGCAGGCCGAACAGTTCGATGCCGAGGAAAAATACGAGCACAGCCGAGAACAACAACGCCGGCATGATCAGCGGCAAGCTCACGGTGACGGCGACGCGAAACGGTGACGCACCGACAACGCGCGCTGCTTCCTCGACATCGGAGCCCAAGCTCTTCAGCGCCGACGACGCGTAGATGTAAACATTTGGGACGTGCGTGAGTCCTGCGATGACAGCCATCGCAGGTAACGAGTAGAGACCCCACGGGATGCCGCCGAAGAGCTCCGTCGCCCAAACCGAATAGAAGCCGACCGGACCCGCGGCAACGACGTAACCGAACGACAGCACCATCGGGGAGACGAAGCTCGGGACTAGCAGCATCGGCTCGATCCAGCGTTTGCCGGGAAAATCGGTGCGCTCCATGACGAAAGCGAGCACAGCGCCGAGCGGCACGGCGATCAACGTCATGCCGGCTGCGATCAGGACCGAGTTCAACAGCGCTTGCCAGAAATCCGGATCGGCAAAGATGAACTCATACGCTTCGAGCCCGAGCGTCTTGCGCACGTCGAAAAACGGCGCCGACAGAACGCTCTGATACAGAATGAGCGATAGCGGCGCGAACACCGCGGCCGCCGTCACGATGATGGTCAGGGCGCGCGGAGCCTGCGCCAGCCAAGCCGCTGCGCCGGACGCGCCGCCGACCGATGCCCGCGGACTCGCGACGGTGGCCATGAAAGCCTCTTCGAAACCTGGGCCGGCCGTCGTCCTTACTTCGTTCCCGTGAGCGCCGCTTTCCAGTTGCTCAGGAATTCGAGCCGTTTCTTCTGATCGAGATACGTGACGATCTCGGCGCTCACCGGAATTGGCTTCACGTTCGAGCCAAGCTGCTTGTTCAAGCTCGCCGCCGTGTATTCCGCGTCGACGTCGTTACGAATCGAGAAGAGCTCGACGTCGCTGCCGATCAGCTTCTGACCGCGCTGCGAAAGAACGTAATCGGTCCAGAGCTTGGCAGCGTTCGGATTCTTCGCTTGCTTGCCGATGAACATCACGCGCGAGAGCACGAGCGTGTAATCCTTGGGCAATACGACACCGAGATTGGGATCCTTTTTCGCGCGCACGAGCGCATACGAGCCCAATACGTTGTAGCCCAAGAGATGCTCGCCTGATGACACTTTTTCCAGCATGTTGCCGGTGCTCGAATAGACCTTGTAGCTCGTCGCCCCGAAACCTTTCTCGAGATCCTTCATGCCTGGGAAGAACTTCGTGTCCTGCACGACGAACATGAAGCCGACACCGCTCTTTTCGATGTCGTACGTCGTCACCTTGCCCTTGAACTTGTCGGTCTTCGTGTTGATGATCTTGGCGAACGCCGCGTGGTCCTGCGGAATCTCATCGCCCGTCACGAGGCGCTTGTTGTAGATGAACACCGCGGGTTCATACGTCGTGCCGTACGCCTGGTTCTTGTACACGGCCCACGTCGGCAACTTCGCCGCTTCCGGCGATGTGTAAGCCATCGCCTGACCGTCGTCGACCAGCTTCACCTGCAAGTCCATCGCCGAGCTCCACATGACGTCGGCAGATCCTTGTCCGGACGCGGCCTCGGCGATGAAGCGGTTGTACATTTCGGTTGAGTTCATGTCGTTGTACTCGACCTTCACGTTGGGATAGAGCGCGTTGAAGTCCTTGATCAGCGGTTGCGCCGCTTTCGTGTCGAGTGCGCTGTAAATCACGACCTTGCCTTCTTTGTTGGCTGCGGCGATCGTCTGCGCATAGTCGGCGGGATAACCGGCCGGCGGGCTTTGTGCAAACGCTGCCCAGGACGTGACGACGAGCGCGAACGCAGCAAGCTTCGGGTACATGATGTTGCCTCCTCGAGTGGGCGTTTTGCGGCCGTGGTTGGCCGATTATAGGCGTCAGCGCGCGGCGGGGATTGGCTCGGCCACCAGCGCTCGACGACGAAGCACCTCTTCACGAAGCGTGAACCACTGTTTGCGCGTTTCCGACGCAATCGCTTGCGGCCCGATGATCGGCGGAATCCAGATCGTGGGCACGAACTGGCTACGGAC
>Ga0066710_100001538_pt1 | contig 17391 bp, 21 predicted proteins | sample GraSoiAngelo_159_FD_79666 | JGI IMG/M metagenome (GOLD analysis project Ga0066710, IMG submission 79666) | Grasslands soil microbial communities from the Angelo Coastal Reserve, California, USA - 14_1009_16_40cm | ecosystem: Environmental > Terrestrial > Soil > Grasslands | place: USA... | reverse complement strand
GTGAGCGACAGATCCGACGGGCCCACGTAGACCGCGTCGATGCCGGGCACGCGCAGGATCTCGTCGATGTTCTTCACCGCCTCGGCGGTCTCGATCATGGGCATCACGATCAGGTCGTCGTTGGCGTGGTCGCCGTAGTCGGCGCCCGCGTAGATCGACGCGCGCACCGGGCCCCAGCTCCGATAGCCGCGCGGGGCGTACTTGCAGGCGGCCACGAGCGCCTCGGCCTGGGTCTTCGTGTTGATCATCGGGCAGATGACGCCGTAGACGCCCGCGTCGAGGATCTTCATGAGGAGCGCCGGATCGTTCCACGGCACGCGGGCCAGCGGGATGACCGGCGTCGTCGAGACGGCCTGGAGCATCGTCACCGCGGTCTGGTAGTCGATCACGCCGTGCTGCATGTCCACGGTGAGCGAGTCGAACCCCTGGTGGGCCATGACCTCGGCGGAAAACGAGCTCGGGATCGACAGCCAGCCGTTCACGACCGCCTCGCCCCGCGCCCAGATCTTCCTCAACGTGTTCTCTCTCACGACGTTCTCCTGTCTGTTGGGAGAAGGAGGCTCCGCATCACGTGAGCTCCGGACGGCACACTGCCCGGAAGTTGCACCACCGGCAGATCCTCAGATCCTCGGCCTTTTCGAAGTCGGCGATCGTCGCGACGTTGGCGGCGGGATCGACGAGGTACGCCTTCATCGAACGGACCGAGAGGCGGAGCTGCTCCTTGATGGCCTCGAGCCGCTCGTCGCTCCAGGTGAGCTGTGTCACCTCCGGCTCGCGCAGATTCGCCTCAAACAGGTCGACCTTCGCGGGCGGCACCCCGAGCACCTCGGCGGCGTAGAGCGCGTAGCAGCCGAGCTGGAACGCCGCCCCGTCCGGCGTCGAGCCTCCCGTCTTCCAGTCCACGAGCGCGAGCCGCCCGTCGTCCGTCCAGAAGCCGAAGTCGGGCGCCATCCAGACCGCGGTGCCCTCGAACTGGAAGACCTTGGACCAGTGCTCGATCGACCAGTGCTCGGACGACGTCTTGCGGATGGCCGCCAGGAGCGGGAGGCGGAAGAAATTGCGCAGGCAGACCGCGACGTTGCGGGAGAGCGCCTGCCACACCTCGGGCTTCAGGTCGAGCGCGTACTCGTGCTCGAACAGCGCCACCGTCTTCGGGCTGTCACGGTAGCGGCCGGCCTTCGAGGAGCGCCACTCGCCGCGCATTCGCTCGACGACGTCGGCGATGAACGGCTCGACCGGGAGGTCGCGACCGCCGGCGAAGGCGTGGAACACCATCTCGATCGCGTCGTGCACGACCCGCCCCGCCCACTGCTGCCGGGACGCGAGCTGCTTGAGGATGTAGAGGCGCCGGACGTCCTCGGTCGCGCCCGCGTCCCACCCGCCCCAGGCGCCGTAATAGTGGTAGAAGTACCGGCGGCGACACTCCTGAAAGGTATTGTCCCGACTGCGCGACCAGGAAAATTCGTTGGCGAGCTCGCCCATCGGCGGCATTGTCGCACGGCTTGACGCCCTCAGGCCACGCTGCTAGCGTGGCGCCATGGCCGGACCGTCGTTCACCGTCGAGTGCCCGTGCTGCAAGGCCAAGCTCACGCTGGACGCGGAGCTCCGCGCCGTCATCGCGCACGAGGCGCCACCGCCGACGCGCTCGGTCGACGATCTCGGCGCCGCGTTCGACAAGCTTCGCTCCAAGTCCGCCGAGCGCGAGGAGCGCTTCAAGGAGCAGCTCCGCGCCGAGGGAGAGAAGGGCAAGCTTCTCGACCGCAAGTTCCAGGAGGGGCTGAAGAAGGCCAAGGACGACCCCGGGCCGCCGAAGCGACCGTTCGATTACGAGTAGCATGGCCGGCGACGACCTGCTGGGCGACCTCCTGCGGCAGGTCAGCCGGAGCTTCTACCTCTCGCTCGCCGTCCTCCCTCGCCCCTTGCGTGAGCCGATCGGTCTCGCCTATCTGCTCGCGCGCGCGGCCGACACGATCGCCGACACGCAGCTCATCGCCCGCGCTGATCGCCTCGGCCATCTCGAGACGCTCCGGCGGGCGTACGCCGGCGAGGCGGCCGATGTCGAGGCTCTGGCGCGCGCGTGCGCGCCCCGTCAGGCGCACGTCGCCGAGCGGCGCCTGCTCGAGCGCGTGGGCGAGGCGCTCGCTCGCGTCGCGGCGCTGGCGCCAGCCGACCGTCACGAGGTGCGCGCGGTGCTGGCGACGCTGACGTCGGGGATGATCTTCGACCTCACCCGCTTTCCGGGCGAGGACTCGAAGGGCCTCGCCGCGATCGAGAGCCTCGAGGAGCTCGACCACTACACGTACCTGGTGGCGGGCTGTGTCGGCCCGTTCTGGACGGTGCTCCACGTGGCGCACCGGCGGCGAGTCAGCGACTGGGCCCTGCGCGAGATGAGCGAGCAGGGCGTGAGCTTCGGCAAAGCTCTGCAACTCACCAACGTCCTCCGTGACGTGCCCGGCGATCTCGCCCACGGCCGGTGCTACCTGCCGGCGCGCGAGCTGGCGGCGCTGGGGCTCGGGCCGCGGGATCTGCTCGAGCCCGCGGGCGCGGCCCGCGCGTTGCCGCTCTATCGCCGCCTGCTCGGGCTGGCGCTCGAGCACTACAACGTCGCATGGGACTACACGCTCGCGATCCCGCGGCTCGAGTGGCGGATGCGCCTGGCGTGCGCGTGGCCGCTCCTGATCGGCCTCGCCACGCTCGCCGACCTCGCGGCGCACCCGAATCCCCTCATCGCGAAGACGCCGATCAAGATCTCCCGCGGCGCCGTTCGCTTGTTGCTCACCGAGTCGACCCTCACGATCTGGTCCAACCGCGCGCTGGCCGCTCACGCCGCGCATTTGCGCGCGCGTATCGCGGTCTAATTTCCCTCTTGCGCTCGCGAGGCCCTCGACGGCAGGGTAGGGCAGGCGTGAGTCGAGCCAATGGAGGAGACGATGGAACGCATGTTCGGTGAGCCGCAGCCCTGGACGCCGTCCCCAGTTCCGACACCACCACCCATACCCGCCGCGCCAGCGCCGCCGCCGCCGGCGCCGAAGCCGGCCGCTCCCAAGGCGGCGCCGAAGGCGGCAAAGCCCAAAGCCAGGGCGAAGGCCAGGAAGAAGGCCAAGGCCCGGCCGACGCGGAAGACCAAAGCCAAGGCGCGGAGCAAGGGTAAGAAGAAGGCGAAGGCGCGGCGTCGGCGCTAGTCGAGAAGCGAGAGGCCCAGGAGGGTCGCCGGATCGACCCTGGCCCCGCCCACCTGGGCTCCGAAGTGCAGGTGCGGGCCGGTGGCCCGGCCAGTGGCTCCCACCGTCCCGAGCGTCTGGCCGCGCTCGACGCGCTCTCCCTCGGCGACCGAGGCCGTGTCGAGGTGGAAATAGAGGGTGTAGAGGCCGAGACCGTGGTCGATGACGACCAGCCGACCCGGGAAGAAAAACTCGGCGACGAGGGCGACCTTGCCGGCATTGGCCGCGACCACCGGTGTTCCCCGTGGCATCGCGTAGTCGATGCCGCCGTGAGGCAAGCGGGGTCGGCCGTTGATGATCCGGCGGGCGCCGAACCCGGTGCCGGCCGCGGTCGTTCCCACGGGCGTCGTGAACTTTCCCCGCCAGAGGCGCTCGGGGGTGATCGTCCGGTAGAGCGTCGTCAATTGCTTGCTCTCGCCCACCGCGCGCCGCTCGGTCTCGGGGTCGAGATCGACCATCGCCGGCGGCAGCGTCAGCCGCTCCACGCGAAACGGCCGGCGTGTGATCTGCACGCTCCCCTGCGCGCTTTGCGGCTCGCGTCCGGGCTCCACGACTCCCACCCGCCACGCATGGGTACCCGGCTTCATGTCCAGATCGACGCCGAATAGCGCGGCGTGCCCGCCCGCGTACGGAAAGAAGGTCAAGGGCCGTCCGTCGACCGAGCCCTCGACCGCGGCCGTCTCCGGGGCATCCTTCACGTGAAGCCAGGCGACATCGCCGATCCGGGGCTTCGACGGGTGCCACGTGACGCTGGCCTTTTCGGCCGCAGTGGACGAGCCCGAGACGAGGAGGAGGGCGAGCGCGACTGCGCGGATCCGGGCTCCGGTCACTCCGGGCGCTGCTGGCGGAGGAACTGCTCGAACTCGGCGACGAGCTCGGCGGCCGGCGGCAGATCGCTCGGGCCGCCTGGCGCAGCGGGCGCCGGCTCCTCGACATCGCGCGACTCGAGCTTCTTGACGTAGTTGGCGATCTTCGCGTTCTGCGCGACGATTTCCTTCAGGTTCGCGTCGAACTGCTTCACCGCTTCCTCGAGGTCGCCGACCTCGATCGTGGTGCCCAGAATCGGCGCCACCCGCCGGACGAGCGCCAGTGTCGCCTTGGGGTTTTCGATGCCCGAGATGTAGTGCGGCACGTTGGCCCAGAGGCTCGCCGTGGCAAGCCCCTGGTCGCGGCAGATCGTGTTGAGGACGCCGACGATGCCGGTGGGCCCTTCGTACTTCGTCGGGCGGACTCCGAGGCGGGCCGCGAGCTCCGGGTCGGACGCGCTGCCGGAGAGGCGGACGGGCCGGGTATGTGGCACCTCGGCGAGCAGCGCTCCGAGGGTCAGCACCAGCGCGACTTCGCAGCGCCGCGCGAGGTCGAGAACCAGATTGCAGTAGGTCTTCCAGCGCAAGTGCGGCTCGACCGCCACGCCCACGATGACGTCGCGCGCCAACTCGGACGCCTGCGTGATCGAGAACTCGGTCGCCGGCCAGATGATCTCACGCTCCGTGTCGGAACCTTGCTTGAAGCGGACGTAGGGCCGGGAGAGGCCGAAGTGATAGAACTCCTCCGGGTCGATCTCGGCGAACTTTTGCGCCCGGAACGACGTCCCGAGGTACCGCACCGCAGTCGTCGCCGACTCGGCCGCGTCGTTCCAGCCGCCGAACGCCATGATCAGGATCGGCCGGCGCAAGCCTTCCGGGCGCGAGTGGATCTTCAGAGCGTCCATCGACTCGTCAGTCTCCTCGACGTTGTAGGGGGAGTCTAGCACGAACAGCCGATTGACCCGATCCCCACGCGACGGTAGCATGTGCCAGCCCGATTCTTCTGGGGAGGACTTGTCTATGCGCGGGAAGCACTGGCGATCGCTGCTGATCGGGACGTCACTGCTGGTAGTCGGCGGCTGCGCGTCCAGCGAAGAGTGGAACGTCTGGCGGTCGAACACGAGCCATTTCGCTTCCAAGGAGCACTTCGATTTCTCGATGAACAATCGTGAGGGCTCGGCGTCGAAGGTGACGCGAGAGGACATCGCCCTGGCGCAAAAGCAGAACTGGTTCGGCCGACCGGTCACCGTCAGCCAGGAACAGATCCTGGAGCGCTAGACACCGGCGCCCGCCATGCAGGCACGTGCTTGACGATTCGGGGGGCATTTTGACCCAGGGCGCGCATCGTTGCCGCGCACAGATGGGCGGTGATTCGCGGGGTTAGGCGGGTGGCACGCCGCATGCCCTGAGCTCTCAAGCATGAGAGAGACAAAGCTCACCCGAACGGTTCTTGGACTCGCCGTCGCCGCCGGCCTGACCCTCGGCGCCAGCGGCGCGCTCGCCGCAGACGCTCCGGCCGACCGGGTCCTTCAGCCCGACAAGTACACCTCGGACAGGGGTCGTACGCTCGGGCAGAAGTATCAGGGAGCCCTCCGCGATCTCAACGCGAAGATCTATCACTGTATGCCCTGGGTGGACGTGAAGCCGGAGGGCATCGGCTTCTACAAGCCCAAGCACCTCGAAGGCGACGCCCGGTACCTCTCGGTGAACGTCACCGTGGACCAGCAGCCCGCTCCGGAGTTCACGCGGCTGCCTCTTCAGGACCGTGTCTCCGCGATGTTCTCGCGCTACGTGCCGCACCTGCTGCGCTCGATGGCCAGCGGCGATCTGCTCAAGGACCCCTCTCTCGAGGGCTTCACCGTGATCGTGAGCTGGTTGAAGGCCGAGCCCACGAGCGGCCAGGCTCCGGTGCTGGAGACGGCCGCAGTCTTCCTGCCGAAGGCGCTGGCCACGGACTACTTGCGCGGCCGCGTCGGCATCGGTCAGCTGGCGGAAGGCTCGTATGTGCTGGCCTGGGACGGCGAGACGCGCCTCGGCACCGTGAAGCCCAAGGCCTGGGCCGACGACTTCGTGCTGACGTACAAGGTCGCCGGCTACACGCCCGACCCGCGCGTCACCTGCCCCTGAGAGGGGTCGCCGGCTTCCGGGGGGTCACCGACCCCTGACAGGAGTCTGACCCTTGAGGTAGCGGCGCAGAGCCGGCGCATCGACGGAAACGCGACGGCCCCGAACGGGACCGTGCGGCGCGGGAACCAGCGGACCTCCGAGACGTCGTCGCCGGGACGAACGTCCCCGCGCCCGAGCGCTACGCGATAGACCGTGGTCAGCACGGGGAAACCGCGCGGCCCGTAGCGATCCGTCGCAAAGCCGATGAGCCGAACCGGGCGCGCTCGCACCCCGAGCTCCTCGCGGAGCTCGCGCCGCAGACCCGCCTCGGGCACCTCCCCGGCCTCGAGGAAGCCTCCCGGCAGGTCCCAGCTCCCCGCGTACGGCGGCCGCCCTCGACGCGCCATCAGGAGCCGGCCTCCGCTCACGATCACCGCAACGGCCGCCGGGACCGGATTGTCGTAGAACGTCCAGCCGCAGCGCCTGCACCGTCGCCGGCGGCGCCCCTGCTCGCGGACGATCACGAGGTGTCCGCCGCAGGCCAGGCAGAACCGTGCGCGAGCCGTCACGCCTTGCGCGGAGACAGCGTGACGCGAATCCCATCGGCGATCCGCCGGAGCGCCCGAGCCGACTCGCGCTCCGGTGCCAAGGCGACGAAGGCTTCGCCCCGATCGGCGGCCACCGCAAGCGCCGGATCGAACGGCACGCTCCCGAGAAAGGGGATCCCGGCGTCGGCGGCCATCCGGGCGGCGTCGGGCCCGGGGAACAGACCCGCCATGTTCTCGACGAGCCCGAGAATGGGCGCCGTCGTCTGGGCGGCCACTGTGATCGATCTCCTCACGACCAGGTGAGACACGTCGGACGGGATCGTCACGACGACGATCCCCGCGAGCTCCGGCGCGAGCGACGCGATCGTCGCGAGCCGGTCGGTGCCGGGCGGCAAATCGAGGAGCAGCGCATCGAGCGTGCCCCAGTTCGTGTCGGCCAGGAACTCGCGGACCGCGTTCGCCTCCATGGCCCCGCGCCAGGTGTGCGCCTCTTCCTGGACCGTCGTGTCCCACGTGAGCGGCGCGGCGTCCTCGGGCAGGAGGAGATCCATCGACATCACCTTCACGCCGAGCTCGCTGCCTGGGGGCTCGACGCCGCCATCGGTCACGACCAGCCGCCGGCCACGCACGCCCAGCATCTTGGCCTGCGTCGGACCGTTGAGGTCCGCGTCGAGGACGCCCACCTTCAAGCCACCGAGTGTCAGGCAGCACGCGAGGTTCGCGGTGAGGGCCGATTTGCCGACACCGCCCTTGCCCGACACGATCGCGACGATCGCGTGCACGGACGCGAGGCGCTGCCGGAGCCTGTCGTGCTGGGCCTCGACCTGGCCCGCGATGTTCGAGCCGCCGTCGCCGGCGATGTCCTTGTAGCGCTTCACGCGGCTTCCCTGTCCCACGCCGCGCGACCTACGAGGACGAGCGCGCCGGCGGTGACGACCAGAAAGACGATGGCGCCGACCCGGAAGGTCAGCTCGCCGCCCCAGGGCGCGGGCACGCTGGCCGTCTCGGGGCGAAGAGCGACCCGCAGGACGTGCCAGGCGCGGAGGGCCATGAGGGCCGTGAGAATTCGCGCGAAGTCGCGGCGTGAGAGAATCCAGCGCTCGAACCACGCCCGGCGTTGCACCAGGAGATACGGGATCGCCACGACGAAGACCAGTCCCAGGACGATCCACACCACGCCCGGCTGCATCATGCGTCCACCACGGACGCCGACCCCGTGCATGACGAGATAGAAGCCGCCGATCCAGTAGATCACTCCGTAGACCAGATACGCCCGCGCGGCCAGCCGAAAGGAATCCATCAGGGCTGGGGCCGGAAGCGCGCGCCCCACTTCGAGCGGACGTCCGCCAGGAGTTCCTTCGTGATCGTGGTCTCGCCCCGGCCACACGCGTAGGCCTCGACGGCCTTGATCACCATGCCGCGCGCGAACGAGGGAATCGCCTGGAGCCGCCCCCGCGCCTCCGCGTCCCAGACGAGCTCGTAGTCGACCGACAGCCCGAATGTCAACGACGCCGGCAGGTCGATCAGCTCGCCGCCGTGCGCGCCGGGCTGGTAGGCGCAGGCGGGATCTTCCGCGAGGTAATCGCCGTACGTCGCGTAGGCGCGGCAGCGGCAACCGCCGCAGATCTTCGCGAACTCGCAGACGCCGCACCGTCCGCCGAGCTTCGGGTCGCGGAGGTCACCGAAGACCGGCGCCGCTCGCCACAGGTCGGCGAAGGACCGCTCGCGCACGTTGCCCGCCGTCACCGGCATGTAGGGGCACGGCGTGACGTCGCCATCAGGCGTGATGCGACAGTAGTACTTACCGGCCGGACACGAGCCGTGGGCATAGTTCCGGAGGAGCGGAGAGGACGGGTTCATCTCGTAGAGGATGCGCCGGAAGTGGGGGGCGCACTTCGCGCGAATGAGCAGCCCGTCGCTCTTGCCCACGGGCGCCGACCACGGATCTTCGAACGTCTGAGGGCCGCCCGGCGGGGGCACGGGGCGGGGAAGAGTCCGGCGCTTCGGAACCCCACTCGCGCCGGACCCTTCCCCGCCCCGTGCCCCGGCCGGGCGCCGCTCGCAGATTCCGAGGAGCGTACGAACGAACGAGGGAGGGCCGGAGCCCGCGCCCTGGACTTTGGCGAGGTAGGCAAGCACGCGCTCGTAGGCGGAGGGATCGATGTCCGTGAGGCTCTTGCCGCGGCCGGTCCGCACCAGGAAGAAGAAGTTCAGCACCTTGGCGCCGAGCTTCTTCGCCAGCTCGATCATCGCGGGCACCTCGCCCACGTTCCAGTCCGTCACCGACATGTGGAGCGAGAAATCGAGGTCGGCGTCGGTCAGCACCCGAGTGGCCCGCACCGCGGCCTCCCAGGCGCCCGGCAAGTGGCGGAACGCATCGTGCTTGACGCGATCGGTGGAGTCGAGGCTGATCGAGGCGCCGAGGACGCCGTGCGTGCGCATCAGCGCCGCTTCGCGCTCGCGCAGCAGCACGCCGTTGGTGCCGAGCACGGTCGTGAACCGCTTCTCGGCGGCATAGGCCACGATGTCCCAGATGTCCCTCCGGAGCAGGGGCTCGCCCCCGGTGAGGATCAGGAAGACGTTCGGGTTGACCTGGGCGATCTCGTCCATCACCCGCCGGCACTCGTCGGTGGACAGCTCGCCTCGCGTGTCGGCGCCGGCGAACGCCGACATGTAGCAGTGCGAGCATTCCAGATTGCACCGCTGCGTGAGATTCCACGACACGCTGTACGCCGTGTACGGGTTCGGATTCGTGGATGATGACATTGCCGACGTCGCGTCGTGACCGGATGTGGAGTCTGTCACGACGAGAGATCTCTGGACGGAAGCGCGGGCACGCTTGTCGGGATCCATGGAAGCGGGGGCGTGGGGGTGGGGGTGCCTCCCGGAATCCGCGTAGTCAGGATCACACTCGCGCGAAGCATGAGATTCAGCCGGACCCGAATGTCCGCAGTCGGATTCCGGGAGGCATCCCCACCCCCACGCCCCCGCTTATCGCGGTTTCTTATTCGAGACGTATCCGGCGATCACTTCGTTCATGGTCTCGCGCGCGTGCCCGATGCCCTCCTCGCAGACCGCGAGATCGATGGTCGTGACGCCTTTCGAAGCCGCCACCCGCTCCACTTCCTCGCGCGTCATGTCACGCATGAACCCGGCCGGGACGCGGTTGAGGCGCGCGGTCGCCTCCTCGGTCCACCCGAAGCCCCCGCCGCCATCCGTGGGCGCAGCCGCGGGCTGATCGGCCGGCTCGAACTTCGTCTTCGCCAGGAGCGTGTCCCAGCCCGCGCCGAGCTTCTCCCGCCCGACGGTCTCCTCGATCATCGGCAGGGCGAGCTGACAGGTGATGACCGGGATCTTCCGCGAGCGCGCGTATTTCTCGATCCGAGCCTTCGCGCGGCGGCGGAGGTACGCGTCGGTCACCTCGCGCAGCGCGTCGCGCGCGTCGGCGGACCACTTCACCTGGACGCCCGGCATCGATTCCTCGGCCTCGATGCCGCCCTCCTGGGTCGCGATCGCCTCGATCGCCTCCTTCGAGATGAGCTGGAACTTGTCGGCGCCGGCCTTACAGACCGGGCACGTGACGACGGGATTGGGTCCCTTGACCGTGTAGCCGCAGACGGAGCAGATGGCCGTGGCCGGTTGCGCCTCGGCGCGGAGCCTGGCGACCGCGACGTCCTCGGCGAGGATCTGCATCCGCTCGGCCATGCGCGTCGGCATGAAGATCGCCATCGCCTCGTCGATCACTTTGTTGGTGATGACGGTGTGTCCCTGCTCGATCGCGTAGCGCAGCAGCGCCGTGCGGGCTACACCCTTCACCTGGGGCGGCACGCGCTCCATCCGCGCCTCCGCCTCCTCCGTCCACGAGATGATCTCCTCGGCCTTCACGTCGAGCGGGGGATAGAACTTGCCGCCCGTCAGCAGCACGTTGCACGGGGCCAGTCGCAGGAGGTTCTCGGTATTGGAGCCGAGGTCGACCTCGTTCTCGTCCGAGTGCACCCCGACCCGGCCGAGGATGAGGAGCCACGGCTGCTCCTTGCGGACGAAGGTCAGGATCTTCTCGAAGCACTTGCCGTCGAGGAGCGTGATGGCCAGCTCGACCCCCGACTCCGACGCGAGCTTGCGCCCGATCTCGAGGTGCGACTGGTAGATCTTGGCCAGGCCCGTGTCGATGATCTCCTCGTGGAGCTGCTCCTGCTCCTTGAAGCGGAAGATCTTCGACGCCTTCTCGCTCAGCACGCCGACGATGCCGTTGAACATCGCGTAGTGGAGATACGGGTCGTAGACGGCCACGGCCTGCAACGGCCGGCCGAGCGCCTTCGCGATTCGAATGCCCAGCTGGAGACCATTGAAGGACTGCGGCGAGCCGTCGAGGCAGACGACGATCGCCCCCTGCTGATCCGGGAGCGCGTCGGTGTTGCGGACGATCAGCGTGTCACGCGACACGCGGCGGACGAACCGCTCGGTCACGGAGCCGAGCTGGCTGTCCTTGACCGCGCCCATCCCGAGGGCGCCCATGACCACGAGGTCGTAGTCGGCGGCCAGGCAATCCTCGATGAGGACCTTGTAGTGCTTGCCGTCGATCATCTTGGGCTCGAAGGCGAGCCCGGCCTCGCCGGCTTTCCGCGCCATCACGTCGAGATACGACTCGGAGATGAGCTGGAGGCCCATCGCGATCAACGAGTCGTGGATCTTCCGCTGACGCTCGAGCTCGTTCTCGTCCTTGTATTCCTCGGGCAGCGTGTACTCCATCTGCTTGAACCGGTAGTCGTGGAGCCGCGCCGCGTACACGTGGACGCCCGTGAGCCGGGCACCGCCCGTCCGGCCCAGCTCGACCGCCAGGTCGATCGCCCGGTTCGAATAGTCCGAGTTGTCCACCGGAACGCAGATGTGCTTGAACATGGAGTCCCCCTGTCGTGGCCTCAACGCAACTCGAACTCGACCGTCGCCGTCGCTTTCGGCGCGATCGTGAGCTCTTTGGTGGTCGTCCGCGGCTCGTCGTAGACCGGCCGGCCGTCCTTGTCGGCGCCCTTGGGCCGGTAGCCGGAGTGCCACATCGAGACCTTGTAGGTGCCCGGCGGCACGTCGCCGATGCGAAAGCCGCCGGAGGCGTCGGTCACCGCCACGTACGGGCTGTCGTGAACGATCATCCACGCGAACATGTGCGGGTGCGCGTCGCACAGCACGCGGACCACGCCGGGCTTCTGGAGTCGCTTCGTGATGTCGATCATCTGGTCCTTGGTCGGCAACGCCAGATTGAAGACCGTCGGCTGGCCGAGGAACCCGTGGGTGTTGTGGAGCACCGGGTCGGAATTGCGGACGCGCACGCGGTCGCCGGGGACCACGGCGGTCACGTGGCCGACGAACACGCAGTTCCGGTTGTCGACGATGACGTCGCCCGTGCCCTTCTTGCCGCGGGCGACGCCCTCGATCATCACCACGGTGTCGCGCACGCCCCGGTCCGGCCCGAGCACCAGGGCCTCCGAGACCTTCTGGGCGCCGCACACGTCGCGGTTCTTGTTGACTGCTATCGGGCTCAGCGTCGGTGGAGTGCCGACGAACCTGACGACGCCCGTCAAGGTGCCGCCGTCGTGCACCGTGGCGGCTTCGTAGGCGTCGACCGCCGGTACTGGTACCACGACCAGCACGAGCAACGAGAGGAGCGCGCCCGCGGCGGCCGCGCGCGGCCGCCTCACAACTCGCGATTGATCAACCACTCCAGAGCGAGCCAGAGGCTCCGGCTGTAGCGGAAGAACCAGAGCGGAAACAGGATCACGACCGGCACCAGCAGCGCGAGCTGCGCCGCCGTGGAGAGGGCCGTCTGGCTCCAGAGGACGAAGAAGCCGCCGATCGCGATGGCCGCGGTCACCGCGTAGTTGATGTAGATCGCCCCGACGAAGTAGCCCTGCACCCGCTCGAACCGGAGCCCGCAGAGGGCGCACGCGTCCGCCATCGAGAACCAGCCCCGGAACAGCGCAGTCGCCCCGCAGCGGGGACACCGGAGCCGTACCGCCCGGCCCAGGGTGCGGAAGAGGCGGTTGGCCTGGCGCTCGGATTCCATCGATCACCCCGCCGGCCCCAGGACGGACCACTCAGTGTTTCGCAGGCTCGGTGGTGGCCGCCTTGACGCCGACCGTCCGCTTCATGACCGCGAACCCGTCGGGCAGCAGCACGAAGATCAGCAGCGTGGCGATCGCGAGCGGAGTGATCGCGACCATGCCGAGGGTGCGCGCCTCGAACCGCAGGTGCATGAAGTACATCGCGACCAGCACCGCCTTGCCGAGGGCCAGCGCGCACAGCAGCACGCCGATCGTGAACTTCGCCAGCGGCATGTAGATCACCGCGATCTCGACCACGGTGAGGATCGCGAGGTACCAGAAGATCGCCATGTAGTTCGGATGCTTGTGCTCTGCCGTCGCCATGGCTTCGACCCCTTACAGGAGGTACATGAAGGTGAACACCATGATCCAGACGAGGTCGACGAAATGCCAGTAGAGCCCGGTGATCTCGACCGCGTTGTAGCTCGCCGCGGGCGTGGGCCGCCGGGCGACGACCCGCATGATCGCGAGCAGGTAGATGACGCCGGCGGTGACGTGCAGGCCGTGAAAGCCCGTCACGAGGAAGAACGACGTGCCGAAGAGCGAGGCGCCCCACGGGTTACCGTTGATGTGGAGCCCTCGGTGGATCAGGTGCGTCCACTCGTAGGCCTGCAGGCTGACGAAGATCGCGCCCCCGAGCGCGGTGAAGAAAAGGAACCTGATCGCTCGGCCCTTGTCCCCCTTGCCCAGCCACTCGAGCGCCTTCACCATCGTCACGCTCGAGCAGATGAGAAGGAAGGTCATCGCGGCCGTCAGGTTGATGCCGAGGACGTCGAACGGCCGGGGCCAATCTGCGCTCGTCGCCCGCATCGCGCCGTAGCCGGCCAGGAGGGTGCCGAAGCCGACGGCGTCGCCGGCCAGAAAAATCCACATGCCGAGCTTCCCCCAGCTTTCGGGGGTGAGGGGCGACTCGGCGGCTTCCACCGCCCCGTGCATCGCGGCTGCCTGACTCATGTCGTCTCCTTGATGATTGCCGGGTCGTCTTTCCCGGCGAAGCGAGCCGCGAACTGTCGCGCGACGATCCGCGGGCGATAGCCCGCCTGGTAGGCGAGGACCCCGACGACCGCGGCCACCAGACCGAACGGTAGCAGGATGAGGCCGAGGTAGGGCCAGGTGTAGGTTTGATCGCCGAACGGCGACGCCATGCACGTCGCGCACGCCACGGCGACACGCGGCGTCAGGACCAGGGCCAGCGCGGTGACTCCCCAGGACTTCATACGAGGTACACCATCACGTAGAGGATCGGCCACAACGCGACGACGAAGTGCCAGTAGATCGCGCACGCCCGCAGCGGGCCTGTGCGGCCATCGGCGAACCGACCGTTGGCGGCGAGCAGGACCGTGACGCCGACCCAGACGACCGCCGCGACGACGTGCGCCGCGTGCGTCCCGATCACGGTGTAGAAGGTGCCGCCGTACGCGCCCGACGTCACCGTGAGCCCGAAGCTGACGAGACGGACCCACTCGTAGCCCTGCACGAGCAGGAACGCGGCGCCGAGGCCGGCTGTGAGCAGGAGCTGTCGCACGAGCGCTCGCCGGTCGCCGCGCTCGAGCGCTCGGCTCGCCGCCAGCATCGCGACGCTGGAGGCGAGCAACACGAGCGTGTTGACGCCGGTCACGCCGATCGGCAGCCGGGGCTGGAGCGGCGGCGGCCACTGGGCTGCGGTGACGCGCAGGACGAGGAATGCGGAGACGAGGCCGCCGAAGAACATGACCTCGCCGCAGATGACGAACAGCATCGCGAGCTTGACGTTGTCCAGCAGCGGACGTCGCGGGCTGGGCTCTCGCTCGGGACCATCGCCACCCCCCGTCGGTGGCGGCGGCGGCGGCCGGTGGCCGTTGGTCCGTCGGGCGACCGGCTGGCGATCGACGGTGGCGGTCATCACCAGCGGATCCCGATGAGGAACGCGGAGACGATGAGCGCCCCGATGATCGTCAGGAGCACACGCAGCGTCTGCCGGTTCCGCGCGTCGGACGTCATACCTTGTCGAAGGCCAGCAGGGCGAGGAGGACCGGCAGATACAAGAGCGACGCGACCAGGACGCGCCGGGCCGCGCCGGCCGACGGCGTCAGCGCCTGGCGCGTACTGAGAGCGACGAAGGCCGAGCCGAGCAGGAACGCGCCCACGAAGTAGATCGGGCCGGCCAGGCCGATCAGCGTCGGCAAGAGGCTCACCGCCAGCAGCGCCAGGCAGCCCGTGACGATCTGCCGTTCGGTGCTGGTGCCCTCGGCGTCGACGACGGGCAACAGCCGGACGCCGGCGCGCGCATAGTCGTCTCGGTAGAGACGCGCGATGGCGAGCGTGTGGGGCAGCTGCCAGAGAAACAAAATGCCGAACAGCACCCACGCGCCGATTCCGAAGCCTTCCCGCGACGCCACCCAGCCCGTCACCGGCGGCAACGCCCCGGGCACCGCTCCGATGATCGTGCAGAGCGGCGTCCGGAGCTTGAGCGGCGTGTAGGCGAAGAGGTAGAGCATGGTCGTCGCCGCGGTCACGAGGAGAACGAGCGTACCGACGAATGCGCCGAGGTAGACGAGCCCTGCGATCGTGACCGTGGTGCCGAACAAGAGCGCCTCGAGCGGCGCCAGCCGACCGTCGGGGAGTGGGCGCACGCGGGTCCGCTCCATCCGCGCGTCGACATCGCGTTCCCAATACTGGTTCAGCGCGAGGGTGCCGCCGGCGGCCAGCATCGTCCCGATCAGAAGATGAACGAGCCTGACGTAGTCCGGCGCGCCCGGCAGCCCGACGTAGTACCCGACGACCGTCGTCACCAGGATCATGAGGACGACGCGCGGCTTCGTGAGGGCGATCAGGTCGGCCGCGACTCGGCGGCGCTCCCGCGCGAGCGCGACGACGATCGCCTCGGTCGATACCCGCGCCGTGTCGAGGGTGGGCGGTGTCATGGTAACGAGTGCCGTGCGGGCGGCTCGGACCCGGGGTGGCCTGAGATGGATGCGGCGTGGGTTTGTTGTAGCGGGGTCCGTGAGGTCGGTGCAGACTCGGGGTGGCCTGAGATGGATGCGGCGTGGCTCCGCGGCGCCCGATCAACCCGGGTTTGTTGTAGCGGGGTCCGTGAGGTCGGCGCAGGCCCGGGGTGGCCTGAGAGAGACGCGGCGTGGCTCCGTTGTAGCGGGGTCCGTGAGGCCGGCTCAGACCCGGTGTGGCCTGAGATAGATGCGGCGTGGCTCCGTCGCGCCCGATCAATCGGTTGCGGATCAGTCTCGGCGGTGGAGACTCGCACGGCGAGAACCACGATGGCGCCGAGGATGAGGCTGCCGACCAGTCGGTGCGCCACCGGCAGCAGGGTCACGGTGATCTGCTCGCCGGGAATCCAGAGCGACGAGAACCTCGCCAGAAAGCTCCCGACGCCGAGCAAGAGCTGGACGCCGAGCAGAACGAGCAGCAGCCGTGACACGGGCGCCGCCACGGCGTCTCCGGTCCGGCGCAGCCGCGCCGCGACGATCGGCACCATGGCGAACACCAGCACGGCGCCGGCCAGGTGAAGGTCGATGCGTCCGGCGTGCGTCAGGAGCGCGCCGAAGACGATCTGCGCGTACAGGAGCGCGGTCGCGACCACGACCAACCCCTTCAGCGCCGGCTCGACCGGGGCCCCGGCGACCCGTCCGCGCGGAGCCGTCAGCAGCGCGATCGCGGCCAGCAGGGCGAAGAAGGCCTGGGCGAGACTGCCATGGATGATTGCGAGCGTGTCCTCCAGGAGGACGACGCGCAGCCCGCCCAGCACGCCCTGGGCGAGGACGACGGCCACCGCCACGAGGCCCAGCCGGCGCAGTCGGCCGCCTGCGCGCCACAGCGCGCCGGCCAGCGCCAGGGTCAGCAGGCCGACCAGCGCACCCATCAGCCGGTGACTGTGCTCGTACAAGATGCCGCCCACCATCCGCGACCAGGGAAAGAGCACCATGTTGTAGCCGAACGTGCTCGGCCAGTCGGGCACCGCGAGGGCCGCGCCCGTGTTCGTCACCAGCCCTCCGAGGACGATGAGCACGCACGTCGCGGCCAGGGTCGACAGCGCCAGGCGGTGGGCCACCGGTCTCGCCGTCCCGATCAGTGCCGCCGCGCTCCGGCCGTCACCACCGGCGGCGCGTTCTGTGGCAAGAAGTCTTCCTTCGACTCCGGGGAGCTGTACTCGTACGGACCCCGATGCACCGTCGGCAGCGTGGGACCCCAGTTCAGGTGCGGAGGCGGCGATGGTGCCGTCCATTCGAGTGTGGTCGCGTTCCACGGGTTCATCGGCGCCTTCTTGCCGGCGAACAGCGACCAGAAGAAGTTGATGACGAAGAAGATCTGCGCCACGCCGAGGCACAGGGCCGACACCGTGATGAACACGTTCCAGTGCTGCTGGTGCTGGAGGAACTCGTACTGCATCGGATTGTAGATGCGGCGCATCTGCCCGCCGACTCCGATGATGTGCATCGGGAAGAAGGTCAGATTGAAGAACACGAACGTCGGCCAGAAGTGCAGATGGCCGAGGACGGTGTTCGTCATCCGGCCGAACATCTTCGGGAACCAGTAGTAGATCGCGGCGAACGCGCCGAAGATCGAGCCGCCGAAGACGACGTAGTGGATGTGCGCCACGATGAAGTACGTGTCCTGGATG
>Ga0066710_100001537_pt1 | contig 17396 bp, 18 predicted proteins | sample GraSoiAngelo_159_FD_79666 | JGI IMG/M metagenome (GOLD analysis project Ga0066710, IMG submission 79666) | Grasslands soil microbial communities from the Angelo Coastal Reserve, California, USA - 14_1009_16_40cm | ecosystem: Environmental > Terrestrial > Soil > Grasslands | place: USA... | reverse complement strand
GCCGAGAATGTTGCCCTGCATTGCCGCTTCGAGCTCCCGGCTCACAAGCATCGATCGTTTTAGACCAACGTTAACCGTGGGAAAGCCTCGCCTTTCAAGCCAGTTGCGAAGCAAATTGATTTGCGTCGAACGGCCCGACCCGTCGGCTCCTTCGACCACGATCAGTTGGCCGCTGAGTGAATCCAGATTCACACCGGGCAATCCTTTTCCGTAGAAATGTTTCGGTCGCGACATAATTCAACTCGGTTCGGGAAACGGAATTTCGCGGCATCGGAAGCGCGGCAGATCAATCGCGCTTTCCACAAACTCGCGTACTTTGCTTTGTTGCACGTCCGGTGGCTGTGTTGCATCGATCCGGACGAAGTTGTATTCGTGTGCTATCCGGCGGTATTCCTGGTGAATCTTTCCTTGAAAGATGCGAAAACTCTCGTAGATGTCCGTGGAATAGCCCATGTCCATGCCCGCCTCGTGGTACTTGAGCCCTGTCCGGCCGTCCAGGATACGGGCCAGCGCCACTTTCAGCGGCACATTGAAGAAGAACGTGATGTCCGGCGGCCTGGCGTAACTGTAGAGCTTGCGAATCCAATCCCTCTCACAGCCGCGCACGACGTCGCGCGCAAAGGCCGTATAGACGTAGCGGTCGGCAAGTACGATATATCCGGCGTGCAACAAAGGCAGAATCTGCCGCTCGTAGCGGTCGGCGAAATCCGTGCAATGGATCATGGAAAACGTAGTGGGTGTGAGAAGCTGGCGTTTCTTGCCTTTGCGGGTCGCCCTTTTCACAATTGAGGAGGAATTCCATTCCGTAAAAAAGATCTTGTAGCCTTCCAGCTCCAGCCAGCGCTTCAACAGGTAGATTTGCGTCGATTTTCCCGAGCCGTCCAATCCTTCGACGGCGATCAGTTTGCCGGGGACGTCGTTGTTTCGATCCATATCAGTTGTCCGTTCCTTCGACGACCAGCTTTCCGCCGAAGACTTCTTCGAACAGATCGCAGCGTTTCGTCAGCGCCCATTTGGCCAGCAACATCTCGCCGTCTCCCTTCAGTCGCAGACTGAACTTTGGCTTCTTGAAGGTGAGGTCCAGCGCGCGAACATTCCCGCTGTGCTCGCGATCGAGTGCATTGGCCACCCGCAGAATGGCCGACAACGTCGATACAATGTTTCGTTGTTTGGGCGAAAGATGTTCGTAGTTCTTGTGTTGAAGCTTGGGCGGCGATTTGCGGTGGTAACGAGCAACATTCGAAACGATTTCCATTTGCGCCAGACTCAGTCCGATCACCAAATTTGCCTGAAGGATATACGAAGTATGTTTGTGGTGATTCGATACGCTTATGAATTGTCCGATGTCGTGCAGGAGGGCAGCCACTTCCAGCAGCGTACGGTTCTCACTGTCCAATTCATGAATGGATCGAGTTTGATCGAAGATCTGAACCGCGAGATTAGCGACGGCAACCCCATGCGGCTCGTCAAAAGCATACTTGCGGCCGAGCTGAAGAGCGGAACTGATGACCTGGTCATAGTCCAGGTGTTTCTCAGGATAAAACTGCTCGGAGACCATTTCTAAAATCAAACCATCTCTCAGACTGACGGCGGGGATCGTCACCTCTCCCACGCCAGCTTGGTGGACGATTTTCTGCAACACGATTGCGGCAGGAACGATCACATCCGCGCGGTCGGGACGCAGCTGCAGTTTTTGAATTCGTTCATCGATACTCATGTCCTGTAGCGTCTTCACTGTGTGGTCCAATTCCTGCGCCCTGATCTTCGAAGTATTGTTTTTGCCGAATAGCACTCTGCGAAGTTCGCCAATAGACTCGATGCTGCCTCCGGTGCCGACGCAACAGTCGACCTTTTGATCTCCTAGTTCCCGTTTCAGCCTTTGCTCGATGGTATCGACATACTTGCCGACGAGCTGATTGAAGCGTTTTTCGCCAACACGTTGCTGCTCCAGGATCTGCAGCAGACGGACACTCCCCATCGCATAACTCTCCGTCGATAAGATCCCCGTATGGGTCGCGAGACTAACTTCAACGCTGCCGCCGCCAATGTCGATCAGCAATGCCAGTCTGTTTTTTAGATTGATGCGTTCCTTAATCGCGAGGAGAACAAGTCTGGCCTCGTCTTCGGTCCCGATAACCGAGATCTGGATTCCACATTTCTCCGCAACCAGGTTTACAAAAAACTCACGGTTGTTGGCTTCGCGGACGGCGCTGGTCGCCGCCGCCTTCACGGAAGTAGCTCCATGCTTGTCGATCTGCTCCCGGAATCTCCCGAATGCCTCCAAGGCCTTTTCGGTTGTGGTAGCCGAAATGCTTCCGCTAGAGAACACATCCTGCCCCAACCTGACGGCATCCCGTGCATTGTGAACAACTTCGTAGTGTCCGTTCGCGTCAAACGTGGCAATAGCGAGTCGGATGGCGTTGCTTCCAATATCGATTGCGGCGATGGCGGGCATGGAACCCCACATGATAGCCCCCCTATTATCTACCCGGTATTAAAAAATTGTTACAACCGGCGCCGGCCGGGAAACAGTTCTGACACATTCCGGACTTGGCGTCTACGTTCTCCGACGACGGCCTTTTTCAGTCAAGATCGGCGGCGAAGCGATAGCCAACGCCATGGATAGTTTGAATATAAGTGGGCGATCGGGGATCAGGCTCGACCTTCTCACGCACCCGGCGGACATAAACATCGACGCTGCGTGGAGTGACGGTGCGATCGTTACCCCAGACGTGATCCAGAAGCTGGTCGCGGGAAAACACCATCCCCGGATGCGAAGCCAGGTAATGCAACAGCCGAAACTCCAGGGCGCTGAGCTCGATTCTTCTGCCCGCGAGGCTTACATTATGGGCGGAAGGGTCGATAACGAGCTGTCCACGCTGCAATGTGGCCTTAAGCGCGCCCGGCTGTTCGCGCCTCCGCAGAAGAGCGCGAACGCGCGCGACGAGCTCGCGCATGCTGAAAGGTTTAGTGACATAGTCGTCGGCTCCCATTTCCAAGCCAACGACGCGGTCCGCTTCTTCGCCGCGAGCCGTCAACATCAGCAGAGGCAGTGACGTGTATTTTTCGTTTCGCCGGAGCTGCCGGCAGATTTCGAGACCATCCAGCCCAGGAAGCATCAAATCGAGAATGACCAGGTCGGGTTCGTCACGGCGAATTTCCGCCAGAGCCAGGCTTCCTTCGGTGGTGTAACTGACCTTAAAGCCTTCCTTTTCCAGATTATACTTGAGCAGCTTGACGACGTCGTGTTCGTCTTCCACGATCAAAATCTTTTTGGGCATCGCGCTTCATCTTTGCCACAAAGAGCCCGACACGCGGGTAACATTTCGGTGAAATGTCGGCGACATACCACGTTTCCAAGTGTTCACGGCCAGTTTGCCGAACTGTAACATTCGGTGAGCTATTCTCCGGAGTATGAACAAAAAACACTCAGTCATGTTGACAATCACGGCCGTCCTGGCGCTAGTGACAGGCTGCGCAGCCCCACCTTCGGGAAAGCAGAATATCAATTTGAAGGGCTCCGACACGATGTTGCAGATCGGCCAGCGTTGGGCCGAGGTTTATATGAAGGACCATCCCGCCGTGACCATTCAGGTTACGGGCGGAGGCAGCGGCACCGGCATTGCGGCCCTTGTTAACGGAACGACGCAGATTTGCCAGTCTTCTCGCCCGATGAAGGATGAAGAGAAGGCGTCTGTCAAACAGCAGCGGAACGCCGAAGTGATTGAAATCCCGGTCGCGGTGGATGCGCTAGCCGTTTATCTGAATAAACAAAATTCGATCGACCACATGACGATGGAGCAAATCCGGCGGATTTTCCAGGGCGAAATTACGAACTGGAAAGACGTCGGCGGAGCAAACGCGAATATCGTTTTATATGGCCGGGAAAACAATTCCGGAACGTACGTATTTTTCAAGGAGCACGTTCTGGCCAACGGTGACTTTGCCGAGAGGTACCAACCCTTAGGAGGCACGGCCGCTGTCATCAACGCCGTCGTCAAAGACGTTAACGGCATTGGCTATGGTGGGATCGGGTACGCGACCGACCTTAAGGCGATCTCGGTTGCGAAGGACGCGGCATCCGGCCCCGTGGCCCCTACCATGGAGAACGCGCTGAGCAAAAGATACCCTCTGAGCCGGTTTCTTTACTGGTACACAGCCGGTCCTCCGGTGGGCACGATCAAAGATTTGGTGGACTGGGTTCTTGGACCACAAGGCCAAAACGTCGTTAAAGACGTCGGGTTTTACCCGCTTAAGGACGGGGCGCAGAGCCAATGAGGCGGAAATTTCGAATTTCGAAATTCGGATTTCGGATTTCGGATACTGCGCTCCTTTCAGGGGTTCCCCAAATCCGAAATCCGAAATCCGAAATCCGAAATCGAATCGACTGGCTTGGTGAATTTTTCATTTCTGCTGTCGCCTTCGTCGCCATCGCGATTATTTTTCTCATTTTCATCTATGTCGCCCGCGAAGCGGCACCGCTGGCCTGGCGCACAATTGACGGGATCTCCATTTGGAGTCCGTTTCAGCCTCCCTATGTGTGGCAGCCCGTGGGTGGAGTTCCGAAGTTCAACATCCTTTCACTGATTGCTGGAACATTCAAGGTCACGCTGATCGCAATGCTGTTTGCGACTCCGCTGGCGCTGGCTGCGGCCTTATACACGGCGGAGTTTGCTCCGCCATCGCTGCGAGAATGGATCAAGCCGGCTGTGGAGGTGCTGGCTGGAATCCCATCCGTAGTGGTTGGGTTCTTTGTCCTGATTGTGCTGGCGTCGTGGCTTCAAGATGCTTTTAGTCTCCAGTTTCGGTTGAACGCGCTAAGCGCAGGCATCGGTCTGGCGTTCGCGGTCATTCCGTTGATATATACGGTCAGTGAAGAGGCGTTGACGTCAGTACCCAAGCTCTACCGCGAAGCGTCGCTGGCCCTTGGGGCATCGAAAGCGCAAACGGCTATTCGTGTCGTGCTTCCGTCAGCGAGTCCCGGCATATTTGCGGCGCTCGTTCTTGGATTCGGGCGGGCGATCGGCGAGACGATGATTGTCTTGCTGGCCTCCGGCAATGCCGCAACGCTGTCGCTATCGCCATTTGTGCCGGTGCGGACGTTGTCCGCCACCATCGCTTCCGAGCTTGGGGAGGTTGTTTTCGGAGGCGGACATTATCGGGTTTTGTTCTTGATCGGTGTCATCTTGTTCATCATCACGTCAGTGATCAACTGGATGGGCTCCCGATATAACCGCCGGCTGCGCCAGCGGCTTTTCGGAACTGCATGAGGAAGACGATCGATCGAACGTTTGTAGCCTTGACGCTTACCGCAACCGTCATCATCCTGACGATCATAGCGATTATCGTCGGCAACATCGTCGTCCACGGCACAGACACCCTGAGCCTGGAATTCCTGACGGCCGCCCCAAAGGACGGAATGATGGCAGGCGGAATCTTTCCCGCAATCTATGGGACGGTGCTTTTGGTTTTGCTGATGTCGCTTGTCGCGGTGCCGTTCGGGGTGCTCGTCGCCATCTATTTTGCCGAATACGCCCGCGCCGAATCTCGCCTCTACCGCTGGACGCGCATGGCAGTGAACAATCTGGCGGGCGTCCCTTCCATTGTTTTCGGATTGTTCGGACTGGGCTTTTTCATTCAGACGATCGGACATGGAATCGATCAAATCTTATATCCGGGTTATCTTGTCTACGGCCAACCTTCAGTCCTGTGGGCTGCAATGACGATGGCGGTGCTAACCCTCCCGGTAGTCATCATCACCGTCGAGGAGACACTGCGCGCCGTTCCCCGCGAATACCGTGAAGCGAGCCTCGCTCTGGGTGCTACGCGGCTGCAAACGGTCTTCAGAGTCATCTTGCCACAGGCCTGGTCTGGCGTGATGACAGGCGCTATACTCGCCATCAGCCGCGGCGCAGGAGAAGTCGCGCCGGTGCTTTTTACGGGGGCCGCTTACTTTCTTCCGGAACTTCCAACGCGCGCCAATGAGCAGTTCATGCATCTCGGATATCACATATATGCCATGTCGACACAGTCTCCTGACGTTGAAGCGACGAAGCCTATTCTTTATTCGACGGTGTTGGTGCTGCTGGTCCTGACTTTCCTGCTCAATATCACAGCCATTCTTATCAGAAACCGGATGCGGCGATGGGCGACCAGGTAAAAATCAGTGTCAACCGGGCCAATTTCTTTTACGGCATGCAGCAGGCGCTTCAGGACGTGACCATCCGGATTCGCCCGTGCTTTGTGACGGCGCTGATCGGGCCGTCCGGATGCGGAAAGTCGACCTTTCTCCGGGCGTTGAACCGAATGAACGATCTGATTCCGGGTACCCGCCTGGAAGGGCGCGTTGAGCTTGATGGAGAAGATGTATATTCGAGCTCGATGGACGTGATCCAACTCCGCAGGCGCGTAGGGATGATCTTTCAACGCTCGAACCCCTTCCCGATGTCCATCTATGAGAACGTTGCCTATGGCCCGCGTGTGAATGGGCTGACGAAAAAGCGACCCGAACTGGATATAATCGTGGAAAAGACGCTGCGTAGCGCTGCTTTATGGGATGAAGTGAAAGACCGGTTGGCGCGTTCGGCGATGTCGCTTTCGGGAGGCCAGCAACAACGGCTCTGCATTGCCCGCGCGTTGGCTGTCGAGCCCGAGGTGCTGCTGATGGATGAACCGGCCTCTGCCCTCGATCCCATTTCGACAGCAAAGATTGAAGAGCTGATCTACGAATTGAAGCGAGCCTACACGATCGTTATCGTCACACACAACATGCAACAAGCGGCGCGCGTTTCCGATGAGACGGGGTTCTTTTTGAACGGCCGGCTCGTGGAGTTTGCTGAGACCAGGAAGTTGTTTACGGCGCCGGCGAAGCGGGAGACGGAAGACTACATTACGGGAAGATTTGGGTGAGGGAGGGTTTTAGGAGTCCATATGCCTGAGCACACAAGCAAGCATTATGAGCAGCAACTCCGGCTTCTCAAAGACAAACTTCTGCTGATGAGCCATCAGGCCGAGCAGATGATCGCAGATGCCATGCGAGCACTGAGCGAACGCCGGCCGAGTCTTGCTGAGGAAGTGATCAGCAGAGACGACACGTTGGATCAGCTAGAGGTCGAAATTGATACCCTTTGCTACCAGATCCTGGCGCTCGAACAGCCGGTGGCTAGCGATCTCCGGTTCATTGCGACGGCTCTGAAGATCGTTCGCGACATCGAGCGCATTGGAGACACAGCGGTCAATATCGCCGAACGCGCTCGAGAACTGATACAGGAACCCGAACTGAAGAAACTGATCGCTTTGCCGATCATGGCTGAAGCTGCACAGCGCATCCTGAAGGAAAGTCTCGACGCATTTGTGAATTCCGACGCGGACCTGGCGCAGAAAGTCGTCAATGAAGATGATACCGTCGACGATTTATATGAACAGATCTTTCGAGAGCTGCTGACGTATATGCTCGAAGACACGCGTAACATCTCGCGGGCTCTCAAGTTAATCTTCATCGCAAAGAACCTGGAGCGTGTTGGTGATCACTCCGCCAACATTGGCGAGATGGTTGTCTTCATGGTGCGGGGTCAGGATATCCGGCATGGAACGCGTGTTGATCGTAGATGACGATCCGGATATTCTCCGGCTCGTCAGCTATAACCTCAAACAAGCCGGCTTTGAGGCGATTACCGCCGATTCCGGCCGCAAGGCTCTCGAGACCGTTCAAAGGCGCCCTCCGGATCTGATCATTCTCGACGTGATGCTGCCGGATGTAGACGGCATGGAAGTTTGCCGGACGCTACGCGGCCACGACAGTTCCCGCCTGATCCCGATCATCATGCTCACCGCGCGCAGTGAAGAAATCGACCGTGTCGTCGGCTTCGAGCTGGGCGCCGACGATTACGTGATGAAACCTTTCAGCCCCAGGGAACTCGTCTTGCGCGTGAAATCCATCCTGCGGCGCACGCATACGGATCGTTCTGAAATGCTACGCTTCGGACAAATCCAACTCTATCCGGAACGGCGGCAGTGCTTCGTGGGCAAAGATCCGATTTCGCTGACTGTCAAAGAATTCGACCTTCTCTACGAATTGATGCGCGCGCGCGGAAATGTGCTGACGCGCGAGGGCCTGATGGATCACGTCTGGGGTTATCACGGTGAAGCGACTTCGCGCACCCTCGATACTCATGTCCGGAGGCTCCGCGAGAAACTGGGCCCTGAAGGGGTGTATGTAGAAACGGTGCGTGGTGTGGGATACCGGATGGCGAGCCCGTCTTAGCATGGTACGGAAACGCAAAGACACAAAGGCACAAAGCCACAAAGAAACGCCGCATCAAGAATCGTCATTTGCGGCATTTCTTTGTGGCTTTGTGGCTTTGCGTTTCCGTACCATACGCCACCGTAATACTGCCGCGGATTTTTGAGCGGTTCTATCGAGTGGACAAAGCGCGCTCCCGGGAATCCGGAGGAACAGGACTGGGTTTGTCTATTGTGAAACACGCGATTGAAAGCCAGGGGGGAACCGTGAGCGTTACCAGCAAGCTCGGCTCGGGCTCGACGTTCACATTGCGTGTTCCGGTCTAGAATTCGTAGGATGGAGGAAACGTAATGGAGGATTCTTATGTCCAACGCAATTCCAGAAGAATTTCGTGACCTCTTCGAAAAAAAAGCCTTCGCTCAGCTCGCCACGTTGATGAAGGATGGAACTCCGCAAGTCACACCTGTCTGGTGCGACTTTGATGGAACTCACGTGCGCATTAATACCGCCAAGGGCCGCGTTAAGGACAAGAACATGCGGCGGAACCCACATGTAGCCCTCAGCATTCAAGATCCTGACAACCCATACCGCTTTCTTTCTCTCCGGGGCGAAGTCGTGGAGATTAACGAAAAGGAAGCCGACAAACACATCGACGCGCTGGCGAAGAAATATATTGGTCAGGACACGTACCCATTTCGCAGGCCGGGGGAAGTCCGCGTCCTATACAAGGTTCGTCCAGACAAGGTACACACTATGGAACGCCGCTAGGCCGGCAGCGCATCATCATTTGAAGATTTCCAGCATGCGGCAAGTATTGCCAGAGTCAGCAGAAGCGCCGCCGCAAAATCGAGACCGAGCACTTGAAACAGCCGCTGGGCCGCCGATCCAGGTGTAAGGGGCTGAATGAGCGCTAGCGCGGCCGCGATGTACATAAAGAGGCGCACGTAGCGAATTGCCATAAAAGATCCGCTTATCAGGGCGGGCCACAATAGAACGGCTAATGCATATTTTTGGGTAAACGGCTCGAGGAGGGCTAGCAAACAGAACGCGAGCCCATGCTCCAACCGGCCATCCGTGTGCCGCCGCCGGCCTGCGAACACCAAGAAAGCGATGTAAACCGCGGCCGCCACAACGATCCAGAGGGCGCGCACTAGCTCAGGATCCAGTTCCGCGATGTGAATCTGTTGGTAATTCGAATCGGGAACCTGTGAGTAGTCGATGACCGTCAGATAACGCATCAGCACTCCACGCAACGATTGGTTCGGAAACCAGATTTCCCTGCTGCCGAGCTGAGTCTGCGACTCCTGGGAGAACCACTGTCCGAGCAGGTTCAGATTGTCGTGAAAACCGAAGTAGAAGGACGGGAGGAGGGTCAGAAACACGACAAAACCCAACGTGTACGCGACCACCTGCCAATCACGCCTCACAACAAGATACGGGACAAAGAAAACCGGCCAGACCTTTACACAGACGGCTAGCGCCAAACTTGCTGCAGATAAAACCGGCCGTTCGCGCGCAACCAGAAGACTTGCCGCAGTCAGCGCAACAACGAAAAATTGGGCATTACCGTATCGGAATTCTTCGACCAGGTAGGGGGTAATGAAAAGGAAAACAATGCAGAAACTCCAGCTTGGGCTTCGAGCCCCAGCCGGCTGCAGGCGGCAACGCATGACCCGTAGCAACACGATTAACACAATGATCTTGAGCGTGACCCATATTGCCGCACCCCATCCCAGAGGAAGCGCTGCTAACGGAGCAAACAGCAGAAGAAAAAGCGGCGGGTAACGGTAGTGCATCGGCCAACCCAAACCGCTGGCTGCGCCATACACGGGCCGTGTTCCATCGAAGACTCCGCGCGCGCCGTAGTGATACACGCGGAAGTCCATCGGGTGCGATGAGGTGTAGTAGGCAAAACCGGCAGCGATGGTGAAAATTCCAATAGCCAGCAAAATTGGTCGCAGAAACACGCACCAAGTCTAGCAGGCTTACGCATCTGTTATGATCATTCGCCAATCCTCGACGGGACAGATAAAATGCTCACGGCATCGCTCTCGCGTCGCCAAGATCGACGCGTTACTTTAGACAATTTCAACACTCATCGGGAGGCAACATGCTTGGCAACGCGAAGACCATCACATTGCAAGCAGCGCAAAAAATGGCGGCTGCCGGCGAAGCGGAAGCCCGCAAGAACAATTGGAACGTCGCAATCGCGATTCTGGATGCCGGCGCTAATCTCATTGTGTTTCAAAAGATGGACGACACGCAGCTCGGCAGCATCGATGTCGCGATCGGGAAAGCGAGAACGGCTGTGAATTTCAAACGCCCCACGAAAGCGATCGAGGATCTCATCGCCGGCGGCCGTCCTGGCTTTTTGGCGCTCGAAGGGGTTACGCCTCTGCAGGGCGGGCTGCCCGTGATTGTAGACGGCAAGCTAATTGGGGCTGTCGGTGTGAGCGGTGTCCTCTCGACTCAAGATGAGCAGGTCGCCCAGGCGGCCATCAACGTTCTGGGGTAGGAGAAGGCGGCAACTCAATTCCCAACAAGCGTGAGATCTTCACCCAGCTGCAATCGGATCTTCTGTCCGGCTTTCAGCGTGAGGTCTCGAAATGCGGGGCCGCTGCGATTCCCCGCGATGACAAAGCCTGTCAGTGTTCCGCCAATCACGCCGGCAGCGCGGCCCGTGCTTCCTCCAATCAAACCGCCGGCGACGGCGCCGATGCCCATATACAGGGCGTAGCGATAGTTGCGTTTCGGTGCTGCGGCGCCGAAGGAATTCGTCATCCAGGTAGTCATCCGCCGGCCATCGGGGAACTGGATTTCACGAAAGACCAGACGAACGCGCCCCTCGTTTGTTCGCGTTGCGGGTTGAATGGTCTCAACCCGCCCCTCCAAACGGCTCCCGCTAAGCAGAACGACCTTGTCGGTCACACGAACTGATTCTGTGAGAACCGCAACGACTCCGTCGCCGACTCCTGAGCTGGCAGTCCTCACCGGCGTTTCCAGCTTGGCCCTGAGAGCCGTACCGGCCGGAACAGTCGCGGACTGCGCTAAAAGCGGCCCGGACGTGCCCATGTAGAGGACAATGACGAATCGAATGAATCGCATGGTGGCCTTTAGAAGAGCCAAAACGTATATCACAGATACCAGTTTGAACTGTAGCGGCGGTCCGTCTTTTGAGGCTGCGCCACAGCGCGCAGCCTCAAAAACGCGAAGCGCAAGCGCGATAGCGCGCAGCCTCAAAAAAAGAAGCCGCTACAGCAGAACGTATTAGAACCGGAAGCCAAACCCGAGCCCTGGTTGAAAATTGTGGACGGTACCGAGACGCTCGGACTGATAAAAAATGACGGTATCGCCCAAATCGATGCGGACTGTGGTGCGCCGTGACGGATAGTATTCGAGAATTCCGCCAAGGTCTAGCGTGAAAAAGTTCTTGCGGTGGAGCCTCGCGTCAAAATAGGCGCCGCTGAAATGCCAAATTCCTGCGCGTGTCTTTCCAAAAAGTCCGAACCGATTCGAACGCAAACCACTCTTGATCCCAAACAGGGCGCTGGTTACGCCGAGATTGCTGAAGTACGTGATTTCTGCATCCGATGAAGTACCCCTTGCGAACTCGAAAAACGCTCGGCCTCCGATTCCCAGCGGTGTTTGATCGAGCTTGTGGAGATGTGTACCCGTGAGTTGGACTCCGAGTTCTATGGGAATCGATTGCGCGTGCAAACGGGAGGAGCACAAGAAACTCAGCAACAAGCCGAAAGGCAAGATTCTTAGCCGCGAATTGCGCCAATGACGCGAAGGTGCCGCAGAGAATTCCCGGCGTAGCCGATCGCAATAATAGCGGCAGCCCATTCCCGTACTCCACTCCATTCGCGGCTGAGAGTTTGCTAAAACATCAGGTGATCTGTCGACCTATAGCTGAGTCCGAGCGTGATAATTTTCTGAAGCAGTTGGCCGTAGCTCAGACCGCAGTGGGCCGCGGAGTCCGCGAAGTCTTCGTCTATGGCAATCTGCGGATTGGGATTTGCTTCCAGCAGGTAGAACTCGCCATCATTGGTCATCCGGTAATCCATTCGCGCGTATCCGCTTAGGCTCAGGTGCCGATAAATGCGCTTCGAGAGCCGCTCAATCTTTCGCTGCAATTCGGGCGGAAGGTCCGCGGGTTTGGTGATAAGGCCGACCTTCTTTTGATAGTCCGGGTTCCATTTAAGCCTGCCGGTGGCGATATTCAAAGCCCCATCGGGCAGATTGTTGATGACCAACTCCCATGGCGTATAGGTCTGCAGTCTTCGATTACCGATGACGCTGACGTAGATCTCACGGCCTTCGATGTACTGCTCGGCGATGGCGTGGCCTGAGGTTTGCCGATGAATGAACTCGACACGCTCTGCGAGTTTTTCATCATCGTTCACGACGGAGGCTTGAGAAATGCCTGCGGAGCCTTCTTCGACAACCGATTTGACCAGCAGTGGAAACTTCAGACGTCCCGGCCGCGTCACTTTTTGGCCCATGGAGAAGACCGCAAATCCCGGCACGGCGATTCGATGGTAGGAAAGAATCTTTTTGGTGAGCGCCTTGTCATGTGCAAGCGTCAGGCCCCGGGGATTGCAGCCGGTATAGGGTTGCTTCAGCAGTTCCAGATAACTGACCACATGCTGGTCAAATAGTGCATGGCCGTCAAAATCTTCGAGGAGATTGAAGGCAATATGCGGTTTGTGTTCTTCGCGAGCGTTCGAGATGACGGCGAGATCGCTTTGAAGACCAACCGGGTAGACCTCATGACCCATGGATTTGAGGGTCGTGATAACGTCGTACTCGGTCCTCCAGGGTTGTTTCTCTTTTTCGACTCCGTCGTCAAGCTTCTCGGGCGGCATGAGCCCCTTACTGAGAAGAACCAGAATACGCAGTTTGGTTTTCGGCTTGAATCTCACAACGGAATCCGGTGGTAGCCGGCACGCATGACCTGCATGACCTGCATCGTGAGGGTCACGATGCTAAGCTGCCGCGTCTCTTCCTCCGAAAGCGCCAGATGGAGATTGAGCTCGCGGCACCGTACGATGATGTGCCTCACGATATGGTTAATCGTGTAATGGTGTACGCCGGTTCCGCGAGCGACAATGTCGCAAATATCCCGGCGGATCTGTCGCAAGAATTGAGCGGCGCTCGGAAAAGAACGGTGACGCGGTTCGGCAGAGAAGATACGGTAAAGGTTACGTTCGTGGGAAGCCGGCCAGTGAATCGTGTAGTAGGCGCGTTTTTTTTGATAGTGTTCGCGTAACGTCTTTGTCAACGCGGGCAGCGAATCGACCTCGCGTCGCGAATTGAGCGAAGGCGACTTTCCGGAAAGTTCGCCCATCAGGTGGTCGATGTACTCCAGCTTGCGCATGGCGCCCCAGCCTTCGTACTGACGCCGCCATCGTCCTCCCGGCTTGAGCCAAACTGCAAAGGTTTCGGCAAAATCCTCTGCAGGATGAGCCTGTGCGTACCATGCATCGAGGTTGAAGACGTAATCGCGGCTTCCCGGCTGGGGTTGGTAGAATTCTGGGTATGGAACTCGATAGGAACCGAACGTGTCGGTCCATACCCGCCGGGAGTGCAGCCGATAGGCATTGTCGATCGCATGTCCTGCTTCGTGTCGTAATATCCGCATACACTCGCTTTCACCTGCTCCTTCCACCTCCAGCATCTGTGAGCGCTCCAGCTTGATCAGACGTGGATGCGCCAGATAGAAGGGAATGGCAAAACCGGCAACCCCGTCGGGAGTAAACCATTCTTCCGACAGCCAGACGTGCGGCCGGAAGTCCAGGGCGCGGGCATCAAGTTCGCGATAAAGCTTCTTAATACGTTGTTCTAATGGGGTGCCGCGAATTCGCAAAGGAAGATCGCACAGGTGTAGATCCAGCAGTTGCCGGTCGGTCAGGCGTTCGAGTACCGTCCTCACCCCTTCATTTTAATGGCGCTGACGTTGTTTCCGAATGAACCAAAGCCTTTTGCCACGAGTGTTTCGAACGGATACATCTATTGGACCGCCGTGCCGCGCCTGCCTTTGGACCGAAAGAATTCCGCGCATCCTTTTGAAATATCTGATTTAATTAACGGCTCATCGATAATCGCTGAGTTCGTTTTCTGGTTTGTTAGGTGCGAGATGTGGAGTGAACGCTTTTGGGGACGAGGTTGTTTAGCCGCGAATTACGCGAATGGCTTTCCCGCGTTATGAAATTCACAAGCTTCTTATTATTCGCAATCATTGGTTGCGTTCTTTTGAACGCGTGCAGCACGACGCCGGAGGCGGCGGCCGTGGCCGAACGTTCGGGCCGCGGAAATCGGCCTGTCGATCCAGTGCGTCAAGTCATTACAACTACAGCGGTCGAGAGACCGGTCGAGCAACTCGTGGTCGTTACCGGAACGTTGGCAGCCGAGCAGGAGATCGTTTTGGGAATGAAAATCGCCGGCCGCCTTGCGGAAGTCCAGGTCGACCTGGGGAGTCCTGTCGGAAAAGACGAGCCGATTGCGAGGCTCGACACGACGGATTTTCAACTTCGGGTTCGGCAAGCGGAAGCCGCGTTGCAGCAGGCTCGAGTTCGACTGGGCTTGGCACCGAACTCCGAGAACGAGAACGTTGACTTGGAGAACACCTCGGTAGTGAGGCAGGCGCGCGCCGAGATGGATGCAGCTCGTGCGCGCCAGGACCGCGCTTTACAACTCTCGGAAAAAGGTCTGCTGCCGAAAGCCGACCTCGACACGGCGTTGTCGGGCTATCAGGTAGCCGAAGCCCGATATGAAGACTCGCTGGAGGAGGCACGAAACCGGCAAGCCATTCTCGCCCAACGGAAATCCGAACTCGAGTTGGCGCGCCAACAACTGGCGGATGCAGTGCTCTACACTCCGATCAGCGGTATGGTTCGACAACGAAATGCCAATGTCGGCCAGTACGTGGCCGCCGGCACGCCTATCGTCACGATTGTGCAGATGCATCCGCTGCGCTTGAGAACGGCCGTTCCGGAACGCGAGGCTCGAAACATCCGGGCAGGTCTCCCGGTTCGTGTGACAGTAGAAGGTGCGACGGGTGTCCACGGCGGACACGTCGCGCGCATCAGCCCCTCCTTTGACGAAGCGAATCGCACATTACTAGTGGAGACCGAGGTATCCAATACGGACGGGGTATTGCGCCCAGGGGCATTTGCGCAAGCTGAGATTGTCGTCTCCTCGGGGCAGCGTTCTCTGATGGTGCCGCCAGAAGCATTGGTGACATTCGCCGGCATCGATCGCATCTTTACCGTAAAAGACGGCAGAGCGGCGGAGCGGCGAGTCCAAACGGGACGGCGTACGGATAATGGAGTCGAGGTTCTCGAGGGTATCTCCGCCGGCGAGCAGGTCGTGGCGAATCCGGGAAACATGACGGACGGCGAGAGGGTCGCCGTGAAGCCGTAGTGCATGAGACCGGTTTTCACTATAGGGGCGTCTACGACCGCCCACGATCCTCGGGTGCTGCGTGATTCCAGCGACTAGACCGCTCAGAACTCAGGCCTCAATTCACAACGAATTTTGTTCTCGTTACGAATCTACTGTAGCGGCGGTCTATGACCGCCGGCGATATCGCGCTCACGGATCGCCGGCGGTTATAGACCGCCGCTATAGTGAAAGCCGGGATACCCAGGGCGCCGAGCCCTTGCCTATTTAGATCCTCTGTTTTCGGGCCTGTGATTTGATAAGATCGCGTTAGGTAACTCTTATGCTAGCGACACGAATACGGCAGAAAGACGGGATCTTCTACTTCGTTTCCTTCAAGGCGCCAGACGTTCTGAACCGCGTGAGGTTCACTAGCCGCTTCTATTTCGAGGGTGAGACGATCGCGGCCGAAGCGGATTCGGAAGACCTTATAGCAAAGTTCATCGGATCGGTGGAGAGGAGCGAAAAAGCCTTCCAGCGATTGCTGAGCCGGCGTAAGGTCCGAGATATCGTGAACTTCTACGAGTCGGCGGAAACGCAGCCCGCCATTCCGGGAAGCATTCTTCTGTTCTCTGAGCAAGTACTGAAATTCCGGCCGCTCGGCCAGTACGAGTCTCTCGGCGATCTGGAGGATCCGAAATCAGGTTTTCTGATCATAGACGGCCAGCATCGGCTGGCCGGACTTCGTTTTTACGGGGCCCGAAATCCCGGCTTGCTCGACCAGATCGAAGTTCCATGCGTGATCTTTGATGGCAAAACAGGTGAGTTTGCCGCCGAGATGTTTGTGATCATCAACTCCACCCAAACCCGAATCAATCGGTCGCACCTGGTGGATTTGCTGGACCGGATCAGCCGGTACGACGACAAAACCCGCCTTGCCGCTGTGCTTGTCCGAAAGCTGTACGAAGAGCCGTCCTCTCCTTTGCAGTACAAGATCAACCGTTTGGGCGGCCGTAGCCGTCAGGAAAAGTGGATCCTTCAAGCGGAACTGTTCAACGAGATCAAAAAGCTCGTCGAACGCCACGAAGAACTCTTCATGAAAGAATTTCGCGGTAAGCCGGAGCGCTCATTTGAGCTGATCGCGGACTATCTCAAGGCGGTGCGCTCCGTTATGGAGAAAATCTGGGGCGCCAACGACCGGTACAAATTCACGACCAGCGTCACTCTGAAAGCCATTATCCGCGTCCTGGGCGATTTTCTGGAGCGTGAGGATCTGGTTGACAAATGGCGTGCCAATCCTTCTCCTCGACTATTTGAAAGGCTGGTTTCGCGTTGGGTGGACCTCAAAGAAGAATTCCGCAATGAGGGCTTTTACGAACGGTTTCCAGCCAAAGGCCAGATCGAACGTGTGCGTGTCATCGAACAGCGGTTCTTGCGCGAGGTTCCTGCCCGTTAAACGGAAATTCCGGACATGGCGCAGAGCACCTCGCCGCCGATCTGCGGCACTCTATGGAATCCTCGATTCCGGATAGCCGCGGTCCGCGAAGCGCAAGCGCGATAGCGCGCAGCCTCTAAAACGCGAAGCGCAAGCGCGATAGCGCGCAGCCTCTAAAACGCGAAGCGCAAGCGCGATAGCGCGCAGCCTGTAAAAATCGACCGCCGCTACACTAATCCGCGCTATCGGCTGCTGGTAGTTGCTATACTTGTCAGGAAAAACCGTGAAACCTCTGATCGCATGCATCAGTTTCGCACTCATCATCAGCACCTGCTT
>Ga0066710_100001536_pt1 | contig 17396 bp, 8 predicted proteins | sample GraSoiAngelo_159_FD_79666 | JGI IMG/M metagenome (GOLD analysis project Ga0066710, IMG submission 79666) | Grasslands soil microbial communities from the Angelo Coastal Reserve, California, USA - 14_1009_16_40cm | ecosystem: Environmental > Terrestrial > Soil > Grasslands | place: USA... | reverse complement strand
GACGGCCCTCGGCGGTCACCAGGTCGGCCTCCACGAGGTTGTCCGCGGTCAGGCCGCACCGGCGCATAAGGTGGCCGAGCCCACCGCCGAGAGTGAGCCCGCCGACCCCGGTATGGCTGACGATCCCACCGGTCACGGCGAGGCCGTGCGCCTGCGTCCGGCCGTCGACGTCACTCCACAACGCGCCGCCCTGCACGTACGCCAACCGGCGGTCCGGCTCGACCCGGACCGCCCGCATCAAGGACAGGTCCACCACGACCCCGTCCTCGCATAACGCGTGACCGGCGACGCTGTGGCCGCCGCCGCGCACCGCGATCGGCAGCCCGCGCTGCGCGGCGAACGTGACGACCGCGGCGACGTCGGCCGCGCCGGCACAGCGCGCGATCAACGGTGGCCGCCGGTCGATGTCGCCGTTCCACACCTTCCTGACCTCGTCGTAGCGGTCGTCCCTGGGCGTCACCAGCTCGCCCCGCAGGGCGCCGGCGAGCGTGTCGGTACCGTCGATCGTCCGCGTGGTCACCGCCGGCCTCCGGCCTGCGCCACGCGGATCGAGGCCGCGACGTTCCGGAGGGTGTCGGTGAGCAGCGCGGTCACCTCGGGCTTGGCGTGCAGCTGTGCCTCGCACTCGTCGAGCAGCTGGAAGGCGAGCAGCGAGTGACCCCCGAGCTGGACGAAGGTGTCGTGCACGCTGACCGGCGACACGTTGAGCACCCGGCCGTAGATCTCGACCAGGGTCGCCTCCAGGTCGTCCGTCGGGGCCACCAGGCTGCGCTCGCGGTCGGCCGCCTCCTGCCAGAGGCGGATCAGCTCGTCCTCGTCGGTCTTGCCGTTCACCGTCGCGGGGATCCGCCCGACCGGCAGGATCCGGTCGGGGAGCATGTGCTCGGGCAGGAGGGCGGCCGCGTGCTCGCGCAGCGCCGCCGGGTCGAGGTCGGTACCGCCGTGCCGGCCGGCGGGTGCGACGAAGGCGAGCAGCCGGACCGGGTCGCCGTGGGCGATGACCGCGCAGTCGCCTACCGAAGGATGGCCGGCGAGGACCGACTCGATCTCGCCGGGTTCGATGCGCAGCCCGCGGATCTTGACCTGCCGGTCGATCCGGCCGAGGTGTTCGAGCAGCCCGTCGTCGCGGTACCGGCACAGGTCGCCGGTGCGGTACATGCGCGAGCCGGGCGGCCCGTACGGATCGGCCACGAAGCGTTCCGCGGTGCGGGCGGGTGCCCGCCAGTACCCGTGAGCGAGGCCGATCTCGCCGCTGACGTAGGCCTCGCCGGCCATCCCGACGGGGACGAGGTCCAGATCCCCGTCGAGGATGGTGATCCGGAAGTTGGGCGCCGGCCGGCCGACCGGTACCGTCGGGCCGCTCGAACCGCGCGGGATGACGTTGTCGGTGACCGGGCCCGCCTCGGTCGGACCGAAGGCGTTCACGAGCGTGCTGGCGGGCAACGCGGCGGGGAAGGCGTCCCTGACCCACGGGGCCATCGACTCACCGCCGCTGACCACCCAGCGCAGGGCCGCGGCGCGCTCGCCGGAGATCGCCTGCAGCAAGGGCGCCAGCATGGTGGGTACCAGAAAAATCATCGAGACGCGGTGCTCTTCGAGGAGCCGGGCCAGATGCCGCGGGTCGCGGTGCCCGCCGGGCCGGCAGATGACCAGACGGGCACCGTGGTACAGCGGCCAGAAGACCTCCCAGATGGACACGTCGAACCCGGGCGACGTCTTGCACACCGCGCGGTCGCCTTCCTGGTACGGGTACTGCCGCTGCATCCAGAAGATGTTCGCGAGCGCCGCGGCGGTGACCGTGGCGACGCCTTTCGGGCGGCCCGTCGTGCCCGACGTGTAGAGCAGGTGCAGCAGCCTGTCGGCGTCGCCGTCGACGACCGGGTTCGTGGCCGGACAGGCGTCCCACCGCGCACGGTCGGCTGCCACGTCGAGGACCTGCCACGCGCCGTCCGGGATGCGGCGGCGGCAGGCGGCGTCGGTCAGCACGTGCCGCGGCGCCGAGTCGTCCAGCATGTAGGCCAGCCGCCCGTCGGGCAGTTCGGCGTCGAGCGGGACGTATGCGGCGCCGGTCTTCACCGCGGCGTACATCGCGACGATCTGAGGGATGCCGCGTTCGATGCAGATGCCGATGCGGGTACCCGTGCCGGCGCCGTGCCCGCGCAGGTGGTGGGCCAGCCGGTTGGCCCGCTCGTTCAGCTCGCGGTAGCTGATGGTGTCACCGTTCTCGGTGACCAGCGCGACCGCGTCGGGGGTCCGTTCGACCTGCTCCTCGAACGGCCCGGCCAGGGTGCGGTACCCGATCCCGGGGACACGGTACGGGTTGAGGTGGTGCAGGATCCGGTCGCGCTCGGCCGCGTCGACCAACGGATGCGCGCCGATGGGTGCGGTCGGCCGGTCCGCCATCCGGGCCAGCAGGTGCAGCATCGACCGGGCCCAGCACTGGGCGAGCGGGACGTCGGCGGAGTCCGACATGCTCTCCACGTACAACCGGTTGTGGTCGGCCGAGACGAGGATCGTCACGTCGACCGGACACGTGGGGTCCGGCGTACCGTCCGGTGGCGACAGCGCCGCCCGCCGCAGCGCCGTGCGGAAGTCGACGGTCGTGTCCAGCGGTTCGGCCGGGCCCGGGGTGACCGCTTCGTCCGCGCCGCAGATGAGCCGGGCCCGGCCGCCCGACAACCGTCGAACCAGGACGCCGGCGCAGATCCACCACGCCAGGAACTCGTGCGCGCCCGCCTCGGCACTCAGCGACCGCAGCCGACCGGTCAGGTCGGTCGGTATGGCGAGCGCGCCGACGCACTCGGCGGACTGTTGTCTGCTGATCAACGGAACTCCAATCCACCAGGCGGCCCGTCTCCCAGTTGACGGGTCGAGGTGCCTGGCCGAACGTCGCTCTTTCCGGTGACCTCATGACGGAGTACGCGGCTTCGGCCGATGGGTCACCTCGCACGGCAGGACGGCGAACCCGCGCTGGTGCGGGGAGTGCACCCGGCGGGCGTTGGCCAGGTCGATCTCGTAGCTCGACACCAGGGCGCCGATCTCCTCCAGGGCGATCGCCATCTCCAGCCGGGCGAGCGGGGCGCCGAGGCAGTAGTGCCGTCCGCGGCCGAAGCTCATCAGCCGGGCCGGGTTGCGGTCGAGGTCGTACCGGTCGGGCTCGGCGAACACCCGCTCGTCCCGGTTGGCCGAGGCGTGCAGGATCGCGATCCGGGCGCCGGCCGGCAGGTGCACCCCGTGGCTGACGATGTCCTCGGTGAGCGTGCGGGCGACCATCTGGCTCGCCGAGTCGTAGCGCAGCGTCTCCTCGGACCAGTCCGCGGCCCGCCCGTCGAGCCCGATCCGCTGGACGTCCGGATGGCGCCATCCGTGGTACCAGGCGTTCCCGATCGTCTTGCCGGCCGAGTCGTTGCCGCCGGTGACCGCGAGGAAGAGGAACGCGACCACCTGCGAGTCGGTGAGCCGGCCGCCGCGCACGTCGGCGTGCATCAGGTCCGACGTCAGGTTCCCGCCGCGGCGGCGACGCAGGTCCTTGACCAGCCCGACGAAGTACTCGGCCAGCCGCAGCGCCGCGGTGGCCGACGTCGTGCCCCGCTCATCCGACCCGTCCGCGCGCTGGCTCACCTGGTCGCTGTCGGCGCGGACCTGGTCCCAGTCTTCGGCCGGTATGCCGAGCATGTCGCACACCACGTCGTTGGCCAGGGCCGCGGCGTAGTCGGCGGCGAAGTCGAAGCGCCGCTGATCGCGCAGGGGCTCCAGCCGTTCGCGGGCGAGCTTGCGGATGCGCGGTTCCATGGTGGCGACCCGGTGCGGCATGAACGGGGCCGAGCACAGCCCGCGGTACCTGCCGTGCTCGGGCGGGTCCATCGCGAGGAAGAAGGCGGTGTTGACCGCGTGCGGGCCCCACAGTTCGTTCTCCAGGGAGATGCCGTTGCGGCTGGAGAACCGCCGCCAGTCGCGCAGCGCCGCGTTCACGTCGTGGTACCGGGACAGGGCCCAGAAGTCGCGTTCGTCGTCGCGGTACACCGGCGCGTGGGCCCGCAGCCACGCGAAGACGGGGTACGGGTCGTCGTGCAGCCGGTAGTCGAACGGGTCGTACCTCACGCCGCCGGGCGCCTCGTGGCGTAGCGCTCGACCAGTTCCAGATAGGCGCGGCGGTACTCCAGGCTGAACTTGTCCGACCGGGTGTGTGCCTGGCTGTGACTGTCCAGCGGCGCCTCGATCGGCCAGAGCTTGTCCAGGATCACGAAGTCCTCGTCGAAGATCTCCTGCTCCCACTGGCGCATCTGCGCGATGTCCGCGCCGTGCAGCTCCGGAACGGCCGAGTCGATCCCGATCGACCAGAAGTGCCGGACCCGTAGCCCGTCCGCGCTGATCGGGGTGGCGAACTGGATGACCAGGCTGTGCCCGCCACCCGGGAAGTCCGCCCGCACGGTCGCGAACATGGGCACCGAGACGAAGAAGCTGAACGCCTGCTTGCCGGCCAGCCCGGAGTTGCCGCTCAGTGCCGTGCCGCCGAGGTCCACGTCCAGCGCCCAGCGCAGCTCGGTGCCGCCGTGTTCCACCCGGTACGGGTCGACGACCTGCTGGACGTTCGGGCCCATCGAGACGCGGTGCACGAACGCGAAGTGGGACATGTCCCGGAAGTTCTCGGTGATCTGGCGCAGCCCGCAGGTCAGGTCCGTCGGGCCGCCGTGCGCGAACCGCCAGTCGGGGTCGCGCGCCTCGGGCAGGTCCGGCAGGTCCAGTTCCGGAGTTTCGAGGGCGGCCCACACGTGTCCGTACGCCTCGGTCGACGGGTACACCTTGAGATCGGAACGCGGGGGCGGCGGCCGGTCCGGCAGCGAGGGGACCGCGGTACAGGCACCGGTGCCCGGTGCGAAACGCCAGCCGTGGTACGGGCATTCGAGGCAGTCCTGGGTGAGCTGACCGAGGCTGAGCGTCATGCCACGGTGCGGGCAGTACGCACCGGCCACTGTGGACACTGCGCCCACCCGGTAGACGACGAGCTGCTCGCCGAGGATGTTCGCGCCGAAGACGCCGGTCTCCGCCACGTCTTCCACCCGGGCGACGGGGAACCACACGTGGCGCAACATGTCGTACTCCGCTGGAAGCACCGGCTCGTCCTTCCGCTCAGTCGTCCCCGAGCCATGGTGGCCGATCGGTGCGCGGGTGATGGTTCCCCGCTTCAGGGGACAGGCGGGCGCGGGTACCGGGTCGGTACCTTGCCAGGGTGGCCGCCGTGCGGAGGGAGAAGACCAGATGTCCGACGTGACGGATGCTTTCCTGACGGGGGCGTCGAACGCGTCCCGGTTCAGCTGGTTGAGCTTCGACGTCTCCACCGCGATGCCGACCGGCTGGCGCGAGGAGATCGAGAAGGTGGCCCGCAACGAGCGGATCACCAAGCACCTGATCCCACCGCACTCGACGTCGCGGGAAGCCAGCGACGTGACCTCGATCCAGGTCATGACCGTGCGCGGAGCGACGGTGTGGGAGCGGCTGCCGTGGCTGACCGACCTGTACCGCGACTACTTCCGCGTCCTCTACGAGGAGGCGACCGGCCGCCGGCTGTACCCGACCGACGACCGGCGCTACGCGGTCGTGATGAACGTCCAGGAAGGCACCGACCGCTACGAGTGCCACGTGGACACCAACCCGGTCGAGGCGCTGCTCTATGTGACCGACCACCCGCGCGGTACCGGCGGTGAGCTCGTGGTGGCCAACAACGTGGACGCGCGTTCGGTGGCCGAGGTCGACGAGGACTGTTCGATCCTCTACCCGTCCTCGGGCCAGCTGGTCTTCTTCGACGCCCGTCGGTTCCCGCACTACGTCCGTGCGCTGCGCGAGCCGGCGCTGCGGGTGGCGGTCGGGATGAACTACTACACCGACGAGTGCCCGGAAGCGACCCGCCCCCGGGACCTGAACGACTATCTGTACGGGGCACAGCAGCTGGTCGGCTAGCGCCCGCGCCTCAGGCGTCCGAGCGGGCGGCCAGCCGGCCGAGCAGGGCGGCCCGGGTGAGCTCGGCCTTGTTGCCGGCCCCGAGCTTGGCCCTGATCCGCTTGACGTATGTGTCGACGGTATGCGGGCTGATGCCGAGCCGGGTGGCGATCTGTCCATGGGTCAGCCCCCCGGCGATCAGGCGCACCACCTGCTCCTCACGCTCCGCGAGAGCCCGGTCCGCCGCCCCGGTGCGTGGGACGAGCTGCGGATCGTCGCAGTCGCCCGGGCACAGGTGCGCTCCGGAAATGATGGCCCGCACCGCCGAGACGATGCGCTCGCCCGACTCCCGCTTGCTGACCACCCCGGAGGCACCCGCCCGCAGGTAGCTCGCGCCCTCGGTGGCTCCCTCGTTGTTCAATATCAGGACCGGCGTGCACTGGGCAGCCGCACTGATGTTTGTGAGATCTCCGGCGGGCGAGAGCGCATCCACGTCGATCAGTGCCGCGTCAGCCAGCCAGGACGGTTCTTCGTGGGGTGACGCCCGCACCGCAACGACCTTGATTCCGGCGTTGGTCAACGTGTGGACGAGGCCGATGAGGAAGAGGGGTGAGTTCACAAGGATATCGGTCCGGATCACAACTGCCCCCGCAATCGTCCGTGCGTCACCAGACGTCGGTGACCTGCTCGGCCGACGCCCGGTTTCTCCTCTTACTGCGGACGGCGATCACGGCGACCTGCCGCTACGCCGGTGCGGAGAGAGTATCCGAGGAGTGCCGGTACGGGAATGCCGCTATCTCAGCCGGCTGTGCCATGGTGGCCGGCCGCGACGCGGGAAGCGTCGAGCATGACCGCGATCTCTGCGGCGAGCGCGTCGACCGTCGAATGATCGAACAGCGACCCGACCCCCAGCTCGATGCCGAAGTGGGCGCTGATCCGGCTCGCCAGCTGCACCGCGGCCAGCGAGTTACCGCCGATCTCGAAGAAGTCCGCGGTCGGGTTGATCTCCTCCAGACCCAGCGCGGACGACCACAGCGCGTGCAGCTCGCCGGCGATGTCCCGAGCACCGGCCGGGGCGGCGGCCGTGACCGTCAGGGCGGTCGGCGGCGGCGCCGGTACCGGCTGCGGCGCCGGTACCGGCTGCGGTGCCCGGGAACCGGCCGGAGCAGGGGCGACCGCGCCGGCGAGATCGACCAGGACGACGGGTGGGGCCGCGGTCTGCAGCAGCTGAAGGAAGATCTCCGCGCCCTCGTCCGGCGACAGGGTCCGGTCGGGTGGATCGGACCGGTGCCCGGCCGCGGGACCGTGCCCGTTCGGTGACGGGGGAGTCGCCGGGGCAGGAGTACGCGGGGTACCCGCCCCGAATGCCCGCTGCGTAACGGTCCGGAACAGATAGGACTCCACGTGCAGTAGCAGCCGGCTCGACCCGGTATCGACGATGTCGAAGTCCACGGCCCGCTGGTTGGACTGCTCCTGCGGATGGAAGCGGGCGTACACCTCGATATCGGCGGTGATCGGCCCGTGCGCGACGACCCGACGGTACATGAACGGGGCCTGGATGCTGCCGTCCGGCTGCTCCTCGCGCAGGATGCCGGCGGCGACGTCGACCAGCGCCGGGTGCAGCGGGTGCACGGGGATGTCGGACCGGTAGCGCTCGGGAAGCACGAGTCTGGCCAGCCGCTGCTGCGCGTCGCCGCGCACCTCGGTGACGGACCGCCAGCGGGGTCCGAACTCGATCCAGGCGGCCCGGCCCTGGACGGGTATCTCCGGTAGCGTGGCGCGCAGGCCGGTCAGCTCCAGCTCGCCGCCGGCATCCGTCGCCTCGACCCAGGTCGCGGTGGCGTGCTCGGTCCACGCGTCTGCTGACGGTTCCGGACGCGAGTCCACGATGATCCGTCGGCTGCTGCCCAGCGGGCGGACGCGCACCCGGACCCGGCGGGTGCCGTCGGCGACCAGCGGCGCCGCCAGTACCACGTCGCGCAGTTCCACCGGCCACGTCGCGGACCGGGCCAGCGCCGCCTTGAACATCAGCTGCAGCAGGCCCGTGCCGGGCAGCACCGAGACGCCGTCGAAGATGTGCTCGTCGAGCTGCCAGTTGGCGCCGGGGACGAGCACCTCCTCCAGTGCCGCGTCCGGATCGGCCGGCTCGGTCGGTGGGCGGGACGAGCCGTTGAGCGACGAGCCGTTGAGCACGGCCCGGCCCTCCGGGGACCGGGCGAGCATGCCGACCTCGGCCCACCCCGGCCACTGCACCGAGATGGTGCGGCGCCGCGCGGACGAGCGGGAGACGCTGTAGGCGTCGAGGAAGGCGTTCGCCGCGGCGTAGTCGGCACTGCCGTACATGCCCGTGGCGCCCGCCAGGCTCGAACACAGCACCAGGAAGTCCAGCGGAGCGCGGTCGGCGAAGACCTCGTCGATCGCGAGGACGCCGGCCGCCTTGGGTGCCAGGACCGCGCGCAGTTCGGCGATGCTGCGCCGTTCCAGCAGTCCGCCGCCGGGCACCCCGGCCGCGTGCACGACGCCGTTGACCGGGCCGAGGCGGGTCTCCACGGCGTCGGCGACCCGGGCGAGCGCCGCGGTGTCGGTGACGTCGCAGCCGAAGGCGAGGACCGTGGCTCCCGCCTCCTCCAGCGCCGCCAGCTGCTGCTCCACCGCGGCCCGGTCGGCCCGCGAGGCGACCTCGGTCCGCCCGATCAGCACCAGGTTCGGCCGGGCTCCGCTCTCGGCCAGGGCGCGCGCCAGTACCAGGCCGATGCCGCCCAGACCGCCGGTGACGAGGTAGGTCCCCCGCTCGCGCACGGCGGGGGCTACCGGGGTGGACACCGACTCGGCCAGCCAGGGGGACCACCGCACGGCTCCGCGCACGGCGATCAGCGGGTCCTCCCCGGCGAGAGCATCGCTCAGCGCGCTCTCCGCCGGCCGGTCACCGACGTCGACCAGCTGGCAGCGCAGTCCGGGTACCTCCAGCTCGGCGCTGCGGAGCAGGCCCAGGACCGCCGCGCTGGCGGGATTGACGGACTCACCACCGGTGACGTCGACCAGTCCACGACCCAGCACGGCCAGGCGTACCGGCACCCGCAACCGGCGTTGCACCGCGGCGGCGGCGCGCAGCGTAGCGAACAGCGCCTCCACACCGGCGGCCAGCTGCCTGTCCAGGTCGGCCGCACGCACCCGCGCGGGCGCATCGAGCAGCGTGGCGTGCACGAGGAGGATCCGGCCGTCGCCCGGCTCCGCTGACCGCAGGCCCAGCTGCGCGATCCACTGGTCCGCCCCATGGCGACCGGAATCGACGAGAATCCGGGTACGGTAGCCGGCCCGCTGCAGCGCGGCCTGCACGGACCGGACCGCGGGGTCGTCCGACGCCGCCAGCAGCAGGGCCCGGCCGATCCGGGCCGCCGGCGGTACCGGACCGGTCACCGTCGCGCTCGACGGCGTCCACCGCAGCTCGCCGAACCGCCACCGGTTGCCGGTACCGGCGACTGCTTCCGGAACCGGCGCGGCGACGGACGGGAGCGGGGCCGGCGCGCGAGCGGAGGTGGCGTCGGGTGCCGGACCTCCCGACGGCACGGGAAGGTCGGTGGGCTCGACCCAGAACCGGCGGCGCTGGTACGGATACCCGGGCACGACGACCCTGCGGTAGCCGCGCGCGCCGTCCTCCTCCCAGGCGGAGACCGGTACCCCGTCGGCCCAGAGCTGGGCGAGCGCGGCCTGCAGGGCGGTACCCGGCTCCCCGCCGGTGGTCGGCAGCAAGCGGCTGCCGGACAGCTGGTCGCCACGGCCGGCCCGCAGCAGCGCGAGCAGGGTGCGGCCCGGCCCGACCTCCAGGACGTGCGCGGGCCCGCGGTCGAGCAGCTCTTCCGCCGCGGCGGCGAACCGGACCGGCTGGACGAGCTGCTGCGCCCAGAACCGGGGCGAGGTGGCGTCGCCGGACGCCAGCAGGGCCCCGGTCGCCGCGGAGAGGACCGGGATCTCGGGCGGCCGCAGGGGCAGGTCGCGCAGGACCGCCTCCCATTCCTGCGCGGCCGCGGCCATGGCGGGGGAGTGGAACGCGTGCGACGTCGCGAGTTCCCGGCTGTGCAGGCCCTGTGCCGCCAACCGCTGCGCGACCTCGCGCAGGTCGTCCTCGTCGCCGCTGAGCACCACCTCGCGGGCGCTGTTGACCGCGGCGACGACGACCCGCCCGGTGAGCTGGTCCTCGACCTTCTCGACGGGGGCGCCGACGGCGAGCATCCGGCCGCGGGGCGCGCGGCCGATCGCCTGCGCCCGGTGGGCGACCGCCCGCAGGCCGTCCTCGAAACCGAGGACACCGGCGACGGTACCGGCGACGAACTCGCCCAGGCTGTGCCCGACCAGCACGTCCGGCTGGACGCCCCAGTGCATCAGGCAGTGCGCCAGGGTGGACTCCAGCACGTACATCAGCGGCTGCGTCACGTCGGTCTCGGTCAGCTCCGGATCGGGCTCGGGCGACAGCCACAGCGCGCGCAGATCGCGGTCGAGCAGCGGCCGCAGCACCTCGAAGGCGGCGTCGCAGCCGGACCGGAACAGCGGCTCGTCCTCGTACAGGTCCCGCAACATCCCGTGCTGTTGCGCCCCCTGGCCGGGGAACGCGAACACGATCTCGCGGGCCACGTCGTCGCCGGTGCGCAGGTACCTGCCGTCGCGTAACCGTCGCGCGGCGTCGGCGGCGCCGGTCGCCACCAGTGCCGCGCGGACGCGGCGCCGGGTCCGGCCGACCCGCAGGGTGTGCGCGGCGTCCGCGAAGTCCTCCTCCGGCAGGGTCTCGAAGTGACCGGCGAGCCGCTCGCGCAGCTGGGTCTCGGCCGCCGTCGAGGCCGCCGACCAGGTGAGCACCTCGACCGGCCGACGGCGCCGGGGACGCTGCGCCGGGGGCGGTGCCTCCTCGACCACCGCGTGTGCGTTGGTACCCCCGATCCCGAAGGAGCTGACCCCGGCGCGTCGCGGGCGCCCGGGCTCGGCCGGCCAGTCGCGCAGGCTCGTGTTGAGGTAGAAGGGCGAGGTGTCCCAGCCGAACTCCGGGTTCGGCGCCGTCACGTTGATGCTCGGCGGCAGTTGCCGGTGCGCGAGGGCGAGCACCGTCTTGATCAACGCGGCCATCCCGGCCGCCTGGCCGAGATGGCCGATGTTCGACTTCACCGAGGCGACCGCGCAGAAGCCGGTGCGCAGCGGCTCGCGGCTGACCGCGCGGTACGCGTCGACCAGGCCGGCCAGCTCGATGGGGTCGCCGACGCGGGTACCGGTGCCGTGCGCCTCGACGTAGGAGATCTCGGCCGGTTGCACCCCGCTCAGGGTCAGCGCGCGCCGGATGCAGTCGCTCTGGCCGCTGATGCTCGGCGCCGAGTAGCCGACCTTGCGGGAGCCGTCGTTGTTCACCGCCGAACCCAGGACGACGGCGTGGACGGTGTCGTTGTCCCGTAGGGCGGCGGACAACGGCTTCAGCAGAACGGCGCCCACACCGTCGCCGAAGTTCGTGCCGGTCGCGTCGGCGGAGAAGGCGCGGACGACGCCGTCCATGGACCGCAGCCCGCCGGCCATCGGCAGGTACCCGCGGTGGTAGGGGAACTCCACGTCGACGCCGCCCGCCACGGCCATGTCGCAGTCGCCGACGCGAAGCGCCGTGCACGCCAGGTGCAGCGCGACGAGGGAGCTGGAACAGGCGGTGAGCACGCTGGCGCTGACCCCGCGCAGGCCGAGCTTGTAGGAGATGAACGTGCTCAGGTAGTCGGCGTTGTTACCGATGTCGATCGCGTTGTACCCGACCGCCTCCATGATCTCCGGGTTGTGTTCAACGTAGTCGTAGCGGTACCGGTTGACGTTCGTCGCCGCGAACAGTCCGATCTCCCCGGGGTAGCGCTGGGGGTCGTAGCCCGCGTGTTCGAGGGTGCCGTGCACCGTCTCAAGCATCAGCCGGTACTGCGGGTCGCGCAGTTCGGCCTCGCGCGGCGTGATGGCGAACAGCTCCGCGTCGAACGTGTCGGAGTCGGCGAGCACCGGGCGCCTGCGGACGTAGCCGGGGCGGGCGATGCGGTCCGCGCGTTCGTAGTAGCGCAGCAGCTCCTCGTCGTCCAGCTCCGTCGTGCAGTCCCGGCCGGCGACGAGGTTGGCCCAGAACTGCGGCAGCCCGTCGGCCCGGGGAAAACGACCGGCCATGCCGATGATGGCAATCGGTTCCACCGCCATGCGCCACCTCCGAGCCCCGGGGGTTACATCCAGCGTCACGGGAGGGTCCCCGGCCTGGATTCTGCTGTGGTCGCCGGTGCGCCTCACGTCCCGGGAACCTGCGACGGCCGGTGCCGGTCACCGCCGGGTCACCGCCGTGAGCACCTCCGCGAGCCGCTGCTCCCACCGGCTCAGCAGGGGTTCGCCGGACCGGGTGGCCGGCGAAGCGGTGGTCGCCCGGATGCCGTTGCCGTCCTGCACCGCCCAGAGCCCGTAGCCCATCCGGTACGACGGCGCGAGGTCGAGCGGCGCCCAACCGCTGCGCTGTCCGTCGGAGTCCGCCGGGCGGTTGCGCTCGAAGGAGACGAAGCAGGTCGGCGAGCGCACCCCGGCACCCTGATGGGCCGCGTCGGCGAGTCGGCCCGCGAGGCGGGACAGCGGCAGCTCGGCGAACGCCAGCACGTCCATCAGCCGGTCGCGCACCATGCGGACGCCGTCGTCGAACCGGTCGACGGTGAAGGTCGGGAAGTAGAGCGGCAGCATGTTGGCGTACCAACCGATGCCGCGCGTGGTGGCGTCCCGGTTGTGCACGGCGACCAGGACGCCCACCTCGGTGCAGTCCGCGACGTCGCGCGCGGCCACGCCGAACGCGGCGAGGATCATCATGTAGAGCGACACCCGGTGGGCGCGGCAGTAGCGGGCCAGCTGTTCGGTGTCCGCGGCGTCGAGGAGGTCGAGGACGGTGTACCGGCCCCGGGTGGCGTCCCAGTCCGTCACCGGCAACGGGAACTCCGGTTCGACCGGCCGTCCCCGCAGCAGCGACCGCATGTCGTCGACCGCCTGGTCCAGCTCCGGACCGTCGGCGTACCGGCGGCGCTGCGCGGCGCTGTGCGCCACGAAGTCGCCGGTGGGCGGCAGCTCGGCCGGCCGCCCGTCGACCAGCCCGCGATAGAGGGCCTCCAGGTCCCGTGCCGCGACGGTCGCCGAGTACCCGTCGCACACCGCGTGATCGACCGACAGGTACACCAGGGACGGGGTACCGGGGAACACGCCCGCCCGCAGCAGCGGCCAGCCGAGCACGTCGAAGGGAACGTCCACCGCCTCGCGCATCGCCCCGCCGGTGACCGCCTCGTGGTCTTGCCCGGCGACCGCGTCGTGGACGGTGCAGCCGAACTCCGGTGTGTCGCGGACCGCCCGGCGCAGCAGCACCTGGTCCTTGCGCGCGACGAAGCGGTACTGCAGTGCCGGGTGCCGGGCCACGAGCGCCCGGATCGCGGCGGTGAGGGCGCCGACGTCGACGGGGCCGGGCACCCGGCAGAGCATCGACACGTTCTTCGCCGCGCGGCTCAACGGACCACCGGCGGCGCCGAGTACGGTCTGCACCCGCCGTTCCTGCGCGAACGACGCGACGGCCGCGGTGGACGACCCGGCCTCGTGCACAAACGTCACCACAGCAGGCGCTCAGATCCGGTACGTGTTCACCACGAAGGTCTGTCCGCCGCCCACCGACGGCCAGCTCGTCCAGCTCAGGTCCGGCGGCAGATCCGGCGCCCCGACGCCCGACGGCAGGCTGGCGATGGTGGTCACCACGCGGATGCGCAGCGGACCGTTCCCGCGCACGCGCAGCGTCAGCTCCGATCCGGTCGGCGGCGGGCCGGCGTAGCCGAAGCCCCAGCCCCAGGCACCGGCCGCCGGCGACAGGACGGTACCGACCGGCAGCGGCGCGCCATCGACGCTCGCACCGACGATCTGGTGGCCGGACGTGTCGGCGAAGACCGCGTAGCTGTATGCGTCGCCGGGAAACGTCATGCGCACGTGCAGGGTGCGCATCCCGGCGCTCTCCTGGGTCGCGGACACCACCGCGTGGGCGCCGGGCAGCAGTGCCGAGGCGGTCTGTGCGGGTCCGGTGTGCAGGTCCCGACCGCCCAGCTGGGGAATGCTGGCGTCCAGGCGCTGCACCCTGCCGCCCACCAGCCGGCCGACGACCGGCTGCTCCGTTCCGCCGGTACTGACCCACATGGCCGAACCGGTGTCGGCGTCGAGCACATAGCCGAGACTGACCGGCCGCGGCCTGGCCCGGCCGTAGTCGTCGACGACCGCGAGTGTCACGATCGAGCCGGCCGCGACCACGGCGACGGCGACCATCGCCGCGGTCAGCGGCCGGGGCGACGGCAACCGCTGCAGGACGGGCAGCACCGTGGCACCGAGCAGGGTCGCCAGCAGTACCCGCAGGTCGGCCAGGCCGGTGACGAAGGGCTGCGGCTCGAGCAGGATCATGATCGGGGCGATGAGCGGCAGCGCGGCCGCGGCCGGCGCGCCCGCCGCCGCCGCCCGCCACACCGCCGCTGCCCGCCACACCGGCGCCGGGTCGGCGGCGCGCAGCACGGCCGCACCGGCCGCCACGCCGAGCAGCGCCGGCCAGGCGAACAGGTAGGTGGCGGCGGGGAAGAGGAGCACGCACACCAGCGAGCACAGGACGAACACGCCGGTGACGGCCACGGCCACCTCGGTACCGGTCGCCGTGCGGCGGGCCCACCGGTACCACGCGGTCAGCGCGACCAGCACCAGCGCCGCCTCGGCCAGCGCGTACCAGCCCCAACCGTAGACGCCGCCGTTCAACACGGTCAGGTCCGGTCGGACCAGCAACAGCGCCTGCGACACGAGCCGGACGGCGACCGCGGCGGCGACGACGCACAGCGGCAGGCCGACCGCGGCGCGGCCCACGGCGCGCAGCGACAGCCCGCGCCGGCGCCCCCAGTAGAGCAGCACCGCGAAGCCCACCGCGGCCAGGCCGGTCAACGGCAGGTCGAGCAGGCTCGGGTAGGCCACGAGCGTGCCGAGCACCGGGAAGTACGTCATCGCGGGGCCACCGGCGGCCAGGTCAGCGTCGGCCAGCTGACGGGTGGCGCCCAGGATCGCGTCGCCCATCGCCTGCACGCTGCGCCCGTCGAGGTGGGCGATGTCGTCGTGGGCCGAGTGGTAGTGCTCCACCCCGTCGATGTAGGCGAAGTTGAGCCCGCGCATGCCCGCTGCGCGCAGCACCGTCAGGTCGGTGTTGTTCGGCAGCATCTGGTACAGCCGCGGCGCCAACGAGCTGCTGACCGCGCCGGAGGCTCGCAGCGCCGGGGTCAGGCCGGGGCCGGCCATCTCGAACATGATGGCCGGTCCGGAGACGCCGCGCGCATCGAGGTTCAGCGCGACCACCCGGTCCGGGTCGCCGGCCGCACGGGAGTCCACGAACGCCTTGGCACCGAGCAGGCCCTGCTCCTCGGCGTCGGTGAACAGCACGCCGAGGTCGTTGCGCGGCTGCGGGCCGGCCCGCAACGCGCGGACCGTCTCCAGCAGCGCGGCGACGTTGCTGCCGTTGTCGGCCGCGCCCGGACCCGTGGGTACCGAGTCGTAGTGCGCCACCAGCAGCACCAGTCCCGTGGACCGCCGTCCGGGGATGGTGGCGAACACGTTGGTCACGGTGCCCGCGTACACGGCACCGTCGGGGAACTCCTGCGACGCGGTCCGGGTCTGCTCCTGCGGGGTCAGTCCCAGGTCCCGCAGCGTGCCGACGAGGTAGTCCGTCACCCGGTTCTGGGCGGTCGAGCCGGTGGGGTGTGGACGGGTGGCGAGACCGGGTAGGTGCGACAGGGCCCGCGCGGCGGAGAAGTGCGTGGGGGACGCGGATGCCGGCTGCACGGCCGGCGGCGAGAGCGGCACGATCGCGGCGGCGGCGACGAGGACGACGAAGACGACCACGGGCAGCATCGCCAGGCGGTTCGCCCGCCGCGGGGCAGCCGGTTCGGTCGCCGGCGCGGGCGCCTTCTCGGCCGTCGTGTTGGACATGGCTCACCCCTGCGGTCGGTCGGCCTTCGCCACGAGTGCGTATCGTTGCTCGACGTGCTGCCGGGCCTGGTCCAGCTCGATGCGCATCCAGGCCAGCTGTTCCTCGTAGTCGGCGATGGAGTCGCCCGCGGACTTCACGTTCGTCATGATCAGTTCGCTGCCGCGGTGGTTGGGGGCGACCCGGTACGGGATGAAGACCTCGGTACCGTCCCGGAGCGTCACCGTGTGGTCCAGCAGATGCAGCTCCTCGACGAAGTTGCTGGTGAGGATCACCTGCCCCTGCGGGCTGGTGACCTCGTAGCGCGTCGGCGACAACCGTTTCACCTGCAGCGCGAACGGGGAGAAGCGCGGCCAGTCCTCCACCTTCGACAGCGTCGCCCAGACGAAGGCCGGCGGTGCGCCGACGGACACGCTGTAACTGTCGGACTGCTCGGTCAGACAGCTCGTCGGCGGGTCGGTCGGCCCGGCAGCGGACGGGGTGGGTTCCTCCGCGATCCGGGCGGCGAGCGCGTCGAGCGTCTGGTGGGTGAACAGGTCGCGTACCGGTAGGTCCAGGCCCAGCCGGTCCCGGACGCGGGCGACGACCTGCGTGGCGTGCAAGGAGTTGCCGCCCAGGTCGAAGAAGTTGTCGTCGGCGGCCACCCGGGGCAGGCCGAGGAGTTCCTGCCAGGTGGTGGCGAGCCACTGTTCGGTGTCGGTGTCGGGCCGGCCGTCCGGGGTGAGCGGCAACGCGGGGAGCACGACCAGGCGGCGGGGCACCAGCGTGGCGGGCAGCCGGTCGGCGAGGTAGCGGCGCAGCTCCCGGGGCTCCGGACCGCTGCCTTCCGCACGGGGGGACAGGTATGCGGTGAGCCCGCAATCGTCGCGCCATTCGACACGGCAGTGACGCACCTGTGGGTGCTCGGCGAGCATGTCCTCGACCTGCCCGAGATCGATCCGTTCGCCGCGTACCGTGACCCTGCGGTCGCGGCGGCCCACGTACTGCAGCGTTCCGTCGGGGTGGCGCCGGACGAGGTCGCCGGTGGCGTACATCCGCGCGCCGGGCCGGCCGGCGTAGGGGTCGGGCAGGAAGCGCTGTGCGGTGCGGGCCGGCCGGTCGGGGTACCCGTGGGCCAGGCCGCTGCCGGCGACGTAGAGCTGGCCCGTGACGCCCACCGGCGCCGGACGCAGCCCATCGTCGAGGACATAGGTGGTCTGCAGCGGAGCGAAGGGGGCACCGGGTTCCGCCCGCCGCACGGCGACGTCGAACGTCTCCGCATAGCCCCAGACGTCGTACAGGTCGACGGCCGGCCGGAGGGAGACGAAACGGCGCACGAGGCCGTCCGGCAGCGGCCCGCTGCACAGGATCCGGCGCAGGGTGTGCAGCGACCCGCCGGCCTCGATGAGGCTCCGCAACACACCGGGTCCGACCCGGAGGACCGTGACCCCGGCCCGGTCGATCAGGCGCT
>Ga0066710_100001534_pt1 | contig 17400 bp, 19 predicted proteins | sample GraSoiAngelo_159_FD_79666 | JGI IMG/M metagenome (GOLD analysis project Ga0066710, IMG submission 79666) | Grasslands soil microbial communities from the Angelo Coastal Reserve, California, USA - 14_1009_16_40cm | ecosystem: Environmental > Terrestrial > Soil > Grasslands | place: USA... | reverse complement strand
CTTGTCCGTTTACCCGAATGCGCTCGTTGATGCGCATCAAGTGTGGTGACGTATAAAGACCCGTCTTCAAGCCGGACGCACGAAAGATCGAAGCCAGCGTCGCCGCAGTCGACCCTTTGCCGTTTGTGCCCGCAATGAGCACGCTCGGAAACCGCGCTTCAGGGTGCGAGATCGCCGCAAGCAGCACCTTCATGTGCGCCAGGTCGAACTTGTGCGAAGGCGTCTGCGCCAGTTCATGACCAAGCGCAAACATGCTCGCAACTGCGGTTTCGTAGGACATAAAAACAGCCATCAGCCGTCAGCTATCAGCTATCAGCTTGAACCTCAGATTACCAGCCGCTGAGGCTGCTGAAAAAGTTCGCTAGGGTTTGGCTGAGAGCTGATAGCTGACGGCTGAGAGCTGAGAGCTTGCTTACGCCGCCATAAAGTCCAGCGCCCTCGCGATGTAGGGTCTCAGCTGCTTGCGATGGACGACGGCATCGAGCATCCCATGTTCGAGCAGGAATTCGCTTCTCTGGAAGCCTGCCGGTAGCTTTTGGCGGATAGTCTGTTCGATCACGCGCGGGCCCGCGAATCCGATCAGCGCCCCAGGCTCGGCAATGTTCAAGTCGCCCAGCATGGCAAACGACGCGGTTACTCCCCCGGTCGTCGGATCGGTCATCAGCGAGATATAAGGGATCCTCGACTCATCAAGGCGGGCCAGTGCCGCTGAAATTTTTGCCAGCTGCATGAGGCTGACGACGCCCTCCATCATGCGCGCGCCGCCTGACGCGGAGACAATAATCAAGGGATTTTTCGACTCAACCGCGCGTTCCACCGCGCGCGTGATGGCCTCGCCAACCACCGCGCCCATGCTGCCGCCGATGAATGCATACTCCATGACGCTGGCGACCACCGGCCGCCCCATCAGCTTGCCGTGCGCGTTGATTACCGCATCGTTAAGCCCCGTCTCCTCTTGTGCCTGCCGCAGGCGCCTCGAATAGGGCTTCAGGTCCACGAATTTCAGTGGATCGGTCGAGACAAGGTTGTCATCCAAGGTTTCGTATTTGCCGTCGTCGAGGAGTTGCGCCAACCGGGTGCGGGCGTCAATCCGAAAGTGCTTTTCGCACTTCGGACAGACATTCATGTTCTCCTCCAGATCTTTCTTCCAGATGATCTGGCGGCAACCTTCACACTTCACCCACAACCCTTCGGTGCGGACTTTTTTCTCGCCCGAGGTATCCAGCTCGCCGGATTCGCGTTTGAACCAAGCCATAGGGGCAGTTCTCAGTTTTCAGCAAAACCGGGTCGACGCTCTTACTAAGAGCTGCGAACTGAGAACTAGTACTCGATTCCTCTCTGCGCCATCACGCCCTTTTCGTAGGCATGCTTGACCTGGCGCATCTCGGTCACGGTGTCGGCGACCTCGACAATTGTGGGGTGCGCGTTTCGGCCCGTCAAGATGATGTGCACCATTTCCGGCTTCTGCCTCAGGCTCCCGACCACCTTGGCCGGGTCCAGCATCCCGTAGCTGATGGCGTAGTTGATCTCATCGAGAACGACGAGGTCCCATTCACCCGACTGGATCGCCTTCTCGGCTTCTGCCCAGGCTTCCTCGACCATCCGCACATCTTCCAGATCGGGCTTTTCTGTCCCCACTTTCACAAAGCCGCGGCCCATCTGTTTCATGACGAACTTGTCGCCGAATGCCTTCACTGCATCCAGTTCGCCATAGTGCCACGAGCCCTTCAGGAACTGCAGCATCAGTACGCGCATCCCCTGACCCACCGCCCGCAAGGCCGTGCCCATGGCCGCAGTTGTCTTGCCCTTGCCGGGCCCGGTGTTGACGATGATGAGACCGCGACGGACGTCAGCCATGTCTGAATGGGACGGTTGATTCTACTAGAAGCGGTCGATTAAGTCTCTCAGCGAGCCTCCATGAATCATTATGAGACCGAAACCCAGGAACTCTGAATGGAGAAAACTTGAAACAAAGGAGACAGGGCTTCCGTCTTTACAGCAAGGATCGCTTTCTCGTAACTTGTGGCAGGGCTGTTTAGCGCTTTTCTTCAATCTTGTAAGTACTGAACTTTTCCACGGAACGGTTGCATCGAAGATTGCGTAACTCGGGCCAGGCAGATCTCTGTCTCCTCGCAAACCGCGGGAGGTCTCATGGTGACGAACAAGTGTTTAGTGTTGTTGTGGTCAGCCCTCACGGCCCTGCCCGCCTTCGCTGCCCAACATGTGGCCGTTCACCCCCGGCCCAACTTCCAGTCGGCCGACCAGGACACGATTCGCGAGATTGTCGATATGGAGCGCCAGTCCAAGGAGGCGACGCTTCACCGCGATGCCGAGTTTACCAGGCGCATCCTCGCCGAAGACTATGTCGCCATCACTCCGCTGGGTCAGGTCACAACCAAAGAAGACGCCGTCTCCGCGCGCAGGAGTAGCCAGCTTCGCTATGAAGCCATGAACGTGACCGACATGGTCGTTCGTATCTATGGCGATACCGCGGTCGTCACCGCCCGTGCCGACGTCAAGGGCCACCAGCTCGGTGAAGATTTCAGCGGGCCCTATCGCTATACCCGAATCTGGGTCCGCCGGAATGGGCATTGGCAAACGGTGAGCTATCAGGCTACGGTTACCCAATAAGATCCACGTACGACATGGCGCTCGACGGACATGTTCGCTGTAAATGCATACGAGAGGGCCGCGCCAAGCCGCACCCCTTTCCAGACAGCCTGATCTTCGACGAGACCGGGGAACCCGTGCTCGCCGACGACTCTGCGGACGAAGACTGGGAAGCGCACGACCTGTGGGTGAATCGTGCGAGCATGGCGGATTTCTTCTCTCGCTACCTTTGGGGAACATCACGCGGATCGGACACCTGCGTACATTCCTGCGGAGCCTGGAAGGGAATCCTGGACCGCGATTCCCGCTTCTTCTGAAAAAGGTCATTTACGACGGCACTCACAGCGGCGACTCGATCGCCACCGGACTTGTGCCGAAACTGATGAAGGAGGTCGACATCGTGCTCCACTCCAGCGACATTCTGGCCGAGTCGGAGAAGGAATTCTTTGGCAACATGAAGCTCCTGTGCCAGGCCAGCATTGAAACAGGGAATCCAATTTTGTTCTAAAAATCCTTACCTGCGCTGTAGGCCTATCCCACTTCCACCAGGCCGTAGGTCCGCTGCCAGCGCCCGCGCATGTGGACGAGGGCGCGACGGAGTTCCTCGGGTGAGACTTCGGCGTTGGGTCCCGCAACCACGGCAGCGGCCTCGCGTCTTGCAGGCTCCAGCAGTGGGCGATCGCGGATAAGGTTTGCAACCCGGAAGCTGGGCATTCCCGCCTGGCGCGTACCGAAGAATTCTCCCGGCCCGCGCAGTTCGAGATCGAGTTCGGCAATCTGGAAGCCGTCGTTGGTGCGCACCATGGCATCGAGGCGGCGCTCGCCTTCCTCGCTCACCTTCCCGCCAGTCATGAGCACACAATACGACTTGGCGGCACCACGTCCGATGCGGCCGCGCAGCTGGTGCAGTTGGGCAAGACCGAATCGCTCAGCGTGCTCAATCACCATCACCGTCGCATTGGGCACGTCGACCCCGACCTCAATGACGGTCGTGGCCACCAGGATGTGCAATTCGCCTTTCTGAAACATACGCATGACTTGCTCTTTAAGGTCGGGGTCGAGCCGCCCATGCAGCAGCCCGACCTTAAAGTCCGCGAAGATGTGGCCGCTCAGCTCACGGTACATCTTGATGGCGGCCTTGAGTTCGCGCTCTTCGTTCTCCTCGATGACGGGGTAGACCACATACACCTGATGCCCTGCCGCCACTTGCTTACGAACAAATTCCCATACTTCAGGCGAGCGGTCATCAGCCACACGCCGCGTGACGATCGGCGTCCGCCCCGGAGGCAACTCGTCAAGTACGCTCAGGTCAAGGTCACCATACAAAGTGAGGGCAAGCGTGCGGGGAATAGGCGTCGCAGTCATAACCAGTACATCAGGCTCAGCAACAGCTGTGTGGACACGAGTGCCTTTTTGGGACGGGGTGTGTGACCCGGTCGTGCCGAGCAAAGCTCGGCTGCCTTCTTGTCCATCACCAGATTTCTTCATCAGCCTCAACCGCTGCATCACCCCGAATCGATGTTGCTCATCCACGATCACCAACCCCGGCTTTGAGAATTCGACCTTCTCTTCCAACAAAGCATGGGTGCCAATCACCAGCTGAGCATTCCCCTGCGCAATGTGCCGGTGAATTTCACGCTTGCGATCGGACTCCAGTGAGCCGGTCAGCAGCACGATCTTGTATCCGGCATTCTCCAGAATCCTCCGCGCCGAAAAGTAATGCTGCTGAGCCAGAATCTCAGTCGGAGCCATCAGCGCGACCTGGTACCCGTTCTCGATCGCGATAATCGCCGCTTCGAAACTTACAATCGTCTTGCCCGATCCCACATCGCCCTGCAGCAAACGCCGCATGGGATAAGGCTTCTCCATATCCGCGGCAATCTCCTGAAGCACACGCTTCTGGGCAGCCGTAGGATGAAACGGCAGGATTTTCTTGATCGCAGCACGAACGCCACCATCCAGGCGGAACGCGATTCCAGTCTGCGCCTTCTGCTGCCGGCGTTTAAGCTCCAGTCCCAGCTCAACAAAGAAAAGCTCGTCAAAAATCAACCGGATGTGAGCTGGAGTGCGCGAAGACTGCAAGTCCTCAAAGCTCTCGCCGGCTTCCGGCCAATGTACTCTCCACAGAGCCTCCCGCGGCGAGACCAGCCTCAGGCGAGAGCGCACAATAGCGGGGATCGGCTCCGGCAAATCGGGATTCAGATTCTCAAGGGCAGTCCGAATGATGCGGCGAAACCAGCGGGAGGTAAGATGTCCCTGTCCAGCCGATTCGTAAATCGGCACGATGCGGCCAATTTCCAGTGATTCAGATGCCTTCTTTGCGGCGCCATTCGCTCCGTCGTTGGCATGGCCCAGAATTTCAAACTGCGGCTGCACAATCTGCAACTCTCCGTCACGGTCCTGTTCCACCTTGCCATACAGCGCGATCATCTGGCCGGGTGTGAACTTACCCTGCAGGTAGGCGCCGTGAAACCAAAGGCAGCGCAGCCGCGCGCGTCCTTGCCCAACCGTGAGCTGGAAAATCGGCATGCGACGGGTGCGGAACAGGCCTGAGTTACGCACTTCGCCGATCACTGTTGCCATCTCCCCGGCACGCAACTCAGCAATCCCGCGCGGGTTCAGGCGGTCTTCGTACCGAAAGGGCAGATAATGAAGAAGTTCGTCGACGGTCGAGATGCCCTTGGTGGCCAGAATCTCGGCGATGCGCGGACCCACCCCCTTGATGTACTGCACCGGCGTGGAGAGCTCAAGCATGCGGCAAGGGTTCCGCACAAATGTTAGCAGGATTAGGGGCCAGTCGCCCGGCAACTGGGGAGAGGTGCGACGGTGTCTAAATCATCGATGATGGTCAATTTGCTCCAGGCCTTCGTCGCCGTCGTGCTGGGGAATCTGGTCTATTTCGTTTTGGCGCCGTCTCTGCCACCCATGGCTCGGCACCGACCGCTCCACCTGGATCTGGGAATCATCGTGGATTTCTGGTTCTGCCTGGTGGCATATGGGCTGATCCGTACCGCCAGAAGGTGGCGTTAACCCGGGCACACTTCGAGGCGATGAAGTTACTTTCGGAACCTCCCAACTCTTACTTCCGACGATACAATCCGTTTGAATGGCCAAGATCGCGGTCCTTTACGACGCTGGCCAGGCTGTGCTTTCCACTTTTGATCCGGATGAAGTGCTGCAGCGCATTCTGGGCATCGCCCGTGATTATTTCCATCTGCAGAACGTAGCCATCTTGTTGCTCGACAAGGAGGCTCAGCAGCTGTGCGTCCGTTCGCAGATTGGCTGGGATCAGGGACAGGATCAGATTCGTCTGGGGCTAGGCCAGGGGCTTACGGGAGCCGCCGCGGTGAAGAAGCAGCCAGTCTACGCTCCCGACGTCACTAAGGACTCACGTTATATATGCACCGCCCAGTCCACATGCTCGGAGCTGGCGATTCCCCTGATGGTGCGGGACGAAGTGGTAGGCGTACTGGACTGTCAAAGTGACCAGCTCGACCCTTTCGATAAGGACACGATCGAGCTCCTCACCTTGTTTTCGACGCAGGCCTCGATGGCACTGCAGAACGCGCGCCTGTACACGCTGGAACGGCAGCGTGCCCGGCAGTTGGAAGCGATCAATGCCATTGCGCAGCAGAGTACGGCCGTTCTCGATCTTGAGGAACTGCTTTCACGGGTGTGTTGCCTGATCCAGCAGGCATTTCAGGTCTCGCACGTCTCGTTGTTCTTGCGCGACGAAGGGGAACTAGTGCTGCGTGCGCACCACGGAACTCTGACGCCGCGTGCGGCGCCCGAGAACATGCGCTTCCCTGCCGGTCAGGAGCCCTGGTCAAGCATTCTCGCGACCAGCGGCACATTCATCGAGAAAGATCTGGGAGGTACCTCGGAGCATCTCAAGTTCTTCGTAGAATCAGCATCGCGGTTGAGCATCCCGCTGGTTTCGTTCGGGCAGACGCTGGGCGTACTCACTCTCGACAGTTCTACGCCGAATGCGTTCCGGGAGAGTGAGCTGAGTTCTCTGGAATCCGTAGCCGACATTTGCGCGACTTCCATCCAGAACGCGAACTACGTCGAGCGGATGAAGCAACTCGCCTATCTCGATGGCCTGACCGGCATCTTTAACCGGCGGTTCTTCGAGCTGCGGATCATGGAAGAAATCGAGCGCGCCCGCCGCTATGGAATGGGCATGGCCGTCATCATGGCTGACATTGACACGTTCAAGCCGCTGAACGATGAGTTCGGGCACCTGCTGGGAGACGAAGTACTGCGACAGGTTTCGTCGTTGTTCCACCAACAGCTGCGAAAGATTGATGTGGTATGTCGCTATGGGGGAGAGGAATTCGCGATCCTGCTCAGCCAAACCAGCGCACAACACGCGGTGGCTGTGGCCGAGAAGCTGCGGAAGATAGTGGAAACCTGGCAATTTCCCGGCGTGCCGCGAAGAGTGACGATCAGCGCAGGAATCGCAGCTTTCCCTGATCATGGCACCACGCGAGATGAACTGGTGCGCGCCGCCGACACCGGCCTGTACGCCGCGAAGCAATCCGGCCGGAATCGCGTGTGCTCGTCCCATTTGGCACGCGCTGCTTCAGCGGGGAACTAGCCTCGTGCTGATCTGTGTTGGGCGGCGTCCTTTTGGCAGCGGCGCGCGCCCTTTCCGAACGCTTCGAAGAGGCTGACGCTTTGAAAGGGCGGGGCTTCAAGCCGCGCCGTCAAGCTGCACAATCAGCCCGGCTTTAGCCGCTGAGGGGACGCCCGACTCGTCAGATATTCAGCCAGTAGCGCTGCATTTCCATCTGTAACCTGAGCATCTCGTTGCGCAGCTCTTCCTGCTCCTTCTTCATCTTTTCCTGCTGCGGCTGCAACTCTCGTTTCAGTTTCTCCGCCTGCTCTCGCATCAGTCTCTTTTGCGAGCACGTGGACTTTTGCAGCTGCGAAGCCTTCCCTGCCTCTTCAGACGCCATTTCAATCGCCGGCCGGAGCCGCGCAATTTCGTCCTGCACTTCGCTTAACCGGACATAGGAATCCGCGTCAAGCAGCGGTCCTTCAAAGCTTTCTTCTTCGAAAAGTTCGCCGGAATCCTTGCGCTCGGGCAGAGTCAGGTTCAGGTTCTGTTCTTTCTTGTCGCGAACCACCCCGACGCTGATCGATCCGCTGTGTGGACGCAAAGCATGCGTGAAGTCGCTGGTATCCTGGACAACCTGATTGTTGACCTTCACAATCACGTCGCCCGCATGGAATCCCGCTTTCTCCGCGCGGCTGCCCTTCTCGACCGACCGGATCAGCACACCCTTGCCCCCCTTCACGCCAAAGAACTCGCCAAGCTGCGGGGTAAGATTTTCTACCATCAATCCACTCCGGGCCGAGGACCGAACCACCACGACATTAATCTCTGGGATCTCCATGTCAGGCATGTTCGGCATCGCCGGCATTTCGAAGTGGAAATCCTTGGCCTTGGGCGAATACGCGAATTCCTTGCGGCGATCCCCTAGCTGTACTTTCACGGTGACCGGCTGACCATCACGGCTCAGGCCCAGGGTCACCACCCGCCCCGGAGGGGTTTCGCGAATCATGCGGCGCAATTGCGCTCCACTCTCGAGTGCCGCGCCGTTCAATGTCAAGATAACGTCGTGCTCCTTGATGCCCGCCTTGCCTGCCGGTGCATCCTGGTCGACCATGGTCACCTCGACACCCTTCTCATCCTTCAACTTCAAGGCGCTCAGGCGTTCGGTGGTTACGTCGCTGACATCCACCCCAAGGTAGGCGCCGGTGCCAGATTCCTCGCTGGGAATTCCGAGCAGAGGCGAGGGCGGATCGACGGACCAGTTTTGTGCGGCCTGGGAGAAACTGAACAGCAAAGGCAATAGAGCAAGGCTCGTGAGAACGTATCTACGCATGGGTCATTCCCTCGACACTGTGGTCTTGATGTTTGCTACGACCTGTCAAAGCAGCGACCCAGTCAACCGCTGCCTTCGAACGAAGTCGTCAGCGCCCGGCGCGCTTCAGGCAGATATCGCCCGTCGCCGTATGTATCTTCACCACTGGACCGCCACCGTTCAGTTTGCCATCCGCGGTAAGCGTCTTCGGACCATAAGGCCCACCTTCGCTACTGATGTGAATATCAGGGAAATCTGAAGTGATGCGGTGCCCATTGCCCAGTTCGACGCTAGCGCGCACGGTCACTGCAACGTCAGGCGCAATGTAAACGGTGATATCCCCCGCCCCAGTCTCGATCATCGAATCGCTGCGCTCGCCCCCAGTGTTGACCAGCTTCACGACAATTCCGCCAGCTCCAGTCTCCACGTGAGCGGACGGCACGCCGTAAAGTTCAATGCCTCCACCGCCGGTCTGGGCGCGAACGTGGCCCTTGGCAGAGGCAAGATGGATGCTGCCGCCGCCAGTGTCGACATCGACTGGCCCGTTAATGTCGCCCAGATCAATACTGCCGCCACCGGTCGAAACCTTCGCTTTGCCGTTGCACTGCCTGAGCTCGATGCTGCCGCCGCCAGTCTCGATCGTGGCATCTTGCCCCGCAGACTGAATCTCCACGCCGCCGCCGCCAGTTTCTGCGACTATCTTGCCGTTGGCGTGATGAACCTCAATCGGCCCACCGCCAGTGCGCAGCCCGATATCTCCGGTGATAGTCCCTACCTCGATCGATCCGCCGCCGGTCTCGGCACTTACGCCTCCGCCTATGTCGTCCAGATGCATAGCGCCGCCGCCGCTCGCCGCGTCGACTTTCCCAGTTACGCCCATGGCGTCGATGCCACCGCCGTCGGTCTCAAGTTTCACCCAGGCCATTTCGCGCGGAACGTTGATCGTAAACTCGCCGGAAAAATGACGTGGTGGCTTGCCCTGCCAGTCCCCCGTGATCCAGGCGGTATCTCCTTTGACCCAGGCACTGACTTTGAAGTTTTCGAACTGCCGGCGGGCATCCTGCTCGGAGGAGGTCTTGGCACGTGTATGAACCATGTAATTAATGGCTTGCTGCTGCCCGCCTCGCAGAATGACCGATCCCGCATCGACTTTGACCCGCAAGTTCTTCACCGCGGCCAGCGTGCCTGTGATTTCCTGGCTCCAGGCGCCGCCATCGCGGGATATGTGTGACTCTTGTGCCAGGGCCAGCGGCACAAGCAGGGCCACCGCGAAGGTGAGCCCGACGAATTGTGGCGAACGTTTCAAAGTAAACACCTCGCTTCAATCTGTCAGATCTACAGAAACTTCATCAGTCAATTTCCGGCAACTGGGCGAGCATCGTACGGGCCTGTGAGCGGATGTACTGGCTCGAGTCTTTGGCGGCCAGCGTCATCAGCACGCCGCGTACGCTGCCGTCCGCTTTTACAGGTTCAATCAGCCGCATCGCCTCGGTGCGCACACCCGCATTGGTGTCATTTACCAGCGCGGAGAGAACTGCGTCACGGACGCGAGTGTCATCCTTGACGAATCCACCCAGCGCATCCATCACCTTCAGACGCACGCCCGGGTTCGAGTCGTTCTGCAGCCGGTCAATCAGAAGTTCGCGAATCTGGATATCGTTCGGCTTGCGCGTCAGCACATCCACCGAATCCATGCGCACGCCGGAGTTGTAGTTATTCCGCGCCGCATATAGCAGCAGTTGCTGGATGCGCTGATCATTCAGCGAGCCCTGTGCTTCCTGCGTGGAGACTGTGTTGTACTTGATGTTGATCTGGTTCGTGGAAGGGTCTTGAGTAACAGATTGAATACCGGTGATGGCGGCTTCGGAAGCAGGGGGACCTACGATCCGGCCGCCGTCCGTTGTTGGACGCTGTATTACTCTGTAAGCTGCTCCAATTCCGCCAGCAAAGCCCAGGATGAGAATCGCCGAAGCCAGCGCCGGCGAGAATCGCACCTGCCGCAGCCAGTTGGCCGGATCGAAAGCCAGCTTGTGCCAGAAGTGGCCCTGCTCAACGGTTTCGAGCCCTTCCTGCAAACCCATCCGCGAGGCTGCCAGCAAATTGGGTGTCGGCTCCAGCGCCGGAGTCTGTGAGAGTAGGGCGTGAAACTCCTGCTCCGCCTTCAGTTCCGCTGCGCAATCCGCACAGCGAACCACGTGCTGTTCCAGTTCGTGACGAGCATCATCGGCAAGCTCGCCATAAACCTGCAGCACGATATTTTCTCGTACCCATTCACATTTCATCGTCGCACCTTCATCATACGAACCATGTGGGGACAGCCGCCCTCGGCTGTCCGGTCGAGCGAAGCTCGGCTTGCCGTCATCTCATGTCCGCCAGCGCCCCGCGCAACTTCTGCGTGGCGCGGAAGAGGGTATTCTTGGCGGTCTCTTCCGTCGTATGCAAAATCTCACCCACAGTCCGCAACTTCAACCCGTGATAATGCTTCAGCTCGAAAACCATGCGCTCGCGCGGCGTTAACTTTTCCAGGGCCCCGGAGATCCGCGCCCCCAGCTGACGCCGCATCAAATCGCGCTCCGGATTCGCTCCCGCCCGCCCGTCCGGCACCTGGTCGAGCAGGTCGTACTCCCCACCCGACGCGTCTTTCACCACCGGCGCATCTTCCTTGCGCACCTGCTTCTTGCGTAGATGATCCAGACACAGGTTGGTCACGATCCGGTAGATCCAGGTGTAGAAGGAACACTCGAAGCGGAAGCTGCCGATGCTCTTGTAGGCCTTGAGAAAGGCGTCCTGGTAGACGTCCTGGGCCTCGGGCTCATTGCCGGTGAGATGAAGAGCCAGTCGCAAAACCGCCTGGTCATAGTGACGCACGAGCTCCTCGAAGGCAGCGCGGTTACCGCGCTGCGCCTCGCGGATCAGCATCGTGTCGTCTATGCGGCGTTCTTGCCCAGCCATGCGGTCCCGTATACCAGTACTCTGGTTACCGCTGACTCTATCTCTCTCGCTCTTCGTTCCCGAGTGGGCCCGTTGGCCAACCGCAAATGGCACTACCCATGCATCGGCCGGCATTTATTTTGTCCTCTACCTGCCCGGTATTTATGCCGTATCCGGGCTTGCACAGGAATAGACGGGTTGTCAGCAGAACCGTGAGCAGAAATTATAGAGGGTGAGAGGGATTTTCGGGGAGCCTAGGTGCTTCTTGTGCAAGGATTTAGGGTGAAACAGAACAATTGAGGACAGGGCAACTCAAGGGTTTGGCATAGGAAATGCCCTGTTTAAGATGCAACCCCGCTTTCCGCATGCTGCCGCGACTCGCGGGCTGCGCAGCCCGAGCCTAGAACTCGGGCCCATGGATGTTGAAAGCTACTCAGCTACTGCTTCTTTCTCGATCACAACCTTCAAGTGCGCGGTCACGTCCTTGTGCAACTTCATCGGCACGGTGAATTCGCCCAGGGTCTTCAGCGGTTCATGCAGTTGGATCTTGCGGCGATCCACATTGAATCCCTTCTTGGTGAGGGCGTCGCCGATATCGCTCGAGGTAACAGAGCCGAAAAGCTGATCGTGCTCGCCCGAATGGCGCTGGAACGTCACCGACACGCCGTCAAACTGCTTGGCGAGTTCTTCGGCCTGCGCCTTCTCCTTTGCGGAGCGACGCACAGAGGCCGCCTTCATCTGCGCGATGACGGCTTTGTTGCCCTCGCTGGCCTCAATAGCCAGCTTGCGCGGCAAAAGGAAATTCCGCCCGTAACCTTCGGCGACCTTCACCACCTCGCCCCGTGATCCCAACTTGGCTACATCTTCTTTGAGAATGACTTCCATAGTATGACTCCGATTTTGAGCTCTCAGCCGTCAGCCTTCAGCTATCAGCAAATTCCAAACCCTCAGAGAGAACAAGCTGCGAGCTGAAGGCTAATAGCTGACAGCTTGTTTTCTTACGATGCGCGTCCGGCAAACGGCAGCAGTGCGATATTGCGCGCCCGCTTGATCGCCGCTGAGAGGCGATGCTGGTGCGGCGAGCACACGCCCGTCAGCCGCCGGGGCACGATCTTGCCGCTCTCGGCAACGAACTGACCGAGCAGCCGGTAATCCTTGTAGTTGATGTTCTCGATTTTCTCGACGCAGAACTTGCAGACTTTCTTGCGCCGGAAAAACTTGCGTCCGCCTTCACGCGGAGGTCCGCCGGGGCCCGAGCGGCCTCCAAAACGCGGACGGTCTCCGCCCGGACGATCGCCGCGTGGGCCATCCCCACCCGATCGTTGTCCCTCGCGAGGTGCGTCGCCGGCTGGCCGTTCGGCCGCTGGCGTTCTGATTTCGTAAGCCATAAGTCTCCTTCGTTCCGTGGCCAGTGACCAGTGGCCAGTTCTTGCGCACATAAATTCAATTTGACTGGCCACTGACCACTGGCCACTGCTCTTCACGCCGTCGCTGGAGTTTCCGCCGCCGGTGCCGCAGGAGCTTCCGCGGCAGCAGCAGGTTGCGCGCTGACCTTCTTGCGTGCATCGCGCAAAGCCTTGATCTTGTCGAGCCGCTTCTGCTCCTCGTCGATGCGGACGGTGAGGAACTTGATCACCGGCTCAGTTACGCGCAAACGGCGCTCCAGTTCGTGAATCACCGCCCCCCCACCCTCGACCGTCATCAAGATGTACACACCATCGTGAAACTTGCGGACCGTGTAGGCGAGACGGCGCTTGCCCATCTTCTCCACGCTCTTCACCGAGCCACCGGCAGGCGTCACCGTCGACCCCAGGATGGCAATCAGTTTGTCCAAATCCTCGTCCGTCATATCGGGACGAACGATAAACATCAGCTCATAAGTACGATTCATTCGCTATCTCCAAATCTTTAGCAGTGGCCAGTCATCGGTGGTCAGTGACCACAAAATCGCGCGTGTTTACTGGCCACTGGCCACTGATCACTGACCACTTTCTTCTTTCCGGTTGAAGCGGTTCATCGCCGCCGCCGGACCTTCTTTCAAAATCACTTTCACTGCTTCTTCCACCGCGTCGAGCATCCCATCGACAACCTTCAGCTGCGCCTTACGCAGCGGCGCCAGCAAGTAGCGCTGGCCGTCTTCCACCTTGCGCTCCGGCGCTACGCCGATCCGGATGCGCAGGAAGTCTTTCGTTCCCAGCGCCCCGATAATCGACTCGATGCCGTTATGCCCCGCCGAACTGCGCCGCGTGTGAATCCGCAGCATGCCCAGCGGGAAATCCAGCTCGTCCTGAATCACGATCAGGCCCGACTCTGGTTTCACTTCGTGCTTCCTGACCAATTCGCCGACCGACAGACCACTCAGGTTCATGTAGGTCTCAGGCTTGGCCAGCAGCACCGGCACACTTTCAACTTCCGCGCGGGCCGTCAGCGCCCGGCATTGCCGGTTTCGTACTTCAATCCCCAGGTCGCCGGCGATGCGATCAATCGCCAGGAAGCCCAGGTTATGCGGCGTAAATTGATACTCGATACCCGGGTTACCGAGACCGACGATCAGTTTCAAGCCACCATCCCGAACCGCGTGGCGGCGGACGCATTCGTCCGCCCTGTTTCGTAGTGCGACGCCCTCGGGCCGGCGGCCGCGCTTCGCGCCCGGCCGGACGGGCGAATGCGCCCGTCCCTACGCACGCTATTTCTTCTCCTTCTTCTCGGCCTTCTCCGGCTTCTCCGCGGGAGCCTCGGCGCCTTCCTCATCGGTCTCCTGCTTGCCCTTCTTGATAACCTCGGGCTCCGCCGGGACCGCCGCCGCTTCCGCCGCCGCCACTTCCGGCGTGGCCACGACCTCTTCCTTCACCGACGTCACGTGCGCGACCGGCTGATTCGGGTCCGTGAGAAATTTCAATTTCTCGCTATGCGGCAAATCCGACACGCGCAACACAGTGCCAAAAACCAGGTGGCTGATGTCCGCGTCGATGTGGCTGGGAATGGCAGCCGGCAAGCATTCAATCTCGACTTCGCGCAGAATCTGCTCGAGAATGCCACCCTGCGTCTTCACCCCTTCCGCTTCACCCTTCAGGAAGATGGGCACGGAAACTCTCAGCGCCTTGTCCATGGCGATGCGCTTCACGTCGATGTGAAGTAGCTTGCCCTTGATCGGTTCGTACTGCCAGTCCACGATCATGGCCTTGGTCCGCTCACCGCCATTCAGCGTGAGATCGAAAATGGTGTTGTGGCCGGTCTCCGAGTGCAGAATGCGCAGCACCTGCCGCGGATCCACCGCTACGGACAGGGAGTCCTTGCCCGCCCCGTACACCACGCCGGGGACTTTGCCTTCACGGCGCACGCGCCGCGCGTCGTTCTTGGTTCCCGCCTCGCGCGGATGCGCTTCCAGAATGTTCGTTTCCAACGCAGTTGCCATAAATTCGTATCCTGTCTTCGATTCCTAATCTAGGTAAATAACTTACTCACTGAAGTCTCTTCGTGATTGGCCTGAATCGCGCGGCCAATCAATCCCGCGATCGAAAGGACGGTAATCTTGCCACCCTTTTCCGTGCGCGCGGCGTCAGCCTCGGCCGTCAGAGGAATCGTGTTCGTAACCACGACCTCTTTGATGACCGAGTTGTGAATGTTTTCCACCGCCGGACCCGACAACACCGCGTGCGACGCACAGGCATACACTTCCAATCCCCCGTTATCGAGGAGGGCCTGAGCCGTCTTCACCAGCGTGCTCGCCGTATCGATCAAGTCGTCGATGACCAAGCAAGTCCGGCCCTTGACGTCGCCGATCACGTGCATCACTTCCGCCACATTCATTTCCACGCGGCGTTTATCCACGATAGCCAGCGCCGCGTCGACCTTCTTAGCAAAGAATCGCGCGCGCTCCACACCACCTGCGTCCGGAGAAACCACCGTCAGGTTCGGAAGGTTCAGCTTCCGGAAGTGATCCACCAGCACCGGCGAAGCAAACAGATGGTCCACCGGAATATTGAAAAATCCCTGCAACTGCGGCGTGTGCAAGTCAACGATCAAGGCCCGGTTAGCCCCCGCCGTCGTCAGCAGGTCCGCCACTAGCTTCGAGGAAATCGGGCTGCGGGGCTTGTCCTTGCGGTCCTGCCGGGCATATCCGAAGTAGGGAATTACCGCCGTGATGCGCCGCGCCGAAGCACGCTTGAGCGCGTCGATCATCAACAGCAACTCCATCAGATGCTCGTCCACCGGACGGCAGGTCGGCTGAACCACGAACACATCGCAGCCCCGCACATTTTCCTGGATCTGGACGTAGCACTCGCCGTCCCTGAACCGGATCACTTGCGCCTGCCCGCGACTCATTCCCAGAAAGTGGCAGACCTCGTCGGCCAGGGCCTCATTTGCCGTGCCGCTGAAGATCTTGAACTTCTCGTCCACGCGGCCGCGTGCCTTCCGCTCGGGCTTCTCTTCGGGCACGAGCGAGGCCTTCTTCTCGGCTTTCTCCGTCGGTGTCACCAAAGTGGCCATAGGTTTCAGGTGTTGGCTCTTAGCCGTTAGCTCTTAGCGTGAAGCCCTTGTCCCGAGCACTCATCGTAATGAGTCAAGGGCTAAAAGCTAACAGCCAGAGGCTTGTTTTTCTGGCTGGGCCGCTAGGATTCGAACCTAGACAAAGTGCTCCAAAGGCACTTGACCTACCATTAGTCGACGGCCCAGTACGAACAATTGTTGATTGCCCGATGGTCGAGTGTTGATTGAACCCCTAACGGCGGGGCACACTTAGATTTTCAATCAACAATCAGAAATCAACAATCAAAAATTTGCCGAGGCCGGGACGCCACTATCCGATGACCTGCTTCCAGTACTGGCGTCGCGTGAGCGTAACCGTCACCTGCGCCGTCCACCCCTGCTTACGAAGCCCACCTGCAGCCTTCACTGCCGCCTGCCGCGACGCAAACAGCCCGTACAGCGTCGAGCCGGAACCTGACAGAGACGCATATTTCGCGCCCGCGCGCTCCAGCGCACGTTTTGCTTCACCTAGTTCGGGATACTCAGGAAAGACGACCTCTTCGAAGTCGTTCTTGATCCCGGCCCGGACAAGCGCGAGAAGCGGATTCTCGGCCCGGCCCCTTCCAAAAGGAGCACCGGAGTAAGGCTCACTCAGCCACGCCGACAGCGTACGACTAAGCCCATTCATTCTATCGGATGGGAGAGAGAGCGTCAATTTTGCGAGGCTCGTGTTCGGTGACTGTGTGGCGACAGCCGCCCTCGGCTGTCCGGCCGGGCGAAGCCCGGATGGCTCTTGCGGTCGCCCGGCAGTACTTAGCTGAGACGCCGTCTCCCGGGCGAAGCCGCCCGCCCCAGATAACTGATCCCACGCGGCAAATGCCTGCGGGGTTGAAACCCCAACTCCGGGCGTGACCAGGACACATGCCGTAGCAGGAAGATCCCGCAGCGGATACACCTGCTCCCCTCGACCAATTCCCAGCACGGTGCCGCCAACAAGAAACAGAGGCAAGTCCGACCCCACCTCTGCCGCAATCCGCAGCTTCTCAGCGACAGGCAAACTCTTCTTCAGCGCCCGCTCCAGCCCCAGCAGCACAGCCACAGCATTCGACGAAGCGCCTGCCATGCCACCTTGTACCGGCAACCGCTTATCGATCTCGATCACGATGCGGCCCTTTGTCCCGAGGGCCTGCATGGCTTTCTCGACGATGCGAAAGCACGTATTTGATTCATCCCGAGGCACACGCGGGTCGGCGCAGCGAATTTCGATCCCGGAGCCACGCGCAACCGTTACTTGAGTGACATCATGCAATCCGATGGTCTGGTAGACCGTCAGCAGTTCATGAAATCCGTCCGCCCGAGGCGCGCCGATACGCAACCCCAGATTGACTTTGGCGAAGGATCGGACGGTGACAGGCATGGATCGATGATTGTAGAGTTTCAATAGCCGATTTTCGATGATTGATTTCTCATACATCGAAAATCACGCATCTGGACCGTGGCGACCAACTAAGCACGG
>Ga0066710_100001533_pt1 | contig 17411 bp, 12 predicted proteins | sample GraSoiAngelo_159_FD_79666 | JGI IMG/M metagenome (GOLD analysis project Ga0066710, IMG submission 79666) | Grasslands soil microbial communities from the Angelo Coastal Reserve, California, USA - 14_1009_16_40cm | ecosystem: Environmental > Terrestrial > Soil > Grasslands | place: USA... | reverse complement strand
TTGGTGATTCGGGAATTCAAGGATTCCTAGGCCATGAGCAAAATCCCGAGCCGGGCTTTTGGGCCAACGTCGCTTACCTGGAAGCGATCTTGTGGGCTTACCACTTGGTTCGGATTTTCCAAATGCTTTGTCTCCCTGCGGAGGTACAACATTGGATGATCGACGCCACCCTGATCATCCACGTAGTAAGCTTTATCCGCGAAGGAACGCATCTGGAACAGGCCCAGCCCCTTGGTTACCGGCACCTTTCGTCCCCCGTACTCCATTAGCTTTGCGATTGCCTTTTCGCCATCGGAAGGGTAATTGTGGTTATCCAGAATGATTCCCTTGATATCAACCTCGGGAGATTTGAGCAGAACCGCCGCGCCGAAATAATCGTCAATGTCCTCAATGGTGTAATAAAGGTCAGTTGAGTAAATGACCGGACAAGGTGGCCTGGGCTCCTCCGCCGCCTGGTAAGCAGGTGCAAAGGCGTAAACCAAGAGAATTGCTAACAACATTCGAACTTGGAAGTCACCTTTGGTCACTCGTTCGTTCACTATCCCTCCTCGGGGATTTGTCTGGAATTCCCCTCAAGGAGACCTCTCAGCCACGGCCGGCTTCACAGCCAATTTCACGGAGCTTAGGACGCCCCGGTCTTCCGAGACGACGTGCAGATAGCCTGCTGACAGGTCGTGCAGGGTCTGGACCTTCCCGCTTGGCCAACGGAGGATAAGTTCATCCACCTGAGGGGAGGCGCCGAGCCCCACGTGCACCCGCAGGTCATTGGCCGCCAGATAGCTCGCCGCACTCTTGGCTTCCAGGATCTGGACGTGGGTCCCGTAGTGCACCTCCAGGCGCGTCCCAATGCCATCGCGATCGCTTTTCGTCCCGACCAGCTTGATGAGCAGCGACTTTTGTTGGCTTCTTGCTTCGTTGTGGAGAATCTCGGGGGAATCGTTGGTATTGTTAACCACCACATCGACAGACCCATCGTTGTCCAAGTCGCCGAAGGCAGCACCCCGGCTCACCTTGAGCCGTGAGAGAACCCCCTGGGGGCCATCGTCAACGCGCGTGAAGCGACCACCAACATTCCGGAATAGCAGCTTGGGCTCCGGGTAGGTGATGTGGGGTTTGTAATCGGTGATGTCGTCCTGCGTGTGACCACTGACCGCGAAAATATCGAGGAGCCCATCGTTGTCGTAGTCCACAAACTTCCCGCCAAAGACGACATAGGGGTAGGAAACATCGCGCAGGCCGACTTCTCCACCTGCATCAGTGAAGAACTCTCCCTTCAAGCTATGAAACAGCGCCGTTCCTTCGGTCTCAAAGTTGTTAACCAGGATATCCAACCAGCCGTCCTGGTCATAGTCGCCGAAGTCGCAACCCATGCCAGCCCGTGCCACGCCGTCCATGCTGTAGGCGACGCCAGCCGGCAGGCCGACCTCTTCGAAAGTGCCGTCGCCTTTGTTGTGGAACAGGAAATTCCGCCCTCGATCGTTGGCCCCGAAGATGTCCGGCCAACCATCTCCGTCGTAGTCCCCAACGGTCACGCCTAAGCCTCGTCCCCTTACTGCGTCGATCCCGGCTGCGTGGCTGACATCGGTGAACGTGCCGTCCCGGTTGTTGTGGAACAACAAATCCGTCATGGGCTGAAAGGGGTCGGGAAGGCAATAGCTAAGTAACCCTCGTTGTTGATCGCCACACCGCGGGTGCTTTCCCAATTCGTAAACCACATAGCGCGCCACGAAAAGATCCAGATAGCCGTCCCGGTCGTAATCAAGGAAGGCCGCGCTAGTGCTCCAGCCGCCGCCTCCCACGCCAGCTTTTTCCGTAACGTCTTCGAACGTTCCATCGCCTCGATTATGCAGGAGCTGGTTCTGGCCGAAGTTCGTAACGTAGAGGTCTGGGAAACCGTCGTTATCGTAGTCGCCTACCGCCACTCCCATTCCGTAGCCTCGACCCTCGGCATGTGCCGCTTGCGTGACGTCCACGAATTTGAGGTTGCCTAGATTCCGGTAGAGACGGTTGGAGTATTCTTGCCCTTCCTTGCGCAGCGAAGGAATCGCCGCGCCATTCACGAGGTATATATCCAGCAAACCGTCGTTATCGTAATCCAACACCCCGCAACCTGAGGTGAAAGTCTCAATCAGCTCCTTGCCGCCGATGGCGCCATTATGCTGGCGAAAGGTGATCCCCGACGTCGGGCAGGCGTCGCAGAACGGACTCACTGCAGCAGCGCGTTGTTGCGCCAGTCCCGAGCTGACAAAGTAGGCTCCCCCAGTCGATACGAGCCACAAGCCGCCGAGCCAACAGCCAAGCCTAAGGTTTCGCTTCATCGGTCCTTCGCGCCCCACTCCGAAGCTTCCGCCAGCGCTCCAGAGGCGTCGTTTCCGGCTTCTTGGGAAGCGCGTCCGAGAGAGCAAATTCCTTCTGGGATTCGTCACGCTTGCCCAAGCGTGCCAAGACCAGACCCAACTGGTAGTGAGCTTCGCGACTCTTGGGAATCAGCTCGACCGCCCGACGCGCGGATTTCAGTGCCGAATCCAAATCTCCGCTTCCGAGATAGGCCTCGCTCAAACGCTGGTCCACATCGGAATCTTCGGGTCGAAGCGCCTGCGCCGCTCGGAGGTGGTCCAGGGCCTCCCGCCGCCGACCTCGGTTCAAGAGAAGAGTTCCTATCTGAAGCTGCGTATGAAAATCGCCGGGAGCGCGCTTGAGTGCTTCCTCGTAACAGCGGAGCGCCTCCTCCGAATGTGCCAGTGACTGTTGCGCGAGCCCCAAGTAGTACCATGACTCTACGGCATCGGGCGCCAAGCCTAACGCTTTGCGGAACAACTGCACCGCGTCCTCCCCCGCGTTCTGGTCCAACCGGATTAGCGCCAGGAGCCGCAAGGCGTGAGCACTCGGCTGAACGTCTAGCGACTTATTCAGTGCCTTTTCCGCTTCCTCGGCCCTTGACTGGCGAAGGTAAAGCACAGCTAGGTTAATCCAGTAGACCGGCTGGTCCGGCCAGAGTATTGTCGCTTCCCGTAAGTGGTGGAGAGCCTCGGATTCTTCTCCTAGCGCCGAAAGGCTGAGACCCAGCAGTTCGTGGCTGGGAGCATGGTCGGGATGCTCCTTGAGAACGGTTTCCAGCAAAGTAGCTGCATTCCGATTTTCTTCCGCACGGAACGCCTCAAGCGCCTGGCTGAAGTCCGCGGGGGTGTCCTGGGCAAAACCCGAAACGGTGCCGAGCAACCATAATGCAATCCCACAAGCAACAACCATCACCGCCCGTGCCAGATTGCAGAGATGTCGGGGCATCTTCAGCGAAGCGCTCTCAGGTCTTTGGATTTCGCAGCCTTTTCCGCCGCCTGTCGTTTGAGCTTTTGGAATGTCTCCAGTTCCGCGCGTGCTTTGTCCGGATCCTTGGCCCTCCGGTATAGCTCGTAGAGCTGGTAATGCGCCTCGGGGCGGTCGGGTGCCGCAAGGGTCACTGCGCGCAAGGTTTCTACAGCCGCTGCTGTTTCCCCCCGGAGCTGGTACAGCTTGGCCAAGTCCAGACGGGCATCAGTCAGTTCCGGCTGAAGCTCCAGGGCTCGGGAGAGTTCCTTTTCTGCCTGGGGGAGATCATTCTGCCGCAAGTAAACGTCCCCCAGCAGGTAGTGGGTCGGGGGATCGTAGGGACTCAGCGCCAGCTCCCGCTGAAACTCCGTTCGAGCCTCTGCCAGCCGGCCGTTCTCCAAGCAGAGCGCGCCGAGAGAATAATGCAGTCCGGCCACGTTGGGCATTGCGGCGATGGCCTTCTGGTATTCCGTGATGGCCGCTTCTGTTTGCCCCTGCTGCGCGAAGAGTTCAGCTTGCAACTCGTGCATCCGGTAAGAATCCGGGGCTACTTCTTTCAGCTTCTCAAACGCACCCAGCATCACGTAGGAAGCGGCCTTGCCTTTATAATAGAGCGCGTCGGGATTGTTTGGTTCAAGGTCGACCCACTTGCTAAGCATTGCGAGCGCCTTCTCATCCGCTCCGACTTTCAGGTAGGCCAAGCCCAGATGCTGCACCACGAGTGGGTCTTGTCGCCTCTTCGTACTGGCTTTTTCCAGCAAAGGAATAGCTTGCCGAAATTGATTCGTGCGGAAGTAACTGAGAGCCAGCAGGACTTCCGCGCCGGAAAGGCTGGGACTGAGTTGGAGGGCCTTGACGAAGGTTGGGATGGCCTCCGAGTACCGCCCCTCCATGTAAAGGGCTAATCCCAGGTTCGAACGCGCCTCGGCCCACTGCGGGCGCAGCTTGACGATCTCTTCGTAGGCCTGTCGCGCCTCTGCGTACCTTTCATCCCTTAAGGCGGCTTGGGCACGCTCGGAGAGTACCGAGAGCTGCGGCTCTTGCTGCGCAGCCCCGGTCAGAAGAAGCAGATAACACCCCACGAAAGGCAAGAGTCGACTCACACACAAGATGTTATCACGCTCTTTCCTCTTTCTCCGTTCTGCCTTCCCGATCCAACCCCGTCAGAACAGAAACTTCAACGCGAACTGGATATCCCGTGGCGCACGAGCCGATGTGACGCGGCCGAAGGTCGGGTCTTGGATGCCATTGTCTAGGTAGCCAAACTGGGTATGGTTCCAGGTGTTGAAGAACTCGGCCCGGAACTGCACGTTCACACGTTCCGTCACGGCGGTGTTCTTGACTAGGCCCAGGTCCCAGTTGTTGACGCCAGGGCCGATGAGTCCATCTCGGCCACAGTTGCCTACGGTCCCTCGATCAGGAATAGTAACAGCGTTCACATTAAAATAAGGGTAAAGGGTAGGTTGGTTCCTGATATTGTTCCTTAGTTTCGAGCTGTTGAGCTGGCCTATGCAGTTTGCAGGTTGCATCCGGCGGTTGCCCATACCCGCCCAGTCGCTACTCATCACGACCGTCAAGGGATGTCCACTGTTGAAAGTAGTTATGCCCGTAGCCTGCCAGCCGCTCACGAGTTTGTCGAGCGGCCCCTTGGCGTTTCCGATGAACCGCTTGCCTCTTCCCACCGGAAGGTCCGCTACGTAACTGAGCACCAAGCGCTGACGCGTGTCAATATAGCTAGGCCCCCGCAAATCCTTGAGACCAAACCAGGTCCAATGAACGTACTCGTCAGGTCCCCCGATGTCTAGGGCTTTCCCGTATGTGTAGGCGGCGAGCAGCAGCAACAAGCCTTTTGAAAACGGCTTCTCCGCTTTGAAATTAAGGCCGTTGTAGTTCGACCAGCCGTCATTCCGCGAGGTAAGAATATCCCCAAATTCCGGGTACAGGCGCCGAGACTGTATGGGTCCACCAGGGAAGGGTCGAGCCAGATTGGCCATGTACCGGCGATTCAGCTTGTGCCCCGTCGAACCCACGTAGCCCATCTCGAACAAGACTCCCTTCGACTCGTGCTCCAGGTTAGTGTTGTAGCTGTAGACATAGGGGGTGCGGTCATTAGGATACGCCGTGTTTGGAGAAGTATCCGGCTGATATGCCTGAGCCGGGAACGTTTGTGCGACCGTCCAGGTCGGTACCGGTGTCGTGTTGAATATGGACTGGATTTGACTGATAGGGGGTATCAAAGGTCCCCAGAACTGAGTCTCGTTGCCATTCCACATGTCATAGAACACACCGAAGCCCCCGCGGACGACCCATTTCTGAAATGGCTCGTAGGCAAAGCCAATGCGCGGAGCCCAGTTATTCATATCCTTCACAAACAGGGTGTGGAGCGCGGTAACGTACTTCAACGTTGAAAAGTCAAGGTAGCCCAACCTGTTGTTGATCTCATTGAACTGCCCGGGATATTCGTAGCGCAGACCAAGACTCAGGGTCAATTTGCGTGTGGCCTTGTAGCTGTCCTCGGCATAAAAGCTCCATTCAGTCCTGCGGAGATTGATCGAAGTGTCGCCTACACCCTCGTTCGTAAAGTCGAACGTCCCCAGCAGGAAGTCCGCCACGCTGTTGCCTGAGTAAGTGCCATAGAAGCTATACGACGGGTTACTAGGGAAATCGTTCACGATGAAAAAGCGGTTGCGGCGAAAATCGGAACCAAACTTGAGGTCGTGTTTCCCTTTGTGGTAGCTCAGGTTTTCGTTGACCTGGAAGATCTGATCGATGGTCTGCTGGTTCTGGTTGTACCCGATTCCCACACCGTAATAACCCTGGGGCCAAAAATAAGGCAGTCCGAAGTCCGACGGATTGTTAGTGGTGTTCATCAGACCAATTTGCTTAGCAACGTCGGGCCCATTGGCGCTCTCGGGATTGCTGTACGTACGATCCCGGTTATACCCAACACGGAATTCATTTACCATCTGGGGACTGAAGATATGGACGTAGGTGAGCGAAAAGTTTTGATCCGCGATTGGCCGGTTCCATCCCTCTTTCACGACCAAATTCGGCTGGTACAAGGGCGAGGTCAGTAAGGAGTAACGAGCGGACAGGCGGTCGTTGTGTGGAAGATTCCAGTCCACCTTGCCATGGAACTGCTTGGAATCCTCCGTCGTGGCTGCGGTTCGGACGTAATTGAGATTTGGATCAGATGGGTTGTTGGGCGCGGGAAAGTAAGGAATCACGTTCTTCGATACAGGATCGAACATGCTCTGGGGAATGGTGTAGTATCCGTTAACAAGGGGAAAGAGCTGGCCCGTATATGGATTTTTTACAGGTGTTGTAAAAAGCCCCTGGAGCTGGGTAGTGTCTGGCATTCGACCCATGAGCGTGTTCGTGAGGACCGATTTGAATCCCTCGTAGTTGAAAAAGAAGAACGCCTTATCTTTCTTGATGGGTCCGCCAATTGTGCCCCCCCACTGGTTTTGCTTGTACGGCGGCTTCCTCGCCCCGTCGAAGAAGTTGCGCGCGTCCAGGTAGCCGTTGCGGAAAAACTCGAAAGCCGAGCCGTGGTATGCGTTGGTTCCCGAGCGGATGACTGTGTTCACAACGGTCGCGCCCCAGCCCTGGTCCGCCGTGAAGGCATTCCGCTGGATGTTGAATTCTTGAATGGCGTCAACCGAAGGCCGGAAATTGGTGTTCCCCCAGCGAGGGGACCGGGTCTCGATCCCGTCCAGAAGGTAGCTAGTGTCGTTATCACGCAGCCCGGACACCTCGATGGCCAAATCTGTGCGCCCCGTCCAGCCCGCTGAGGTCGACTCCGCCACACCCATTTCGGTGATACCGGGCGAGAGCTGGGCCAACGTGATGAAGTTGCGACCGTTAAGCGGCAGGGCGACGATGCTACGTTCCGTGATCACCTGCCCTACCACGACATCATCCGGCTTCACCAATGCCGCTGCGGCCGTGACCTCAACGGACGTTGAGACATCGCCCAATGTCATCTTAATGTCGACGGTGAGTCTCGTCCCCACCCGCAAGATGTTATCGGGAGAAACGAACCGTCGGAACCCCAGAGCTGTGGCTGTCACTTCATACGTCGCGGGAGCCATGCGGGCGAAAATATAGTATCCGTCGGCCCCGCTCTTTGTCTCCAAGGTGGCGTTGGTTTCCTGGTTCCGCAAAGTGATCGTAGCCCGCGGCACGACAGCACCGGTGGGATCGGTGACGTCACCAAGAATATCTCCACTATACTCCTGCGCGTTCACGGGTCCGCCAACCAGTGCTATCCAGATGATCGCACAGATCAATGTCCCAATAAAGCATCGCATGGTCTTCATTGCAAAGTTCCTCCTTGTCCAGTTTTTGGTCTAATGGTTAGACCCAGCCCGGCGCATTCTTTCAGGTGTCACTTCGCTTTTTCCTTCCGTGATTCGCAAAATCTGTTGGCTCCGGATGCCGTGAAAGTGTTGCACCGACCCGCAGGGCCAGTCGATTTCCAGTTCATCGACAACTGTGCTGCTTCCCAGTCCGAAGCGCGCCCGGCTGTCGTTGCTGGCGAGGAAACCTCCACTCTGATGTACTTCCTGAACTTGCTCCATACCACCTGTACGGAGTTTGATTCTTGCTCCAAGTGCGTCACGATTGCTCCGTGTTCCTTGCAACTTGAAAAGGATCCACTGCCCATTCACCGGCGCCGGACAGTGATACAGCGACGGCGCGTCGTTAAGATTGTTGACGACAATGTCGATGCTCCCATCGTTAAACAGACTTCCGAGAGCAAGCCCTCGCCCCAAGTGTTTCTGCAACAAGTCTTTACCAAGCTCGGCGGTCACATCCTGGAAGGTTCCGTCCTGCTGGTTCCGAAATACCTGAGGATGCTGCTTGTAACCCGTGTCCATGCCCCACTTGTCAGCTTCCACATAGACATGTCCGTTGGCTAGGAACAGGTCGGGCCAGCCATCTAGGTCGTAGTCAAAGAACTTCGTGCCCCATTTCACGTTGTTCCAACCAACAGATAACAACTTTGCCTGCTCAGAAACATCGTTGAATTTGCCCCCGCCCAGGTTCTGGTACAAGGTGCTGTGATCGTCGGAAAAATTCGTAACGAAAAGATCCAGCCAGCCGTCGTGGTTGTAGTCACCAAAGTCGGCGCCCATACTGGACTGTTCCAGTCCATCCCTGTCGTATGCGCAGCCCGCTGCTTCCCCAACTCCTTCAAACGTACCGTCACGACGATTTCGGTAAAGCACATTGGGTGTGCCATCGTCGGCCACATAAACGTCCGGCCAGCCGTCGTTGTCGACATCTACCCAGAGGGGTGTAAAACCGTAATACTGCGGAGGGTCAGGCCCAAAAGCCTTTTTGGTCACGTCAGTGAAGGTGCCATCGCCGTTGTTGTGGTAGAGAATCGATGTCTGAGTCTTCAGCCCCCGGGGACCACACTGCACCGGCACTCCTTTGTATTGGCATACTGCTGACTGACCCTTGCCCGGGACCTCCGCGCGCCGGAAGTTGATATACCGTGCGACGTATAGGTCGAGATAACCATCCCGGTCGTAGTCACCCCAGGCTGCGCCAGTGCTCCAATTTCCGGCGGCCACTCCGGCTTTCTCAGTCACGTCTGTGAACGTCCCGTCACAGTTGTTGTGGTAGAGAACGTTCTTGCCGTAGTAAGTCACGTAAAGATCCGTACAGCCGTCGTTGTCATAGTCGGCCGCAGCCGCTCCCATCCCCCATCCCCATGCACCCAGCCCTGCCGCTTCGGTCACATCCGTGAACGTGCCGTCGCCATTGTTGCGAAACAGCTTGTTGCGGTGCGGGTGGGGGGCCTGCGGATTTTCCAACTCCTCAAAAGTGGCGCCGCTGACCATGAAAATGTCTAGCCAGCCGTCCTGGTTGTAATCAAAGACCGCCACGCCGCCACCTTTGGATTCCAGGATGTAGTTCTTAATGGGGCCTCCCGAAATGTCGTGAAACTTGTCGATGCCCGCCTTTTGAGCGAGGTCCACAAAGCGAAGGGAAGGGACTTTCTCGGGGGGCGCGGCATGGTCAGCATCGCCCCCACCCACCATCCACAGAAAGCCCGGAATTAGCGCGAACCACACGTACCTCATGGATTCTGTCCACCCATACTCGCTTCCTTCAGCGCCCTCTCTGCCTCGCGCTGCTTCTGTTGCAGCTCTCTAAAGTGCTTTAGGGTGGTCGCGGAGTCTTCCTGCCGCCCTAGGCGCGCGTAAACCCGGCCTAGCAGGTAATAGGGACTCTGGAATTCGGGATTGACCCGGATGGCCTCTTCCAACTGCCGGCGCGCCAGCTCATCGCGGGAACTGTCGAAATAGATCTTGGCCAGTTCGTAGTGCGCGGGAGCGTGCCCAGCATTCAATTCAATCGACTTCTTTAACTCAGCCTCGGCTGGGACCTTCTGCCGCAACGTGGAAAGCACCATCCCGAGCTGGAAGTGATAAAGATAGCTATTCGGGTTAAGCCGTACGGCAGTCTCGTACTGGGGCAGCGCCTCTTCCGGCTTACCCAGGCTGGACAAGCAATTCCCTTTCAGGTAAAAGGCCTGCGCAAGGTTCGAATCTCGCTCAATGACACCATTCAATAGGTCATTTGAAAGGGAATAGTTTCCTCGATTGTAATAGCTGAAGGCGAGCGTAAACATGTACCGCGGCGAGGCGGAGAACTGGGCGCGATGCCTTTCCAATAGCGCGATGGCGTCTGGGTCGCGGGCCTGGAGTTGGTAGACATTCGCCAAGGTGATCAGGGTCGCCTCTGTGATGTCCGCCCTTTGTTCGGCTAACTCTCCATAGCGGCACGCTTCTTCCAGACGGTCGATCGCCGCGTAGCCTTTCACCATCATCCCCAGCTCCTCAGTTGACAACGCCGATTCCGGCGCCTCGCGCAACACGACAAGCGCCCCCACTGGATCGCGTGCCGTGAATAGCTGACGCGCTAACGCCGACCGGATTTGCACATCGTCTGGCCAACGGGCATGCGCTTGCTGCAGGGTTTGCACAGCTTCCTGACCCTTCGAAAGGCCGGCATAGGCGGCTGCCAATCGGAGGTATGGCGGCTTCTCTTCGGTATGCTGGCGGATCGCCTCCTCCAGAAGGGGTACTGCCCGTTCGTAGTCTTTCTTATCGCAAAGCGCGGAGCCCAGCAGGCTCGCGTAAAGCGGCGATTCCCTCAGGGGATGGCCTTGGAGAAGCTCAATTACTCGCGCTGGACGACCCAGCTGGCTCTCGGCCATGGCAAGCATCAGACGCGCTTCGTCTGAGCCGGCCCGAAGCTGTAATGCATCACCTAGAGGCTTAAGCGCCGCCTGCACTTCTCCGTGCGCCAGGAGCAGGTTTCCTGCCTTCAAATTCACTTCAGGATCGTTGTCGCTCGCTTTAAGCAATTCATTGACAGTCGCCTGCGCTTCGGCGTTGCGGCCCAGCGACAGGAGACAATGCGCTAGCGGCAAAAGAACACTTTTGTCTTGTGGTTGCAGTCTGTGGAAGGATTGGAGGCAACGGGCAGCCTCTTCGAATCGCCCTTGACGCAATTGCAGAGATCCAAGATTGTAGAGAGCCAAGGGGGCATCCGGCCGAAGTTTCAGCGTATTGTCATAGGCTCGGATCGCGTCCTGTTCGAGTCCAAGTTGGGAGAAAGCGTCAGCCAGCAGACCCCAGGCTTTAGCATTTTCAGGCTCTACCTTGACGGCTTGTTCAAGAACCTGCTTCGCTTGCCGGGCATCGTGGCTCCGTAAGAGGCTTTCACCCTGCTGCACAAGCTGGAGGGCCGAAGTGTCCTGCGAAGGGTTAGGCTGCGCCTCGCCCCCAGACGCGACGAGCAGGCACACGCCAGCCGCCAGAAGCCGTGCAAGACAAGTCCGACTCGCGGTGCGCTTGACACCATGCCAACCCATCACGTTCTCCCGACTAGTCTCTCTAGAAACCCTTCGTAGCCGCTTCTTCCGGGGAAGAGCCGGCTAACCCAAGTAATGGTTATGACACTCTCAAAAGAGTCCGATTGCCGCCCCGACGATATTCAGCCACTACTGGGACAAGAATGCTTCAGTCCTAGCGATGCCCACCGCGTGGGTACGCTGGTATGCATCCAGCTTCCCAACGAAATCCGCCCACATGCGCGTTTGATCGATGCCCGTGATCCAGGTAATAGTCCGCTCTGTCTGCGGATGCTCAAATCGCGCGTTGTCGTTCAGTACCGGCCGCGGATGGACTTCCTGTGTCGTCATTCCCAGAGCGAATGCCAACGTGATGTCGTCCCAGATGATCCAGGGTTTCGAGAAATCATCTTTCCGTATCGGTTTGAGAAAACGATAATACCAAGCAACGAATTCTCCCCATAACCATCTTCCGACCGGCCCGTGCGCACTAATGAGATCTCTCGCCTGATCGAGCGTCAAGGAAAGATGGTTGCGACAGACGTCCCCGCAACCGACAACAACAGGGACGTTCGATGCCAGGATGACCTGCCAGGCCTTAACGTCGTTCAGCACATTGAATTCGTCGCCCCCCTCAGGCCAGTTGTTGAACGCCATAGCTACGACCCGGATGCGGTCGACGATGAAAGGATCTATGAGAATGGCAGAAGCCACGTCTGTTGCAGCGCCGATCGCGATCACGTTCAGTCGGTCGGTTTTGGAGAGTCTTTTGGAAGACTGAATAATGAAATCGACGCCGGCGTTCGGTCGAGGAGTTTTGACATCCTCTAGCGGCAAACTCGAGCCCTCAAATAGCGGCGGATGCGAGTACATCTTGAACCGATTTTCAACTTCGTCCAACAAGAGCATATAAGTCGTATGGGCGGCCGGGGGAGCTACAGTCGGCGCGTGCGCCGAAATTATTCCTAGTGCGTCGAACTCAGGGTTAACGAGCAAATAGGCGACGGCCCACTGGTCATCGATTTCATTCCCCACATCAGTAGATAGAATCACAGGAATCTTCGCCCTGGCTGTCGAACCGCAAGCCAGGCACAAAAGCAAAACGAGAACATAACTGCGGGGCAGCTTTCCCGAATTCATCCTCGGCCTCACGAAAAGCAAGCGAACTTAAATTAAGCGACGCTGCGATTTGAAACGTTCCAAAATCTAACCAGGTTACGGCCCCCTGTCAAGTGCAAAATTTCGATAGCTCTACCGGCTGAGCGCAGCCGCGACGCGATTATTTCGACGGACAAACACTCGCCCGCTCCGGCACACATCAGGTCCGTTGGCAATGGGCGACACGTCCAGAGGAAGCTGGGTGTAACTTAGGGCGGCGAGTCGAATTGAATCTGGACTGTGCCGCGGACCACCATGAAAGCCTCGTCCGGCGTGTGTCAAATGCAAGGGACTGTACGTCCGGCGGTGAACCTCGCGGGCACTCTCTGGGGACCCCTGAGCGCTTTCAAGGGATATTTGCGGCTTTCCAAGAGCGATTTGGCAGCTACTTTAAGTCCGGCCAGGCCTTGGAACGCGGGAAGAACGGTGTCGGTCCATCCTTGAGCACGCACAGTCCCTGGAGGGTGCTTAGTTCACTGAACTCTGTTCACTGAACTCTTGTGATTACGACCCGCTCTGGGTATGCTACAAGTTGTTTAGAACGTTTCAAGAAAGTTCGAGCGTTGTTGACGCAGGAGGCGCGCCGCTGTAAGCGATGACGGCAAAAGGAAACGCAGTGACTACGCTGAAGGAAGTTGCCAAGAGAGCCGGGGTCTCAGTCGGGACGGTTTCGAATGTCGTCACGGGCACCGTTCCCGTCAGCTCCGCCCGGCGCGAGCGCGTCCTGGCGGCCATCTCGGAGCTGGGTTACCAGCCGAATCACGTGGCGCGAAGCTTGAAGCTTCGGCGCACGAAAATGTTGGGCATGGTCATCTCGGACATTACTAACCCCTTTTTTTCTCAGATGGTGCGCGGTGCGGAGGACGCAGCATTGAGACGCAACTATCTGCTCTTAACTTTCAACACCGACGACCGGGCCGAGCGCGAAAAGGAGGTTATTTCCGTGCTGAGGTCGCAGCGCGTAGACGGAATTCTTTTAGTGGTTGCGTCGGAACAAAGGCGGCCCTCGCACATTCTCGAGACCATCAGGCGCGGTATTCCCGTCGTCTGCCTGGACCGGCTGCCACCGGGGGTCAGCGTCGATTCGGTGACTGTGGACAACACCGGTGCCGCACGCGATTGTGTTCAGCACCTGCTTAAACTCGGCCATCGAAAAATCGGGATCATCGCTGGTTCATTGTCCCTCCAGACGGCGAGCGAAGGCCTGCAGGGGTACAAGGAAGCCCTTGCGGAGGCGGGGATTGACCCCAGGCCGGAGTGGATCCTGCAGGGTAACTTTCGTATTGAAAGCGGCTATCGTTTGGGACGGCAATTGCTGACCTCGTTGGATCGCCCGACGGCGTTGTTCATTTCAAATAACCTGATGGCACTCGGAATATTGAAGGCCCTTGCGGAATTGGATTTGCGCTGCCCTGAAGATGTGGCGCTCGCGACCTTCGATGAGCTGCCATTGATGGAGGCGTTTCGACCACACTTAACCGCCGTCGCGCAGCCTGCTTACTCCTTCGGTTATTCAGGCGCCGAACTGCTCATTCAAAGAATCGAGTCAAAGACGCATGCCAAGACGCCGGTCGCGATCCGCCTGCCTACGGAACTTAAGATCAAAGAATCTACTCTGGGCTACCGGTTTTCCACGCGGCAAGACTGTGCCTGTTTGTTAGGCAATTCCTGAGACGAACGGTAACTCCGCTGGTTCGATTCTTCATCCACAAGCATGCCGAGTCGCCCGGCTTACGCCTTGTGGTTTGCGGATTTCCTCTTCGACAACTCGGCATAGTTTCAGCTCGATTTAGAGGTCTTTCAAGAATTTCAAGACGGAGTCCTCAGGGCGGTAACGGCTTGTCTTCGTCCCGTTCCAAGTCTCGATCTTACCGAGGATTTGCTCTTTCAGAGCCAGGTTCGCGTCCAAGTAGATCTGGCCCAGATCCCTCCTGGCTGCGAAAACATGCGGTAGCGTATTCTACGACATGTCCTACCCCTCGTTAGCTCGCGAGAAGTGATACGTTCCGTTTGGAATCACGTGGCGATGCATTAGTGGGGAAACGTGCGCGAGGTCTTCATCGGCAACCACGGCACCGCTCTGGCGGAGAGCCTCAACGATCTTGGCGATTTGGATCGTATTCCAAGCCAAAATGGTATTGGAGACCAAGCTCAAGCAACTCGCCTTGTTCATAATTTCCTGGTAATCGCCGGTGCGGAATTCTCCCTGGTCGGCGAAAAAGAGCCACCGTGCTAGGCTGTGGCGGTGTTCGCCTCGATTCAACTGTAGTTGCACCCCGTGTCTTAAATCTCCTTCGTTCAGGTACCTCATGATGTAAATGGTCTTGACGATTCGTCCCAGATTGGTCAGCGCTCTCGCGAGGCGGTCTGAAGGCGAACGGTTGGCTAATCGCTGGATGACGACGTGCGCCGGACAGACCCGGTTCTTGAGTGAGGCCGCTACGCGAACTAACTGATCCCACTGTTCCCGGATTAAATCGACGTCCACTCCGCCCCGAAAAAGGCCCGCCAAATTCGGGTGCATGCCGTCACGGTCGATCCTATAAAGTTGCTGATCGGCCAAGTCCCGAATACGCGGCATGAAGGAATAACCCAGCAGGTAGCAGAGCCCAAACAGATCCTCGATGTAGCCGTGTGTGTCGGTGGAATGCTCTCGCAAGCGCAAGACGCTGTCGTTCTCCAGCAGACCGTCCAACACATAGAGGGCCTCGCGCGGCGCGCAGGAGATGACTTGGGTGCTGAAAACGCTGAACTGGTCGGAGACGTGAGTGTAGACCGAAACGGCGCGGTCGTAATAGCCGAAATAGCGCGGGTAAAAAGAGGCCAGCAGCGAGCTTCTTTGAATCCCAAAACGCTGCCCGTCCGACGAGGAAACAGTGCCGGAGCCCCACACCCCGCTCAGGGTGGACTGGTGATGGTAGTTAATCAGGATGGTCTTGCTAGCTTTGAGCGTCGCTTCGCGCAGGAACCACCGGCTGAGTTCCTGCAATCCTTCCAGCGTGATGCCCTCGGCGCTTTGCGCCATGGCGGCGGTGCCCAGATTAGTGGCATGAGCCGTAATAGCGGCGAGGAGCGTGGGATCAAGGTTGCCAAGGCGAGATTCATAGCCGGCCTTTGGCCACTATTGGAACGAAGACTATCACTCGGGCCTGCAAGTCCTTCATTCATCGAGAGATTCTGAATCTCTGAGGGACCGCAAACCGCCCTTAGGGAGTGTTAAACAATAATATTTACAATTCGTGCGAATCGGCATATCTTTAGCGGTGTGAGGCCTGCACGCCGAAGCCCAGACGCTTCCCGGTCCGCCCGTTGGCTGAAGGTTTTGGGCACGCTCAATGAATTTCAGGCGCGACTGTTCGTCGCCGACAAAGCGCTCGAGCTGGGTCGGGGCGGGGTGAGCCGGCTCTCGCAGATCACGGGCATGTCGCGCCCCACCATTACCAAAGGCGTGACGGAGCTTCAGGGACGTACTCCGCTGGCGCGCCCGGAAGCGGGCAGGGTTCGAAAGACCGGAGGCGGGAGGAAGAGGGTGGAAGAGGTCGACCCTGAGGTTCGCCGTCACCTGACCCGGATCGTGGAGGAAACCACGGCCGGTGATCCGATGAGCCTGCTGAAGTGGACCAGCAAATCGACCCGCGCCATGGCCGACGAGTTGACCCGGATGGGGCGATCGATCAGTTGGGTCACAGTGGCCCGCTGTTTGCATGAAATGGGATACTCGTTGCAGGCGAACGTGAAAACCAACGAGGGACCCCAACATCCCAACCGGGACGCACAGTTTCGCTACATCAACGCGGAAGTGAAGAAATTGTTGAAGACCGGCGACCCGGTGATCTCCGTGAACACTAAGAAAAAGGAGTTGGTCGGGGCCTTTCGCAATGCGGGCCGCGTCTGGAGACCGGCGGGCAAGCCCAGGAAAGTGCTGGCCTATGACTTTCCTCAGCTCGCCCAGGGCAAGGCCATTCCCTATGGGGCCTATGATGTGGCGCAGGATCGGGCTGTGGTCAATGTGGGGGTCACGCACGATATCGCCGAATTTGCCGTGGAGAGCATTCGACGCTGGTGGCGATGGGACGGCAAGAAGACCTATCCGGCAGCCCGAAGGCTGCTCCTCTGCGCCGACGGCGGAGGCAGTAACGGCAGTCGGCTGCGCGCCTGGAAGGTGAACTTGCAGCGGTTGGTGAACCACATCGGTGTCCAGATCACGGTGTGCCACTATCCTCCCGGAACCAGCCAATGGAACAAGATTGAGCATCGGCTCTTATCGTATATCAGCCTGAATTGGAAGGGGCAGCCCTTGGTCAGTTACGAGGCCATCATCAACCTGATTGGAAGCACTCGCACGCGGACCGGGCTCCGAGTCAAGGCCTTTCTCGACACCACCCCGTACGAGACCGGGGTCTCCGTGCCCGCTCAGCAGATCAAAGAGCTGAACCTCCAACAGCACTCCATTCATCCTGATTGGAACTATACGATATCACCTCAAACAACATGACGAGCCACAGAATTGTAAATATTATTTCTTAACAGTCCCTCAATGGCTGACGGATTCCAATTTTACCTTGAGTCCCGTCTTGGCTTGCAGCACGTCGATCACATCGGCGAAATCGTGCTTGTTGATCTCGAACGCTGCCACATCGCCGGTCGGTGCGAAGTTAGGGTCTTGGGCGATCTTCTCCCGCTGTTCGCTGGCTTTCGCCTCATCGCGGTTGAAATAGACCGTGAGGTAGTGCCGCTTCTTATGGGAGAACAGTAGCGGCCACGCCACAAAGACCGCAGCGGCGACCCGTCGGCCCGCGTGCTCTCCGTAGTCCATCGCCGTGACCTGGGTATAGGGGATGTCGAAGTCGTCCCCTTTTCCAGGACTGAAGGCCAGGGCCTTGTCACCCGTATCCAATTGTCCCTTTGCGCCCTTCTCTATGCCGCTCAAGGTTCCGCCCACGTACACGCTGGCGTGACCCCTGACACCGGCCTGGATGACACACGCGACAAACAGAATGGCGCTGATGGTGAAAACGGCCCTTCTCTGGTTTTGCCTCATGGCTGACTACCTCCCTTGTCCCGAATTCTC
>Ga0066710_100001532_pt1 | contig 17411 bp, 14 predicted proteins | sample GraSoiAngelo_159_FD_79666 | JGI IMG/M metagenome (GOLD analysis project Ga0066710, IMG submission 79666) | Grasslands soil microbial communities from the Angelo Coastal Reserve, California, USA - 14_1009_16_40cm | ecosystem: Environmental > Terrestrial > Soil > Grasslands | place: USA... | reverse complement strand
GTCCGCTCGTACTGTTCAATCCTTTCTACGTTTTGACTGAAGCGTACCGCGCTCCGTTGATACGGTATAGCCTGCCGCCATTATGGACATTGGTCTACCTGGTCATTCTTGCCGTCCTCGTTTTCTGGGCTGGGCTCGGTTTTTTTCGGAGACTGAAATCCTTCTTCGACTCCCGGCTGTGAGTCGGTGCATGGGATCAAATTCAACTTAATCAAAGAATGGTCATGTCAACCCAGAAACACACGTGTTCCATTCACCAACCCAACTTCTTTCCGTGGCTCGGCTATTTCGATAAGATCCGGCGAGCTGACGTCTTTATTTTTCTTGACGATGTCGCCTATCCCAAGAGTGGCAGCGGAATGGGAAGCTGGACCAATCGGGTCAAGATCAATATTCAAGGGCGAGCGGCTTGGGTCGGCTGTCCCGTACGACGTACGTCGGGAATGCAGAGAATTCTGGATGTGCGGATTGATGATTCGAGCCCATGGCGGACCAAGTTACTGAAGACGCTGGAGGCGAACTACAAACGGAGTCCGAACTACGACGCCGCGATGGCCGTGATCCGGCCCCTGATCGAGTATCCGATGGACAATCTGGCCGACTTTAACATCAATGCGATTACGGCGATTGGTAAGGCGCTCGGACTTACTGCCACCTTCGAACGCCAATCCGATCTTAAGGTCGAAGAGAAGGCGACGGAACTGCTGATCAATCTGGCGAAAGCGGTCGGTGCTGATGCCTATTTGTGCGGCAGCGGAGCCGGTGGATACCAGGAAGACGAGCTGTTCCACCAATGTGGAATTGAGCTAATCTACCAGAATTTCCGATCGGAGCCATACGGTCAGACTGACCGCTTCCTTCCCGGTCTTTCAGTAATCGATTACCTGTTTTACAGGTAACATCGTTCCATGTTGGCCGATCCCGGAGCGATTTATGTTAGTTGGTAAGACAATAACGTTGTCCGCTCTTCAAGATGGCGACAAATACATACTATTCCGATGGATCAATGATCCCGCTTTAATGAAATGGAATGCCCCTTTTCGTCCTGTCTCTTTGGATGAGCATCTAAGCTGGTTCAGCCAAGTCCGTGCGGATAAGAGTAAGGCGCTCTTTGGCATCCGTAGAATTGCCAACGGTCAGCTCATTGGCTTAATACAACTTGTTGACATTCATCCCGTTCATCGGTCTGCCGAACTCCGTATCAAGATCTGTGTGCCGGATTGTCGGGGAAAGGGATATGGTAGCGAAGCTTTGAGGCTTCTACTCGACTTTGCAAGAGGAACTCTGAATCTTCGAAGGGTCAAAGCCGAAGTGGTTGCCTCAAATGCGGCGGCTTTGCGTACCTTTGAACGAATCGGGTTCCAAGAAGAGGGTCGGCAACGCGAAGCGGCATTTATGAATGGTCAATGGCAGGACCTCGTCATAATGGGTTTACCTCTTGAAGGTCGCTCAGCATCAGAGGATGACCGAAAAGAGTGGACCGATTTCACTGAAGGGGCCTACAGCGAACTAATCAAATTAGCGAAAAGCGAGAATTATCTTTTCGCTTTATTTTCAGAGGAAGTTAAACAGCGGCACGTGTTATGGCGTCACGATATTGATCTCTCGGTCCATCGGGCTATCCGTTTGGCCGAAATCGAGGCTGAGCTAAAGGTGCGGGCTACTTATTTCGTGAACCCCCACTGTGTGTATTACAACATGCTGGAGCCGGAGATACTTGGCCTCCTCCGCCTAATCACGTCTTTCGGTCATGAGATCGGCTTACATTTCGATGCCGACGCCTACCCCAACGAGGTGTGGACGCGGGAAAGTCTCGAAAGCCATTTGTCACAGGAAAGAATGCTTGTCCAGCAGGCTCTTGGTTGTCCCGTTGAAGCATTCAGCTACCATAACCCCGACGTCGGTGAGTTGATAGCCTTAGATGGTGACCGTCTTGCCGGCATGGTCAATGCTTACTCCAAGCGTCTCCGCACCGACTATGTGTATGCGTCGGACTCGAACGGGTATTGGCGCTTCAAACCGATTCCAGATGTGATCCAAGAAAGACACAACAGGCTCCACATTTTGACCCATCCTGAGTGGTGGACTCCTGATCCTCTGCCTCCTCGCGACCGCATCGAGCGATGCGTGATGGGCCGCGCGCAGGCCAGCTTGCAGAAATACGATACCGGGCTAGCGCGCTTCGGGCGCCGCAACATTGGCAACAGTGAAGACCGGTCTTGATGGGAAGTTTTTTCTTAGACGTGAGTCATAGATTGTTGGCGGGATTTTCCGATGCCTTGACTCGTTTTGTTTCAGCAAGGCTTGGAGCGTCCCCAATATCAATCCAAACAATGAAGCATTCAATGTTGACCCCTGTAGACTCTTATTGGAACGAGCACACGGTCAATTCAAGGCCGTTCAGGACAGCAGAGGAGTCCAGGAACTATCTTGAATGGAGATGCAACGAGTATCCCTTACTTCGAGAGTTCATGAACTTGTATGGACAGCACGACGGGCAAGTCATACTGGACTATGGTTGCGGTCCAGGAGACGATGTGATCGGCTTCTTGATTCATACCAACGCCCAGGAAGTTATTGGTATGGATGTCTCCGAGAAAGCGTTGAACCTTGCTCGTCACAGATTGGCGCTGCACAACATTCCCGCCGACCGCATGGATCTCATTTCCACTTCTGACTGCAGTCAGCGACTTCCGTTGGACGATCATACGGTTGACTATATCAATTGCGGCGGGGTGCTTCATCACACGAGCAAGCCGGAAAGTATATTGAAGGAATTTTATCGGGCGCTCAAACCTCAGTCCCAGGCGTGCATCATGGTCTATAACCGCAATAGTCTCTGGTTTCACCTCTATACCGCGTACGACAAGATGATCCTCCAGAATGCCTTTCCTGGCTTAAGTTTGGATCAGGCCTTTTCCAAAAATACGGACGGAGAGTCGTGCCCGATTTCAAGGGCCTATCGTCCTGAGGACTTCACGGCTCTTTGCCGTGGTGTCGGGTTTCAAGCCGAGTTCATCGGCGGATATCTTTCTCGGCACGAATTGAATCTCTGGCACAAGCTTGGCGACAAAGCGCTTCGTGATGAACGCTTGGCCGAGGAGCACAAGGAGTTTCTACGCGGTATTGTCAAGGATGAACGCGGGTATCCTCTCTACAATGGAAAACATGGCGGCATAGGTGGAGTTTACCGTCTGTATAAGGCGTCAAGGGGACCTCAGCTTTGAGCATGTCTTCCCCACCACGTATTTTGATGCTGGTTCCGCATGAACCTGAAGCCGATCCGAGGATTAAATGGGTCACACAACTATGCGCACAAATAGGTCGTACAGATATCATTGGCTACACTTCCTCAGTGGACGACAAGCCTGCCCGCGAATATGACGGAGTAATTTATACCGAACGCGTCAATCCTTATTATTATTATAGTTTTGCAGAAAGGCTTGGGGCTGGTATCCGCAGAATTGTTCGTTTTGCATATAGGGCTGTATGTTTCTGCATAACTACATTGCGAAATGACTTCCATGCACTGTTGGGATTTGAGCATGCAGACGATCAAGGGTGCAAGAAGACAAAACAGGGGACTGCCATGCCTCGCATACATGGCCGCATAGGTTCTATCCTCCTCTTCCTCGCAGTAGTAAATTCTTTTTATCGGATCGCTCAGACACTGTATCGCCGTGCCAGAAGTGTTTCGATCTGCCCAAGAGTCGTCATTTGTCATGATCTGTATGCCCTTATTGTAGGAGTGAGAATGAAAAAACTCTCTGGCTGTTTTTTGGTTTATGACAGCCATGAGCTTTGGCCGGAAGCCTTCTTGGAATCCAGGAAGTGGGAAAAGTCGATCATCGCATTTGTCGAGGGCTGGTACATTAAGGACGCGGATGCAGTCATAACGGTAAGTCCGCAAATCGCAAGATATCTGGAACGCTTATATGGAATTGATGGCGTGATTACTGTTCCAAACGCGGAACCATTTGCCGGACTGGAAGGTCCGAGGATCACCACTCGGTCTTCTTCCACCATCAAGTTTTTACTACAGGGTCGTGTCGTTCCTGGTCGAGGGATAGAAGAGCTTATGGATGCATGGAGCCTTCTGGACGACAAACGGGCCGTTCTAGTGGTAAGGGCTCCAGGCAACGACTATTTCTCCCAGCTCTGTTCGAAATATGGAAATGCGGTGGATGGAGGGCGGATAGTTATTGCGGCACCAGTTACTGAGGACAATTTAGTTTCGGCCGCAAGAGAAGCGGAGGTTGGAATCATTCCTTACCCCGGACCTAATTTATGCCATATCTATGCATGCCCCAATAAGCTCTCTCAGTATATGCAAGCGGGACTGGCCATTCTGTGCAACGCTGACATGGAACATGTCTCGGATCTGGTCGGCCGATTTCAGTGTGGACTCACCTATGATAGCTCGAATCCGAAAAGTTTGCTGGACGCAGTCCAATCTCTGATAGACCACCCAGAGCAACTTCGGCGCATGCGCTTGAACGCGTATAACTCAGTGCGATCAGAATTTAATTGGGATGTTCAAGCGGCTGCTTATCGCAAGATCATTCAACAATTTTACGATGTGGGTGCAAGGTAAATGGCCTCGAGCACCGTTCATGTGCTTGTTTTGTACTGGCATCCTGAATCGCCAGGAACGATGCGTGCAGCCATCCGGCATCACCTGCGCGCATTGGAATCAAGCGGGATGAAGTATAAGATTCTCTATTACAATGCGGTACACGGCGCTCCGGTTTGGCTGCGTCATTTGCATTTCGACGCGGTCATACTCCATACCACGTTGCTGTGTTTGCGGTGGAGTCATCAGTTTTACATGTGGAAATGGAAACTCGCGTGGATCCGGGATTTAGAATGCGTAAAGGTTGCAATGCCACAGGACGAATATGATCACTCTGAAATACTTGATGAATGGCTCTATGAATGGGAGGTGTCGGAAATCTTCACAATCTTCAAGGAAGACGTACGCAAAGTTCTATACCCTCTCATGTGCGACAAGGCGGATTTCTACGAATGTTTTACCGGCTACATTGATGAGTCGATCGCCAAGCGGTACCTGCAAAGCCTCCTGCCAATTGATCTACGGCCATATGATATTGTTTATCGTGCCACACACCTTCCATATTGGTTTGGCAGTCACGGACAACTGAAGCACCGGATTGCGAACGTTATGGGGCGGCGTGCCCTTGAACTTGGACTGAAATGCGATATTTCAACGAGTGTTGACGATACAATTGTTGGCGACCGATGGTTAAATTTTTTGGCGTCGGGTCGAGCAGTCGTTGGTTGCGAGAGCGGCTCGAGCGTACTGGATCGAAGAGGAGAGGTCAGAGCGAAAATCCAAGCCATGCTCAGGCACAATCCGACGATGTCATTTGAAGAAGTCAGTAGTCAGTTGCCGGTCGATTGGGATGATTACCGTTTCTTTGCGATTAGCCCTCGTCACTTTGAAGCCGTGATGACCAAGACATGTCAGATTTTGGTGGATGGCCCTTATGATGGTGTGCTTGAAGCCGATAAGCACTACATACCGCTTCGGCGTGATTTTTCCAATATCGATGAAGTCCTGGATAAAGTGAGGGATCAACGGCTGGTGGAAAGCATAGTTGAGCGTGCCTACAGCGACATCTATTTAAGTGGGAGATACACATACCAACGGTTAGCTCTGAGCGTTGATCGGGCTTTGCATAAGAAGCGAAGGCCTCAGCAACTGTCTGTCGGATTTGGGCGCAAGGTCATTTGGCCCCTAGGCCGAGTGGCAGGGGGCCTTGCAATTTGGCGGTTAAAAGTAGAAGCAGTACTGCGTAATCTTATAACGAGAAAAATGCAGTCCATGAGAAGTATTCTGACTGCGTATCGCCAAGCGCGGGGTTAGTTTTTGTATGCGAAAGGCATTAAACCCTGAATCGCAGGCCAGCGCCTAGGTGAGAATCCTCACTGTTCTGGGCGCCCGCCCTCAGTTTATCAAGGCGAGTCCTCTCAGTCTCGCGCTCCGTCAACAGCATCAAGAAGTACTGGTGCACACTGGGCAGCACTACGATTATGGCATGTCTGACGTATTCTTTGAGGAGCTCGGCATTCTTCCGCCGGATTACCATCTTGGAGTTGGTAGCGGTCCCCATGGCGCACAGACGGGAGCCATGCTGGAAGCTATCGAAGAGGTGCTACAAAAGGAGCGGCCACACCTGGTGATAGTCTACGGGGATACGAATTCTACCCTGGCCGGCGCTTTGGCAGCCGCCAAACTGCATATTCCGGTGGCCCATGTCGAGGCGGGATTAAGGAGTTTCAATCGTGCCATGCCGGAAGAGATCAATCGGGTACTGACCGACCATCTCTCTACTTGGCTGTTTGTGCCTTCCGCTGCCGCTTCTGACCAGTTGGCCGCAGAAAGCCTGCGCACCGGAGTGCACATTGTGGGTGATATTATGTATGATGCCTTGCTGGTGCAGCGCGCCCGCGCGGAATCTCGCGCAAGCCTGGTCGATCAGTTTCATCTGCACGCGAAACAGTTCTATCTGGCGACCATTCATCGTCCTGAGAACACGGACGATCGGAATCGTCTGGCCGCGATCTTTCAGGGGTTCGAGGCGCTGGATAAACCGGTAGTGCTGCCGCTTCACCCTCGCACCAGCAAGATGCTGCGGCAGTTCAAGATTCAGCCGGGACAGAACGTGAAGTGTCTCGAACCTGTCGGTTACCTGGATATGCTGAAGCTACAGTGCCAGGCTGCATGCGTGCTCACCGACTCCGGAGGCGTCCAGAAGGAGGCCTATTATCTGCGAGTGCCTTGCGTGACGCTTCGGAGGGAAACGGAATGGATCGAGACCGTGGCAGCCGGCTGGAACGTGGTCTGCGGCACAGACCCTATTCGAATCGTTGAAACGGTCCAGAGGATGGCGCAGTGTCCTGCAGCTCACTCCGATCTGTACGGTGATGGCACGGCGGCGCAAAAAATCGTTCAGATTCTAGAGGCCGGTCGGCCGTAAGTCAGTTCCCCAGCCCAACGAGAGGCCTTGAATTATGTGCGGCATTGCTGGTGCGCTCAATTTAAATCAGGAAAAGATTCCTCGTCTCAATCGGCTCTTAGCGACGATGAATTCGTTGCAGCAACACCGTGGGCCTGATGAGGAAGGCGCCTGGCCTCACCCCAAAGGCATGGTTGGCTTTGGGCACCGCCGGCTCAGCATCATCGACTTGGAGACGGGACAGCAGCCCATGGCCGATGGGCATGGGAATTGGGTGACCTACAATGGGGAAATTTACAATTATCTCGAATTGCGCGCCCAATTAGGCGCGAACCTGTTCGCCACGCATTCCGATACCGAAGTGATCCTGCATGCTTACCGCAAGTGGGGCGTGGATTGCGTCAACCAGTTCCGCGGCATGTTTGCCTTTGCGCTGTGGGACGAAGGCCAGCAGACTTTGATCTGCGCGCGGGATCCTTTCGGGATTAAGCCGCTCTACTACACGATTGCGCAGGGTGTGCTCTATTTCGCATCCGAAGCCAAGACACTACTTCCCTTCCTCGAGAATATCGAAACAGATCTCGAGGGATTGAAGGATTACCTCACCTTTCAGTTCTGTCTTGACGGCAAGACGCTCTTTAAGGGCATTCGGGAAGTCTTGCCGGGGCATACGCTGGTTGTACGCAAAGGAGTGGTGCAGACGAGTCGGTACTGGGAAGTGTATTACCACCTCGATCTTGATCATACTGACAGGTATTTCGAAGAAAAGATCAGGGCCCTATTGGAAGAGTCCGTGGCGTTGCATTTGCGGAGCGATGTTCCGGTGGGTGCCTATGTGAGCGGCGGGCTCGATTCAAGTATCGTCGCCTCGCTGGCGGTCGAACATTTCGGCCAAGAGTTTCGCGCGTTTACCGGAAAGTTTTCCTTCGGTGACGCCTATGACGAAAGCAAATATGCTCGTGAACTGGCTCGGTATCATGGATTTGAGCTGCATGAAATAGATATTACCGCGAAGGACTTTGTCGAGAATATTGAACGAGTGATCTACCATCTCGATTTTCCTGTGGCCGGCCCTGGATCTTTTCCGCAATTTCTCGTTTCCAAGCTGGCTGCGGGGCATCGCAAGGTCGTATTGGGGGGGCAGGGTGGCGATGAAATCTTTGGGGGCTATGTCCGTTACCTGGCAGCTTATTTTGAACAGTGTATCAAAGCCGCGATCGATGGCACCATGCATTCGGGTAATTTCATCGTGACCTATGCGTCAATTATTCCCAACCTCGAAGCCCTGCGAAACTACAAGCCCATGTTGCAAGAGTTTTGGCGAGAAGGGCTCTTTGACGATTTGGATAAACGCTATTTCCGCTTGATCAACAGAGCGTCGACGTTGGGGGACGAAATTAATTGGTCGTTGCTCGGCGAGTATTCGCCCTTTGAGACATTCGCCACAATCTTCAGGGGCAAGAATGTCCCCAAGGAGTCGTACTTCGACAGCATGACGCATTTTGATTTCAAGACGCTGCTGCCGGCCTTGCTCCATGTCGAAGACCGCATGAGCATGGCCCATGGCTTGGAGTCACGCGTGCCCTTTTTGGATCGCCCACTGGTCGAGCTGGCCGCGGTCATACCGTCGAACATTAAGTTCAAAGATGGAACCATGAAGCATGTTTTAAAGAGCAGCATCAAGTCGTTGTTGCCAGATACGATCTTGAAGAGGACGGACAAAATGGGTTTTCCGGTGCCACTCCAGGAGTGGTACGGCGCAGAGGGAAATCTGCGCGAGTACGTGACCGATATTCTGTCCTCGCGGAACGCGTTGAGCCGATCGCTTATCAACAACCGGCAGGTCCTGGCAGGGTTAGGGAGCGAGCTGAAATATGGCCGCAAGATGTGGGGATTTTTGTGCTTGGAACTCTGGCAGCGACAATTTCACGACAGGGCCGCTCATTTCAAGCGGTTGCTGAAGAGTGAGGAGGCGTTGGCATGAGAGTGCTGATTACGGGTGGGGCCGGGTTTATCGGCTCGCATTTGACAGATCGCCTGCTCGCTGCGGGCGATCAGGTCTGTGTGATTGATAATTACGCGACAGGACGCCGCGACAATCTTTCGCCCCACAGCCGGCTGACGGTCGTCGAGGGCACGATTGCAGATGCATCGCTGGTGGACCGCGTGTTCACCGAATTTCGTCCGGAGGCGGTGGTCCATGCAGCGGCTTCCTACAAGGATCCGGAAAATTGGACCGAAGACGCGTTGACGAACGTCGTGGGGACGGCCAACGTCGTTCAGACCTCCAAGCGATTGAACGTGGGAAGGCTGATTTACTTTCAGACGTCCCTCTGCTACGGGTTACACCCTGTCGAGCAGCCCATTACCGTCACTCATCTGATTCGTCCGGAAGGCAGCAGTTACGCGATCAGCAAAACCGCTGGAGAGCACTATGTCACGTTGAGCAATCTGAATTCTATCTCGTTTCGACTGGCCAACGCATATGGCCCACGCAACTTGAGCGGCCCGTTGCCCACATTTTATCAGCGGCTCACGGCCGGCAAACCCTGCTTCGTAATGGATACGCGGCGTGATTTCATATTCATCGATGATCTGGTCGAGGTGGTACTCATGGCCTTGCGCGGCAAAGGCGAAAAAGGCGTGTACCATGTCTCGTCCGGATCGGATTTTGCCATCAAGGATCTGTTCAACGCGACCATTAAAGCGTTGGGAGTGAAGTTGGATCGGGAAGTCGAAGTAAGGCCGCGCAATCCGGACGATGTCTATACGATCTTGCTGGATCCGTCGAAGACCCTCCGTGACTTCGCCGGCTGGCAGGCACACACGCCATTGGAGAAAGGCGTGGCGGCGGCCATAGACTGGTACAAGCGGTATGGCTTGATCGAAACGTTTACACACTTACAACCGGTCGACGCGAAGAAATAGCAGGAGGAGCGGTCTCGCAAGGCGAAATGCAGCGGTATCAGGATCAAAGAGTTTTAGTTGTTGGCGGAGCTGGGTTTGTCGGGAGCAATCTCGTCAGGCGTCTCATCAATGAAGGTTGCGACAATGTGCTGGTTGTGGACAATCTGCTCTCGGCTGAGCGGGGCAACTTACCAGAGGATGCGCGGATACGATTTCTTGAAGGGTCCATCGCGGATGACGGCATTGTGAGCAGCCTTACCGACGAATTCGATTACGTGTTTCATCTTGCGACCTATCACGGCAATCAGAGTTCGATTGCGAATCCATTGGAAGATCACGCCAATAACCTGATCAAGACACTCAAGCTGTTTGAGCGCATCAAAGGCTTTAAAAAGGTCAAGAAAGTGGTTTATGCGGCATCGGGCTGCACGCTCGCCCGCCACACATATGAGCATGCGGAGGCTACTAGCGAGGAGGGTTTGGCGCCCTTTGATTTGGATAGCCCGTACCAAATCTCTAAAGTTGTCGGCGAATTCTACTCGGTCTATTATCATCGGCAACATGGTCTGCCAACAGTCCGCGCGCGTTTTCAAAATGTCTATGGCCCAGGCGAGATTCTAGGAGCCGGCCGGTGGCGTGGAACACCTGCGACTGTCTGGCGCAATGTCACACCGACATTTATCTACCGAGCTCTCAAGCATCTGCCGCTGCAGGTAGAAAACAAAGGAATCGCCAGCCGTGATTTTATTTATGTGGGCGACATAGTACAGGGGCTGCTCCTTTGCGGTGAGGCCGGCCTGCCCGGCGAAGTCTATAACCTGGCGAGCGGCGTCGAGACTACCATTGGGGAATTGGCCGCTCTGATTAACACACTGACTGCGAATTCTTCCCCCCTTGAATTCCTGCCGGATCGTCCGTGGGACCGATCAGGGAAACGCTATGGGAGCACTGAAAAGGCAAAACGATTTCTCGGATTCGAGGCTCAGGTTCCCCTACGCGACGGCCTTGAGCGGACGATAGCCTGGACCCACCAGAACCTTGCTCTCATCGAATCCTGCATGCAGAAACATGCTGCCTCTATGAAGTCTCAGTCTTAATACGGCGTGCCGATGCAGGGCACCCGGAACGATCGTGCTGACGCTCGACGGGTGCTGGTGCTTTCTTTTTCAGACCTTCGCACTGATCCGCGCGTCCGGCGTCAGCTTGCCTTGCTGTGCCGGGAGTTCGAGGTCACCGCGGTCGGTTTCGGCTGTCCGGACGATTTTCCGGTCCGGTGTCTCGCTATTCCTGACCGGCACTGGAGCACACTCTGCAAGGCGGGTGTTGCTTTTCTGCTAAAGGCGAGGCGCTTCGAAACCGTCTATTGGTCTTCGGACTGCGTGAAGGCCGCGCAGGCGGTATTGCGCGGCGCGACTTTCGATCTCATCCTCGCGAACGACATCTGGACCCTCCCACTCGCGCTGGAATTGAAGGGGAATGCGAAAGTGGTGTTCGATGCACATGAGTACTCGCCGGCCGAGTTCGAGGAGAGCTGGCAGTGGCGCCTTTTCTTCCAGCGCTACAACGAATACCTGTGCCGGCGGTACCTACCTTTGGCCGATGCGGCGACCACGGTCTGCGAGGGGATAGCGGAGGAATACCGCCGGACCATCGGAGTGCGCATGACGGTCATTCATAATGCCCTTCCTTACCAGGACCTGCAGCCCTGCCGTGGCACGCCGGACGGCCGGGTACGGCTGGTTCACCACGGGGGGGCCATTCCTTCGCGGCAACTGGAGACGATGATCGAAACCATGCGCTACCTGGACGATCGCCACACCCTCGACTTCGTACTCGTTTCCAGCGTGCCCCGTTACCTGGATCGTCTCAAGTCGCTCGCGTCCGGCGATCGGCGCGTCCGCTTTCTGCCCTCGGTCGGGATGCATGACCTGCCGCGGATACTCAACCGCTACGATGCGGGCATTTACCTGCTGCCGCCTAACAACTTCAACAACCGCCACGCGCTTCCCAACAAGTTTTTCGAATTCGTGCAGGCCAGGCTTGCCATCGTTGTCGGTCCCTCTCCCGAGATGGCGGCGCAGGTGAGGCGCTACGAGATGGGTGTGGTATCCGAGGACTTCACACCCAAGTCGTTTGCACGTGCGATTTCCGGGCTTGACCGCCAGCGGATCGACCGCTTCAAGCAGCGCTCGCACGAGGCGGCGAAAGAGCTGTGCTTCGAAAGAAACGCGGAAATATTGCTTACCATGGTTGATAACCTCATCGGACACGCCTGATGTGCGGAATCGGCGCACTGTATAATCCGCGCTCTGCGCTCTCCGCGGAAACCCTGCGTGCGATGCAGGCCGTCGTCCGCCACCGCGGGCCCGACGACGAAGGCGTGGTCTGCTTCCGCAGTCCTGAATCGGTTCCGGAGGCTTACGGCGGTCCCGACACGCCGCAGGACGCCTACTCGTTGTCCCTACCATACAGGCCGACGCGCGCAGCGGTCGAGACTGGCGGCGTGTCGCTGGCGCTCACCCACCGGCGGCTTTCCATCCTCGACTTGACTCCTACCGGCCATCAGCCGATGTGTACCACCGACCGCGGTTGTTGGATCGTGTACAACGGCGAGGTCTACAACTACCTGGAGCTCCGCGAAGAGCTCAAGGCGCTAGGCCACGCCTTCCATACGCAGTCGGACACGGAAGTGATGCTCGCCGCCTACCGGCAATGGGGGCGCGACTGCCTTTCCCGCTTCAACGGCATGTTCGCTTTTGTGTTGTTCGATCGCGCGCGGCGGAAGCTCTTCGCTGCGCGCGACCGTTTCGGTGTGAAGCCGCTCTACTACTGGGTCGCGCCTGACGGGCTCATCGCTTTCGCATCCGAGATCAAGCAGTTTTCAGTATTACCTGGCTGGCGCCCGAGGATCAACGGCCAGCGCGCCTACGATTTTTTGAACTGGGGGCTGTCCGATCACACCGACGAAACCCTGTTCGAGGGCGTGTATCAATTGCGTGGTGGGGAAGCGCTCGAGTTGGATTTGCGCGGGAACGCCCGGCACGCCGCATCTGGTGAGCGTCTCAAAACTTTCCGATGGTACGAACTGCAGCCCCGGCTCTTCTCCGGTACGATCGAGGAGGCGGGAACGGAGTTCAAGAAGTTGCTCACCGACTCGGTACGTCTACGCCTCAGGGCCGACGTGCCGGTGGGCTCGTGCCTGTCGGGGGGGCTCGACTCATCCTCCATCGTCTGCGTCATGAACGAGCTCCTGCGCACGCACGACGCGCATGCGCTCCAGAAGACTTTTTCGGCGTGCTCGACCGTGAAGCGCTTTGATGAGCGCGAGTTCATCGAGGAGGTCGTCTGCGGTACCGGCACCGACGCTCATTACGTCTACCCCCGCATCGATGAACTGTTCGGGGTCCTCGATCGGATCACCTGGCACCAGGACGAGCCGTTCGGCTCGACTAGCATCTATGCCCAATGGCACGTCTTCAAGCTAGCCGCAGGGGAGAAGGTGAAAGTCATGCTCGACGGCCAGGGGGCTGACGAGCAGCTTGCCGGCTATCACAACTATTTCGCCCCGCGCTTTGGAGGCCTGCTGCGCGGGTTGTGCTGGCCGACGTTATGGGGGGAGATGCAGGCGACGAAGAGCCTGCATGGCTACACCCGGATATGGGGACTGAAGCATGCGCTCAACAACGTGCTCCCCGAGGTTCTGCGGCAGCCGCTACGCCGCCTCGCGGGCAAGCCGGGCAACGCGGTACCCTGGCTCGATATGAGCCTGCTGGGCGCCGTGTCGCGCGACCCGTTCCTCAAGGCCGGGACCGCCAAGGCGGCCTCGGTACAGGCGATGTCCCGCTCGCAGCTCACCGCGACTTCACTGCCGATGCTGCTGCACTGGGAGGACCGCGATTCCATGGCCCACTCCATCGAGGCACGGGTGCCCTTCCTGGATTACCGGCTTGTCGAGTTCGTGCTGGGGCTGCCCGACGACTACAAGATCGCCGGGGGCGAGACCAAGCGTGCGATGCGGGAAGGCATGCGCGGCGTGCTACCCGAGCGCGTGCGCACCCGCGTCGACAAGATGGGCTTTGTTACCCCCGAAGAAGTGTGGCTGCGGGAAGACAGTCCCGACCTGTTTCGCAAAGCGTTGCGCGAGGCCGTGGACGTTTCGGCGGGCATCATCAAGGACGAGACCCTCGCGCTGCTCGAGCAGACGATAGCGGGCAAGCAGCCCTTCTCGTTCCTCATCTGGCGCCTGATCAGCTTTGGGGCGTGGATGAGAGTATTCTCCCTGCGTGCCTGAGCCGGGAAGATGACGCCGCCATGAAGATACTCTCCGTCGTCGGCGCCCGGCCCCAGTTCATCAAGGCCGCGGCGATGAGCCGGGTGATGCGTGCCACGCGCGGCCTGCGGGAAGTGCTGGTGCACACCGGCCAGCATTACGATCGCAGCATGCCGGCCGTGTTCTTCAGGGAGCTCCAGATTCCCAGGCCCGACCGCAACCTCGGCATAGGCTCGGGCACCCACGGCGCGCAGACCGGCCGCATGCTGGAGGCCCTCGAACGCGCCATTTCCTCGGAAAAGTCGGACTGGGTGCTCGTCTATGGCGACACCAACTCGACGCTCGTCGGTGCGCTCGCCGCCGCAAAACTAAAGATCCCCGTCGCCCGCGTCGAAGCCGGGTTGCGCTCCGACAACCGCGCAATGCCCGAAGAGATCAATCGCGTCGTCGCCGACCACGCATCCGACCTGCTGTTCGCTCCGACGCGAGCGGCCGTCGCTAACCTGCTGCGCAAGGGGATAGCCCGGCGCAAGATCGTCCGCGTCGGCGACATCATGTATGACGCCGCGCTGTACTATGGCGAAAAAGCCGAGCGCACGAGCAGGGTTCTCCCGAAGCTCGCGCTCGCCGGCCGGGAGTATGTCCTCGCCACGGTGCATCGCGCGGAAAACACCGACGATGGCCGTCGCCTACACGCCATCTTCGGCGCGCTGCGCCGGCTCGCCCGGGAAATGCCACTCGGCGTGATGAGCAAGATCCGCGTCTTGCACGTTCCCGAGATGTTCGGCGGTAATCCGCCGCAGCACGCCCGCGCGGAGCGGGAAGTCGGTCTGGAGAGTTGGTGCGTGAGCTTCCGCAAGAGCTACTTCGACTATCGCTGCGACGAGATCTTGTGGGAAGACCCGGGACGCATCGTGACGACCGAGATCAGGCGCTGGCGCCTGCTCCGGCGGGCGGTGCGAGACTACGACGACATACACTTCAACGCGGGCACGCCGGTGCTGCCCAAACGCGTTGACCGGGAGCCGCATCAGAACAGCCAGGCCAGGGGACTGGCGAGCAGGCTTTACAATCTGTATGCCGCCGCCGTTGAATTCCGCGACCTCGCGTGGCTGCCGCAGGCAGGCAAGGCGATATTTGTGACCTATCAGGGCGACGATGCGCGGCAGGGCGAGTTTTGCCGCCGCCATTTCAAGATCTCGCCGGCCGACGAAGTCGAGCCCGGCTACTACTCTACCGAGAGCGACGAGCGCAAGCGCCGCGAATTCGCTTTGTTCGACTGCTACGCAGACGGGATTTTCGCGCTCAACCCCGATCTCCTGCATGTGCTGCTGAAACGCGCCCGGTTCCTCCCGTACGCCAGTATCGACCCGCGAGAATGGCGCCCGGCGGCGCGCAGCTCCGTCCGTACCCGCCCGCTGGTAATCCATGCGCCCAGCCACCGCGGAGTCAAGGGCACCCGTTACATCATGGAGGCCGTCGCGCGGCTCAAGGCCGAAGGGGTCAATTTCGAGTTCACTCTGGTTGAAGGGCTGTCCAACGCCCAGGCAAGGGCGCTGTCCGAGACGGCGGACCTGCTCGTGGACCAGCTGCTCACGGGCTGGTACGGCGCGGTGGCCGTCGAGATGATGGCGCTCGGCAAGCCCGTCGTGTGTTACTTGAGGGAGGACGATCTCAAATTCATCGACTCTCGGATGCGGGCCGACCCGCGGGCGCACACGTGAGCCTGGAAGTTCCCCGTGAGGACGGGGATTCCCCGCCACCGGGCTTATGAGAATACTGATCATTTCCTATTACTTTCCGCCGCTCAACTCGATTGCTTCAATCCGCCCGTACAGCTGGGCGCGGGCGTGGACCGATCTCGGCCACAAAGTCCACGTGCTCACCACTGCGAAGATGCCTTTCGATGGGCCGTGCGACCTCGATCTCGATGTGTCAGGAATCGAGTGTGACACAGTGCGCTACCTGCCGCGCTTTTCGCAGCACGCCCGCTCCCGAGACCCAGCGCGGGAGAGCCATCGATGGGAGCGCATAAAGCGGATGACGCGAAGCTGGCGGCTCGGGCTTGGCATTTTCGCAGATCTGCGCACGCTCGCCCTGAGGCCCCTTCTTCGGCGCGGCCGGAAGCTAGTGCGCCAGCACCGCTTCGATTTCATCATTAGCTCCTACCTACCCGGGGTCGCGCATATCATGGCCTCGCGCCTCGCCCGCGAATTCGGCATACCCTGGATCGCGGACTACCGCGATCTCTGGCATCTCGACCACACCGGCCAAGCCTACCGTTTCACCTCGCTCGCCTCCGGGTGGATCGAACGGCGGGTCGTCTCCCAGGCAGCAATGTTTTCAACCGTCTCACGGGGGCTCGCTGCCGAACTCGCACGCCGGTTCCCCCAGCCGGTCGTCGTCTGCTACAACGGCTACTTGCCTCCTCCGGCGGGGACTGAGCCGCCGAGCGTACCGCCCGAGTACCTGCGGCTCGTGCACATCGGTCGTCTCAACCTGGGCAAGCGTGATCCGGAACCGTTGCTGAGCGTTCTCGCCGAGCTTGAGCAGTACAACCCCTCGCAGGCGGCCCGCATCCGCGTGGAGTTCTACGGTGAGATCGAGCCCTGGCTCGAAGCGCGTGTCCGGGCCCACGGCCTCGGCCATCTCGTGCGCTTCGTCGGGCAGGTGTCTTACATCGAGAGCATCCGCGCTCAGCGAAGCGCCACTGCGCTGCTGCTCTTCGACTGGTCGGGGGGCAGATTGGAAGGCGTTCTATCAGGCAAGCTAATGGAGTATCTCGGGAGTGGGCGACCCATCCTGGTGATCGGCGGGCCCGGAAACAGCGAAGCGGCCGCAATCGTGCGGCGTTGCGGGGCGGGGGTCTTCCTGGCGGGCGCTCGCGAGATCCATGGCTGGCTCGCCTCTGCGGATACGCGCGCGCTCGAAGGGTGGAAACCGGACGTGCAGGAAGTGGCCGTGTTCTCGCGTCGCCACCAAGCCGAGCAGCTCCTCGCCGAGATCCTCGCCCGCGTGCTCACCCGAGATGCCCCTCCAGGCGACGTGGAAGGGCCCCGGACCGATGCCGCGCCGGCGTGATGAGGATCCTCGTCGTCACGCAGTATTTCTGGCCGGAATCCTTTCGCGTGAACGATCTTGCTCTGGGGTTGAAAGAGCGAGGCCATGCAGTAGCGGTTTTGACGGGGTTGCCCAACTATCCTACTGGACGTTTTTTCCCTGGTTACGGTTTTTTCACGCCAAGCAGTGAAGAG
>Ga0066710_100001530_pt1 | contig 17415 bp, 17 predicted proteins | sample GraSoiAngelo_159_FD_79666 | JGI IMG/M metagenome (GOLD analysis project Ga0066710, IMG submission 79666) | Grasslands soil microbial communities from the Angelo Coastal Reserve, California, USA - 14_1009_16_40cm | ecosystem: Environmental > Terrestrial > Soil > Grasslands | place: USA... | reverse complement strand
GCCGCTGATCGGCTTCGGCGCCTCGCCGCGGGCGTGCATCGCCCTGGCGCAGGCCTCCCGCGCCTACGCGTTCCTCCAGGGAAGGACCTTCGTGGTGCCGGAGGACATCCGGGCGCTGGCGCCGGACGTGCTGCGCCACCGGCTGGTGCTGACGTTCGAGGCCGAAGCGGAGGACGTGACGGCGGATGGGATCGTGACGCAGCTCCTCGGCGCGGTGAAGGCGCCGTGAAGACAGGGATCAGGGGTCAGGGGTCAGGGGGGAGGGAACTGCCCCGTGACCCCTGATCCCTGAACCCTGACCCCTGACCCCTATCATGCCGGTCCCCGCCGAGCTCCTGAAGCAGGTAAAAGGCATCGCGCTGCGCACCCGCGGCGTGGTGGATTCCCTCTTCTCGGGCGAGTTCCGCTCGGTGTTCCGGGGCCAGGGGATGGAGTTCGCCGAGGTCCGCGCCTACGAGCAGGGCGACGACTTCCGCTCGATCGACTGGAACGTATCGGCGCGGCTCGGTTCGCCCTACGTCAAGACCTTCACCGAGGAGCGGGAGCTCACCCTGCTCCTGGTGGTGGACCAGTCGGCGTCGACCCGGGTCGGGACGCCGGTCACCAAGGCGGCGCGCTCGGTCGAGGTCGCGGCGGTGCTCGCGCTGGCCGGCGCGCGGGAGCAGGACCGGGTGGGCGCGCTCCTGTTCAGCGACCGGGTCGAGCACGTGGTGCGGCCCGCGAAGGGGCGGCGCCACGCCCTCCGCCTGATTCGCGACCTGCTCGCGTTCGAGAGCACCCGGCGCGGCACCAATCTTCTCCAGGCGATCCACTTCGCCTCGCGGGTGCTCGCCCACCGCGGCGTGGTGGTCGTGCTCTCCGATTTCCTCGCCGAGGGGTGGGAGCGCGCGCTCCGGGAGCTCGCGGTCCGGCACGAGGTCATCGCGGTGACGGTGGACGATCCCCGCGAGGACGACCCGCCGGCGGGCGGCTGGGTCGAGCTGGAGGATGCGGAGACCGGGCGCCGCGCCCTGGTCAACACCGGAAGCGCCGCGGCGCTCCGGCGCTGGAAGGCCGCCGCCCAGGCGCGGCGCGCCCAGCGCGCCGAGCGGCTGCTCGGCGCCGGCGTGGAGCACATCGCGCTCACCGTGGCCACCGACTACGGCATCGTGCTCCGGCGCGCCTTCGCCCGGCGGCTCCGCCGCCGGGGAGCGAGGCCCCGGTGATCGGCGCGCTGCTCCTGCTGCAGGCCGCCGCGGGGACCGTCGGCGACACGGTGTACGTCACCCGGGTGATTCCCGACGCCGGCGGGGCCGTCGTGCGGCCGCAGCAATGGTCGCTCGGCGCGCTGGCACTCCAGCTCGGGCCCGCCGAGCTCCGCCGCGACGAGCGGGGGACCGTCGTGCGCTACGCGCTGGTGTTCTGGTACCCGGGCGACCACCTGGTCACCATGCCCGGACCGGTGCTGGTGCGGCGCGACGGGCGCTCCGATACCCTCGCCGTCTCCACCGCGCGGATCCGGGTCGAGAGCGTGCTCCCCGGCAACCGGCGGCGCTCCTCGCTCGAGCCGAAGCCCGCCGTCGAGGCGGTCCCGCTCGCCGCGGAGACGCCGCTGCCCGCGGTGATCCTGGTCGGCGCCACCGCGGCGGGGCTCGGCATCGCGGGCTTCCGCTGGCGGCGCCCTGGCAAAATCGCGCCGCGCCCGGCCTCGCCGGCGGCGGGTCCGCCGCCCGAGACGCTGGCCCGCTGGGCCACCGCGGGCGAGCACCGCGCCGCGCTCGACGCCTGGGGCCGGATCCTCCGGCAGCGGCTCTCCCTGGCCCGCGATCCCCGCCAGACCGCCGAGCTCGAGCGGCTGCTCGCCGACATCGACTTCAGCGTCTTCGCGTCCCACGGGCCGGAGCAGCTGGCCGCGCTCTCGGCACGCGCTGCGAAGTTGAGCGCCGCATGACGATGTTTTTCGCCCGACCGTTCCTGCTCGTGTTGCTGGCGATCCCGCTCTGGTTTCTCTTCCGCGGGCGGCGCCGGGCCCGGGTGCCGATCGGCGACGGCGCGCTGCCGGCGGCCGCGGCGCGCCGCCCGGTGCTGGCCTGGTTTCCCCCGGCGCTCCGGGCGCTCGCGCTGATCGGGTGGGTCATCGCCGCCGCGGGCCCGCGGCTTCCCGGCGGGCCCACCACGGTGCGGAAGGACGGTATCGGCATCGTGATCGCGGTGGACGTCTCGAGCAGCATGCTGGCCGAGGACTTCGCGCCCTCCAACCGCCTCGAGGTGGCCAAGCGGCAGGCGATCGCCTTCATCCGGGGCCGCGAGGCGGACCGGATCGGCCTGGTCGCGTTCGCGGGCGAGGCGCTGACCCAGATCCCGGTGACGCTCGACTACGCCGTGCTGGAGCGCGCGGTGATGCAGCTCCGGGTCGGCGCCCTCGAGGACGGCACCGCCATCGGGAGCGGCCTCGCCACCGCGGTCAACCGGCTCCGCCGGGTGCCCACCCGCTCCCGGGTGGTGCTGCTCCTCACCGACGGCGTCAACAACCGCGGGGCGATCGACCCGCGCACCGCGGCCGACGCGGCGGCCGCGTTCGGAGTCAAGGTGTATACCGTCGGCGTGGGCACCATCGGCGAGGCGCGGATTCCCACCGGACGCGGGCTGAACGGCTTCCGCTACGAGATGCTCCCGGTCGAGATCGACGAGGATCTGCTCCGCGACATCGCCGGGAAGACCGGCGGCCGCTACTTCCGCGCGACCGACACCGAATCGCTGAGCCGGATCTTCCAGCAGATCGACCAGATGGAGCGCACCCCGATGGACGCGCGGCGCTACCGCGCCGCCGACGAAACCCCGGGGCCGTTCCTGCTGGCGGGGCTCGGGCTCTTCACGGTGGCGCTGCTCCTGGGCTCCACCGCCGTGGTGCGCGCGCCATGATCTTCGACTCGCCCCTCCTCCTCGCCATCTCCCCGGTGGCGGCGCTCCTGGTCGGGCTCCTCGCCTGGCGGGCGCGGCGCGCCCGGCTCCGGCTCACCGCGCGCTGGGCCCCGGGCCTCGCCGACGAGGGACGCCGGACCGGCCGCGCGGCGCCGTGGCTCCTGGGCGCCGCGGGGCTCCTCGCCGCGCTGGGGGCCGCGGGCCCGCGCTGGGGGCGCACCGAGACCGAGCTCGAGGGCCGCTCGCTCAACCTCGCGATCGGCGTCGACATCAGTCGCTCGATGCTTGCTGAAGACACTCCGCCGAGCCGGCTCCAGCGCGCCATCCGCGAGGCGCGGCGTCTGGTGCAGGATGCCCGCGGCGACCGGCTCGCCCTCCTCGCTTTCGCGGGGCGGAGCTACATCCTGACCCCGCTCACCCTGGACGATGCCGCCGTCGCCCTCCAGCTCGACGCTCTCGACCCCGACGTCGCCAGCGAGGGCGGCACCGACCTCTCCGCGGTCCTCTCCCAGGGACGCGACCTCCTCACCGCCGCCGCCGAGGGCGGCGCCCGGGTGCTGGTGGTCTTCACCGACGGCGAGACCCACGATTCGGTGGACGCGGCGATCGCCGCGGCCCGGGCGCTCCGCTCCGCCGGGGTGACGCTGGTGATGGTGGGCGAGGGTGACACTCTCTCCGCGCGCATCCCGCTCCGCGACGATCGTGGCGCGCCGCTCGGCTACAAGACCGACGACGAGGGCCAGGTGGTGCGCACCTGGCGCCGCGACAACATCCTCCGCGCCGTGACCGACGCCGCGGGCGGCGTGCTGGTTTCCGCGGACGCCGCCGACCAGGAGGCCGCCGTGCGCCAGGTGATCGGCGGCCTCGAGCGCAGCGCCACAAAGGAGCGCCGGCGCGAGGACCTGACCCCGCGCGGCTGGCTCTTCGCGCTGGGCGCGGTGCTCCTCCTCGGCGTGCAGGGCACCCTCCGCCGCGGACCGGCGCTCGCGCTGATCGCACTCACCGTGCTTCCCGCCGGCCGCGCCGCCGCGCAGCGCCCCTCGGCGGGCGACCGGCTGCTCCGGCGGGGCGACACCGCCGGGGCGGCGGAGGCCTACGCCCGGGAGGCCGCCACCCGTCCCTCCGCCGACTCCGCGCTCTTCAACGCCGGCACCGCCGCGCTCGACGGCGGCCGCTACGCCGAGGCGAAGAAGTGGCTCGCCGACGCGTCGCGCTCGCTCGATCCGGGGCTCCGCTTCCGGGCCCTCTACAATCTCGGCCTCGCCGCGATGCGCGAGGCCCGCGCCGACACGGCGAAGCGCGCGGCGCTCAACGACGAGGCGGCGGCGCGGTTTCGCGAGGCGTTGCTCCTCTCGCCCGGATCGCGCGAGGCCAAGTGGAACCTCGAGCTGGTCCAGTCCCCGGCCCCGCCGCCGCCTCCGAGCGGGGGCGGGAAGCCGCCGCCCACGCCGCCGAAAAACGGGACGCCGCCGCCCACGCCAAGAAGCTCGAGCAATCTCTCCCAGTCGGAAGCGGAGCAGATCCTCAATTCGGTGGAGCGAAACGAGCGGGACGTGCGCTCCGACCTCGCCCGGCGCCGGCGGATCGCGCAGAGCTCGGCGGGCAAGGACTGGTGATGCTCGCCCTTCCGCTGCTCCTCGCGCTGGTGCAGCAGCCGCCCGCGCTCGACATCACCACCTCGACCGACAAGGGCCGCGCGGTGGTGGGAGAGGAGGTCGTCTTCACCCTCCACGCCGTGGGACACAGCACCGCGCCATTCCGCGCCGACCTCCCGGCGCTCGACGGCTTCGCGCTGCTGGAGCGGAAGGAGCACGTGGACATCGTCTACGGGCAGAAGCAGCTCACCCGGCAGTACACCCTGGAGCTCCGGCTCCGCGCCGAGCAGGTCGGCACCTGGTCGATCGGCCCGATCCGGGTCGAGCACGGCGACGCGTCGGGGTTCTCTCCCGCCGAGACGGTGAGCGTGAGCAACGCGACCGGCGGCGCGCCGTCGGGGCTCGATCCCGATCTGCTCGCGCTGGTGCCCCGGGTGCCGCCGCCCCGCGCCGGCGGGCCGTCGGTGTACACGGTGGTGTCGGCGGACGTGACGTACGCCGGAGACCAGGTGGATGTGCTGACCGCGGCGTGGCTCCCCCGGGGCCTCCGGATGCGGCTCCGCCAGCCGCCGACCCTGAGCCCGCCGTCGCTGCTCGGCGTCTGGTCCGAGCCGCGCACTCCGGTGCCGGGCGCGGTCGCCAGCCGGGTGGTGGATGGCGAGAGCTACGATCTGTTCGTCGGCTTCCAGACCGTCTTCCCGCTCAATCCCGGCGCCATTCAGATCCCGCCCGCGGTGCTCAGCTGGAGCACGCCGGGCGGAGCCCGGTCCGCCGACGCCGGGCGGCGGAGCGTCGAGAGCCGGCCGATCACGCTCACGGTCCGCCCGCTTCCCGCCGCGGGGAGACCGGCCGGGTTCAACGGACCGGTGGCGCGCGACCTCCGGATCGAATACCGGCTGGGGCAGAACGCCGCCCGCGCCGGGGCCGTGCTTCCGTTGGATGTAGTGGTGAACGGCGCCGGCAATCTTCATCTCTGGCCCACGCCGCAGCTCGCCTGGCCCGGCGGCGTGCGGGTCTACGAGGAGGGGACCGAGGGCACGCCGAGGCTGGTCGTGAATCACCTCGGCGGCGCGAAGAAGTTCCGCTTCGCCGTGGTGCCCGATTCGGCCGGGAGCCTCTCGCTCCCGCCGCTCGAGTACGGCTACTTCGACCCGGCCGACGGCTCGTATCGCGTCGCGCGCACCTCCGGGATCGTGGTGCCGGTGCTCGACGCCACCCCGACCCGCGATCCGCGCTCGGCGGTGCCGATCGAGGTGCAGGGAGGGCAGTCGCCGGTGGAGCAAGTCCTCGGGCTCCCGTGGTATGCCCTCGCCGCGCTCGCGGCGGTGCCGCTCCTGATCATGGCGGCGGTGGGACTCAGGGACCGGCGCCCCCCGCGGGCGCCCCGCCCGCGCGCCGCCGGCGATCCCGCGGGGCGGCTCGACGAGCTGCTCGACTCCCTGGTGCCGCCCGGCTGGCGAAGCTCGGCGTTCGCGCTCGCCGCCGGGCTCCGGGTGGCGGGCATGGACCGCGAGGGCGCCGAGCGCCTGGTCCGGCTGCACTCGGCGCTCGAGGCGGAGCGGTTCGGGCGGGAGGGGAACGGGAGCGGATCGCCCGGATTGCTCCAGGAGATCGACGCCGCGCTCGCCCAGGTGCCGCGCCGTCTCCGGCGCTGGACCGGCATCGCGGCCGCGATCGCCGGCGCGGCGATCGTGCTGCTCGCGCTGCGCGCCACCCCGCTCGCGGCGCAGTCGGGGATCGAGCTCTACTCCCGGGGCGAGTACGCCGCGGCGGCGGAACGCTTCCGCGCCTCGACCGCCATGTTCCGCGCCTCGGGCGCGCTCTGGTACGATCTCGCCGCGGCCGAATACATGGCGCGGAGAGACGCCCAGGCCGCCGCGGCGCTGCTCGCCGCGCGCGCGCTCGCCCCGCGCGATCCGCGGGTGGCGGCCCTCTGGAGCGCGCTGGCGCGGGAGCACGACCAGCTGCGGCGCGCCGGCTCCGCGTGGCCGCTCACCGCGGAGGAGTGCTTCCTCGTCGCCATCGCCTCGCTCTGGCTCGCGGGGCTCCTCTTCGTGGTGCTCCGGCGGCGGCTCCCGCTGTGGCCCGGGTTCCTCCTGGTCGCCGCGATCGCCGGGGGGGCGGGGTTCGCGGAGCGCGCCGAGCGCCGCACGCCGCGCGCGGTGCTCGAGGGTGGCGCGAGCCTCCGGCTCTCGCCGCACGGGCTCGCGCCCGAGCGCGCCGCGGTCCCCGCGTTCGGCGTGGTGCGGCTCGAGCGCAGGCTCGGCTCCTGGTGGCTGGTCGAGACGGTCGACGGCGCGGAGGGGTGGGTGAGCGAGGAGATCCTGGCGCTTTCGCCCGCGTTAGATTGAGGCGATGCCGCCCACCACCCTCCGCAGGATCGCCATCCTGCCCGACGCCGTCGCCAACCAGATCGCGGCGGGGGAGGTGGTCGAGCGGCCCGCCTCGGTGGTGAAGGAGCTGGCCGAGAACGCGCTCGACGCCGGGGCCCGGCACCTTCGGATCGAGCTGGAGCAGGGCGGCAAGACCCTCATCGCCGTGAGCGACGACGGCGCCGGCATGAGCCGCGAGGACGCGGTGCTGTCGCTCGACCGCCACGCCACCAGCAAGATCGCCAGCGCCGCCGACCTGGTCGGGGTCCGGACCTTCGGCTTCCGCGGCGAAGCCCTCCCCGCCATCGCGTCGGTCTCCCGCTTCTGCCTGCTCACTTCGGACGGCAACGAGGCCGTCGAGCTCACCGTGACCGGCGGGCGGGTCGACCGGGTGGCGCCCGCCGCGCGGCAGCGGGGCACCACCGTCACCGTCCGCGGGCTCTTCTTCAACACGCCGGCCCGCCGGAAATTCCTCCGCTCCATCTCGAGCGAGGCCCGCGCCGCGTCCGACGCGGTGGCGACGCTCGCCCTCGCCCATCCGCAGGTGGGCTTCGAGCTGCTGGTGGACGGCACCACGCGGCTCGTCGTCCCCCCGGATCAGGACGCCACCGCGCGGCTCGCCGGGGTGTGGGGCGCCCACCTGGCCGGCACGCTCATCGCCGTGGACTACGCCCTCGGGCCGCTCCGGGTCACCGGCTTTACCCAGCGGCCGGGCGACGCCGCGCCGACCGGACGCCGCGCCCAGCTCTTCGTCAACGGGCGGCCGTTCCGCGACAACTTCCTGGTCCGCGCCGCGGAGGCGGGCTACCGCTCCGCGATTCACCCGGGCGACCGGCCCAGCATGCTGTTCCGCCTGGAGCTCGACCCCGCCGACGTGGACGTCAACGTCCATCCCGCCAAGCTCGAGGTCCGCTTCCGAGACCGCCTGTCGGTCGAGCGCGTCGTGGAGGAAGCGGTGCGCCACGCGCTCGGTGGGCTCGAGGCCGCGGCGCCGGTCGGCGAGTGGCGCCCGTTTCCCCGCGCCGCGCCCCCGGCCGGCCCCGTGCCCGAGTCGCTCTTCACCCCGCCGGAGCCCGGCTCGCATCCGGGCGAGGCCGCTCCGCCCGAGCGCTCGCCGGGCGAGAGCTTCGGCGCGCCGATCGTGCAGCTCTTCTCGAGCTACATCGCGTTCGAGGGCCACGAAGGGCTGGTGATCGTGGACCAGCACTCGGCCCACGAGCGGGTGCTCTACGAGGAGATCATGGAGGTCCTCGCCGGAGGCGGCGGCGCGAGCCAGCGGCTCCTGCTCCCGGAGACGATCGAGCTCACCGACGAGGAGCTCGAGGCGCTGGAGCGCCACCGTGACGCGATCGAGGCGGTGGGCTTCCAGGTCGAGCCGTTCGGGGGCCGCTCGGTGGTGGTGCAGGCGGTGCCCGCGCCGCACCCCCGCTTCGACGCGATCGCCTGCTTCCGCGAAATGATGGCCGACCTCGCCCGCGGGCGCTTCGGCGGCTGGGCCAACCGCCTGGAGCGCTTCGGCGCCACCTTCGCCTGCCGCGCCGCGGTCAAGGCGGGGATGCCCCTCACCGAGCCGGAAATGCGGGCGCTCCTGCTCCGGCTCTTCGCCACCCGGCTCCCGCCCCACGACGTGCACGGCCGCAGTACCATCGTGCAGCTTCCGCGTGACGAGCTGGAGCGACGGTTTGGCCGGCGCTAGCCTCCCGATCCTGGTCGGGCCCACCGCCGTCGGCAAGACGGCCGTTGCCGTCGCGCTCGCCGCGCTGCTGCCGCTCGAGGTGATCTCGGCCGATTCGCGCCAGATCTACCGCCGGCTCGACATCGGCACCGCCAAGCCGAGCCGGCGCGAGCGGCTCCGGGTCCCGCACCACGGCGTGGACCTGGTGGAGCCGGGGGAGCGATACAGCGCCGGTCGATTCGCTCGCGAGGCGACCGGCTGGATCGAGGAGGTGCGGGCGCGCGGTCGGCTCCCGGTAGTAGTGGGCGGCACCGGGCTCTACGTCCGCGCCCTCGCCGACGGCCTCTTCGTCGAGCCGCCGCTCGACGTCGAGCGGCGGCGGTCGCTGCAGCACTGGATCGCCGGGCTCGCCGCCTTCGACCTGGTGCGCTGGGCCGGCCGGCTCGACCCCGGCTTCGCCGGCGGCGGCCGGCAGCGCGCCAGCCGCGCGATCGAGATCGCTCTCCTCACCGGCCACCCGCTCTCGGCGTGGCACGCGCTGGCCAGCGGCGAGGGCGCGGTGTCGCCGTGGTACGTCCGGCTCACCGCGCCGCGCCCGGTGCTGCACCAGCGGATCCGGGTGCGGGCCGAGGAGATGGTGCGGCGCGGGCTCATCGAGGAGGTGGCCAGCGTGCTGAGCGAGGGCCATCCGGCCGGTGCCCCCGGCCTGGACGGCGTGGGGATCCGCGAGGCGGTGGAGTACCTCCACGGCCACCGCAGCCGCGAGAGCGTCGCCGAGGCGGTGGCCACCGGCACCCGCGGGTACGCCAAGCGGCAGGAGACCTGGTTCCGCCACCAGCTCCGCGGGCCGGTCCTGACGCTCGACGCGAGCCGCCCCGCGGAGGAGCTCGCCGCCGAGATCGCCGCCGCGTGGCAGGGCGGGCGGCCGCTCCTTCATGTCTGAGGCAAGTCATCGCGAGGCCCGCAGGGCCGTGGCGATCCCGCGAGATTGCTTCGGTGCCTTCGGCCCCTCGCAATGACCGGCTAGGAACTCCATGAAAATCGGCATCACCTGCTACCCCACCTACGGCGGCTCCGGCGCCCTGGCTACGGAGCTGGGGCTCGATCTGGCCCGGCGGGGCCACGAGGTGCATTTCATCACCTACGCGATGCCGTTCCGCCTCCGGGGCTACACGGAGGGTGTCTACTTTCACGAGGTTGACACCTCGGTGGGGCACTACCCGCTCTTCGAGCACTATCCGTACACCCTGGCGCTCGCCTCGAAGCAGCACGAGGTGGCGCTCCAGATGGGACTGCAGGTGCTCCACGTCCACTACGCCATCCCTCACGCCACCACCGCCTGGCTCGCCAAGGAGATGCTCGGCCCGGGACATCCGCTCAAGGTGATCACCACGCTGCACGGCACCGACATCACGCTGGTGGGGCAGGAGGCGAGCCTGCACCCGATCACCAAGTTTTCGATCGAGCGCTCCGACGCGGTGACGGCGGTCTCGACCTACCTCAAGGACGAGACGATCCGCACCTTCGGCTGCGAGCAGTGCCGGATCTCGGTGATCCCCAACTTCGTCAACCTCGCCGAATACCGGCCCGCCGATGAGAAGACCGGCGACGGGCTCCGCCCCGCGGGGCACAAGCTCGTGTCCCACGTCTCCAATTTCCGCGAGGTGAAGCGGGTGAAGGACGTGGTACGGGTCTTCTCGCGAATCCGGAAGGCGATGCCCGCGACGCTGCTCATGATCGGCGACGGCCCCGAGCGCGACGACGCCGAGCGCGAGGCGCGCGACCTTGCCGTCGCGCAGGACGTCCGCTTCCTCGGGAAGATCGACACCGTGGCGCCGCTCCTCCAGCAGAGCGATCTCTTCGTCCTGCCGACCCAGGCGGAGTCGTTCGGCCTCGCCGCGCTGGAGGCGATGGCGTGTGGCGTGCCGGTGGTAGGAAGCCGGGCCGGCGGGCTTCCCGAGGTGGTGGAGGACGGGAAGAGCGGCATCCTCGAGCCCCCCGGCTCGGTGGAGGCGATGGGCCGCCGGTCCATCGAGCTCCTGCGCGACCCCGAGCGCCACCGCGCCATGGCCACCGCCGCGGCGGACCGGGCCCGGCTTTTCGACGCCGACCGGATCGTCCCGATGTACGAGGCCCTCTATCGCGAGGTCGCGGGATGACCACCCTCTCCTGGTGGCAAGGTCTCATCCTCGGCCTGGTGCAGGGGCTCACCGAGTTCCTCCCGGTCTCGAGCTCGGGCCACCTGGTGCTCGCCGAGCGCCTGGTGGGCTTCCAGGCCCAGGGGGTGTTCTTCGAGGTCGCGGTCCACGTGGCGACGCTCCTCTCCGTCGTCATCGCCTACCGGCGGCGGATCGGCGAGCTCCTCCGCGGACTCTTCGGCGGCGGCGGCGACGCGTGGCGGTACACCGGGATGCTGATCCTCGCCTCTCTTCCGGCCGGCGTGGCGGGGGTCGCGCTCCGCGACTACTTCGAGCGCTCGTTCCACTCGCTCCCCGCCCTCGGCTGGCAGTTCCTGATCACAGCGGCGCTCCTCTGGAGCACGAAGGCCGCGCTCGCCCGCGCCACCGATACCCGGGTCACCGCGCCCCGCGCCATCCTGATCGGCATCGGGCAGGCGACCGCCATCGTCCCCGCGATCCCCCGCTCCGGCACCCCCATCGCCGCGTCGCTCTGGAGCGGGCTCGCCGCGGACACCGCCGCCGAATTCTCCTTTCTCATGTCCGTCATCGTGATCGCGGGGTCGGGGCTGCTCGAGGCGCGCCACATCCCGGCCGGCTCGCATCCCTTCACGGCGGGGCTCGCGGTCGCGTTCGTCACCGCGATGATCTCGGGGATCGTCGCGATCCGATTCCTGGTGAGCCTCCTCCGCCACAAGAAGTTCCATCTCTTCGCTCCCTACTGCGCCCTGCTCGGCGCCTTCTGCCTGGTGTGGTTCGGCGTGCTCGGTAAATGACCAGCGGGGCGGTGCGCTGGCACGACGCGCTCGGCTCGACCCAGGAAGAAGCCCACCGGCTGGCGGCGGAGGGAGCGCCCCACGGCATTGGGGTCGCCGCGCGGACCCAGACCACCGGGCGCGGCACCCGCGGCCGCCGCTGGCTCTCGCCGCGCGGCGGACTCTGGTTGAGCGTGGTCTGCCGCCCCCGGGAGAGCGCCGCCGCCGAGGCCGTCGGGATCCGGGTCGGGCTCGCCCTCGCCGACCTCCTCGAGCGGCTGCTCGCGCCCCCCGCCACGGTCGCGCTCAAGTGGCCCAACGATCTCCTCATCGACGGCCGCAAGACCGGCGGCGTCCTCGCGGAGGCTCGCTGGCAGGGCGACACCATCGCCTGGATCGTGGTCGGCGTCGGGATCAACGTCCGGAATGAGCTGCCCAGCGGAATCCGCCAGGTCGCGGCGCGGCTCATGGACGCGGGTTATGCGGGAACGCCGGAGGAGCTGGCCGAGCCGGTCGCGATGGCGGTCGCGGGCACCGTGGCAAGCGCCTCGCCGCTCACCGCCGCGGAGCTCGAGGCCTTCCATCGCCGCGACTGGCTCCGGGGAAGGGTGCTGGAATCGCCGGAGCGCGGCGTGGCCGACGGCATCACGCCGTTTGGGCGGCTCCGGGTGCTCCGGCCGGACGGGAGCGTGGCCGAGGTGCTGTCCAGCGTGAGCGTGGTGGCGCGCGTCCCATGAGCGGAGCTCGCGACGCGGGGTACAAGCTCCTCGGCCGGAACCTCGATTATCTCCTCCATCTCCGCCCCGCCGAATGGCCGATTCTCACCGTGCACCTCCTCACCGGGAGCGTGCTCGCGGTCGGGGTCACCCGGCTGCTCCGTCACGGCGGCTGGGGCGTGGTCGCCGGCGTGGCCGCGTTCGTCGTCGGGTTGAACGGCGGGACGCTCGCGCTCAACTCGGCCTTCGATCGCGACGAGGGCGACGTGGCCTACCTCCGCCGCCCGCCGCCGCCGCCGCGGGGCCTCGCCGCGTTCGGACTCCTCCTGATGGGCGCAGCGCTCGCCGTGGCGACCCGGCTCCCGATCCGCTTCTTCTCGGCGACGGCGCTCTGCTTCCTCCTCTCGGTGCTCTACTCGGTGCCGCCGATCCGCCTGAAGGCCGTGGCCGGCATGGACTGGGTGATCAACGTCGTGGGTTTCGGCTTCCTCGCGCCCTACGCCGGCTGGGCGCTTACCGGCGAGCCGCTCGACGAGCCCGGCCGCACCGTGATCTTCTCGTTTGCGCTCCTCTTCGGCGCGCTCTACCCGCTGACCCAGCTCTACCAGCTCGAGGAGGACCGTGCCCGCGGCGACCGCACCCTCGCGGTGGCGCTCGGCGTGGACCGGAGCCTCGCACTCTCACTTCTCCTCGCGGCGCTCGCCTTCGCGGGGTTCGCGCTCGCCGCGGCGACAGCCGGCTGGGCCTCCGGGAGCCGCCCGGCCAAGTGGGTGGCGCTCGCGACCGCCGCCGGCACCTGGGCGCTGGTGCTCGTCCCCTGGTGGCGCGTCCGGCGGCGCCTCATGCCCTCAGGCCACCAGACCGGAATGCACCGGGCGCTCGTGGCGTGGGCGGTGACCGACCTCGCGGTGCTCTTCTGCTGGGCCGGATGAGCCGCGCGCTCTTGGCCGGCCCCCCGCCATCTCGCTACCTTTCCGTCGCTCACCACCCCGGGGAGGCCCCATGACCGCGACGATGCCGATGCGCGCCACCCAGGACCAGACCGATCTCCCCACGCTGGTGCGGGGCGGCGTGACGCTCGGGCTGATCCAGTCGGCGCTGGTGGCGGCGTTCGCGGTGCTCGAGGTGCGCCTCGAGGGCGTGGCCGAGCTCGTCGTCTGCGGGGCGATCCTCCTCGCCGGCGTCGCGGTCACCATCGTGCTCCCCGGCCGCTGGACCCGGGCGCGCACCATCGAGGGGATCGCCGGCGCCGCGGGGATCGGCCTCGCCGCCGCGTGGACCTTCCTGGTGGTGGACGTAGTGCTCTTCCAGCCGATCCACCTCTACACCAACCGCTGGCTCGAGATCGGGGGCGGGAGCAACTGGTGGTATCACCCGGTCTGGTGGATGGCCTGCACCTTCATGACCTGGCAGGGCGCGTGGATCCAGGCCCACCAGGCGGCGAAGCGGGGCGAGGCGAGCCCGGTGATGCTGGTGGCGGGGACGGCGGTGCTCGCCGCGATCTGCCTCGCCGTCGCCGTGGTGCTCAAAGTCCCGAACGCCGCGTGGGGCCTGGGCGGGTTAGGCACAGCCGTGCTCCCGGCGCTCGCCCTCTACACCGCGGTGTCCGCCCTCGGGGTGCCGCGCCGCTAGCCGGTGCGCCTGCTGCGTGGGCTCCTCCGGCTGGTCGGGTGGCTGCTCACTCCGCTGGTGGCGTGGGCGGCGTCGTTCGGAGGGGCGAGCCTCGGCGCCGCCATCGGCGGCGGGATCTCGAGCTCGACGGCGGCGGTCGGCGTTACAGTAGCGACCGGCGCCCTGGCCGGGCTGGTGGCCGCGTGGGGCTGGCTCCGCATCCTCCGCCGCTCGCCGCGCCTCCGCGAGACCCTCGCCGTGGCCCCCGACGGAACGCCGCTCGTCGCCATTGAGGAGAATCCCCCGAAGGGACCGCCATGACCCACCGGATTCCCATCGCAGGCCTCGCGGGCTCACTGCTGCTCGCCGGATGTGGCGCGCGCGGCGAGCCGTCGCCGGGCGCGCCACCGCCGATCGAGACCGCGTACCTGGCGCCGCCGGACACGCTGGTCCTGGTTGCTCCGGGCGGCGCGACCGTGTGGCTCGCCGAGGGAAGGCGGGCCACCGATTCCGCCGGTGCGGTCTGCCTCGAGCGAACCATCGAGATCCGGCGGGACAGCAGCCGGGTCAGGGTGCCGCTCCTCTACACACTCTCGCCGCCGACGCTGCTCGACGACTCAACACTCAAGGCCGAGCTCGCCCACAATTGCCGGCGTTCCGCCGCCTACCGGGTGAGCCTCAGGACCGGCGCGCCGGTGAGGATTCCGTGAGCCGCCCGGCGACCCTGGTCCTGCTCTGGCTCGGCGCGCTTCCCGGCGCTGTTTCGGCCCAGGGAGTCGCGCTCGGCGTCTCCCGCTGGCTCACCTCGCCCCACGTCACCGAGTACAAGATCGGCGTGGACGGCTTCGGGCGCGGCATCTTCCGTTTCGTCGTCTCGGCGGAATACCTGGAGCAGTCGGGAACCAGCAAGGCGCACTGGTACGGCGGCACCGGCGACGTGCTGATCCGCGCCACGCCCATGGCGCAGCCCTACCTCATCGGAGGGGCCGGCGTCGGCGCGGGGCGCGGGCCGCTCGGCGGCGGCGAGTCGCCCGGGGTCGGTGTGTGGGGCGGGATGGGAGTCGAGCTGTTCACGGTCGGGCCGCTCGGCCTGGAGGCCGAAGGGCTCTACGGCTGGCGCAGCGAGGTGGACCTTTCCGGCTTCTCGATCGGGCTCCGGATCGGGAGCAAGATCGGCAAGGGCGGGACGCCGTCGTCGGAACCACCTTCCGCCCTGCCGCCCGCCCCGCCACCCCCGCCCGAGGCGGTGCGGCTCCCGGTCGCCAACCCCGCCGACGAGGAGGCGATCCGGCTCGCGCTGGCGGGCCTTCCGGCCGGCGGGACTCCTCCGTCCGGGCCCGGCGCGGTGCCGGCACACCCGGTCGCCGCCGCGGAAATCGTGGTCACCGCCATCGGGGTGATGGGGACGCCGTACCGCTGGGGCGGCACCGACAGCACCGGCTACGACTGCTCCGGGCTCATCCAGTACGCCTACTCCCAGCACGGCGTCAAGCTGCCGCGGCGGAGCGTGGACCAGGCCAACGCGGGGCGCGAGGTCGGCGAGGGCCGCCGGGTGGACTCCCTCGTCCCCGGCGACATTCTCACCTTCTCGGCGGAGCCGGGCGGCCCGGTGGCGCACGTGGGGCTCTACGTCGGCAACGGGCGCTTCATCCACAGCGCGAGCAAGGGCGTGGCGATCGGCGTGCTGCGCGCCGACGATCCGGCGATCAAGTGGTGGTGGGAGCGGTGGGTCGGAGCAAGGCGCGTGGTGGAGGGGCGGTGAAGCGTCAGCGGGCTTCCGTTCTCCGGATGCGAGATGAGACCGCGGCGGCCCTCATCCGGCTGGTTCGCCATGATGCCGGTTCCCGAGCAGACGACCGGCTTCGCGAATTGCTCTCCACCGATGCGGGCCGGATGGCCCTTCATGGTCTGGCCAGCCAACACGGCGTTCTTGCGGTGGCCCTGACCGGCCTCGAGGCCGCCGGGGCCCGCGACCCTCTCCTGGCGGAGGCATGCCGCCCCCTTCTCGCCCAGCGCGCTGTCATCAGGAGGCAGGCCGCGCTCTGGGACCTGGAAACGGATCGGATGCTCCGGCTCCTCGACGCGTACGGATTGCAGCCGATGACCCTCAAGGGTGCGGCTCTCCGGGTGGCGAACTATCGGGATTCGTCGGAGCGCACCTTCGGCGACGTTGACTTGCTGCTTCCGGAGCCCGATGTCATCAACGCGGTCACCTGTCTGACGGCCGCCGGGTATGCGCTCGGTGACGAGACCATCGCGGCGCGCTACCGCCGGTACCACTTTCACTACCTGCTCACCAACCCGATGGGCTTCCTCGTCGAGCTGCACTGGGCACTGCAGCCGCCGAGTTCGGTGATTCGTCTCCGGCCGGAGCGGATTCTGGCGCGGAGTCGAACGATTGAGCGACCCCGGGCGCCCGCGATCCGGATCCCCTCCCCCGAAGACATGGTGCTCCACCTTTCCCACCAGGAGACCGAGGACTGGTTCTCCACCATTCGCCGCTTGGTGGACGTTGATCGCATCCTCCGCACCGAGTCGGCCTTCGACTGGGACTACCTCCGGGCTGCCGCTGCGGAATCCGGGATGCGTCCGGTCCTCGGGCTCACCCTGCAGCTTGCGCGGCAGCTCCTCTCGGCACCGATCCCCACCGGATTCATCCGGTCACTCGAGCTGTCCCGGTCCACCCGGTTTCACCTGGCGCTCCTGAATCCCTTGACCAGCGTTCCCGCCGGTGCTCTCTACGATCGGGCCACGGCGCCCCGCTATCTGGCCATCTGGATCGCCCCCGACCCGAAGGCGCGGCGGCGCACCATGCGGGAAATCGCCACCGACCGGTTCGATCATTTCGAGGTGCCGGTGGAAATCCCGGTGCCGGCGCTTCGCACCTGGTCCCGCAGATTGGGCGGCCTCGCCAAGCTCTCCGCCTTCTGGCTCTGGTTGTACCTGCGGCGCGCCGGTCAGATCCTCAGGCGGGCGAGCGCTCGGCAGTCGAAGTTCTGGGAGGATCCTCCGGGGGGGAGAGGCGAGGGGGCGTGGCTCGATCCCTTCCCGGCCGGGATCCAGCCCGCCCCATCCGGCACGCGACCTGCGCCGGGAGCCTGATCTCCTGCGAGCGGAGTCGCCACGCGCTCGATACATTACACTCGGAGAGACGATCCCCCCGGAATGGGGGATCCGGATCCCGGAGGAGCCCGCGTGCGCGATCCCGACCTTCGCCTGACGCCTAACCGTGCCAACGTCGCCGCCAAGGTCATAGACGGCGAGGCGATCATCCTCGACATCACTCGCGGTGCCTACTACTCGATGGACGGCGCCGGGGCGGTCATCTGGGCAGGCCTCGACACCGGCCATTCGCTCGGCGCGATCGCCGACCTGCTCGCCGAGCGGTATGAGGGCACCCGGCTCGAGATCGAACAGCACCTGGAGCGGCTGACCGACGACCTGTTGCATGAGGGGCTGGTGATCGCCTCGAGCCGCTCCTCACCAGCCTCCGCGGAGCCGTCACCCGATGCGGCGGCGCCGCCGCAGCCGTTCGGCACCCCGACGCCTCACAGGTCCACCCACACTCAGGCTCTCCCCGCCTAGGATCCACCGATGCCGGCGCCGGAGGCCT
>Ga0066710_100001529_pt1 | contig 17419 bp, 18 predicted proteins | sample GraSoiAngelo_159_FD_79666 | JGI IMG/M metagenome (GOLD analysis project Ga0066710, IMG submission 79666) | Grasslands soil microbial communities from the Angelo Coastal Reserve, California, USA - 14_1009_16_40cm | ecosystem: Environmental > Terrestrial > Soil > Grasslands | place: USA... | reverse complement strand
GCGGCCGGGAACGCGAGCGGGCCGGGCAGATGATCGACAAGCTGGTCGGGTGGGTGGCGGCCAACCCCCGCAAGCTGGCCGCGATCGAGGCGGAGTTCCTGGTACAGCTCGACGAGGTGACCCGGATCGCTGGCCGGGTCGACCGGCTGGAGATCGACGAGCAGGGCCGGCTCGTGGTGATCGACCTGAAGACCGGCAAGTCGGCGGTACCCGAGGCCGACGTGCCCGCGCATCCGCAACTGGCCGCCTACCAGGCCGCGGTCGAGGCGGGCGCGTTCGAGGAGTACGGTACCGAAAGCGGCGGCGCGGCCCTGGTACAGCTGGGCACCGGCACCGTCGGGGTACGGGAGCAGGCGCAGCCGCCGCCCGACCGGACCGAGGAGCCCGAGTGGGCGGCGAAGCTGGTCAAGCGGACGGCGGCGACGATGGCCGCCTCGACGTTCCAGGCGGTGGTCAACAGCCGGTGCCGGGCGTGTCCGGTACGGACGAGTTGCCCGGTCGGGGGGAAGGGCCGCCAGGTCACCGACGAGTCCGGCCGGCCCCGGCCGGCGCCGCTGACCAGTGCCGAACCGCCACCCACGACGGGTGATCCGACGCTGCCGGGCGGCGATCCGGGCCGGCCGGGCGGCGATCCGACACTGCCGGGCGGCGACTGATGGCGCGGGCGAGCGCGGGGCCGCGGTACACCCCGGATGAGCTGGCGCGGCTGCTGGGGTTGCGGCACCCGCCGACCGGGGAGCAGGCCGGCATCATCTCGGCACCGATGGCGCCGCTGCTCGTGGTCGCCGGTGCCGGCTCCGGCAAGACCGAGACGATGGCGGCGCGGGTGGTGTGGCTGGTCGCCAACGGGTACGCCCGGCCGGAGCAGGTGCTGGGCCTGACCTTCACCCGCAAGGCGGCCGGCGAGCTGGCCCACCGGGTCCGTTCCCGGCTCGACCAGTTGGTCCGCAAGCTGGGCCGCGACGACCTGCTCAGCGGCGAGCCGACCGTGGCGACATACCACTCCTACGCCGCCCGGATCGTCACCGAGCACGGGCTGCGGGCCGGGTTCGAGCCGACCACCCGGCTGCTCACCGAGGCGACCTGCTGGCAGTTCGCCGACGCGATCGTGCGCGCCTACGACGGCGACATGTCGGCCGTGTCGTCCGCGCCGAGCACGGTCACGGATGCGGTACTGCAACTGGCCGCCGGGCTGTCCGAGCACCTGGTCACGCCGGATGACCTGGCGGCCTGGACCGGCCGGTTCCACGCGGAGGTCACCAGCCGGGCGGGTCGGGTACACCGGCCGGTCGAGGAGCTGCTCGCCCGGCAGCGGGCCCGGCTGCAGCTGCTTGCGCTGGTGCGCGGGTACGGGCAGCGCAAGCGCGACCTGGAGGCGATGGACTTCGGCGACCAGTTGGCCCGCGCCGCGACCGTCGCACGCGATCACGCCGAGGTCGGCGCGGTCGAACGCGACCGGTACCGGGTCGTGCTGCTCGACGAGTACCAGGACACCAGCCACGCCCAGGTCGTCCTGCTGCGGTCGCTGTTCGGACACGGGCACCCGGTGACCGCGGTCGGTGATCCGTGCCAGTCCATCTACGGCTGGCGCGGCGCCAGTGCCGGGACCCTCGACCGCTTCCCCGGCGAGTTCCCGGACCGCGACGGTGCGCCGGCCCGGCAGCTCGCTCTGTCGACGAGCTGGCGCAACCGGCCGGAGATCCTCCGGGTGGCCAACGCGCTGTCCGAGCCGTTGCGCAGCCACGGCGCCCAGGTGGCCCGGCTCACCGCCGCCCCGGTCGTGGCGCCCCGGGCGGGCCACGAGACCGTCCACTGTGCACTGACGGAGACCTACCTCGACGAGGCGGCATGGATCGCCGACCGGATCGCGGCCGCGTGGACCCATGGGCTGGACAGCGACGTGGAGAGCGTCCCGGTCGAGGAGCGCCCGACGACGGCGGTGCTGATCCGGGTACGGGCGCAGATCCCGGCGATCGAGGCCGCACTGCGGGAGCGCGGGTTGCCGGTCGACGTCGTCGGGCTCGGTGGGCTGCTGGACACGCCCGAGGTGCGCGACGTGGTGAGCACACTGCGGGTACTGGCCGACCCGGCCGACGGCCCGGCCCTGCTCCGCCTGCTCACCGGGCCGCGCTGGCGGATGGGTCCACGGGATCTCGTCGCGCTGTACCGGCGGGCGCAGGGCATCGCCGCATACCGCCGCGACGAGGACGCGCTGACCGCCAACCGGCTCGACGACGCCGCCCTCGCCGAGGCGCTGGACGATCTCGGGCCGGCGGAACGGTACTCCGCCGAGGGGTACCGCCGGTTCAGCGCGCTCGGCGGCGAACTGCGCCGGCTGCGCGATCACCTCGACCAGCCGCTGCCCGACCTGATCGCCGAGGTGGAACGGACCATCGGCCTCGATGTCGAGGTGGCCGTCCGGCCCGGCGAGGCCGGGCTCGCCCGGGCCCACCTCGACGCGCTCGGCGAGACCGCGGCGCGCTTCGCCAGCGAGGCCGAAGGCCCGACGCTCAGCGCGTTCCTGGCCTACCTGGAGGCGGCCGAACTGGAGGAGCGTGGCCTGCCGGCCGGCGAGGTCGAGGTCATGGAGGGCGCGGTGCAGATCCTCACCGTGCACGCCGCCAAGGGCCTGGAGTGGGACGTGGTGGCCGTGGCCGGCCTGACCGCCGGGGTGTTCCCGGGTCCCGCCCGGGCCACCGACCATTACCTCGGCGGCCTCGGCGTGCTGCCGTTCCCGCTGCGCGGTGACCGGGCCGGGCTGCCGGCGCTGGACCTGTCGCGGGCCACCGACCAGAAGGGCGTGGCCGAGGCGCACAAGGTGTTCGTCGCCGACTGGGCCGGGCACGACGAGCGCGAGGAACGGCGGCTGGCCTACGTCGGCGTGACCCGGCCGCGGCGGTTGCTGCTGTGCTCCGGGTACTGGTGGGGCGAGGGCAAGAGGTCGCGCGGACCGTCCGGGTTCCTGACCGAGACGCGGGCCGCCTGCGATGCTGGTGCCGGGGTCGTCGACGAGTGGACGCCGGCGCCACCGGACGACGCGGTCAACCCGACCGCGACCGACGCGGTGACCGCGACCTGGCCGGCCGACCCGCTCGGCGACCGGCGCGCGGCCCTCGACGAAGCCGCCGCACTCGTCCGTGCGGCCCTCGACGAAGGCCCGGCGCCGGTCCGTGCGGCCCTCGACGAAGCCGCGGCGCCGGTCGAAGAGGCGACCGACGATCCCTGGGCACAGGAGGTGGAGTTGCTGCTCGCCGAGCGCGCCGCCTTCACTCCCGACCCGAAGGCCCCGGTCGACGTGCTGCTGCCCGCTCACCTGTCGGTGTCCCAGCTCGTCGCCCTACGCCGTGATCCCGAGACCCTCGCCCGTACCCTGCGGCGGCCGCTGCCCACCCGACCCGACCGGTACGCTCGCCGCGGTACCGCGTTCCACCTGTGGCTGGAGCGGCGCTTCGGCACCGACCAGCTGCTCGACGTCGACGAGCTGCCCGGGGCCGCCGACGAGGACGCCGCGCCCGACGGCGAGCTGACCCGGCTGCAGGAGCGGTTCGACCGCAGCGAGTGGGGCGGCCGGACGCCGCATGCGGTCGAGGTACCGTTCGCGACAACGGTGTCGGGGATCGTGGTACGGGGCCGGATGGACGCCGTCTACGCCAACCCGGACGGCACGTTCGACGTGGTCGACTGGAAGACCGGTCGGCAGCCGGCCGCAGGTCGCGACGCCGACGCGGCGGCGGTACAGCTGGCGGCCTACCGGTTGGCGTGGGCGCAACTGGCGGGGGTACCGGTGGAGCGGGTGGGGGCCGGCTTCCACTACGTTGCCGACGGGGTGACGGTACGGCCGGCGGACCTGCTCGACGGGGAGGGGCTCAACGAGCTGATCCGGCGGGTCCCGCAACCATCCGGGCCCGGCGTGCGTCTTAGTTACTGACCGGTCAGCTGCCGGACAACTCGCTGGTGCCCGGCGGCGGCGGTCGGCAATGCTGGCGCCTTGGGGGGAGGGGCAAGGTGCGGGAGTTGGTGGTTCTGCTGATGCTGGCGGTCGTGGGGGTAGCGCTGGCCGCCACTGTTGCGCTCGGACCGTGGTACCCGGGTACGCCGGTACCGGGTCCGCCGGTGGTGAAGCTGGTGGTGCCGGGCGCTATCGCCGGTGGACGGTGAGTGAGAGACACTGGCGGGGATGGCGGAGGAGCGGTCACCTTGGGCGAGGCCGGGCGGCGTGGACACGTCGCCGGGGGCGGTTCCGCCACCGGCGGGCGCCGCGCCGAGCCTCCGTCCTGAGCCGAACCGGCCGCTGATCGATCTCGGTCCGGGCTGGTCGCGGTCGGGCACCGTGACCCAGCTCGGCAGCGGCCCGCCGCCGGTACCGGAGGCGGAAGCGGCACCTTCGCGGACCGGAAGCCGCCGGACGCTGCTGTGGTTCGGTGGCGGTGCCGGCGTGGTCCTGGTCGTCGGCGTGGTGATCCTGCTGGCACTGGCGATGACCGGCAACGGTCCCCTGGTCGACCGCCCGGCCGGCCCGGGTGACTACGCCCCGCCGCTGGCCAAGGCGTGCCCACCGCCGACCGCCGACACGCAGCACCTGCCGCCCGCCCCGCCACCGCCGCCCGGGCCGCGCAGCACCGACCCGCGGGCCGGCATCTCGTATGCGGAGCAGGGACCGCCGTGGATTCGGTGGGACAACGTCTGGGACGCCGGTGACCTGCACGTGCGGTACGGCGTCGGCCAGCACATCGTCACCGAGGTCTACTCCGGCGGCGAGTACCACGCCTCGATCCTGTCCGGCTCGGTACCGACGGCGGAGAACGACGCCCTCTCCCTGGACCTCAAGTGCACCGGCCACCAGGTGCTCGCCGACGTCCGGGCGTCGTACTACCCGCAGCCGAACACGATCGAGCAGATGCGCGACGAGGTGACGACGCTGGGTGGCCGCCCGGCCTGGGTCGCCAAGTTCCGGCTGCACTTCCACGAGGACGGGCTGCGCGCCACCAGCGAACTGGTCGGCATCGCGCTGGTCGACGTCGGCCGGCCGAACGCGGCGATCCTGTACATCTCAATCCCGAACACGCACAGCCAGTTCGACCCGCTGGTCGACGAGGAACTCAGCTCGCTGCGCCCGGTGTGAGCCGTGAGGCGCCGGGCCGGCGTCAGGCGGGCGTGACCGCGACCCGCAGGGCGGTGTACCCGCGCACCAGCGCGGCGCGCTCATCGGTGATCGAAGGGCTCGACGGGTCGGCGCCCTCGGCCACCCACTGGTCGGAGATGACCATCGCCTCCGCCCGGCCCTCCGCGGCCTCCCGCACTGCGTCCACCGGTACCGCATACACGTGCGCGTACAGTGCCGCGACCGCGTCGACCAGCGAGTCGAACGGGGCGCCCTCGTGCTGCATCGCCCGGTGCACCCGCCACCACTCCACGTCCAGTCGCGCCGCCTCGTGGACCTCGAACGCCTCCCCGTTGCGCCGCTTGACCAGCGCGTAGAACCTGCGCATGTAGGCCCGCGCGGTGTCCGGGTCGTTGTCCGGGTACGGCGCCCACGCCTGGTTGGCGCGCAGCACCCACCATGCCCCGCGCACCGTGTCCGGCCAGTTCAACCCGAAGCCGACCCGCACCATGGTGAGGAAGGAGCGCAGCACGCTGCCCCACTGCCGGCGGTAGTACCCGACCCAGGCGTCGGTCTCCGCGTTGCCCAGCCGTACCGGATCAAAATCGCGCACGCCCCATTCCATACCGCCGCCGACCCGACCCGCAAGATCGCCGAGCCGAGCCACGCTCAAGGCGGGCCGGGCTGACCACCCGCCGATGGAGCGGGCGCGTTAAGGTCGCAGCGTGTCTGCACGCAACGGCGCCGTGACGATTCCTGCCACCAACTACCCGGTCGAGCGGTTCACCCTGGCCAACGGCCTGCGCGTGGTCCTCGCGCCGGACCGGTCCGCCCCGGTCATCGGCGTCGCGGTGGTGTACGACGTCGGGATCCGCTCGGAACCCGAAGGCCGCACCGGCTTCGCCCACCTGTTCGAGCACCTGATGTTCCAGGGCTCGGAGAACCTGGAGAAGCTGGCCCACTTCCGCCACATCCAGGGCTCCGGGGGCACCTTCAACGGCTCCACCCACCTGGACTACACCGACTACTTCGAGACGCTGCCGGCCAACGCCCTGGAACGCGCGCTGTTCCTGGAGGCCGACCGGATGCGCGGTCCGCGGCTGACCGAGGAGAACCTGCGCAACCAGGTCGACGTCGTCAAGGAGGAGATCCGGGTCAACGTGCTGAACCGGCCGTACGGCGGCTTCCCCTGGCTGAAGCTGCCGCCGGTGATGTTCGACACCTTCCCGAACGCGCACGACGGGTACGGCTCGTTCGTCGACCTGGAGTCGGCGACGGTACCCGACGCGCAGAGCTTCTTCGAGCGGTTCTACGCCGCCGGCAACGCGGTGCTGTCCGTCTCCGGCGACCTCGACGTGGCCGGGGCGACCCGGCTCATCGAGCAGCACTTCAGCGACGTACCGGCCCGCCCGGCCCCGCAGCGCCCCGACTTCGACGAGCCGGACCTGACCGGCGAGCGCCGCCAGGCCTACACCGACCGGCTCGCCCCGCTGCCGGCGGTGGCCAGCGCGTGGCGGGTACCCGACCCGATCGACGACTTCGCCGCATACCTGCCGTACGTGGTGCTCGCCGAGGTACTCACCGACGGCGACGCCTCCCGCCTGGTCCGCCGGCTGGTCCAGCGGGACCGCACCGCGACCAGCATCGGCGGGTACCTCGGTTTCATGGGCGAACCCTTCGAGACCCGCAACCCGACCGCCATGCTGCTGCAGGCGCACCTGCCTCCCGGCGGCGACGTCGACAAGGTGCTGCGCACCATCGACGAGGAGGCCGAACGGCTGGCCACTGACGGCCTGGACCATGGCGAGCTGGAGCGGACGGTCGCCCGGATGGCGACCCACCTCATGCGCGACACCGACGCGGTGCTCGGCCGGGCGCTGCGGATGGCCGTGCTGGAGCAGCAGCGCGGCAACGCTGCGCTGATCAACGACCTGCCGCACCTGCTCGGCGAGGTCACCGACGAACAGATCATCGCCGCGGCGGGCACCCTGCGTCCGCACCGCCGGGCCACCGTCGAGGTCCAGGTCAACGGGGGTACCGCATGAGCAAGCGTCCCTTGCCGCCGCTGGGTCCGAACCGGGAGCTGACCCTGCCGCCGACCGCGGAACGGAAGCTGGCCAACGGGCTGACCGTCATCGCGCTGCGCCGCCCGTCGGTACCGCTGGTCGAGCTGCGGCTGCGCATCCCGTTCGCAAGGGCCGGCCTGGCCGGCACCGCACTGCTGACCCAGACGCTGTTCTCCGGTACCGAGACCTTGTCCACAGTGGACATTGCCGCGGAGCTGCAGAGCGTCGGCGGCGGCCTGGGCGCCGGCGCGGACCCGGACCGGCTGCTGATCTCCGGCAACTCGCTCGTCGACGGGCTGCCCCGGCTGCTCGGCGTGCTCGCCGACGTGCTGGCCAACGCGACGTACCCGGCCGACGAGGTGGCCACCGAGCGCGACCGGCTGGTCGACCGGATCCAGGTCGCGCAGAGCCAGCCGGCGCACCTGGCCCGCGTGGCGCTGCTCAAGCGGGTGTACGGCACCCACACCTACGCGGTGCAGACCCCGGCACCGGAGGACGTCAAGGAGGTCACCCCGGTCCAGCTGCTCGCGCTGCACGCCGAGCGGATGCACCCGGACGGCGCCATCCTGGTACTGGTCGGCGACATCGCGCCGGACGCGGCCATCGACGAGGTCGAGGCGGCCCTCGGCGGGTGGCGGGGAGTCGGGCCGCACATCGAGCTGCCGCCGGCGCCGCAGCCCTCGCCGGGTCCGCTGACCCTGGTCAACCGGCCCGGTTCGGTGCAGTCCTCGCTGCGGCTGGCGCTGCCCGGGGTACCCCGGATGCACCCGGACCACGCCGCGCTGCAACTGGCCAACCTCATCTTCGGCGGGTACTTCTCGTCGCGCTGGGTGGAGAACATCCGCGAGGACAAGGGGTACACCTACGGTCCGCACTCGCTGATCGAGCACTCGGTCGCCGGTACCATCCTGGTCGTCTCCGCGGAGGTGGCCACCGAGGTGACCGGGCCGGCGCTGCTGGAGACGTGGTACGAGCTGGGCCGGCTGGCCACGCTCCCGCCCCGCCAGGAGGAGCTGGACCAGGCCCGCCAGTACGCCCTCGGCACCCTGCAACTGGGCATGTCGACGCAGGCCGGGTTGGCCGGGTTGGCGAGCACCTACGCCGGGTACGGGTTGCGGCTGGAGTACCTGGCCGAGCACGCGATCCGGCTCGCCGCCACCACGCTGGAGGAGGTCGCGGCGGTCAGCGCCCGGCATCTCGCGCCGGCGCAGGCCGCCACGGTGGTACTCGGCGACGCCGAGCGGATCGAGGCGCCGCTCGCCGGACTGTCCACAGTGGAACGCAGCACGCCGACGACATGACCGGGCGCAGCGAGGCGATCGTTCCGCCGACCCCGCCGTTCGGGTGGACCCGGCTGCGCCGCGCCGCCCATCGCCGTACCGACGGGGCCTGGCTGGCGGATGCCTGGCCGCGCAGCCGGGTACTCGTGGTCGACCGGGACACCGCACTGGTCAGCGACGACGGTCTGGTACTTGTCGACCCGGACAAGGCGCCCGACGGCGAGCGGATCTTCCTCGGCGAGGATGACGAGGAGACACCGTACTTCGCCGTACTGGCACCGCTTCCGGAACTGCCCGGTACCCGCGCGGTGACCATCCGCGAGATCGGGCACGAACTCAACGACCTGGAGTCGGCGCTGCTCGTCACCGCGATCGCGCTGGCGAACTGGCACCGCCGGCACCGGTACTCCCCGCACGACGGGAAGCCGACCGCGATGGCGGAGGCCGGTTGGGCGCGGACCGGCGACGACGGCCGGCTGGTGTGGCCGCGCACCGACCCGGCGGTCATCGTGCTGGTGCACGACGGGCGCTCGGGGGAGGGCGGCCGGTGCCTGCTCGGCCACAACGTGGCGTGGACCAGCCCGGCCTGGCAGCGGCGGTACTCCTGCTTCGCCGGCTTCATCGAGGCCGGCGAGTCGGCCGAGTCGGCGGTGGTGCGCGAGGTGGCCGAGGAGGCCGGGATCACCGTGGACCACCTGCGGTACCTGGGCAGCCAGGCCTGGCCGTACCCGGGCTCGCTGATGCTCGGCTTCACCGCGCGCGCCGATCCGGACCGGCCGGTGCGGGTGGACGCGACCGAGATCTCCGAGGCGCGCTGGTTCACCCGTACCGAGATCCGCGACGTGCTCACCGGCGACCGCGACGACTTCGGCCTGCCGATGGGCGCGTCGATCGCGCACTTCCTGATCACCGAATGGGTCGCGGGCCGGGCCTAGAAGCCCAGCCGGATCACCTTCACCCGCTGCCGCCCCGCGCGTACCGCGCCGCACGCCGCGAGCGCCCTCGCCATGCGCATCGCCGAGTCCCGGTCGACCGCGCTGGCGACCTGCCGGCGGGTCTCCGGGTACCGCCGCTCGTCGCGGGCCTTTGTCGGGCCGTCAAGGCCGGGCTCGCGAACCTCGGTACGCACGATCAGATAGCGCATCGTCACTCCGGGGACATTGACCGCACTGCGCTCCGCAGCAGGTCGAGTGCCATGTTCACCGCGAGTTCAGATCAACACAACGGATCCCAAAAGAATCAACCGTTCGTACGAACTGGCAGGATACTTTCAAGAAATCGTGCTGAGGTGCTTCTTCAGCTGGACGATTGTCGGGTTCGTCAGGGTTGACCCGTCGGGGAACCGGACAGTCGGGACGGTCTGGTTGCCCCCGTTGACGCCCATCACGTAATGGGCAGCGGCCGGGTCGCGCTCAATATCCACCACCCGGTACCCGATGCCCTCGCGGTCCAGCTGGCTGCGCAACCGGTGGCAATAGCCGCACCAGGTCGTCGAGTACATCGTCAACATACGGGCTCCCCAGGAAAGGTTGGACGTTGAGTACCCACAAGAACGTCGTACCAACCTGACATGATTCCGAGCTGTGGCAGCCGACACCGCGCAACGGGTACTCGCCGGGCTCGACGACGAGCAGCGGGCGGCGGTGGCCGCGTCGGCCGGCCCGGTGTGCATCCTCGCCGGCGCCGGCACCGGAAAGACCCGCGCGATCACGCACCGGATCGCCTACCGGGTGGTCACCGGGGAGATCGCGGCCCGGCACGTCCTGGCGGTCACCTTCACCGCCCGCGCCGCGGCGCAGCTGCGCGCCCGCCTGGCCGCGCTCGGCGCCGAGGGCGTCCAGGCACGCACCTTCCACGCCGCCGCGCTGCGGCAGGTCCGCTTCTTCGCGCCCCGGCTGCTGTCCGGCCGGGCGATGCCGGGGCTGGTCGAGAGCAAGGCCAGGCTGGTCACGCTGGCGGCGGCCCGGTCCGGCCTGCGCGCCGACCGCACCGTCGCGCGCGACCTGGCGGCCGAGATCGAGTGGGCCAAGTCGTCGCTGGTCGAACCGGGGGAGTACGAGGTCGCCGCGACCAAGGCGACCCGTGACACGCCGGCCGAGCCGGCGAAGGTGGCCGAGGTCTTCGCCGCCTACGAGCGGCTCAAGCGCGACGCCTCGATGATGGACTTCGAAGACCTGCTGCGCGCGGCGGTGTGGGCGGTCGAGGACCACGCCGACGTCGCCGAGCAGATCCGCGCGCAGTACCGCCACTTCACCGTCGACGAGTACCAGGACGTCAACCCGTTGCAGCAGCGGCTGCTGGAGGCGTGGCTGGGCGGGCGCGACGACCTGACCGTGGTCGGCGACGCGAGCCAGACGATCTACTCGTTCACCGGTGCCTCCTCGGCACACCTGCTGGAGTTCCCGCGCCGGATGCGTGGCGCGACGGTGGTCCGGCTGGTCCGCGACTACCGGTCCACACCGCAGGTCGTCGGCCTGGCCAATGCGATCATCCGGCAGGCCCGGGGCGCCGAGGCCCGGCTGCGGCTGGAACTGGTCGGCCAGCGGCCCTCCGGCCCGGAGCCGGAGATCAGCGTGTTCGCCGACGAGCCGAGCGAGGCCGCGGCGGTGGCGGCGCGCTGCACGGAACTGATCGCGGCGGGCACGCCGGCCCGGGAGATCGCCGTACTGTTCCGCACCAACGCCCAGTCGCAGAGCTATGAGGAGGCGCTGGCCGAGGCCGGGGTACCGACCGTGGTGCAGGGCGCCGAACGGTTCTTCGAGCGGGCCGAGGTACGCCAGGCGATGATCGCGATCCGGGCCGCCGGGAAGTCCACCCCGGCGGAGGTACCGGTGCGCGAGGCCGTGATCCTCGCGCTGGAACAGGTCGGCTGGCGCCCGGACGAAGCGCCCGCCGGGGGAGCGGCCCGCGAGCGGTGGGAGGCGCTGCAGGCGCTCGTCGCGCTGACCGCGGAGGTACCGGCCGGCTCGCTCGACGAGTTCGGTGCGGAGCTGACCCGCCGGGCGGCCCTGCAGCACGCCCCGACGGTCGAGGGCGTGACCCTCGCCTCGCTGCACTCGGCCAAGGGCCTGGAATGGGACGCGGTGTTCCTCGTCGGGCTCGCCGAGGGCACGCTGCCGACCACGTACGCGAAGACGGCCGAGGCGCTGGAGGAGGAGCGGCGGCTGCTCTACGTCGGGATCACCCGGGCCCGCCAGTGGCTCTGGCTGTCCTACGCGTCGGCCCGGTCGCCGGGTGGCCGGGCGCGGCGGGCCAGCCGGTTCCTGCCCGTCGCCGAGGCCGGCCCGACCCAGCGCGGTGCGAAGCCGAAGGAGCGCGGCGCCCGGCGTGCGGTGACGGTGTCCTGCCGGGTCTGCGGCGCCGCGCTCCTGTCCGGCGCCGACCGCAAACTGGGCCGGTGCGCGGACTGCCCGTCAGACATCGACGAGGAGTTGTTCGAACGGTTGCGGGAGTGGCGGATCCGGGTGGCCACCGCGCAGAAGGTACCCGCATACGTGGTCTTCACCGATGCCACGCTCACCGCACTGGCAGAAAGACGACCCGGCAGGACCGAGGAACTGGGGCAGATTTCCGGCATCGGCCCGCGTAAGCTCGGCCTGTACGGCGACGCGGTACTTGCCCTGGTGGGCGGAGCCGGAGTCGACGACGTAGAGCCAGAGAAAACGTCCACAAGCGAGCCGTAAATTCGATTGCCCCCTCCGGGGGCCAGGCATAGCCTGGCGGCACACCTTCGGCAGTAGGAACAATCCGGCTGCCCACGAACGAGCACAGGAGGGAGGTGGACCCGATGAGGATCTTCCTTCGCAACGAGCGACCGTCGGCGTTCACCGCTGCCTGCGCTCATGCCCGCGTAGCCAACGTGGGCCACCTGGCTGTCAGCGGTGCACCGGTCTCCCGGTGGCGTCTGTCCGAGCAGCCGGTCGCGTTCAACCGCCTGTCCAAGCAGTACCTGACCGTCCAGCGGGAGAAGTCTGTTCAGCTCCAGGATGCCCAGATCCGGATCTCTCGGATCACGGGGCGCACGGCCAACGGTGTCGGAATGGCCCTGGCCAGCGGTGTTCCACCTCGAGGTAGACCGGTCTAAACCAAAGACCGGCCGGCTCACCTCGAGGCCGCGGAACCCGCAAACCGGGATCCGCGGCCTCTGTTATTGCACGCCATCTAGTGCTGACGACGAGAGAGAAAGAGAGGTGACCGGGAGATGAGCTTGGTGTTGGCACCCGACAACGTCGAGGTGGGCGTGGACCTGCCTTGCCGCCGGTTCGACCCTGACCTGTGGTTCGCCGACTCCCCCGCCGAGCTGGAACTGGCCAAGTCGCTGTGTGGCGACTGCCGCGTCCGGGTCGAGTGCCTGGCCGGCGCGCTGGAGCGGGCCGAGCCGTGGGGTGTCTGGGGTGGCGAGATCTTCGAGCGTGGCGCCGTCGTACCGCGTAAGCGGCCGCGGGGTCGTCCGCGCAAGGAGGACGTCGCCCGGGACGAGATCCTCCGGGCTCAGGTCGAGAGCCGCGTCGCGGCCCAGATCCGAGCGGCGGCCTGACATGAGAAACATCCGCGCTCGCGCCACCCAACAGAAGACCCGGCCTACTGCCCTACCGACCGGAACGAACCGACCGAGGAGCTTCACTACCATGACCAACGGCCTGCAACTCATCAACGAAGCGCTGAGTCGCGCGCGAATGCGCAAGCCTCAGGACACCATTTCTGAGGCTTTCCGACCCGCCCGCCAGATCGCGATGCGCCGCCGTCGCGAGCAGAACCGAGCATCGGGCGACACCATCTGATATCCGGAACTGAATCGGCCGCCCCGGCTCCCACCGGGGCGGCCGAACCCTATCCGGCGAAGCCGGGCAGCCAGCGGTCGACCACCGACCGGTACGGCGCCTGCGCCTCAAGTTGGCAGAGCACCCCGACCGAACCGAGGGTCACCCGGTGGATCAGCAGGTATGACGGCGGCAGGTTGAGGTTCTTGCCGAGCTGGAAGGCGGGGCTGCGGGGGTTGGCCACCCGGGCCGCCTCCGCCCGTAGCCAGGCCCGGGTGAACCGGAACTCGGGTGCTGCGATCGGCTCCAGCATCGGCTGCAGGTACCGCAGTATCCCGTCGGCGTCGACCTCGATGTCCGGTTTCACGAAGCCCTCGTCGCGCAGCCCGTCGAGTACCGCCTCGGCGTCGCCGTCGAGCGCCAGCCGGGTCAGCCGGCCGATCGGTTCGGGCAGTCCCTCGGGCAGCCGGGCCACCGCGCCGAAGTCCAGGACGCACAGCCGCCCGTCGGGCAGCATCCGGAAGTTGCCCGGGTGTGGGTCGGCGTGCAGCAGCCCGACCCGGCCGGGTGCGGAGAAGTGCAGGGTCGCCAGGCGCAGGCCGGCGAGGTCGCGCTCGGGTCCGGTACCGCTGGCGATCACCCGGGACAGCGGGTCGCCGTCGGTCCAGGCGGTCACCAGTACCTTCGGCGCGGCGGCGAGCACCGGCGGGACGTAGATCTCCTCGTCGTCGGCGTACGCCTCGGCGAAGGCCTGCTGCGCGGCCGCCTCCAGCTCGTAGTCGAGCTCCTCGGTGATCCGGGTCCGCAGCTCGACCAGCAGCGGTTTGACGTCCAGCCCCGGCTGCAGTACCCGGAACAGCCCGGCCAGCCGGCCGAGCTGGGTCAGGTCGACGAGCAGCGCCTGCCCGGCGCCCGGGTACTGCACCTTGACCGCGACCGGTACCCCGGACCGGCCCTTGCGCCACACCGCCTTGTGCACCTGGCCGATGCTCGCCGCGGCGGCCGGCTTGTCGTCGAAGTCACGGAAGTGTTTCCGCCAGGTGGGGCCGAGCTCGGCGGCGAGGACCTTGTGCACCGACGCGGCCGGGAGCGGCGGTGCGGCCTCCTGGAGCCGGGTCAGCGCCTGCCGGTACGGCCCGGCAAGCTCCTCGGGCAGCGCGGCCTCGAAGACCGACAGCGCCTGGCCGAACTTCATCGCCCCGCCCTTGAGCTGCCCCAGCACACTGAACAGGTGCTCGGCGGTGCGCTGCTGCACGTCGGCGGAGATGACCTCGGCCGCCATGCCGGTGACCCGCTTGCCCAGCCCGAGGGCGGCCCGGCCGGCGAACCCGAGGGGCAGCGCGGCCAGCCGGGCGGTGCGGGAAACGGCACGGCGCGGGATGTCGGTCACCCGATCATTGAACCTCATCCGGCTGAGAGCCACGGGGTACCCGACGGCGACCGCAGTGGCAGCGGGGGTGCGGCGACCAGGTGCGGCGCTGCTCCCGGCCGGGGCCGGACACCTCGATCGTGGTACCGGTGGCCGGCGACGCGCCGCCGTCGAGGTAGGCGAGCACCGCGTCGACGGTGTACCCGACCGCGGCCAGCAGGGTGGTCATCGCGCACGGTACGACGTGCTGCGGGCCGGTCGCCAACTGCGCCACCAGCGCCGGCCAGGCCGGGTCGCGGTCGCGGCGGTACAGGTCGAGGCAGTTCAGGCAGGGCGAGCCGGCCGGCGGTACCAGTGGCCCGACCACCACGATCCCGTCGCGCACCTCGACGGCGAGGTGGGGCAGCCGGAGCCGGGCGTAGGTGAGCGCGGTCAGCTCCGCGGGCCGGGTCGACCCGACCAGGACGACGAACGTCGCCGTACCGTAGCGCAACGACCGGACGCCGACCGTCGGCGCGACCCGGGTCAGCGCGTCCGCGGCGGCGGTCGCGCGGGGCCGCCCGGTGTCGGCCGGCAGCAGGCCGCCGAGGGCGGTGTCCTCGGTCCGGGTCAGTCCGGAGACCGCCGGGTCGACGTGTCCGACTCCGGATGCGGCCAGGGCGGCGGCGATGGGTACCGCCAGCCGGCCGTAGCCCTGGACGAGTACCCGGGCGGCGGCGCGCCGGCCGATGGTGCCCGCCGGGTTCGCGTCACCGCTCAGGGCCAGCGCCGCGACCTCGGTGGACAGCCACCGCCGGGCCGGTTCGGGCACCCCGGCCGGTACCAGGCTGGCGGCGTCGATCGTCAGCCCGCGCTCGCGCAGCGTGCCGAGCAGCGCCTCCGTGGCCGGCTCGGGCACCCCCAGCGCGGCGGCCTCGCGGAGCACCGCCTGGTCTGTCCGCGACCCGTCGAGCAGGTCGAGTACCCGTGCCAGCGCCGGATCGGCGAACTCCAGCACGACCGCGCGCCGCGGATCGGTACCGAGCTGGACGGCGTGGCGGTCCCGCCACAGCCGGCGCAGCCCGGGAAGCAACGTCGGACGAGTCACGGCGACAGCGTGTCACCGGAGGACTTCGCGGGTTTCCGTTGTCCACAGGTGAACTCGGCTTCCACCGCGCTGTCCACAGCGACACGCCGCGCTGTCCACAGCCGCCGCGGTCAACAGTCCGGACGACGACAGCCGCCCGTTACCGGAATCAGGCCTTGCCGAGGATCCGGTTGACCGTGGTGCCGCAGACCGGGCACTTGCCCTTCGCCATCTTCATGCCGGTCTTGGAGACCTCGACATTGCCTTCGAAGTCCCTCTTCTCCTTGCACTTGACGCAATAACCGTTGTACGTCTGGGTCGTCTGGGCCACGATGCCCTCCTCCTGCTCTCGTTCCCCCCACAACGGGTACCCCGCGGGACGGACGCCGACCCGTCGAGTCTGCCCTGCCCGGAGCGCGGACAAGGCAGGTTCCGCCGGGACACGCCGGGTGTTTAGGACCAAAGTTTCTTATCCGGCACCTTCTGAGGGAATTTTTGTCGCATAATTGGGCGAACCAAGCCGACGGCGGCGCCAACCCTCTTCCCGGGTCTTGCGGGGGGTGGGCAGCCGCCCGTTACCGTGCCCACGTGAAGGATGCCTTCGGGCATGCCGGGTGAGCAGGGCGATCATGGCCGCTGCCCGGAAGCCTGTCGTGGAAGTACGGCGTAGTGAGCGCCGCCGGCGCACCGTGTCCGCGTACCGCGACGGCGAGCGCGTCGTCGTGCTGATCCCCGGGCAGTTCTCCCGCGCCGAAGAGCGCGAGTGGGTCGACCGGATGCTCGAACGCCTGGCCGCCCGCGACCAGCGGACCCGGCGCACCGACACCGAGCTGGCCGCGCGGGCCCAGCGCCTGGTCAGCCGGTACCTCGCCGAGTACCCGTCGGCCGGCCGGCCGGCCAGCATCCGGTGGGTCAGCAACCAGAACGGCCGGTGGGGTTCGTGTACCCCGGCCGACCGGACCATCCGCATCTCGGACCGGATCATGGACATGCCCGATTGGGTGGTCGACTACGTGCTGCTGCACGAGCTGGTCCACCTCGTCGTACCGAGCCACAGCACGAAGTTCTGGGCGCTGGTCGGCCGGTACCCCCGGTCGGAACGGGCCCGGGGCTACCTGGAGGGGGTCTCCGCGGCGGGCGGGCAGGCGTTCCATGAGGATTAGCGGCGTGGATGATTGACGGCGTGAGCCGCCGCACCGTCGTGGTACCCCTGAACGTCCCGTCCTGGTGCCCGCCCGGCGTCGAGCCGCGGGCGTGGCGGTATGCGCTGGCCGAGGACGTCGTCGACCTGCTCGCCACGCTCGCCGAACTGACCCCGGCCATCGCCGTGGTACCGGCGGACCGGGCGGTCGCCGAAGCGGTGTCCTGGCCGGGTACCCGGGTCTACGAGCTGCCGGCGCTGACCAGCGATCTGATCTTCGCGGCGGCCGGGAGCGACGGGTACGAGCAGGCGGCGCTGATCGCGCCGGACGCGCCGGACCTGCCCGGGATGCTCGTCGGCAAGCTGCTGCGGCCGCTGTCCAGCCGGCCGGTGTCCGTCGCGCCGGCGCTGACCGGCGGGCTGCTCGGGCTGGCCGCGCGGCTGCCGGTGCCGGACTGGTTGCCGCCGCTGGACCTCGACGCGGGGATCGAGGACGTGCGCAAGGCGGCTCCGGAGCCGGGCCTGGTCGGCGCGGGTACCGGCTGGCACCGGCTCACCGGACCGGACGGGTTCGCCCGGCTCGACCCGGGCCTGGAGGGCTGGGCGGCGACCCGGGCGCTGCTGAGCTGACGGTCG
>Ga0066710_100001528_pt1 | contig 17421 bp, 15 predicted proteins | sample GraSoiAngelo_159_FD_79666 | JGI IMG/M metagenome (GOLD analysis project Ga0066710, IMG submission 79666) | Grasslands soil microbial communities from the Angelo Coastal Reserve, California, USA - 14_1009_16_40cm | ecosystem: Environmental > Terrestrial > Soil > Grasslands | place: USA... | reverse complement strand
CGCGGGCTGCGCTCGGTCGGTCTTGTCTGGAGCCGGCCGAACGCGTTCGCCGAGGGCGTGGCCTTCCGCTTTCCCTCCTCGCCGGACATCGGCGGGGGCCTCACGGAAGCCGGAAGGCGGCTCGTCTCAGAGTGCAACAGCCTCGGGATCCTGATCGACCTCGCGCACCTGAACGAGCGTGGCTTCTGGGACTTAGCGGACCTGTCCGAGGCGCCGCTCGTGGCCAGCCACTCGAACGCCCACGCGCTGTCGCCCAACTCGCGGAACCTCACCGACGCGCAGGTCGACGAGATCGGCCGCCGGGGGGGCATCGTCGGCATCACCTATCACGCGGGCATGCTGACCGAGGTCGGCGGTGTCGATCCGGATGTTCCCCTCGCACGGGTGCTCGACCACGTCGACTACGTCGTGGCCCGGATCGGCATCGACCATGTCGGCTTCGGCTCGGACTTCGATGGCGCCACGGTGCCAACCGAGCTCGGCGACGCGTCCGGCCTGCAGCGCGTCGCCGAAGCCCTACGTGACCGCGGCTACAACGACGAGGAAGTCGCGAAGCTCGCCCACGGCAACTGGCTTCGCGTCATTAGGAATACCTGGATGAACTGATCCGCGTTGATAACGGTTGCCGCGGAGGCAGGCTTTGCTCGCCTCCGCTCGCCAGCGTTGTCCTTCAGCGCCCCCCGGAGAAAGTCGTCATGGCCGCGCGCAGCGCGGCCGGACTTTCTTCGGCTAAGCGGCTTTGATTTCGAGAATTTTGTACTTCATCGAGCCGCGGGGAGCGGTCACCTCGACCGTCTCGCCCTTCTTGTGGCCGATTATCGCCTTGCCGACCGGCGACTCGTTGGAGAGCTTGTTCTTCGCCGGGTTTGCCTCCGCGGAGCCGACGATGTGGTACTCGACTGTCTGCTTGGCTGTCACGTCGCGCAGCTTGACCTTCGAGCCGACCGAGACCACGTCCTTGGCGACGTCTTTCTTGTTGATCACCTTTGCGTCGCGCAGCCGCTCCTCGAGCATCGCGATACGGTGCTCGAGCAAAGCCTGCTCGTTCTTGGCGTCGTCGTACTCGGCGTTCTCGGCGATGTCGCCGAATTCGCGCGCGATCCGGATCCGATCCGCGACCTCGCGCCGTTTGTCGTTCGAGAGGTACTCGATCTCCTCTTGGAGCTTCTTGTGTCCCTCTGGAGTAAGGATGACTTCCTTCACAACTTGCCCTTTCCGAAAGAAAAGCGCGGCGCTATCGCGCCGTCGCGGGCGCGAATAGTAGCTATACATTCAGGCGGTCGCAACAGCAGCGACGTTGACGATTGCCGCTCTATGCAGGTAAATCTTCACGAATCCTGGCGCATCGGTGAGGTTGAGATCCCGAGCCGCCTCGTTTTGGCCCCAATGGCGGGCGTCAGCGTGCAGGCGTTTCGGCGCCAGGGACGGCGTTTCGGCGCCGGACTTGTCTGCTCCGAGATGGTTTCGTGCGCGGGCCTGCAGCACGGAAACGAGCGCACCTTGGGCTACTTGCGCATCGCCGCCGACGAACGTCCGCTCGCGGTGCAGATCTTCGGCTCGGATCCGCCGGTCATGGCAAAAGCCGCCGCGATGGTCGAGGACGCCGGCGCGGACATCGTCGACATCAACTTCGGCTGTCCGGTCAAGAAGGTGACGAAGACCGGTGCGGGTGCGACGCTGCTCGACGACCCCGATCGAGCCTGCCGAGTCGTCGAGGCCGTGGCGTCGGCAGTGTCGGTGCCCGTAACGGTCAAGCTGCGGCGGGGTCTCGAGAACGGATCACGAGCGTGTCTGACCGTCGGGCCGAGGCTGGTCCAGGCCGGCGCGGCATCGCTGACGCTCCATCCCCGCTCCGCCAAGCAGATGTACACGGGCACCGCCGACCACGCGCTGACCGCCGAGCTCGTCTCGCTCGTGGACGTGCCCGTCGTCGCCTCCGGCGACGTCAGCTCCCGTGCGCGAGCGCAGACCGTGCTCTCCACGACCGAAGCGGCGGCCGTCATGGTCGGCCGCGCGGCGCAGGGTAACCCGTGGGCGTTGCGCGAGATACTCGACGGCGAGGAGGTCGAGCCTTCCCGTGAGGAGGTGGTCGCCGAGCTGATCCTGTTTATGCGCGAGACCGTCAGAGAGCTTGGCGAACACCGCGCAACCGGATTCCTTAGGAAGTTCTACGGTTGGTATCTGGGCCGCGGGCGCTTCCCGCGCGCCTTCAAGGCCGCGTTGACTCAGCTGCCCACGATTGCAGATGTCGAGGCGCGTCTCCTCGCCGCCACGCCGGGTGCCCGCTTCGTACTCGCCCGCCTTGAGGAAACGCTGCCCCAGGGCGACGATGTCCTCCTCGACCTGCCGATCTCGATCTACGGCGGCGGTTAACGCTTCAAGTCCGGCACCGGCCGGCGCCGGTGCCATGACGACTTGAAGCGTTTTCCGATGAAACTCGCAAGCGCTGTGTGCTGAGGCGGGCAAAGCCCGCCTCAGCTGCGATCTTGTTCCCGCTTGTTCAGCTCCCAGACACGCCGCAGGCCTTCGAGTGTGAGATACGCGTCTACACGGTCGATCGTCTGCGCATGCGGCGCGATCAGCTCTGCGAGGCCTCCCGTGGCGACGACCGGCGCCGTCTCGTCGCCGAGCTCGGCCCGGATTCGCTCGACGATGCCGTCGACCTGGCCGGCAAAGCCGTAGACGAGACCCGAGCGCAGCGCCGACTCGGTTGTCTTGCCGATCGCGGTCTCGGGCGCGGCGAAGTCGACCTTGACGAGGCGCGCGGCGCGTTCGAACAAAGCGTCCATCGAAACCTCGATCCCGGGCGCAAGGACCCCGCCCACGTACTCACCTGTGGCCGATACGACGTCGAAGTTCGTCGAAGTGCCGAAGTCGACGACGATCGCGGGCGCGCCGTAGCGTTCCCTAGCCGCGACCGCGTTCGCGATTCGGTCGGGTCCGACCTCTCGCGGATCGTCATAGCGGATCGGGATTCCGGTTTTCGTACCGGGCCCGAGAACGAGCAGGCGCACGCTCGCTCCCGCCGCGAGCTCTTCGTAGGAGCGAATCAGCGCCGGCACTGTAGACGCGAGACAGATCCCCTCGAGCGAGCCGAGGTCGAGCAGTCCGCCCAGGAAGAGCCCCAGCTCATCGCCCGTTCGTTGGGGCTCCGTAGCCAGTCGCCAGCGCCGCGTCAGCTCACTGCCCTCGAACAACCCCAGTGCTGTTTGCGTATTGCCGACGTCGACTGCCAGTAGACCGGGCATGGCGAAAGCGAGGCTATCCACTAGAGTCGGAAGGCACATGGCCCTCCTGCGCGTGCGCCGCCGTCGCCGGCGGACGCGTCCGCTCCAGGAAGCGGAGGCGTACGCACGTTGTCACGGCGACCGAGGCAACGACGTCAAGCTCGTCCAGCTCCCGCCGCGGCGACCCCGCTACCTCGCGGTTCTGCGCACGGGCGAAGAGCTGCGCCGGCGCTTCGAAGAACGCCTCGAACGGCGCGAAGCCTCTTGATTCGGCTTTTACGCGCCCGCCGGCGCGAACTAAGTCTCGTCGTCGCCGGAGGCGTCGCTCGCGATGCCGATAAAGACCGTGGCGGCTTTGCCGCTGCGGCCGTCTAAACCCGGTCTAGAGAAGGTCCCGAGGCGAATTACTGCTCGTCGTCGCGCGACAGAGGCTCGCCGATCCGCTCGGCGAGGTCCTCGGCCGTCAGACTGGGCTCGTCGCCCTCGCCGCGGAGCTCCTCGACGGTCACGTCACTCGAGGTGTAGACCTCGGCCCGCGGGATCATCCGGGTGGGCCGGTTCTTGTCCCACACCCACACGTCCTCCATGCGAAGGTGGAAGAACGGATAGCTGGGTTGCGGGACGTACTGGAGGTCGAGCTTGTTGCAGAGATAGGTCGCGTCCTGGGTGAGCACGCAGTAGCGGAACAGCCCGAAGACCGCCGAGTACTCCTTCTTGAGTGTGAGCTCGAGCTCCGCCTCGAACTCGTCGAGCTCGTCGATGTGGGACATGAGGCGGTCATTCTAGCTCTGCGAGCAAAGCCGACACTCGGCCGCGGCCCGGCACGACGAGGCCGGGATCGAGCTCCGCGAGCGGCTCGAGGACGAACCGCCGCTCATGCAGGCGCGGGTGCGGAATCTCGAGCACGTCCTCATCTATCGTCTCGGCGCCGTAGAGGAGCAGGTCGAGGTCGATCGTGCGCGGCCCGTAACGAGGACCCTCGCCACGGATGCGGCCGAGATCGCGCTCGATCTCGAGCATCAGGTCGAGCAGCTCTCGGGGTGACCGCGTCGTCTCCAGTCTGGCCGCCGCATTGAGAAAGCGGGGCTGATCCTCGTAGCCAACCGGTTCGGTCTCGATCGGAGCGGTCGAGCTCAGAACCCAGGTCCGGTCGTCCCCGTCGAGCCGGCGGAGAGCTTCAGCGATCGTCCTCCCTCGCTCGCCCAGGTTCGCCCCGAGTCCGATGTAGGCAATTGTGCTTTCCTTCGTTGGCTTGAAAGGTCGCTTCCTGACCATCGGGGTCATTCTCGCCGCCCTTGCGATCGCGCCGGTTGCGGCTGCGATGGGGTTTGCGCATCCCGCTGCGCGAACCGCGACGCCGCCGCATCCGGGCGCTGCAGTCCTCGTCCAGCTGTCCGATCCCGGCGGAGGCCTCTCGCCTGAGCTCCGCGCCGCCAACGCGCGCCTTGTTTCTCCGGCGCTGAACGTGTGGCGCGTTGCAGGCGCTCGCGCAGCGGGTGTGGTTGCGGCGCTACGAGCCGAGCATCTCCTCGCCCGTGTCGAACCCGATCGCCGCCTCGTCTCCTTCGCCCACCGCTCAACCTCAGCCGACCCGCTCGTCCCGAGTGAGTGGTGGATCCACGACGTCGGCGACGACCAGGTTGAATCGCCTGCTCCCGGCGTGCCGGTCACGGTCATCGACACCGGCCTCGATCTCACGCACCCCGAGTTCAAGTCGCGCCCGGACACGACAGCGCTCAACCACCAGACAGTCGTCTCGGCCGACGACGTACACGGAACGGCGGTCAGCTCGATCGTCGGCGCACCGTCCAACGGGGTCGGCCTTGTCGGCGTCTACCCGCAGGCGGCCTTGCAGGAGTGGGACTTCGGCGACAGGTCGCTCTCCGAGATTCTCGCCGGAATCGACGCAGCCACCAAGCGCGGGCGGGGGGTTATCAACATCAGCGGCGGGTTCCTCGGATTCGACACGTTGCTCGAGCAGGCCGTCGACCGTGCGCTGCGCCGTGGTTCGATCGTCGTGGCCGCGGTCGGCAACGACCGGGAGCAGGGCAGCCGAAGCTTCGTGCCCGCAAGCCTCCCACACGTCCTCACGGTGGGAGCGACCGACCAAAACGATCATGTCGCGTTCTTCTCGAACCGCTCGAGCGCGCTCGACCTCGCCGCCCCAGGGGTCGCGATGCCGGTTGCGGTGCCGGCCTTAGGCGATCCGAGCGGCTACTCGACCTTCGACGGCACGAGCTTCTCGGCGCCCCTTGTCGCCGGAGCGACCGCTTGGGTTTGGACTCTGCGGCCTGAGCTCGACCCGACCCAGCTTCAGGACGTCATGCGCGACTCGGCGCGTGACGTGGGCCCGAAGGGGTGGGACGCCGACACCGGCTTCGGCATCCTTTCGATACCCGCCGCGCTCGCCGCGAAGACCCCTGCGAAGGACCCGCAGGAGCCCAACGACGACATCAACCTTGTCCGGCCCCACGCGGTTACTGCGAGCGGAACGCGTCTCTCCACTCCGGCCCGTCTGCAGGCGCGGCTGGACGTGACCGAGGACCCCGAGGACGTCTACCGCGTCTGGGTTCCGGCCCACTGGCACATCTCCGCCGGAACGCACAGCACCTCGAACGTCAATCTGGCGCTCTGGGGGCCGAAGACCCGAACCGTCTACGAGCGCGGCAGCGCACTGCGACGCGACCTGGTGGCCTACAGCGAGCGCACAGGGAGCCGGCCTGACGCCGTCACCGGGCGCAATTCCGCGCGCCGGGGGGCCTTCTACTACCTGGACGCGTTCCTCGGCAAGCGAGTCGGCGCAGCTTCGTATTCACTCAAGGTTTCCGTTTCTCGACGGTAGCGGCAGTCCACTCGACCGGCGCCTCCAGTCGAACGGCCGGCTTGCGCACGCGAACGCGGGCAGCCTCGAGCTCGAAGCGCTCGACCAGCGCGGTCGCGACCGCCGTTGCGATCGCCTCGAGCAGCCGGAATTGCCGGCCGCCGGAGATCTCCTGCACGCAGCGAACGACCTCGCGGTAGTCGACGGTAGCCTCGAGCCGGTCGGACGTAGCGCCATCCGGGACCTCGAGCCAGATGTCGTAGAGGAAGGGCTGCGGCCGTTGGCGCTCCTCCTCCTCGACACCGTGGGCTCCGGCAACCTCGAGGCCGTAGAGCTCCACCGTGACGCTCATCGCGCCACGATCGCTCGAGCAGTAGTGAGGGCCTCGACATGCTCCCGCACGTCGTGCGCGCGCAAGATCGAGGCGCCGCGCTCGTAAGCGAGAACGGCAGCTCCGAGGCTCGCGGCCGTGCTCCCCGCTTTCGCCTCGGGATCACCCAGGACCTTGCCGAGCGAGCTCTTGCGGGAGATGCCGACGAGAATCGGGCGGCCAAGTGCCGTCAACTCGTCGAGCCGGCGCAGGAGCTCGAAGTTGTGCTCGACAGTCTTGCCGAAGCCGATCCCGGGGTCGAGGCAGATCAAGTTCTCGCGGATCCCTTGCGAGACCGCGAAGCTGAGCCGGTCATCGAGGAAGTCGATGACATTGTCGACCACATCTTCGTACCGGGGGCCGGCCTGCATCGTCCTCGGCTCGCCCTGCATGTGCATCAGGCAGACGTAAGCGTCATGGTCGGCCACGACGCCGACGAGCTCGGGGTCGCCGCGCAGGCCGGTAACGTCGTTGACGAGCTCAGCCCCGAGTTCGAGGGCGCGCGCTGCCACTTGCGATTTCGCGGTGTCGATCGACAGTGGGAGCCCCTGGAGCGCTTCGAGCACCGGGACCACCCGGCGAAGCTCCTCGTCGAGGGAAACGCCCTCGGCCCCCGGTCGCGTCGACTCTCCCCCGACGTCGACGATGGCCGCACCTTCGTCCAGCAACCGCCTGGCGGCAGCGGCGGCGTCGCCTGGATCGAAGTTGACGCCGCCGTCCGAAAACGAGTCAGGCGTCACGTTGACGACGCCCATCACGGACGGGCGCGGAAAGCGCTCCTCGAGCGGTACGTTCACGTACACCAGCCTAGTGCTCCGCCCGTGGCCAGTGGTCTGGCCGGCAACGTTCGCCGGCTCCCTGGCCCGCGATCACGCTGCGCCAGAGTCCACGCTCGCCCTTGTCAAGGTTGCGAGCCTTGCCTGCGCGATCGCGGCCTCTGGCTTGGTGCTCGCCAAAAAACGGGCAACGTCACCGGCCAGACCACTAGATTGGCCGCATGGGGGAAGTCGAGGCACGTCGCCGCGCGGCGTGGCGTTTCGTTCGTGCGGTCGTCCGCTCGCAGGCCGGCGGGGTCGTCGGCGCGGTCCTCTCCGGGCTGCTCTGGCAGACCGGCGCAATCTCGGCGCCGCTGATCGTCAGCTACACGATCGACCACGGGATCGTGCCGCGCGACCGCCACACCCTCGTCGTGTGGCTGCTGGCTCTCCTCGGCGTCGGACTGCTCGAGGTCGTCGCCGGCGGCATGCGCCACATCTACGCGATTCGCAACCGCTCCGCGTCAGACGCCCGCGTCCGCGACGCGATCTTCGCGCATGCGCTCCGGCTCGACGCCTCGTACCACGACCGCGTCGGCCCCGGCGAGCTGATGAGCCGCGCCTCCTCGGACGCGGAACACGTCGCGCGCATGATGGATGCGATCGGGCACACGATCGGCTACGCGCTGACGGTGATCGCGGTCTCGGTCGTGATGCTCGTCGTCGACGCGAAGCTGGCGCTGCTGGTGCTGCTGCCGCTTCCGCTCGTCAGCGTCGTGGCCTGGATGTACTCGCGGCGTTATGACGAGCGCACGCGGCGCCTTCAGCAGGCGTGGGCGGACGCGGCGACCCTGGTCGAGGAGACGGTCAGCGGCATTCGCGTCGTGAAGGGACTCGGCGCCGGCGCCGCCCTCTCAGGCCGTTTTCGCCGCCGGAGCGAGGTCATCGTCGGGCGTGCGCTCGACGTCGCGCGGCTCGACGCCGTCTTCAATCCGGCTCTCGAAGTGCTACCGCTGATCGGGATCGCCGCGGTCCTCTGGGTCGGCGGCCGGCAGGTGATCTCGGGTGGGCTGAGCCTCGGCTTGTTCGTGGCCTTCAACGCCTACGTGGTCATGCTCGTCTGGCCGCTGCGCGTACTCGGGCAGCGAGTGTCGACCCTGCAGAAGGCGCTCGCCGCCAGCGCACGGATCACCGAGGTGCTCGAGGCCGAGCCCCGGCTGCGCGAGGCGCGCCATCCGCGCGAGCTCGAGCGCCCCATCCGGGGCGACGTGCGGTTGGAGAGCGTGCGCTTCGGCCACGAGGGCGGCCGGCCGGTGCTCGACGGCCTCGAGCTGGAGCTGCACGCGGGCGAGTCCGTCGCGCTCGTGGGGGCCACCGGCTCAGGCAAGAGCACGGTTGCCGGCCTGCTCGCGCGGCTTTACGACCCAGACGGCGGCCGCGTGTTGCTGGACGGCCATGACGTGCGGGAGCTCCGGCTCGCCGAGGTACGTCAGGCGGTCGCGCTCGTCTTCGAAGAGACGTTCCTCTTCACGGAGAGCGTGCGCGAGAACATCCGCCTCGGTCGTCCGGACGCCGACGACGACTCGGTTCTTCGCGCCGCCGCGCTGGCCGGCGCAGCTGAGTTCATCGCCGAGCTTCCGGACGGGTATGAGACGATCCTCGGCGAGCGCGGCTTCTCCCTGTCGGGCGGACAGCGCCAGAGAATCGCGATCGCGCGGGCAATCCTCGCCGATCCCGCGGTGCTGGTCCTCGACGATGCGACCTCCGCCGTCGACGCCACCAAGGAGCACGAGATCCGGGCCGCGCTCGCGAAGGTGATGCAGGGCCGTACGACGCTCGTGATCGCCCACCGGCCGGCGACGATCGCTCTGGCCGACCGCGTCGCGGTGCTCGAGGACGGTCGGATCGTGGAAGAAGGAACGCACGCCGCCTTGGTGGCCCGTTCGGCGCGCTACCGCGAGCTGCTCGCGCTCGAGAGCGAGGCCGCGTGAACAAGCGGGCGTCCTTGGGTGAGATTTGGCGCGTGACGCGCGGGTTGATCCGCCCAGTCCGCGGCCGCTACCTCGGCGCGGCCGCAGCCGTGATCGGCTCGACCCTGATCACGCTGGCCGGCCCCGCGCTCGTCCGCTACGCGGTCGACTCCGGAATCTCGAAGCACGCGCGGGGCCCGCTCGATGCCGCCGCGGTGGCCATCCTATGCCTGGCGGCAGCCAAGCCCTTCGTCGTCCGCGCGCAGACGCTAATGGCGGCGACCGCCGGCGAGCGCTTCCTCGGCTCCCTGCGCACCGCGGCATTCGACAAGCTGCAGGCACTCCCACTCGGGTTCTTCGAGCGCGAGCGCGCCGGTGTGCTGCTGTCACGGCTGACCTCCGACGTCCAGTCGCTGACCGAGTTCATCCGCGAAGCGCTGATCGAGGTCGTCGGCAGCGGCCTCCAGATCGCCCTGACCGTCGTGGCCCTGGTGATCCTCTCGCCGACCCTCGCCGCAGTCTCGCTGGTCGCGTTGCCGATCCTGATCGCCTCGAGCTGGACGTTCCACCACAGCGCGGGCCGCGTCTACCACGCGATCCGCGACCGGGTGGCCGAGACGTTGACGGCGTTGCAAGAAGGTCTGGCGGGCGTGCGCGTCGTGCAGGCTTTCCGCCGCGAGCGGCGCACCCTCGAGGCCTACAACCCTCGCAGCCAAGCGCAGGTCCACGCTTGGCGCCGCGCCTCGTTCGTGAACATCCGCCTCTTCACGATGATCCCGCTCGCGCAAACGGTGGCACTGCTCGCGGTCCTGCTCGTCGCGGCGTCGATGTATCGCCATGGGTCGATCTCGACTGGGACGATCGCCGCTTACGTCCTCTACCTGGTGCAGCTGTTCGACCCGATCGCCCGCTTCAGCGAGTGGCTCGGCGAGTTCCGCCAGGGCCTGGCCGCGCTCGGAAAGATCGTGGGGCTGCTGCAGACGCCGAACGCAATCGTGGAACGCCCCGGAGCCGTCGAGCTCCCGGGAAGCGGAGCGCTCGCACTGCACGACGTCACGTTCGGCTACGACGGTGAGCGGCCGGTCGTCCACGGCGTGACGCTCGAGCTGGAGGCGGGCGAGCACGTGGCGCTGGTCGGCGCGACCGGCGCCGGCAAGTCGACGCTGGCAAAGCTGCTCACGCGCCAGTACGACCCGCAACGGGGCGAGATCACGTTCGGCGGCGTCGATCTCCGCCAGGCGACACTCCAGTCGCTGCGACGCCGGATCGTGATGCTGCCGCAGGAGGGCCACCTGTTCAGCGGAACGATCGCCGACAACGTGCGCCTGGCCGATCCGGATGCCTCAGATGAGCAGGTCGTGCGCGCGCTGAACCGAATCGGCGCCCGCGAGCGATTCGAGTCTCTGCCCGAAGGTCTGGAGACCGATGTCCAGACGCGGGGGCTGCGGCTCTCAGCCGGCGAGCGGCAGCTGGTCGGCATCGCTCGTGTGGCGCTCGCCGACCCCGCAGTGATCGTGCTCGACGAGGCGACCTCGAGCCTCGACCCGGCGACCGAGGCGGCGGTGGAGCGCGCGCTCGCCGCCGTCGCGGCGGGTCGCACGGTGGTCACAATCGCGCACCGCCTTTCCACAGCCGAGCGGGCCGACCGCGTGGTCGTGATGGAGCACGGCCGCGCCGTCGAGGTCGCCTCGCACGAAGAGCTCGTCGAGCAGGGGGAGCGCTACGCCAAGCTGTGGGCGTCGTGGCAGGCGGGCCTCGAGCTCACGGCTTGACGGCCTTCAGGTACGCGCTGGCCATCCGCCAGACACCTCGGCCTTCCTCAACGAAAGGGCGAAGGTGCTCGGCGAATTCCTCGCGCTCCTCGGGCGTCAGCACCTCGTCCATCGCCTGCGCGATCGTCGGGATCTTGGGATTGCCCGAGCTGTTGAGAAACGCCGGCCACGGCTTCGGCTCGGTCCACCTCACCTCCGCCTGAAGCTCGAGTTCGATCGGGAAGAATCCGGCGTCCGCCGCGAAGCGGACGAGGTCGCGCTCGTCGAAATCGAGCATCGGATCGGTCGGCGGCTGGATCGCCTCGTAGACAGCCTCGACTCGCTTGGCGAGATCGTGCAGGCCGTCGCTCGGATAGCCCCAGAACCCCTGACCGCGTTCGCACATGCCGAAGCGGTTGATCGGCTCGAAGAGCGAGACCCTCCCGCCGGGCCCAAGCACGCGAAAGAACTCGCGGAAGGCGTATTCCTTTTCGACCACGTAAATGAGCACCGAGCGGGTCGTGACGACGTCAATGCTTCCGTCCGCCAGGGCGGCGAGCTCGTGCGCAGGCGCCTTGACGAACGTGCAGCGGTCTGAGACGCCCAGCGCGTCCGCCGTCTCACGGCAGAAGTCGAGCAGGTCCTGCGAGATGTCCGAAAAGACGACGTGCTCCGCGCCGCGCTCGAGCGCGCCGAAGCCGATCAATCCCTCGCCGCAGCCGACGTCGAGCAAGCGGTCCCCAGCTGCGAGGCTTGCACGGTCGAGCACCTTGTCCCGGACGCCGGCGAGCTGCTCGAGCATCTCGCGCCGCACCTCCGGATCGCCGCCGTGGCGGTGCTGCGCCAGCCACGCGGCCCAAATGTCGCGCCGGCCTGTCATCCGGCTAGCCCTTGTCGCCTTCGGACGGCGGGGCTGAGGCGTCGCTCGCGACGCCGACTAAAAGGCCGTGGCGGCTTCGCCGGCATGGCCGCTAAACCCGAGACGCAACGGCGCTACCCTTTTGCGCCTTCGGGCGGTGGAGGCTGCATCGTCGCTCGCGACGCCGACTAAAAGGCCGTGGCGGCTTCGCCGGCATGGCCGCTAAACCCGAGACGCAACGGCGCTACCCTTTTGCGCCTTCTGGCGGTGGAGGCTGCATCGTCGCACCGGGCAGGGGGAAGGGCCGCGGCTTCGGCTTCGGAAGTCGCTTCGGCTCCTCGCTTGGCGTCTCCGCCTCCGGCTGCTCGTCTTCGTCGGCGAAGATCTCCTCCTGCGGCGCGCCGGCGAGCAGGCGCTCGAATTGGTCCTTGTCGATCGTCTCGCGCTCGATCAGGATCGCCGAGATCTTGTGCAGCTCGGTCATGTGCTCCTTGAGCACGGTGACGGCAAGGTCGTGCGCCTCCTCGATAACACGCTTGATCTCGTCATCTATCTCGCGGGCGATCTCCTCGGAGTAGTCCGGCTCGGCACCCATCTCGCGGCCGAGGAACGGCATGTCGTGGTTGCGGCCGAGCACACGCGGGCCCAGCTTGTCGCTCATGCCGTAGCGCATGATCATTTGCTTCGAGATCGACGTGACCTTCTCCAGGTCGTTCGCGGCGCCGGTCGTCACCTCGTGGAAGACGAGCTCCTCCGCGGCGCGGCCGCCAAGCGTCATCGCGAGCTGTTCCATCAGCGCGGTCTTCGTCGTCAGGTAACGATCCTCGCGGGGCAGCGAGATCGTGTACCCGAGCGCCTGGCCGCGGCTGATGACCGAGATCTTGTGTACCTCGTCCGTGTGCTCGAGGTAGTGCCCGACGAGCGCGTGGCCGAGCTCGTGGTAGGCGGTAATCTTGCGCTCCTCCTCGGAGAGCAGGCGCGTCTTCTTCTCGGGGCCGGCGATCACGCGCATGATCCCTTCCTCGAGCTCCTCCTGCTGGATCACCTTCTTGCCGCGCCGAGCGGCGAGCAGGGCGGCCTCATTGACGAGGTTCGCGAGATCCGCGCCGGTGAAGCCGGGCGTGCCGGCGGCGAGCGTGTCGAGGTCGATCTCGGGCGCGATCGGCTTGCCCTTCGCATGCACCTCGAGGATCTTGCGGCGGCCGATGCGGTCGGGCCGGTCGACGACGATCTGACGATCGAAACGGCCGGGGCGCAGGAGCGCGGGATCGAGAATGTCGGGCCGGTTCGTGGCCGCGATCAAGATGATGTTGTCCTTCAGCTCAAACCCGTCCATCTCGACGAGGAGCTGGTTCAAGGTCTGCTCGCGCTCGTCGTGACCGCCTCCGAGGCCGGCGCCGCGGTGGCGGCCGACCGCGTCGATCTCGTCCATGAAGACGATGCACGGAGCGGCCTGCTTCGCCTGCTCGAAGAGGTCGCGGACGCGCGAGGCGCCGACGCCGACGAACATCTCGACGAAGTCGGAGCCGGAAATCGAGAAGAACGGCACGCCGGCCTCGCCGGCAACGGCGCGCGCAAGCAGCGTCTTGCCGGTGCCGGGCGGTCCGTAGAGGAGCACGCCTTTGGGAATCCGCGCGCCGAGCGCCTGGAACTTCTTCGGGTTCTCGAGGAACTCTTTGATCTCGTGCAGCTCCTCGACGGCCTCGTCCACTCCCGCGACGTCCTTGAAGCCGATCTTCGGCGAGTCCGGCGCCATCCGCTTGGCGCGGCTCTTGCCGAAGCTCATTACCTTCGAGCCGCCGCCCTGAACCTGGTTCATCAGGAAGATCCAGAAGGCGAACAGGAGCACGAACGGCAGCAGCGAGGTGAAGAAGCCGATCCAGGACCAGTTGCCAGTGCCCTTCGAGTCGTACTGGACGCGGTTCTTGTCGAGCGCCGTCTCGATGCCGGGCACGGACTGGTCGGCCGGGTAGTGGACGGAGTACTTCTTGCCGTCCCTCAGCTTGCCGCTGATCTGCCGCTTGCTGGGGTTGAACTCCGCGCTGCCGACCTGGCCGGCGTTGATGTCCTGGCGGAACTCCGAGTAGGTGACCTTCTGGGTGTTCTTCCCGTGGGGAATCAGCGTCTGGCTCGCCAGGTAGACGAGCAGCACGATTACGAACAGGGGAAAGAGTGCGCTACGGAAGAACCGGTTCACGAAACCTCTATCGGCAGGGTACCAGGGTGCATGAGCCTCACCAATCGCCCGTTCCGGGCTGGTTCGGAGCTAGATACCTAGCTAGATACCTTCGGGCAGAGCGTCGTCGCTGAGAACTGCGACGTAGGGGAGGTTTCGGTACCGCTCGCCGAAATCCAGCCCGTATCCGATCACGAAGCGGTTCGGAATCTCGAAACCGACGTAGCGGACGGGCACGTCGATCTCCCGGCGATCGGGCTTTGTCAACAGCGCGCAGACCTCCAGGGTCGCGGGCTCCCGGGACTCGAGATTGCGCATCAGGTACGAGAGCGTCAGGCCGGAGTCGATGATGTCTTCGACCACGAGGACGTGGCGCCCCTCGATGTTGATGTCGAGGTCCTTCAGGATCCGAACGACGCCGGAGGAGTCGGTCGACGCCCCATAGCTGGAGATCGCCATGAAGTCGACCTCGCACGGAATGGTCAGCTTGCGCATCAGATCGGCCATGAAGAAGACGGCTCCCTTGAGGACGCCGATCAGCAACAGGTCGCGGCCCGCATAGTCGACAGAGATCTCGGCGCCAAGCTCGGCGATCCGGGCGCTCAGCGCCTCTTTGTCGATCAGGATCTCGCCAACCGCCGACTCGAGCTCAGTCTGCATTCCGCTTAGCCTTCGGCTCGCTTTCACCCGGGAAACCGTGTGTCCGCCGTCTGCCCTCTTCTTCAGGGATCGCGTCGGGCGCGCCGCGCATGTCGGCACGCCCGACGATTGCGTTGGGATAATCGCCGCCTCCCGTCGAGTCGTCGGCGATGCGAACGGCGTGCACGCCATCGGCCTCGATGATTCCGGGCACTGCGATTACTTCCCGACCGCGCACCACAAGTGGCCACGCCTCGCGCTCTGAGCGGGGGATCTTGGCGTCGACGAACACGTCTTGGATCTTCTTCCGGCGACCGGCAAGCCTGTCGCCCGGCCTCCAGCCCCGTACCTTAAGCCCTGCGAGCTTTGACTCTATCGTCCACTGGCCCCAGCGCACCGCGCCCTCGAGGGCGACGGGGCCCCGTTCGAGCCAGGCGCGGTCGTACTCGCGAACGACCTGGATGCCGCCTCCGAGATCGACCCGCTTCGAGCCCACCGGCGACGAAATCAGCTCGGCAAGGCCAGGCTGCAAGGTCGGGCGCAGCTCCAGCGCGCGTAAAAGGTTGTCGTCGGCGGCCGGGTGAATCTCGCGCAAGAGGGGCAGGATGCGCTCGCGGATCAGGCCGCGCGTCGTGTCACGGTTCGTGCTGTCGGTGCGGTACTCCAGGCCATGAACCCTGCAGTAAGTTTCTGTCTCGTCGCGCCAGACAGGCAGTAGCGGGCGGACGACGCCGTCCTCGCGCCTGGGCTTGATCCCCGTCGGACGGCCGCTCGTCACCAGGCGGTAGAGGATCGTCTCCACTTGATCCGAGGCGGTGTGGGCGGTGGCACGGAGACGGTCCGTCGCGAAGCCGTACCGAATCTCGCGCAGCTTCTCCTCGGTCGTACCCCCACGGCCGTCGACGATCTCGGCCTGCATCAGCTCGCTACAGAAGCGGGCGTCCTGATCGGCCTCGTCTCCGCGCAGCCCGTGGTTGACGTGGAGCGCGGAGACCAGGTAGCCCAGCTCACGGAGGACGTGCCAGGCGCAGGTCGAGTCGGCGCCGCCGGAGACGAGAACAGTCACCTCTCCGCCGGCCGGGATCAGGTCGAGCCGACGGATGTGATCTTGCACGCGCGAACGCAGGTCGCCCGTATCCATCGCGAAATTGTTGCAGCACGAAGCGCTTGTTCGCGAAGCGGATCAGTGAAGGGGTCTCCGTGGAACAATGGGGTTCCCCGGCCAATTACGTCATCGCTAGAGCAGAGGCGAGATGTCGCAGCCGCGCCTGGCAAGTGCGGGCTCGGCTTCGAGGAGCACGTCGTGCGCGAAGTTCGCAAGCCCGTACGCATGGAAGATTTGCTCGCCCGGGTCACGGTGTTTCGCCCGCTGCTCCATCGCCTTACGGTACGCGGCGAACATCGCCACGAGCAGCGTGCGGGTTTGCTTGAGCGACGGGTCGGTCGGGCTCGTGGCGCCGACGATCTTCGCCGCCCGGGCGGACTCGGCGGCCACATCCCCGGGCGTGGCGTCGCCGTCCAAGAACTGCTGTCCCCAGAGATCGACCGCGACCATATTCGTGCGGGCGCCGTCGATGAACGCGCGATCCGTCACCGAGCAGGTGTGTGAGACGGGGCCGCCCGCCGTCGCTCGGCTCGAGGTCGCGTAGGTCAGCGCGATCGCGGAAGCCAGCAGCACGCCGAGCCCGTAGAGGGCGATTCGCCGCATCGCCTCCATCATCGGAGACGTGCGGAAAGAGCGCCTCCCTCATCTGGTGGTTCACCACCGGTCAACTGGGGCGACGAAGTGGCATCCACCCGGGTCGGCGAACCGAGTCTCTCGGCGGAGGCCCCGGCGGGAGCAGCCGGTGTCCGGCATACGAGGCAAGCTCCATCGCCGCCCAGCGGCCGATCCAAAGGCCGAGCGCAATGTAGGCAAGGCGACGGGCCCGCCTCAGAAGATCAGGCTCCGGTAGGAGATCGTGTGCCGCATCCCGACCGCCTCGTAGACGTGGATTGCGACGGCATTGTCGCGACGGACGAACAGGCAGACCGTAGGCACGCGGGCGAGGAGCAGGCGGCAGAGGTCACGCATGCCTCGCTTCGCGTAGCCGTTCAGCCGCGCCTCCGGGTCGACCCACACCTGCTGCAGCTGCAACGCGCGCGGCGTCCAGGCCGACGCTTCGGCCTTGAACAGGATTGTCCCGCCGTCGGTCCAGAGCCAGGAGCGCCCCTCGTCGATCTGGGCGCGCGTCCGCCAGCGGAACCCTTCGGGGTCGCGCTCGAGCGGATCGATCCCGATCTCCTCGCGGTGCGCCGCCGCGCAGGCCGGCAGAAGCAGCTCGAAATCGTCAGGCTCCGCGGGCCGCAATCCCGTCTCCCCCGGTTCCGGAGCCTCGTCCAGCACGTAGACCGGCTGATCGGGGCGGTCCGCGCGCGGCGACGGCAGGATCGGCGAGGCGGCGGTCCAGAGGTCGGACACAGCCCCCTGCTCGCCGATGATCATCCGCGCCTGGGCGGCCTCCGCGAGCTCGGCGAACGCCGCGCAGCCTTGTCCCGAGGGCACGAGGTTCGCTCCCGCGTGGCAAAGCGCGGTCACGCGACCACGCTGCGCCAGGGCGGTGAAGCGGCCGAGGCCGCGCCGGGCGATGTCCTCGAGGAAGACGCGCTCGATCGGATCCTCGGCGCAAAACGCAAGGATTTCGTCGAGCTCGGGCTCCTTCAGCGCAGCCACGCTGCAATCGTGCACGAGACGGTGGCGAGGCGCCTGAGGCGTCGCTCGCGATGCCGCTTGGAGGTCGTGGCGGCTTTGCCGCCGCGACCGTCTGAACCGGTCACTTGGCCGGTCGGCGCAGCGCAGCGCAGCCGGCTCGG
>Ga0066710_100001525_pt1 | contig 17431 bp, 19 predicted proteins | sample GraSoiAngelo_159_FD_79666 | JGI IMG/M metagenome (GOLD analysis project Ga0066710, IMG submission 79666) | Grasslands soil microbial communities from the Angelo Coastal Reserve, California, USA - 14_1009_16_40cm | ecosystem: Environmental > Terrestrial > Soil > Grasslands | place: USA... | reverse complement strand
GCGCAGCGTGGTGGGCGCCCCCGCCACGACCGAAGCGATCAGCTCCGGTCGCAGCGAGCAGCGCAGGTTGTTGAGCGCGGTAACGCTGACCATGTCGATCCTCCTACTGCTTGATGTTGACGACGGTCTGGAGCACTTCGTCGCCGGCGCGGATGACCCGCGCGCTCGCCTCGAAGCCGCGCTGGTGCGTGATCAACTCGGTGAACTCACGGGCGAGGTCGACGTTGGAGCTCTCCAGCGCGCCGGCGATGAGCGTGCCGCGCCCGCCGCTGCCGGGGGCGCCGACCTCGGCCGGGCCGGAGTTCTGCGAGACCCGGAACATGTTGTCGCCCACGCGGACCAGGCCGGTCGGGTTGGCGAAGTTGGCGAGCTGGACCTGGGCCAGCGTCGCCGAGCGGCCGTTCGAGTAATTGCCGGTGACCGAGCCGTCGGCGCCGATGGCGAACGCCTGCAGCGTCCCCGACGCGTACCCGTCCTGCGACGTCAGCGCGGCGGTCGACGTCCCGGCGTAGCCGGTCATCTTGGTGGTGTTCGTCGCGCTGCCGAAATCGAGCGTCACCGCCTGCGGCGTGGTGACGCCGGCGGCGGCCGCGTAGGTGATGCCGATCGCCTGGCTGGCGCCGCTCGAGATCGAGCCGCCGGTGCCGAACACGAGCTGGCCCGTGGCCGTGGTGAGACCGCTGATGTTGGCGTCGGCTTCCGTCGCCGCCCAGTCCCAGCGGCCCGAGGCGCCCGCGAAGTTCTTGGTGAACGTCAGCGTGAGCGTGTGCGGCACGCCCAGCGAGTCGTTCACGCCGAAGGTGCTGACGTACTGCGTGCCGTCCGCCTGGGAGGCGTCGAGGTTGCCGCCGAACACGGCCTGCGTCGTGGCGCTGGCCGCCTGCGTCGAGCCGGGAGCGATCGTGATGTCGCCGGCCGTGCCCTGAACCTTGTAGCCCGACACCGAGTCGACCAGCGTGCCGTTGGCGTCGAGCGTGAAGGAGCCGGCGCGGCTGTAATACGTGTTGGCGCCGCTCTTCAGGGCGAAGAGGCCGTCGCCCTGGATGGCCAGGTCGGTCGAGTTGTCGGTCGACTGGATCGTGCCCTGCGTGAAGTTCGTCTGCACGGAGGCCAGCCGGGTGCCGAGGCCGATCTGCGCGGCGTCGCGGCCGCCCAGGCTCGTCGTCGGCGCCTGCTCGCCGGTCAGCGTCTGCGACAGGAGATCGGCGAACTCCGCCCGCGAGCCCTTGAAGCCCGTGGTGTTGATATTCGCGATGTTGTTGCCGATGACGTCGAGTGCTTCCTGGTTCGTCCGGAGGCCGGTGACGCCGGTGGAGAGAGCTCGCAGCATGGTTGTGGTCCTCCTCAGTTGGTGGGCGTGCCGATCGTGGTCACGTCGGCGAGGTTGATGGTGACGGATCCGACCTGCAGGACGGGCTGGCCGTTCTGCATGTTGATCCCGGTGACGCTGCCGCCGATGGCGGACAGCGGGGTGCTGCGGCCTCCGTCCGTGGAGACGATGCGGTACTTGTACTGACCCGTCGGCAGCGGGCTCGACGGCGCGAACGCAACGTTGTACTGGCCGGCCGGACGCGCACCGAGCGGCATCTGGCCGACGGTCTTGCCATTCGCGTCGGTGATCTCGAGGGCGGCGTTGGCGACCGGCGCGGCGATCGTGTACGGCAGGCTCACGGGCTGGCCGCTCCACTGGAACGTGGCCGTGCTCGCCACGACCGGACGGCCGAGCAGGCCGGCCGTGCTCGCCAGCGTCTGGGCCGAGCCGGAGCCGCCGAGGTTGTCGACGCCCTTCTGGATGTTCTGCAGCGCCTCCAGGCTCGAGAACGCCGTGGACTGCTGGATGAACTGATCGTTCGAGAGCGGATTCAGCGGATCCTGATTCTTGAGCTGGCTGACGAGCAGCTTGAGGAAGTCGTCCTTGTTCAGCGTGCTGCTCGGGGCGGCCGCGCCCGTGGCGGCGCCGATGGCGCCGAGCACCTTGGGGGCGACCGCCGAGACGAGCGAGGTGATGGCGGGAATGGGCATGAGGTCTCCTTAGACCGTGATGTCCACCGCCGAGATCGCGCGGGACGCTCGAAGCGTCCGCCGGCGCTCGGCGGGGTGGGAGGTGGGCCGCTCGCGCGGCGTTTCGGGACGGCGCTCGGGGGCGCGCCGGCCATCGGATGACAGCGGCGTCGCCGTCGCGCCGATGATGGCGACCGAGGTCGGGCCGACGTCGCGGCGCCCGAGCGCCTGCTGGATGTCGGGCAGCGCCTGAGTCAGCAGCGCCTGGGTCTCGGGCCGCTCGGCGGTGATCGTCAGCATGACGACTTCACCGCGGATGTCGGCTTGCACGCGAACGCCGCCGAGCGTCGGCGGCTCCAGATCGACGCGCATCTGGGCGAGGCCGTCGCTGACGACGAGGCGCGCGGCGCGTACGACCTGCTCGGCGACGACCTGCGGCTCCACCACGCTCGCCGGAGCCGGGACGGTGCTCACGCTGGCGGGGCCGTCGACGGTGACGGCACGAGGCGTGACGTCCGCGTGGGCGTGCAGCGCGACCACGTCGCCGCCGTGGGGCATCGGCTCCGCCTTCGTCGCGGGCGCCGGGTGACGCTCGGCCGTCTCGGTCTTCGGCGATGACGCCGTCATCTCAGGCTTGGCGGTCGCCGCCGCCGTCGTCGCCGGCTTCGTTGCTGTCGTCGGGGCGGACGTGCTGGCGGCGGCATCGGCCTCGCGCGGGTCGCTTTTGCTCGCCGTCTGGCCGGTAGTGGCCTCGATGGCCGGCCGCGGTGCTTTCGCAGACTCGGCGGCGGCCTCGATCATCGCCGTCCGCGTCGCATCAGTGGACGCGTCGGTCGTCGCAGCGCCGAGCTCGGTGAGCGCGTGATGAGCGTCGGGGGCAACGGTTGCCGCTTCCGTCGTCGAAGCGTGCTCCGGCCGCGCGGCGCGCGGCGACGATGGGATTTCAGGGGCGTCGACCGTCGGAGCCGCGCTCATCTCGCTCACCGTCATCTCGGCCGCGCTGCCGGCCGCAGTAATGGGCGCCGTTTCGTTGGCTGCCGCGGCGGGCGACTCGACCACCGGCTCGGGCGGCGGCTGCGGGAGCGGCACCGGCGTCGTCATCGGCATCATCGCGGCGAGCGCGACCGACGCCGTGGTCCCGAGCGTCGTGAGATCGGTCGTGGTTGCGGGCGACGCCGGCTCATCGTCGTCGGTCGCCTGATTCGCCGTGTCGGCCTCTGATTGCGACGTCCCGGTGCCGAGACCAATGGTGAGAAGGAGCGTCGCCAGGAAATCGGCGCTTCCGGGCGAAGCCTCGGGCGCCGCGGTCGAAGCCGACACGGAACCCGCCGGGGTCGCCGTCACGGCAGTCGGCGTCACCGGGCACCTCCCGACGCCAGGCCGCTCGCCGAGCGGTTGCCCAGCTCGTCCAGCTCCATCTGCTCGCGACGGGCGATGAGAAGCTCCGCGGCCGCGATCGCGTTCTGATGCAGCTCCTCCACGACCTTCCGCCGGCGCTGACACTCGAGCAGCGCGTCCCGAGCGGTGACCGCGCGGCGCTGGGCGTCGATGATCCGAAGCTCGGCCATGCGCTCGGCCGTCTCGAGTCCCGTCAGCGTTTCGGCGGCGCCGCCGAGCTCGCCGGCGAGCCACGCGGCACGCGCGTCGGTCAGCCGGCCTAGCAGCGTTTGAAGCGAGTCCACCTCACGGAGCGTGGCGGCGAGCGCGACCTCGGCCTGCTGCTCCTCGATCTTGCGGACGGTCAGCAGCGCGGCGTACGGCGTCGTCATGCCGATTCTCCGGTGATCGCAGCCAGCCGGGCGGCCGTCGTCTCGAACGTGGAGGCGTCGTCGACGGCTTGTCGCAGGTACGCCTCGATGTCGTTCCACCCGCGGATCGCGCGATCGGCGGTGGGCAGCGAGCCCGCCTTGTAGGCGCCGAGTGCGAGCAGCGGCTCCACCTCGCGCCGGGCGGCCATGAGCGCTCGCAGGGTCTGGACGGCGGCCAGCTGACCGCCGGTCACCACGTCGGGCATGCAGCGGCTCACGCTGGCGAGCACGTCGATGGCCGGGTAGTGGCCGCGCTCGGCCAGCTCGCGCGAGAGCACGATGTGGCCGTCGAGGATCGAGCGCGCGTGATCGGCTACCGGCTCGTTGTGATCGTCGCCCTCGACGAGGATCGTGTAGAGCCCGGTGATGGCGCCGGTGCCCGGTGAGGTGCCGGCGCGCTCGAGGAGCCGGGGCAGCGTGGCGAACACCGACGGCGTGTAGCCGCGCGTGGTCGGCGGCTCGCCGATGGCCAGGCCGACCTCGCGCTGCGCGGTGGCGAAGCGCGTGAGCGAGTCCATCATCAGGAGCACGCGCCGGCCCTGATCGCGGAACCACTCCGCGATGGCCGTCGCCGTGAAGGCCGCCTGGCGGCGGATCTGGGGCGGCGCGTCCGACGTCGCCACCACCAGTACCGAGCGGGCGAGGCCTTCCTGACCGAGATCGCGCTCGATGAACTCGCGCACCTCGCGGCCGCGCTCGCCGATCAGCCCGATCACGTTGACGTCGGCTTCGGTGCGGCGCGCGATCATGCCGAGCAGCGTGGATTTGCCGACGCCGGAGCCGGCGAAGATTCCGATGCGCTGGCCGAGCCCGATGGTGAGCAGGCCATCGATGGCGCGCACGCCGGTCGGCAGCGGCTCGGACACGCGGCGGCGGGCGAGCGGATCGGGCGGCGCTGAGCGCGTCGGGGCCTTCGCCAGGTCGTCGAGGCGGCCGCGGCCGTCGATGGGACGGCCGACGCCGTCGAGCACGCGGCCGAGCAGCGTGGCGCCGGCAGGCGCGGTGAGGGGCCGGCCGAGCGGCGTGACCTCGGCGCCGGGCGCGACACCATCCATCTCGCCGAGCGGCATCAGGAGCAGGCGGTCGTCGCGGAAGCCGACGATCTCGGCGAGGACGTCGCCCTCGCCGCGAGTGACCCGCAGCCGGCAGAGATCGCCGACGGCGCCGGCGGGGCCGGTGGCCTCGATGACGAGCCCGAGGACCTTCACGACCTTGCCCCGCGGCGATAGCAGCGCATCGCGGGTCAGCCGCTCGAGGGCGAGCGTCGCCATTACCGCGCGCCTCCGCCGAGCAGCTCCAGCGCGCGCTCGAGCTGTTCCACGATCCCGGCCGCCAGCGTGAGCGCGTCCGTTTCGATCAGGCAGCCTCCGCGCCGGATGTCCGGCGACGACTCGAGCCTCACGTCGGCCGAGCCGAGCGCGTCGGCGAGCAGGGCCTTGTGCTGGTCGAAGACGGCGAGATCCTCGGGATTCACGCGCAGCTCCACGCGCGAGGTCGGCGTGACAGCGGCGAGCGCGTCGCGGATCACGCGCACCAGCGCGTCGGGCTTCAGCGCCAGTTCCTGGCGCAGGATGCGCGAGGCGATCTCGACGGCGGCGCCGGGCAGCTCGGCCATCACCTGCGCGTGCAGCCGCGACTGGCTGTCGTCGAGCTTCTGGGCGGCGGCGGCGAGCGCGCTCGCGGCGCTCCGGAGCTCCGCACCCATCTGCTCGAGCGCCTGGCGCCGTCCGGCCTCGAAGCCCTGCTCGCGCGCGGCCGCGCCGATCTCCTGGGCCTGGGCCTCGGCGCGGGCGATGATCGCGTGAGCGATGCGATGGCCCTCGCGTACCGCCTCGAGCGCGTCGGTCGACCGCGGGGCCTCCTGCACCGGTGCAGGCGCCGGCGTGCGATGGGTCAGCTCGGCGAACACGGGCGCGCGCACGGACGGCTTAGACAAAGACGTCTCCCGTCTCCTGCTTGCCGAGCACGATGATCTCGCCGGCCTCTTCCAGCGCGCGGACGATGCGCACGATCTTGCCCTGGGCGTCCTCGACGTCGCGCAGCCGCACCGGCCCGAGGTACTCGATCTCCTGCCGCAGCATCGTCTGGGCGCGCTCGGAGAGATTCGCGAAGATCTTCTGGGCCACGCTCTCGGCGGCCGCCTTGAGCGCCCGGGCCAGCTCCTTCTGATCGACCTCCTTGAGCAGCCGCTGCATCGAGCGGTCGTCGAGGCGGGCGATGTCGTCGAAGGTGAACATGAGGCGCCGGATCTCCTCGGCGAGCTGGGGATTGGCCGGCTCCAGCCCCTCGAAGATCTGCTTCTCGGCGGTGCGGTCGACACGGTTGAGGATCTCGGCCACCGCCTTGGCGCCGCCCACGATCGAGACTTCCTGCGAGAACAGCGTGGCCAGGCGACGCTCGAGGACCTGGTCGATCTGCTTGATGACTTCGGGGCTCGTCATCTCCATCGTGGCCAGCCGCTGCACCACGTCGATGCGCGCCTCGGGCGGCAGGTGCGTGATGACCTGGGCCGCCATCTCGGCCTCGAGGTTGGCCAGGATCAGCGCGATCGTCTGCGGCTCCTCGCGCCGGATGAAGTCGGACAGGTGCTTGGGATCGGTCTTGCGGACGGCCCCGAAGAGCTGGGGCTGGAGCGACACCTGGAGGCGGTCGAGGATCTCGTCGGTGCGCTGGTTGCCGACGGCCTTGAGCAGCACCTCACGCGCGTAACTGACGCCGCCCTGGACGATGTAGGAGCGCGCCTGCGCGAGCTGGCTGAACTCCTCGAGCACGCCCTCCACCGTCGTCGGCGTGAGCTCGCGGATCTTCGAGATCTCGATGGTCAGCTCTTCGATCTCCGGCTCGCTGAGCTGGCGCATGATGGCGGCCGAGGCGTCGGCGCCCAGCGTGACCATGAGGATGGCCGCCTTGCGCAGCCCGGTCAGGGTGTCGAGAGCCGTCGCCATCTCAGTTCACCACCGTCTTGCGCCTGAACATCCACACGCGCAGCAGTTGGGCGATCTCGTCGGGATGCTCCTTCGCCGCCTTGAGCACCTGCCTCTTGATCCCCGTCTCTTCGCTGGTGAAGGGCGGCAGCTCGACCTCGGGCTCGGGCACGACCGGCTCGCTGCTGTGGAGCACGTTCTGACCGTCGAATGCGGCGCCCATCGCGCTCTCGAGGGCCCGCCGGCGGCGCCGTGCGCGCGCCACGAGGACGACGATGGCGAGCAGCGCCAGCCCGGCGCCGGCGCCCCACGTCCACGGCACGCGCTGGAGATTGAAGGGCAGCGCGACGGCGGTGGGGGCGGCCACCGGCGTCTCACCGGGCGCCGACACGCCGGGATCGAAGGGCACCTGGGCGATCTCGAGCTCGTCGCGACGGTCGGCGCGCACGCCGGCGGCGGAAGCGACCAGGCGCTTGATGCGGTCGAGGTCTTCGTCGGCCCGCGGAGCGCGCACACCGTTGACGAGCGGCACGTCGAGGAGCACGGCGATCGAGATCCGGCGCAGGTCACCGGGAGCCACCACCGTCTTTTCGATGATGCGCGCGATCTCGTAGGTCGTCTGCTCGCTGTCGCGCTGCGTCCGGTTGGAGGCCGTCGCCTGCGGCGCGGCGATGACGCCCTTGGCGTCGCCCGTCAGCGTGGTCGGCTGGTTGGACGAGCCCTGCAGGTTCTCCGTCGTCTTCGTCTGGCTCCGCACCAGCGTCTTGGGATCGAAGCGCTCTTCCGTCCGCTCGATCTGGTCGAAGTTGAGGTTGGCCGACACACGTACGGCCGAGCGCCCGGGGCCGACGATGGGATCGAGCAGCGTCTGGATCCTGCGCTCGATCTCGCCCTCGATGCCGGCGCGCGCCTCGACCTGATTCGACGAGAGGCCACCCGGCCGCTCCATGCCGCTCGCCAGCATGCGGCCGTTGGAATCGACGACGGTGACGCGATCGGGCGTCAGGCCTTCCACCGACGAGGTGACGAGATTGACGATGCCGCGCACCTGATCGGCGCGGAGCGCGGCGCCGGGGCGAAGGCGGAGCACGACCGACGCCGTCGCCGGCCGGTCCTGCGACGCGAACACGCGCGGAGCCGGCAGGGCCAGGTGCACGCGCGCCTGCTGGACCTCGCGGAGCTGGCCGATGGTGCGGGCCAGCTCGCCCTGGAGCGCGCGCTGGAAGTTCAGGCGCTGGGCGAAGTCAGTGAGCCCGAACTGATTCTTGTCGAAGATCTCGAACCCGACGTTGCCGCCCGACGGCACACCGGCGCTGGCGAGCTTGAGCCTCCACTCGTGAACGCGCGCGGCGGGCACGAGCACCTGCCCGCCGTCGGCCACCTTGAAGGTCACGTGACCGGACCGGAGCGCCTCGGTGACGGCGGCGGCATCCTCCTGGCTCAGGTTCGAGTAGAGGACCTGCCAGTCGACGAGCAGCGAGGTCATCGCCCACGTGCCGACCCCGATCGCGAGCGCCACCGCAAGGGCAGCGACGAGGGCCACGCGAGCGCGGGCCGACAGTCCTGCCCACGTCTCGGCGACACGGCCCAGCAGCGCGGTGATCTGGGGCGGCATCCGTTAGACCTGCATCCGCTGGATCTCCGAATACGCATCGAGCAGCCGATTACGTACCTGGAGCATGAGGGCGAAGCTGATGGAGGCGCGCTCGACGGCCACCATGGTGGCTGTGACATCGGTGGTTTGGCCGGTCGCGTACGCCTGCGACGCCTGGCCCGCCGCGTCCTGACTCTTGGCGACCTCGCCAATGAGGTTCTTGAGCGTGTCGACGAACCCGGGGCCCGCGGGGGCGGCGGCGCCGACAGCGAGCGGCGCGATGGGCCGGATGGCGCTGCTGATGGGAGCGATCGCGTCGGTCATCGTCGCTTAGCGCCCGAGCTCCAGAGCCTTCTGCGCCATGCTCTTCATCGCCTGAATGGCGCTCACGTTGGCTTCGTACGCGCGCGTGGCCGCCATCATGTCGGCCATCTCCATCACCGGGTTGATGTTCGGCAGCTCGATGTAGCCGTCGCGGTCGGCGTCGGGATGGCCGGGCATGAACGCCCGTCGCGTCTCCGGCAACTGCACGACCCCGGTGACCTTCACGCCGCGGAGGTTCTGCTGGTCCGGCAACAGCGACGCGAACGCGGGCGCTTCCGACTCGAGCTGCGTCACCCGGCGCCGGTACGGCCCGCCCTGCAGCGTCTTCGTGGTGTTGGCGTTGGCGAGGTTCTCGGCGATGACGTTCAGCCGTGTCCGCTGCGCGGACAGTGCGGAGGCGCTGATGCTCATGGCTTCGTGGGGCATGCGCTATCTCCCGTTGATGGCTGACTTCAAGCCGTCGAACTGCGCCTTGAGCAACTGCACCACCACGTTGTGGTAGAGGGCGTTCTGGCTCACGCGGACCATCTGCTTGTCGATGTCAACGTCGTTACCGTCGAGCTTGGCCGGACCGTCGGGCTGATTGAGCAGACGCAGATCCAGCTGGCTCTGCCCGAGCGGCGACTTGGGATCCGGCGTCGACTGCACGAGCCTGGCCAGATCGAGCTCGTGGGCGAACGAGAGGTCGTGGGCCTTGTAGCTGGGCGTCTCCGCATTGGCGACGTTCTCGGCCAGCAACTCGTGCCGGCGCGTGGCGAAGACGCTCGCCTGGCGCAGGGCCTCGACGACGCCGCCGAAGAGGTCGCTCACACTTCCACCCCTTCCAGCCGGTATTCGCGCAGGCGGTTGCGGAGCGTGCGCTCGCCCATGCCCATGAGCTGAGCGGCGCGCTTGCGGTTGCCGTTGACGCGGGCGAGCGTCGACATGATCAGCTCGCGCTCGACCTGATGCCACGAGCGACCGGCGAGGTCACCGCCGGCCGTCGGCGCGAGGACGGCCATGTCGAGGGCGAGGTGGGCGACGTCGATGTCGGTGCCACGGGCCTCGATCACCGCGCGGTGCAGCGTGTTCTCCAGCTCGCGCACGTTGCCCGGCCAGCGATGCGCGCGCAGGCGGTCGCGGGCGGCCGCCGTCAGCATGGTCGCCGGCCAGCCGTAGTCGCCGGCGAAGCGCTGGACGAAGTGCTCGGCCAGCCGCAGGACGTCCTCGGGCCGCTCGCGCAGCGGCGGCAGCTCCAGCGCCATCACGTCCAGGCGGTAATAGAGGTCCTCGCGGAAGCGGCGCTCGGCCACCATCGCCCGCAGCGACTGGTTGGTGGCCGCGATGAAGCGGACGTTGATGGCCTGGGTGGTCGTCGCGCCGAGGCGGCGCACGCACTTGTCCTGCAGGACCCGCAGCAGCTTGGCCTGGGCCGCCGGCGGCATCTCGCTGATCTCGTCGAGGAAGAGCGTGCCGCCGTCGGCCTGCTCGATCACACCGGGCCGGGCCACCCGCGCGTCCGTGAAGGCGCCGCGCTCGTGGCCGAAGAGCTCGGCCTCGACGAGCGTGTCGGGCATGGCCGCGCAGTTGAGCGCCACGAACGGCGCCGCCGCCCGCGGGCTCCAGTTGTGAATGGCGCGCGCCACCATCTCCTTGCCGGTGCCGCTCTCGCCCTGCACGAGCACGGTCGCGTCGGTCGGCGCGATGCGCCGCGCCCGCTCGAGCCGGTCGAGCATCGTCGGGTCGACGGTCACGATGCCGGTGTCCGTCGCGGGCGTGTCCATCCGGGCCACCACTTCGTTGATCTGCTCGCGCGAGACCGGCTTCTCGAGGAAGTCGTCGGCGCCCTGGCGCACGGCGGTCAGCGCGGCCTGGATGGTGCCGACGCCCGACAGGATGATGAATCGCGTCGAGGGCGATTCGCGCTTGACCGCGCGCATCAGACCCAGGCCGTCGAGCCCGGGCATCGAGAGATCGGAGATCACGAGCTGATACCCGCCGCGGCGGAACAGGCGGAGGGCCTCGTTGCCGTCGGCGGCGGCGTCCACCTTCAGGCCCGGGCGGCGCAGCAGCTCGTACAGTCCGTGACGGTAGAGCGGCTCGTCGTCGACGATCAGGATCTTCGTCATGCCGTCTCCCCGTGCAGTTCGAAGGTGAGCGTGAACGTCGTGCCCTGGCCGCGACGGCTCGTCACGGCCAGCCGCGCGCCGTGGCGCTCGGCCACCTCGCGCACCACGGCCAGGCCGATGCCGGTGCCGCACACGCGCGTGGTGAAGAACGGCTCGAAGGCCCGTCGCAGCGTGGCGCGATTCATCCCGACGCCGGTGTCGCTGACCGCGATGCCCACGCGACCGCCCGGGCGCCGGCGCAGGCCGAGCGTCAGCACGCCGCCCTTGGGCATGGCCTGCACGGCGTTCAGCACGAGGTTCAGGAGCGCCTGACGGATCTGCTCGCCGTCGCCGAGCACGGGCGCCTTGGCCAGCGTCACGTCGGTGCGCATTTCGACGCCGGTGCCGGGCAGCGCGAGCGCGGTGTTCTCGGCCAGCGTGCCGAGCAGCATCACGAGGTCCACGGCGCTGCGCTCGACCGGAGGCTCGGCGCGGCGGCTCACCGACAGGAGGTTCGCGGCCACCGCGCGCAGGCGGGTCACGCCGTCGAGGAGCCGGCCGGTCAGCGGCTGGAGGTCCGGCTCCTTCGCGCACTGCTCGGCGACGAGCGAGGCGTAGAGCTCGATGCCGCCGAGGAGGTTGCGCATCTCGTGAGCCACCGTCGCCGTCATGGCGCCCAGGCTGGCCAGCGCGAGCGTGTGAGTGTCCGAACGGTGGGCGGCGTTCACGCCTTGCCCAGGATCTGCTGCATCTTCTGATGAAGAGTCTCGGCCTCGAAGGGCTTCACGATGTAGCCGTTCACTCCGGCGCCGACGGCTTGCACGATCTCTTCCTTCTGGCCAACCGCGGTCACCATGAGGATGGGCAGGACCTTGGTGAGCGGGTTCTGCCGGAGGGCGTGCACCAGCTCGAGGCCGGTCATCACCGGCATGGACCAGTCGGTGATGACGAAGTCCACGCCCTCGTTCTGGATCTTGGCCAGGCCGACCTGGCCGTTCTCGGCCTCGACGACGTCGTTGTAGCCGATGGCCTTGAGGCTGTTCTTGATGATCCGGCGCATCGTGGCCGAGTCATCGACGGTGATGATCTTCATGCGGTTCTCCCCCCGGACGACGGACTCTCCGCGTTGCGCGCGATCATTCGGCTGCGCAAGGTCTCGCGCGCGATCCCCAGAAGCTGTGCAGCCCGGGTCTTGTTGCCCCCGGCCACGTTGATGACGTGATCGATGTAGGCGTCCTCGATCTCCTTGAGCGGCCGCGGCTCGCCCACCGGCATCCAGGCGGGAACGGGGCCGGGCGTGCCCAGCGCGAGCTGATCGCCGCGCACGGCGCCGCCGGAGATGCCGCCGGCCACGCGCGCGATCGTGTCCTCCAGCTCGCGCACGTTGCCCGGCCAGCCGTGACCGAGCAGGCGATGCTCGGCCTCGGCCGTGAAGCCGACGAACTGGCGGCCGAGCTTCGCGGCGGCGCGGGCCAGGAAGTGGCGGGCCAGCGGCACGACGTCACCGGTGCGCTCAGAGAGCGGCGGCACCGGCACGCGGGCGCGCCCGAGCCAGGCGACGAGCGGGCCGTCGGCATTGGCCTGCGCGGTGAGGCCGACGACGAGCGGGGCGGTGGCGCGATTCTTCTCCAGCCAGTCGAGCAGCGCGGCCTGCACGTCGCGCTCGAGGCGCTCGACCTCGTCGAGGATCAGCGTGCCGCCGGCCGCCGCCGCGAGCAGACCGCCGTGGCCGGCGGTGCCGAAGAGCGCGACGGCGCTCATGAGCGCGCGGCCGCAATCGAAGAGCAGGCACGGGGCGTGATGGCGATGGCTGCCCGCGTGCAGCGCGCCGGCGAGCCAGGTCTTGCCCACGCCGGCGTCGCCGACGATCAGGACGCCGGCCGCGCGCGTGCGAGCCAGCCGGCTCAGCGTTTCCCGGAGGCGCGCGGTCTCCGCGCTGCCGCCGACGATGGGCAGCTCGGTCGGCCGCGTCGACGCCTTCATGGCCGGCCGGCGGGCCAGCGCGGCCCGGCACGCGGAGAGCAGCACGTCGGGATCGAGCGGCTTGCTGAGATAGTCGTGCGCGCCGCGGCGCATCGCTTCCACGATGCTGCGCGGCTCCACGTACGCGGTGACGACCAGCGCGGGCAGGGCCGGCCACGAGGCGCGGAGCTGGCCGAGCAGCTCGATGCCGTCGCCGTCGGGAAGCACGAGATCGACGATGGCGAGCGCGGGCTCCTCGTCGGCGACGAAGCGGAGCGCGTCGGCGCTGGAGGACGCGGGGGCGACGACGTAGCCGGCGCGACCGAGCGTGTCGGTCAGCATGCGCCGCACGACGGCGTCGTCGTCGACGACGAGGATTCGGGGGCTCGGGGTTTCGTTGGGTCGCATGTTCGTCTCGCGTCGCACTGTACCGACGCGCGATGAATGCCTGACCCCCGATTCCGGTCCCGATACCCGGACTCGCGGTGTTTCGTGACAGTTCGCGCCGCTCGCTCGTGATGCGCGCGCATCAGAGCTGCGGCGAACGGCTCATCCGCGGTTCACTTACACCGCGTCACGCGGGCGACACTCTCGATGCCAGGACGGCCCGACTGATGCGTTCGTGCTACGTCGCGACGGGCCCCGTGATGTAGAGGAACGGCGCGTCGGCGAGGTCGATCGTGTGCGGCGCCGCGGGCGGCTTGGTCATCACTTCGATACGAGGCCGCAGCGGATGATGATGGTTGAGCGCGACCACGCGGCCGATCTCGCCGCTGGAGAGACGCACCGGCGTGCCGGGTGGAAACAGCGTCGTCTCGGCGAGCAACGCCTTGATCAACACCGGGTCGAACACGCGGTGCTGCGAGCGCACGATCTCGCGGATCGCCTCGTGGGCGGGCCGGCCCAGACGCGGCGGCGGCGGCGCGGTGAGCGCGGCGTAGGTGTCGGCCAGTCCGATGATCTTGGCGTCGGGATGCACGGCCGCGCCCTTGAGCCCCTGCGGATAGCCCTGGCCTTGCTCGCGCTCGTGATGCTGGAGCACGGCGTCGACGATCACCTCGCTCGGCGGTCCCCACCGGCGCACGAGCGCGGCCGACAGTTGTGGGTGCGAGCGATAGCGGTCCTGGGTGCGCGGCGAGAGCGGATCGGCCTGGCGCACCACGCTCTCGGGCAGCTCCCACAGTCCGACGTCGAAGAGGCAGGTGGCCATGCCGAGCTCGCGGAGACGGCGGCCGTCGTAGCCGAGCCCGCGGGCCAGGCGCAGCGCGATCACGGCCACGCGCGACTGGTGCACCGCCAGGTAGTCGGCGTTCGCCGCCGGCAACGCGCGATGAGTCAGCCAGAACAGATCGTCGGAGCGAGTCAGCTCGTCGGCGACCTCGTGCACGAGGCGCTCGAGCGCGGCCCACGGGAACGGATCACGCGACATCGACAGTTCGCGGGTCGTGCCGATGAAGCGCATCAAGCGGGCGAAGAGCGCTCCCACCGCGTCGTTCGACGCCTCGGGCGCGGGGGCCACGCGCGGGGCTCCTCCCGCTTGAGCGAGAGGTTCCCACACGACGGCGCGCACGAGCTGGCTCGCCGGAGGCGTCACCGGGCGGCCCCCGGGGCCTGGGCGGAGAGCTTGCGCAAGCGAGCCAGGCCGTCGCGCGCGGTGCCGCGCGCGGCCATGGCATCGGGCTGGAGGTGCCGCACGATGATGCTGACGCGGCGGTTCTGGGCGTCGAGCGGATCGTTGGGCACGAGCAGATCGTGATCGGCCAGGCCGACCACGCGCACGATCTGACGCTCGCGCAGGCCCCCGATCTCCATCACCCGGCGCGCGCTGTTGGCGCGATCGGCCGACAGCTCCCAGTTCGAATACCCGTGGCCGTACCGGCTGTACTGCCGCGTGTCGGTGTGGCCTTCGACGGCGACGTCGTTCGGCAGTGCGCCGACAACCTGGGCGACCACGCCGAGCAGGCGGGTGAGCGTGGGCTTGGTCTGGGCCGAGCCGATCTCGAAGAAGAGGCTGTCGTCGCGCTCCACGAGCTGGATGCGCAGACCCTCCGGCGTCATCTCGATGCGGACCTGGTTCTCGAGCGAGCGCAGCTCCTCGTCGGCGTCGAGCGCGGCGCGGATGCGCACGGCCGCCTCGGCCAGCGCCTCCTCGTCGTCGTCGCCGACGGCGCCGGCCGCCGGCAAGGCGACGACGCCGGCACCGGCGGGAAGGAGACCCGACTGCTCGCGCCCCGCCGGCAGCGCAGAGGGATTGCGGAAGTAGGTCGCGATGGATGAGCGGATGACCGGGCTCTGCTCGGCGGCCCACAGCACGATGAAGAGGGCCATCATCGACGTGACGAAGTCCGCGTAGGCGACCTTCCACGCGCCGTGTGGATGCGCGGCCTTTCGGCTGCGCAGCTTCCGGATGATGAAGGGCGGCTGCTCGGGATCGGGCCGCCGCCGACCGTTCACGCCTGCCTCGGGCTCACCGCCATCGTGGACGCCTCGACGTCGACGAGCGACGGGCGCTCGTGGGCGAAGATCGCCCGGCGCGCGAATTCGACGGCCACGAACGGCGCGGCGCCCTTCGAGAACGCCACCACGCCGGCCTTGAGGCAGTGCAGATAGTTGATGTCGTGCTCGGCGGCCGTCTCCACGCCCGCGGCCAGCGGGTTGATGACGCCGTAGGCGAGCAGCACGCCCAGGAAGGTGCCGACCAGCGCGACGGCGACCTTGGAGCCGATCTCGGCGGCGCCGCCGTCGATGGACTGCATGGCGATCACGACACCGAGCACGGCGGTGACGATGCCGAGGCCGGGCAGCGTGTCGCCCATCTTGGCGAGGATCGCGGCCGGCTTGGAGGCCTCGTCGTGGTGCGTCTCGATCTCGCGATCGAGCAGCGCTTCGAGGTCGTAGGGGCTGACGCCGCCGTCGACGAGCAGGCGCAGCGAGTCGGCCAGGAACGTCAGCGCGTGGTGCCGGGCCAGGAACGACGGGTACTTCGAGAAGATCGACGACTTCGCGGGCTCGGTCACGTCGCGCTCGAGCGCGATGAAGCCGTGCTTCTTCACGTTCACGAACAGCTCGTACTGCAGGCGGAGCACGTCCACGTACACGTCGCGACGCGCGGTGGCGCCCATGACCATGTTCCGGAGGCTCGTGGCGAGCTGGCCGAGGTAGTGCCGGGGCGTGCTGATGATGACCGTGCCGGCGGCCGTGCCGCCGATGATGAGCCACTCGACAGGCTGGAAGAGCAGCGCCAGAGGGCCGCCTTCGAGCATGAAGCCCCCCAGAACGCTCACGGTGACGACAACGAGCCCCACGACAACCAGCATTGCTTCTCCCCTGGCCAGCCGAGTTCCCCTCCTCAGCCGGTCAGGGTGCGTAATCGACACGACCGACCAGCTTTCGGAGGGTGGGGGAAACCTGGTGAGACGCCGAATACCTAGGCAGTAGGCCGGACCATGAGGGGGCAGCCATGAGCGCCAGGATCCTGACGGTGGACGACTCCTGCAGCATGCGGCAGATGGTGCGGGCCGCGCTGGAGGCCGATGGCTACGAGGTCCGCGAGGCCGACAACGGCGAGGCCGCGCTGGCCGCGCTCGAGGTCGAGTCGCCCGATCTCGTGATCACCGACCTTTATATGCCGATCATGGACGGGCTCACGCTGCTCCGCGCCATCCGCGAGCGCGCGCAACACAAGTTCACGCCCGTGCTGCTCCTGACGACCGAGCACGGCGAAGAGATGAAGCAGCGTGGACGGGCGGCCGGCGCGACCGGCTGGCTCGTCAAGCCGTTCCAGCCCGATCAGCTCCGTCAGGTGGTGTCTCGGGTCCTCGGCGCCGCGCGCGTGCGCGCGTAACTCCCAGGAACTGGTGAGACCGTGAACCTCGACCCCGTGCTGCAGATTTTCTTCGACGAGGCGGAAGAGCTGCTCCGCCTGTTCGAGGACGGCGTGCTCGGCCTGGAGCAGGCGCCGAGCGACCGCGAGTGCCTCCACTCGATCTTCAGGGCCGCTCATACCCTGAAGGGCAACAGCAGCATGCTCGGCTTCGAGCGCATCGCCACCGTCACCCACGCCCTCGAGGAACTGCTGGTGCGCCTGCGCGGCGGTGAGTCGGCGCCCAGTCGTACCGTCATCGACGCCCTGCTGAGCGCCAACGACATGCTCGGGACGCTGGTGGCGCGGGCCCGCGCCAACGACGACCGCGACGTTCCCGGCGTCGGCGCGCTGATCGACATGCTCGCCGATCACGCCCAGTCGGTTGGCCACGTCGCCACGCCGGCGGCGCAGCCGGCTCACGTCGGCGGGACCGGCGAGGAGGCGCTCTACGCGATCCGCTTCGAGCCGCCGGTGGATCTGCTCCGCCGCGGCCTCGATCCGCTGCGTCTGATGGATGCGCTCGCCAGCCTCGGCGAGGTGAGCGATCTCAGCGCCGACGCGGCCAGGCTGCCCGCGCTCGACGCGCTCGAGGCGGAAGGCACCTACTTCATCTTCGCGTGCCGGCTGCGCACCCGCGCGCCACGCGCCGAGATCGAGGCGTGCTTCGAGTTCGTGGACGAGCCGGACGTCGTGCAGATCACCGCGCTCGAAGGCGGCCAGGACGCGCCGGCGCCGGCCCGCGCGCTGGCGGCGGTGGACGCGCTGCCGGCGCCCCACGAGAAGAACCGCTGGACGGAGGGCGACACCCAATCGATCCGCGTCGCCACCGAGAAGGTCGACCGCCTCGTGGACCTCGTCGGCGAGCT